>Ga0081539_10001494_pt1 | contig 39551 bp, 29 predicted proteins | sample TabmetS4T2R2_FD_71023 | JGI IMG/M metagenome (GOLD analysis project Ga0081539, IMG submission 71023) | Tabebuia heterophylla rhizosphere microbial communities from the University of Puerto Rico - S4T2R2 | ecosystem: Host-associated > Plants > Roots > Rhizosphere ... | reverse complement strand
TAGGGCGCTATATCGACCCTAACCGTTCTAGATTCACACCTGCGGCCCGAATCTGATTACGCTACGTTAGCGGCGGTGCGGCGGCACTGCACATTTGGACCATTTTGGGCTACCGCGACGCCCGCCGTGGTCCGTGGCCGCACCCGTTCGCCGCTGGCCACGCACCAAAGGGTCCCGCGTGCACAGGTCCGGGCAGGGTGAGGCCGCGGGAGCAGCGGCTTGGACCACGATGGACATCGCGGGCAACGAAAGCCTGTAGCGATCCTCCCACTCGCCGAGCCGGCAGCGGACAATGTGGACCAAACGTCGACGTCGGGGTGGTGGGGCTTGGTGCGCGGAGGTGGCAGCGGGGGCCGGGGGTTTCGGCGAGCCCTGGCGAGCCGCCGGCCGGCGCGGTCTCCGGCGGGAGCGGCGGTCAGCAGCTGACGCGGAGCCGGGCGACCCGAGGTCCACCCGGCTCGGCGGGCGCCGGCCTGGCGGGTTGCGACATTGTGGACAAACGCCGACCTTAACCCCGAAGGCTCTATAGATCGCGAACCTGGTGCCGGTTAGCCGGCGTGGTGGCTACTGCCTGCGACCGAGGCCCGCCTGGCTCGCGTCGGCGCTGGCGTGGCGGCTTAGGACATTGTGGACAAACGGTGACCTCGACCCCGGGAAGGTCTCTAGATTTGGCCGCGTCCGTGTCCGGTCGCGCGCGGGTCAGGTGACGCGGCAGGTGGGCACCGGCGCCACCGGCGGGCCGCTCGAGCTCCCGGTCAGGCCGAAGGTCGCGGTCGCGTTGGCCGCTAGCGCGCCGTTCCAGCTCACGTTGGTCACCGAGACGTTGGTACCGGAGACGGTCATCGTGCCGTTCCACAGCTGGGTGACCGACTGGCCGGTGGGCAGCGTCCAGGTGACCTGCCACCCGTTGGTCCGCGCGGAGCCGGTGTTGCGCACCGTCACCTCGGCCTGGAAGCCGCCCGACCACTGCCCGGTGATCGCGTACGTCGCGGTGCACCCGGTGGACGGCGGCGGCGTCGTCACGGGCGGGGTGGTGACCGGTGGGGTGGTGACGGGCGGGGTGGTCACGGGCGGGGTGGTGACCGGCGGGCTCTGCGTCCCGCCACCGGTCGTGGTGTAGTCGACCCGGGTGTACGCGGCCGAGCACTGGCCGGAGCAGCTCGCCGGCAGCGTGAAGCTGTACACCCGCCCCGCGTTGACGAGCTGGTTGTCGACGTCGCGCACCCGGATCTGGAAGTCTGTGCCGCCCGACGTGGTGCCGCCGATGACGTACGACTGTCCCATGTCGCCGTTCATCTGCGCCGTCCGCCAGGTGCCGTCGGCGAGGTACTCGACGCCGCGGATCCCGTTGGCCAGGTGGGAGACCGAGATGGCCGGCCACCACCGCTGGGCGCCCTGGAGGAAGCCGACCCGGATGTCGCCGGAGTACGCCGGCGCCGGGATGAACGTCCAGTTGACCCGGCGGTTGTTGAAGTTGTTCGGCAGGAGGCTGCCGACCGGCGAGCCGTTGCGGGTGAACCGGCCGAGCGACGCCTTCGCCAGGTCGAGGTGGTACGGGTCGTCGCGGCACCAGGCGTTGGCGTCGCCGCAGCTGTCGGCCACGACCATGTCGAGCGTGGCGCCGTTGAAGCTGTCGGCCACCCACGAGCCGTTGCGGCAGAACGCCTGGTTGGGCGCGCCGTCGTTGACGCCGGTGCAGAAGTCGCCGACGGAGACGCGCACCCACCGTCCACAGTTGAGGCCGTTGTTCCAGATGCCCATCTTCGCCGCGTCGGCGGGCGAGATCGGGCGCGGGTAGAAGGCGTAGTCGCGCGGCGTGTCGTACACGTTGAGGGCGACGAAGTCCTGGCTGTCCAGTTCGGACTGTGGCAGGCCGCAGCCGCCGTACGGCGAGCCGAGGCCGTCGAAGTAGGTGGAGTTGCCGGTGGCCGGCGTGACCGGCTCGGGGACTGTCGCGTGCGCCGCGACGACGGGCAGCGCGGCCGCGACCGCCAGCAGCGCGGCGGCGCCGGCAAGAAGGGCTTTTCTCATGACGGGTCCTCTCGGGCGGTGCGCATGACGAGATGGCGCGTTGAATCGATGCCCGTAGTTCCCGCCCGCACAGCCTGCGCCAGCACCGCCCGCCGTGTCAATCTCCGCGAAACCTCCCGATCGACCGCTGCCGGGTCCGCGGGGCAGGACCTGACCGCGTGACCAGCGGCGGACGGGTGAGGCCGCGGGAGCAGCGGTCCGGACCACGACGGACGTCGCGGTAGCTCGAATCTCTATCTGGAATCCAGGCCGCCGCGGTTGGACAGGGCGGCCAGGCCGACGAGGTCGTCGGGTTCGGCGTCGGGGACGTCGCGGTCGAAGTGGGCCAGGGCCGGCACGCGCAGCGAGACCGCGACGAGCGTGGCCATGGCCGCGGCGCAGAGCAGGTACAGCAGGGCCGTGCCGCGGCCGGGGCCGGTGCCGACGAGCGCGCCCACCGAGCCGGCCAGCGGGCCGTCCGCGTCGACGAGGGGTTGCAGCGCCGCGCTGGCGAGGGGGGCGAGCAGGTAGCCGAGGGAGAGCACGGACAGCGCGACCATCTGGTTGAGGGCGATCACGCGGGCGTGGAAGCGCTGCGGCACCTTGGTGTGGATGATCGTGATCCAGGCGCCGTTGACCAGCACCAGCGCGAACGACAGGCAGAACGTGCCGGCGGCGACGAGCGCGACCGACGGGCGCAGGCCGGCCACGGCGGCGCTCGCGGCGATGCCCGCGGCGGCCCACAGCAGGCCGCGCATCCGGTGCCGCTTGGGGCCGCCCCACAGCGCCGTCACCAGGCCGCCGGCGACCGCGCCGGCGGCCGAGACCATGGCCACGCGGCCGGCGTCGGCCAGCGAGCCGATCGTGAGCACGAGCGGGGAGACGAGCACGAGCACCGCCGCGAGGGGCGCGTTGAGGCCGACGAAGAACAGCAGCATCGCGCGCAGGCCGGGGCGGCGGAAGAAGTAGTGGTAGCCGCCGCGGATCTCGGCGAGCACGGTCTCCCGCCGCCGCCACGCCATCGTGCGCGGGAAGCGGATCGCCAGCAGCACGCCCACGCAGGCCGCGTAGCTGGCCACGTCGAGCAGCAGGATGCCGAGCATGCCGAGCGAGTGCAGCAGCGCCACCGCGACCAGCGGCACCAGGAACTGGGCCGCGCCGGTCGCGAGCTGCACGACCCCGTTCGCGTGTCCCAGGTAGTGCTTGGGCACCAGCTGGGGCACGGCGGAGGTGTAGGCGAGGCGCTGCAGGGTGAGCGCCACCGAGAGGGCGGCGAGGAGTCCATAGAGGACGGCCGGGCCGAGCGCGTCCGTGGCGAGCAGCACGGCGAGGGCGGCCTGGATCAGCCCGGCGAGGACGCTCGCGCCGATCAGCGCGCGGCGGCGGTCGGCGCGGTCGACAAGCGCCCCGGCCACCGGCGCGACGAGGATGCCGGGCAGCACGCCCGCCACGGCGAAGAGCGCGAAGCGCAGCAGCGACTGGGTCTCCAGGTACGCCCACACGGGCAGCGCGAACTCGGTCAGCGCCGTCCCGGTCATGGACACGAGCTGGCCGGCCGCGACGGCGAGGAAGCGGCCCATGCTCGGCCGCGGTCCCGCGACAGCCGGCACGTCCGGGTCCGCCACCGGTACCTCGCCGGTCACGATGCCGGCCAGCTCGGCCGCCCGGTACTTCAGGAAGTAGTGCCCCGCCTCGTCCAGCACGACGAGGCCGGTGCGCGGGGAGAGGAAGCCCCACTCGCGGAAGCGTTCCTGGTAGTAGTCGGTGCCCGGGTCCTTCTCGCCGACGACGGAGACGATCGGGGCGTCGAGCGGGGTGACGCGTTGCCCGAGCAGGCGGGTGAAGTACGCCTCCGCCTCCTCCGCGTCGCGCCGCATCGCCCGGATCAGGTGCCGGCGCTGGGCCGGCTCCAGCGCGCCGACGTCGGCGCCCATGGACTGGAGCCAGTTCGCGTAGACGGTGTCGGAGCGGAGCCGGTCGAAGCGGACCAGCGAGGCCATCCTCGGCCGGGCGAACGGGAAGACACCGCCGAGGAACACCGCGTCGACGGCGCGGCCGGCCGCTTCGAGGCGGCGGGCCACCTCGACGGTCAGCGCGGCGCCCGGCCCGCAGTGTCCATAGAGGACGAGCGGGCCGCCGACCCGGCCCAGCACCTCCTCGGTCACCCGCGCGGCCACCTCGTCGAGCGGCTGCGCCTCCTCCGCGACACCGAGGTCGTGGCCGGGGACGGCGACCGACCAGAGCCGCACCCCGTCCGGCAGCGCGTCGGCGAGCGGCTGGTACACGACCGCGCTGGCCCCGCCGTAGGGCACGCAGACCAGCGAGCGGGTGGCGGCCGCCGCTGAGCCGCGGGTCAGCTCGTGCAGCAGCGGGCGGGGTCCGGACCGCGCGGCGGCGCGGGCCAGCCCGCGCACGGTCGGGTGCTTGAAGAGGTCCATCGCGGTGACCGGGGCCGGCAGCCGCCCGCGCAGCCGGCTCACCGCCTGGATGGCGAGCAGCGAGTGCCCGCCCAGCGCGAAGAAGTCGTCGTGCGCGCCGACCCGCTCGACGCCGAGCAGGTCCCGCCAGACCTCGGCGATCGCCTCCTCGACCGGCCCGTCCGGCGGGGAGAAGGCCTCGCGCGACTCCAGCGCCGGCGCCGGCAGCGCGGCCCGGTCGACCTTGCCGTGCGCCATCCGGGGCAGCGCGTCGAGCCACACCACCTGGGCCGGCAGCATGTACTCCGGCAGCGTGCCGGCCAGCCGCTCCCTGATCGGCGGCTCGCTCGAGCCGGCCCGCTCCAGGTAGGCGACGAGCCGCTCGCCGTGCACCACCACGGCGGCCTGGGTCACCTCGGGCAGGGCGGCGAGGGCGGCCTCGATCTCGCCGAGCTCGACCCGGTAGCCGCGGAGCTTCACCTGGTGGTCGCGGCGGCCGAGGAACTCCAGGTCGCCGCTGGGCAGCCAGCGGGCCAGGTCGCCGGTGCGGTAGAGCCGGCCGTATCTCCCGGTTTCGACGAAGCGTTCGGCGGTCAGGTCGGGGCGGCCGAGGTAGCCGCGGGCCAGCCGGTCGCCGCCGAGGAAGAGCTCGCCGACGGCGCCCTCCGGCACCGGGCGCAGCAGCCGGTCGAGCACGTACACGCGGGCGTGCGGCAGCGGGCGGCCGATCGGCGTGGTGACCGAGCCCGGGTCGACGTCCGGCCGCACCTCGTACGTGGTGACGCCGACCGTCGCCTCGGTCGGCCCGTAGTGGTTGACCACCGCGGCGGGGGACAGGCCGGCCAGCTCCCGCGTCCAGTCGGCGCGGGACGCCTCGCCGCCGAGCAGCAGCGCGCGGCGCGGGAGCAGGTCGCGGGCCGGCACCTCGGCGGCGAGCGCGGCCAGGTGCGACGGGGTCAGCTTGAGGTAGTCGATCCGCGCCTCGGCCAGGTGCGCGGCCACCTCCTGCGCGGTGGCCCGCCGCGGGATCAGGCGCACCCGGCCGCCGGTGGCGAGCGCCAGGTAGAACATGGTGACCGCGAAGTCGAACGACAGCGACTGCATCAGGCCGTAGGCGGCACCGTCCACGATGTCCAGTCGCTCGCGTACCCCGTCGAGGTAGCGCACGAGCTGGCGGTGCTGGACGGCGACGCCCTTGGGCTTTCCGGTGGAGCCGGAGGTGTAGATGACGTAGGCGAGGTCGTCGGGCTGGGCGACCGGCGGGAGCGGCCCGGACTCGCCGCCGGTCACGTCGGTGACGACCCGGCCGGTGTACTCCCCGAAGAGCCCGGCCAGGTCCGGCGAGGTGAGCAGCACCTCGGCGCCCGCGTCGGCGAGCAGGTACGCCAGGCGGGCCGGCGGCTGCTCCGGGTCGAGCGGCAGGTACGCCCCGCCGGCTTTGAGCACGCCGAGCACGGCGACCGCCGAGGCGGTCGACTGGGCCAGGCAGACGCCGACCCGCGCGTCCGGCGCGACGCCCATCTCCCGCAGCCGCGCGGCGAGGCCGTTCGCGAGCCGGTCGAGGCGGGCGTAGGTGAGCGTGTCGACCGCGGGGGCGTCCGGCGTGCGGGCGACCCACTCGTCGAACCGGTCGGTCAGCAGGGCCGGCGGCGGCGCCTCTCCCGGCTGGCCGGACAGCGACGCCAGCCGCTCGTGTTCGGCCGGAGTGAGCAGGTCCAGTGTGGACAGCGGTGCCGACGGCGCGGCGGCCACCTGGCGCAGGAGTGCGCGGTAGCGGGCGAAGAGGGTCGCCACCGTCGCCGCGTCGAAGAGGTCGGTGTTGTACGTGACGGTGCCGGCCAGCTCGTCGCCGTCGTGGTGCAGGTACAGCGCGAGCTCGTGCCGGGTCGTCGCCGGCGCCACGTCGAACGGGGCGACCGCGAGCGACCCGAGCCGCCCGTCCCGCCCCTTGGTGTAGTTCTGCATCGCGAAGCTGACCTGGAAGACCGGCGGGCGCCGCACGTCGCGGGTCACCTTCAGCTCGCTGACCAGCCGCTCGAACGGCAGCTCCTGGTGCGCGAACGCGTCGATCGCCGCCTCCCGTACCCGGCCGAGCAGCTGCGCGAAGGACGGGTCGCCGTCGAGCTCGGCGCGGAACACGACGGTGTTGACGAACAGCCCGACGAGGCCCTCGGCCTGCGGCTGCCCGCGCCCGGAGACGGGCACCCCGACGGCGAAGTCGTCCTGCCCGGCGTACCAGCCGAGCAGCGCCTGGAAGCCGGCCAGCAGCACCATGAACGGGGTCGCCCCGCCGTCCCGGCCGGCGGCGGCGAGCGCCCCGGCGAGGGCGGCGTCGAGCCGGAACGTGTGCACCGCGCCGGCCGAGGTCTGCTCCGGCGGGTAGGGCCGGTCGGTGGGCAGCTCCAGGGCGGGGACGCCGGCCAGCCGCTCCCGCCAGTACGCCAGGTCGCGCCCGGTCGAGCCGAGCGCGCGCTGCCAGCGGGCCCAGTCGCCGTACCCGATGGAGAGCTCGGCGAGGCCGGCCTCGGCGCCGGTGCGGGCGGCGTCGTAGAGCGCGCCGAGCTCGTCCAGGATCAGCTCGGTGGACCAGCCGTCGCTGACGATGTGGTGCATGGTCAGGCAGAGCACGTGGTCGTCCGGGGCGAGCGCGACGAGCGTGGCGCGGAAGAGCGGCCCGGCCGCGAGGTCGAACGGCGCGGCCACCGCCCGGGCGAGCGCCGCGCGCGCCGCCTCCTCGCCGGTCGCGTGGAGGATGTCCAGGGGCACCGGCGCGGGCGCGGCGACCTCGACGAGCGGCTGGCCGTCCACGGTGGACGGGAACCGCATCCGCAGGCTCTCGTGCCGCGCGGCGAGGCCGTCCAACGCTTTTCGCAGCGCGTCCTCGTGGAGCGGGCCGGACACCCGCAGCGGCAGCCACATGTGGTACGTCGCGGTGCCCGGCGAGTACTGCTCCAGGAACCACATCCGCTCCTGCGCGTACGACAGCGGGGGCTGGCCGCCGTCCCGGGTGATCGCCGGGGCCGCCTTCCAGCGCCGCGCCAGTGCCGACGTCATGAGGCCAGCTCTTCGAGGGCCTCGGTGAGGCCGGCGACTGTCGGGTGGGCGAACAGCAGCCGGACCGGCACGTCGAGCCCGGTGGCGGCGTTGATCCGGCCGATGACCCGCATGGCGTGCAGCGAGTGGCCGCCCAGCGCGAAGAAGTCGTGCCGGGTGCCGACCTTCTCCAGGCCGAGCACCTCGGCGACCACGCCGGCGACGAGCTCCTCGCCCTCGGTGCGGGGCGGCACGTACTCGGCCGGGAGCGGCGGGGGCGCCGCGGCGGCGAGCGGCACGGCCACGGGCTCGGGCACGCTCGCCAGCACCGCCTCGTCGACGAGCCGGTCCGGCCCGCTGGCGAGCAGCCGCAACAGGTCGTGGTAGCGGGTGGCGAGCGCCTCCACCGGCTCCGCCGCGAACCGGCCGGCGGGGTACTCGAAGACGAGCTTGACCTCGCCGGTGGCCGTCGGCATCGCGATCAGCGTGAGGTCCACATGGGAGTGTCCGGCGGCGACCGGCAGCACCTCGGCGGTCAGCCCGGCCCACGGGATGTCGTGCAGCCGGTGGTCCTGCATGCTGAAGCCGAACCCGACCAGCGGCGGCCGCCCCGGCACCCGCGGCGGCGCCAGCGCGGCGACGACGGCCTCGAACGGCGCGTCCTGGTGCGCCAGCGCGCCGGCGAACGCCTCGCCGACCCGCCGCACGGCGTCGGGAAACGACGGCTCGCCGCCGAGGTCGGCGCGGACGGCGACGATGTTCGTGAAGTCGCCGACCACCCGCTCGGTGCCGGCCTCGGTGCGGCCGCCCACGAAGACGCCGACCGGCACGTCGCGGCGGCCCAGGTAGCGGCCGAGCAGCAGCTGGTACGCGGTCAGCAGCACCGGCGCGAGGCCGAGCCGCGCGGCACCGCCGGCCGCCGCGGTGAGCCGCTCGGCCAGGTCGGGCGCGAGCATGCGGACCGCCTCGCCGGTGCCGGCGCGCGGGGTGGCGGGCGGTGGCAGCGGCAGCGCGGCGGGCGGGCCGGCGCCGTCCAGTGTGGAGCGCCAGTAGGCGAGCGAGCGCTCCAGCCCGCCGCCCGCGAGCCGGCGCCGCTGGTGCACGGCGACGTCCGGGTACTGCACGGGCGGCCCGTCGAACGCCGGCCCGGCGCCGGTGACCCGCGCCGAGTACGCGGCCGCGACCTCGCCGGCGACGATGCCGAGCGACGCCGCGTCCATCACGAAGTGGTGGCCGGCCAGGAGGAATACCCCGTCGGCGAGCAGCGCCATCCGGACGAGCGGCCCGTCGCGCAGGTCGAACGGCTCGGCCCGGACCTGGGCGGCGTCCATCGCGGGCTCCAACCGCAGCGGGGCGCGCAGGCCGCCGACCACCCGCTGCCGGGGCTCCTCCGCACCGGGCACCGGCACCGTGCGCAGGCCGTCGTGGCGGGCCACCACCTCGTCGACGGCGGCGGCGAGGGCGGCGGTGTCCAGCGGCCCGCGCAGCCGGATCGCGGTCGCCACGTGCGCGCTCGCGCCGTCCGGGTCCACCTGGGCGGCGAGCCAGGCGCGCCGCTGGTGGTAGGAGCACTCGAACTCCTCCTCGCCCTCGGCCCGGGGCGGGCGCGGCACCGGCCGGAGGCGTCTGAGGAGCGCGGCGCGCTGCTCGGGCGAGAGCCGCTGGATCCGGTCGCGCACGGAGGTCTCCTTTGTGATCTTGACCGGCGCTGTCGTCACGCGGGCCCCGAGCAGCCCCTCCAGGCGGTCGCAGGCGGCCTCGACGGCGGCCGCGGAGTCGACGAGCGGCGCCCGCTCCCGGTTGCGGGCGGCGTATCCGGGGTCGTCCAGCAGGGTGCTGAGGAGGCCGGCGGCGGCCTCCGGCGTCCAGCGGGCGGCCGGCAGCCACTCGGCCAGGCCCAGCCGCCGCAGCCGGGCCGCGTTGTCCGGCCGGTCGGTGCCGTGCGCCAGGATCAGCTGCGGCACCCCGGACGCGATGGCCCGCGCGCAGGTCAGCACGCCGCCGTGGTGCACGACGGCCGCGACGCGCGGCATCAGCGTGCGGAAGGGCAGCGACGGCTGCCAGATCACGCCGTCGGGCAGCGGGTCGGGCACCATGTCGCGGTGGCGGCAGACGAGGATGCCCGGCCGGCCGGCGCGGGCGCAGGCCTCGGCGGCGACCCGGTACCACTCCCGGTGCAGCAGCTGCCCCGAGCCGCCGGTCAGCAGCACCGGGCGCGGCTCCCTCTCGACCAGGGCGGCCACCTCGGCCGGCAGCTCACCGGTCTCGGCCTCGTCGTGCATCACGAAGCCGGGCAGCGCCGCCCCGGCGGGCGCGGGTTCGCCGGCGGTGTCGAACCAGCCGGGCCACAGCCCCATCTGCAGGTCCGCGGAGGAGAGCCAGGCCGCCCAGTCGTCCACGGGGGACAGTCCGGCGGCGGCGCGGACCCGGCCAGCCGGACCGGCGAGGGTGTGCGGGAAGAGGCGCTCGGTCAGCGGCACGGCCATGAACAGCGTGGGGGAGAGGGCGAGCCAGGCCGCCGGCACGCCGTGCGCCTCGCGCAGCATCAGCGCGGACAGGCCGGAGGTGTGCCGGCTCACCGCCACCACCTGGCCCGGCTCGCGCGCGCGGACCAGGGCGGCCATCGACTCGTACTCGAGGCGGATCTGCTCCCACAGGCCGTTGCGCTCGTAGAACTCGGCCAGGTGGTTGACGCCGGCGAGCACGTCGAGCAGCAGGTGCCGGGAGTCGTGGAGGGTGCGGGCGTACTCCTCCTCGGTGTCCACCGGCACGAAGTCGAGACCGGCCGCGCGGGCGGTCGCCCCGTAGTACGCGTGGGTGTGCAGGACGACCTCGTGGCCGCGGCGGCGCAGCGCCTGCCCGATCCGGATGAACGGCAGCACGTCGCCGTTCGTGCCGTACGTGGTTACCAGGAACGTGCCCATGGCTCAGCGGTCGGCATCGAGCAGCGCGCGGACCTCGTCGTCGGAGAGCTGCTCCAGCTCGGCGAGCAGGTCGTCGAGGCCGGCCGACTCGTGCCGCCGGATCGTGCGGGCGACGTCGGCGACCGTGAACGCGTCCGTGAAGAGCGCGTCGACCGGCAGCTCGACGCCGAAGTCGTCGCGGACCCGGACGGCGAAGCGCACCAGCGCGAGCGAGTGGCCGCCCAGCTCGTGGAAGTTGTCGTGCACGGACGCGGGCGGGAAGTCGAGCAGCTCGGCCCAGATCGCGGCGACCCGCGCCTCGGTCGGGTCGTCGGTCTCGACGGTGGCGGCGGTGCGGCGGGCGTCGATCGCGGCGAGCACCTGGGCCGCGGTGGTGAGCCCGCTCGCGATCCGGTGCACCCGCTCGGCGTCGGCGGGCCGGGCGGACACGGCTTCCGGCTCGGCGGCGGCGGCGGGCGCGACCACGGGCGGCTCGTACCGCGCGGCGCACGCGTCCTCGGTGGACAGGACGAACGCGCCGCCCTCGGGCCGCGCGCCCGGCAACCCGGTCAGGAAGTCGTACGCGGGGCGGTTGCGGTCGGTCGGCGCGTAGGCGAGCGCGACGTCCCTGAGGCCACGGTTGGCGGCTAGCGCGCCGAGCATGGCGAGGACCCGGTGCTCGACGCCGCGCCCGAGCACCCGGCAGCTCAGCAGGAACGCCTCCACGTCCAGCCGGTCGCCCCGGACACTGTGGACGACGACACCCACCTGGCCGTACGAGCCGAACCGGTCGGCCACGTCGACCACGAGCACGTCCATCGTGGACAGCTCGGCCGCGGTGCGGCGTACCGTCGTGAGGTTGAACTGGTTGGTGCGCTGGGTGAGCTGCGCGGTGCGGGCGAGGTCGGCGGGCGCCATCGGCCGCACGTCGACGACCAGGCCGAGCCCGTCCAGGAAGCTCGCCATCGACGGCGCGGCGGTGCGGGCGGCCCGGCGGCGCGCCTCCACGGCGTAGCGCTCGGCGCGTTCGCGGTCGTCGTCGGTGACCGCGGTGTGGTCCAGCGGCCAGCAGTGCCGCAGGTACCCGGCCGGGTCCTCCAGGGGCAGCGTGAGCGCGAGCACCTCCGGGTGGGCGGCGCGCACCTCGGCGACCTCGACCGGGTTGTCGTCGAGGAAGACGAACGAGTCCAGCCCGAGGTCGAGCTCGGCGGCGAGCGCGGCGAGGTTGGCCGACTTGGGCCGCCAGTCGATCCGGTGCGCGGTCACGTGCTCCGGGCGCAGCGCCATGTCCGGGTGCTCGGCCAGCACGGCGAGCACGTCCGCCTCGGTGTTCTTGCTGCAGATGGCGATGAGCCGGCCGGCGGCCCGCTGGGCGAGCAGCAGCTCCTGGAAGGCGCGGCGGGCGGCCGGCACCCGCACGCCGAGCGTGCCGTCCTCGCCGACCACGCCGTCCCACAGCGTGTTGTCGGCGTCGACCGCGATCACCTTGGGGGGCGGCGCGAGCCACGCGTGCGCCGCGCGGGCCACGACGGTGCCGAGCGCGGCGAACATCGCCCTGGTGTACGGCACGTCCGCGGCGCGCTCGCCGTAGGCGTCGAAGTGGTCGGCCACCGGGTAGAGCGCGGCCAGGTCGGCGCTCGTCACGACCCGCGTGCGCGGGTCGGCGGAGAGGGCGGCGGCGAGGCGGCCCTCGGCGTCCGCGGTGGAGGTGCCGGCTGCGGGTGGGCAGCAGACCACGAGATGGGGTACGGGCGCGCGGCCGGCGCTGTGCCGCACCGCCGCGGCGAGCTCGTCGGCCTCGGCGTCCCGCCACCGGTCGAGGCGGACCAGCACCACGTTGACGCCGTGGCGGTTGGCGGCGAGCGGCCCGTCACCGTCGAGCAGCGCCTGGAAGACCTGGTTGTAGGGCGCGAACACGGCCCGCGCGGGCAGGCCCAGCTCGCCCCACCAGTGGCGCAGCGACTCGTCGATCGGGTCTGCCGTGAAGCTTGCGGCCACGGCCACGCACAGTTCGTCCAATGTAGAGGTCCCCTCGTGTCGCGCCCACGCGAGAGCCAAGTGGGAGCGCTCCCATAGATGGCGGTAGACAGCAGTCTAGCCACGCGAGGGGGCCTGTCAACGCCGCGCGGCCGGCCCGCGCGACCTGGGTGATCGACGCATTTCACGAGGTCAATGCGGTGGCCGGTTGGCCGGGTCGGTGGCCGGAAACCTGGCCCAATGGCCCACCCATGTTGATCCGTTCGGGTTAGTCGGCCGGCCAAGCCCGCGCACGACGGAGGGCCGCGACCCGAGCCGCGGCCCTCTCTCCGTGGGCGTGCTCAGTCGCGGAAGGCGTCCTTGATCTTCTCGCCGGCCTGCTTGAGGTCGGCCGAGCTCTGGTCCACCTTGCCCTCGGCCTCGAGGTCCTCGTCGTCCGTGGCCTTGCCCACGTGCTCCTTGACCTTGCCGCCCACTTCCTCGGCCTTGTTGTCGATCTTGTCGTCCAGGCCCATGGCGTGCCCCTCTCGTCGTCGAGGCCCTGACGGGCTTCGCTTACCTGGGGGATACCCGGTGACCGATGCGTCCAATCCGTCACGGACCCAGGCTGAGCACCCGGCGCAGGGCGCCACGGAGAGTGCCGGTCGCGTCGGGGTCGGCGGTGCGGGCGCGGAAACAGACGTGGTTGTCCGGGCGGAGCAGCAGGCAGCCGCCGTCGTCGACCTCGCGGAGCCGGGCCCAGTCGCCGTACAGGTCCTCGTAGTCGGCGCCCGGCCCGATCGTGACCGCCGCGACCGGCACGCCCAGCTCGGCGCCCACCGCCGCCGCCGCGGCCACCCAGCCGTCGCCGCCGACGCCGGTCAGCACCGTGAACCGCCCCTGCCCGCCCAGGTCCAGTGTGGACACGCGGTCGCGGTCGCGGCAGACCCAGGCGTGCGGCACCTTGGCGCCCGGCCGGGTGGAGGCGTGGTGGTGCAGCTCGTCGTCGCGCGGGTTGGCCGGCGGCGGCGTGCCGTCCGGTACCACGGCCGTCGACGTGTACCGCTGGTTGAGCTCCACGCCGAGCGTGTTGAACTCGTAGTCCTTGAACGCGATCGCCTCGCGCAGCGCCTGCCGCTGCTTCTCCGCCTCGGGACCGGGCAGCTTGCGCGCGTCCATGTTCCGGCGCAGCTGCGCGTGGTCTCCGGTGGAGAGCAGGCCGAGCGCCTCGAAGATGCGGGCGGTCTCCCCGATGCTGCGGTTGGCCCGGTCGACGATCTGCCGGCCGACCGGCGCCCGCTCGGCCGAGTACGTGTCGAGCAGCTCCGGGCCGGCCGCGCCGTCCAGCACGAGCTTGAGCTTCCACGCCAGGTTGTACGCGTCCTGGATGGACGTGTTGGAGCCGAGCCCGTTGGACGGCGGGTGGCGGTGCACCGCGTCGCCGGCGCAGAAGACCCGCCCCCGGTGGTACGTCTCGGCGTACTGGTGGTTGACCGTCCACGTGGACGAGGAGCGGATGGTGACCGGCACCGAGTCGTCGCCGATGAGGTGGTGCGCGATCCGGCGGGCGTACTCCTCGGTCAGGTCCGGCGGCGCGCCGTCGATGTCGTAGCCCCACACGATCAGCCACTCGTGCCACGGGCGCACGCAGCGGACCAGGCCCATGCCGATGCCGCCGACGTCCGAGCCGGTCTGCAGCACCCAGTAGAGCGTGCTGGGGCGGTGCGCGGTGTACTTCGTGAGGTCGGCCTCGAAGACGATGTTGATGCTGCCGGCGACGCCCATCCGCCCCACCATCGGCAGCCCGATGTCCTCGGCCACCTTGCTGCGCCCGCCGTCGGCGCCGACGAGGTACTTCGCGCGGATCCGGTACTCGTCGCCGCGCAGCCGGTCGCGCACGGTCGCGGTGACCCCGGCCGAGTCCTGGATCAGCGACAGGTACTCGGTGTGGTAGCGGAACGACGTGCCGCGGGCGATCGCGTTCTCCACGAGAACCGGCTCCATCAGGTGCTGCGGCATGTCGCAGATCGCGCTCGGCGAGGCGAGGTCGTGCTCGGCCTGGCGGAGCGGGTGCGTGTACCAGGTGCGCAGCCGGCCCAGCTCCTCGCCGGCGAGGCTGGAGCAGAAGGTGGTGTCGCCCATCAGGTGCTGCGGGGTGGCCTGCGCGACGACCTTGTCCTCGATGCCGGCGTCGCGGAGCACCTCCATGGTGCGCTGGTTGGTGATGTGCGCGCGGGGCGTGTCGGAGAGCCGGCCGTACTTGGTCACCACGATGTTGGGCACGCCGTACGTGCTCAGCAGCAGCGCGGCGGCGCCGCCGGCCGGTCCGCTCCCGACCACCAGCACGTCGGTCTCGACGTCAGCGGGCATCAGACGCTCCCAGGTGGAAGGTGTACTCGACGCTGCGCCACTCGCCGCCGACCGCGCGGCCGTCCGGGGTCGGTCCGTCGTGCGCCGCGAAGTCGACGATCAGGTCGTCCTTGACGCCGAAGACGGTGTCCGAGTCGAGGTACGCGCCGCCGGCGACGAAGAGCTGGGTGACGAGCCGCCGGTAGCCGGGCGCGGAGATCATGAAGTGCAGGTGCGGCGCCCGGTATGGGTGCCGTCCGCTGGCCCGGAGCATCCCGCCGACCGGCCCGTCGTCCGGGATCGGGTACTCCGACGGCAGGATCGACCAGAACGTGACCCGGCCGTCCCCGTCGGAGCGGAGGCGGGCGCGGAGCACCGGCCCCTCCAGGTCGGGCAGCTGCACGTCGTAGAAGCCGTCCTGGTTGGACTGCCACACGTCGACGACCGCGCCGGGCACGGGAGCGCCGTCGGTGCCGGCGATCCGTACGTCCGTCCACAGTGGCACGCCGGGCAGGCCGCCGGAGATGTCCGCGCCGGGCGGCACCTCCGGCGGACCCTCCACGTAGAACGGTCCGAGGACGGCCGACGGTGTCGTGTCCGGGGTACGGGAGTTGTCGAGCGCGTCGACCACACTGGACACCCCGAGCGTGTCGGAGAGCAGGATGAACTCCTGCCGCGTCGGCGTGCACGCCTGGCCGGTGCGGGTCAGGAAGTCGACGGCGTACCGCCACTCGGCCTCGGTGACGTCGTTCTCCCGCACGTACGCGTGCAGGTGCCGGACCAGGCCGCCGAGCAGGTCGGCGACGCGGCGGTCGGGCGCCTTGGCGAAGCTCGCCACGACCTGCTCGGTGAGCTGTCCGGTGCGGCCGGCCGGGCGCTCGCCGTGCCAGGCGGCGGTCAGGAGGGCGAGGACGCCGGCCGGGGTGACCTCGCGCGGGTTGGGGTACGGCCGCTCGGTGGCCGCCGCGGCCACGGCCGGCAGGTCCGCCTCGGCGAGCCCGAGCGCGGCCAGGGAGGTGGGGCCGCCGAGCCCGGCGACGAGGTCGTACACGCCGGCCGGCGCGTCGGCCACGCCCAGCGCCGCGGCTACGCGCCGCATCGCCTCGGGTGCGGCGGGCGCGTTGTAGGCCATGGCGTGCGGCAGCACCACCGCGTGGGTCTCCGCGTGCGGCAGGCCGAACGAGCCGCCGAGCACGTGGCAGAGCTTGTGATGCAACCCCATGCCGACCGAGCCGAGGCACATGCCCGCCAGCCACGCCCCGGTGAGCGCGTCTGCGCGGGCGTCGAGGTCGTCCGGCCGCGCCGCGATCCGGGGCAGCGCGCCGGCGACCAGTGCCACCGCCCGCGTGGCGTACGTGTCGACCACCGGGTTGGCCTCCGGCGCGTAGAGCGCCTCGACGGCGTGCGCGAGCGCGTTGACGCCGCTGGTCACCGAGAGCGCGACCGGCAGGCCGAGGGTCAGCTCCACGTCGTACACGACGGCCTTCGGCACGATCGCCGGCGAGCTGCGCGTGGTCTTGACACCGCCTGCGGTCTCGCCCAGGACCGGCGTCATCTCCGACCCGGCGTACGTGGTGGGCACCGCGACCTGCGGCAGCCCGGTGCGGTCGGCGAGCGCCTTGCCCAGGCCGGTGGCGGAGCCGCCGCCGATCGAGACCAGGCAGTCGGCGCCGTGCTCCCGCGCCACGGCGAGGGCCCGCTCGGTGACCTCGACCGGGGTGTGCGCGGCGACCCCGTCGAAGCGGGCCACGGCGAGCGGGCCGAGCACCCCAACCGCCCGGTCCGCGACCGCCGCCTGTCCGGGCGTGGTCAGGATCAGCGCCCGGGTGCCGCCGACCCGCTCCACCTCGGCGCGCAGCCGGGCGAGGCTACCCGCCCCGAAGACGACCCGCGCGGGGTGGGCCGTGTGTTGGAACGACAGCATGGTTCAGTGTCTGGCGGTCCCGGTCGGCTGGTCCTGCACGATCGTGCCGCGGTCACTGCACGAAACGCTCGCGGCGGATCGCGGCCGGCGTCGTGGCGAGGTGGGCCCTGATGACGCGGGTGAGGTGCTCCTGGTGGGAGAAACCGCAGCGCACGGCCACCTCGGCGATGGGCACGACGGTATCGCGCAGCAGCGCGCAGGCGGCGTCGACGCGCCGGCGGACGAGGAACTGGTGCGGGGTGAGCCCGGTGCGGGCCTTGAACTGCCGGGCGAACCGGCTGACGCTGAGCCCCGCCGCCCCGGCCATCGCGCGCAGCGGCACCGGCTCGCCGAGCCGCGCCTCCACGAGCTCGCGCACCGCCGCCCACTGCCGCTCGCTCAGCCCGGTGCGGGCGGGCGGCGCCGGCGCGGGTCCCGGCGTCACGCTGTGCGCGCGGGCGAGCTGCGCGGCGAGCGCGTGCCCGAGGTGGTCGACGTACGTGCGCGCGGACGGCTCCCAGTGCCGCAGCACCCCGTCGAGGGTCAGCAGCAGCTGCTCCAGCAGCGGGTCGAGGCTGCCCAGCTCCTCGGCCAGCTCGACCGGCGCCGCACCGTCGTGCACCTCCTGCAGCGACTCGTCGGTGAGGTACGCGTGCACGGTGTCGAGCCGCCCACCGAGCTCGACGGTCAGGTCCTTGCCGGCCGGGTGCACGAAGAGCCCGCCGGGCGGGACCGTGCGCGAGCGGGTCAGCCCGAGGTGCCCGCGGCGCACGGTCACCGGCCCGTTGAGGTGCAGGATGACCAGGTGGCTGCGGGCACCGTCGAACGACGCCCGGTATGGCCGCTCGCACTGGGTCGAGAGGTACAGGTGCTCCCAACCCAGCCCGGAGCTGGTGCGCTCGGGACGCACCCAGGGCTGGCGGAGGATGCCGTTCGTATCTAATACGGTCAGCTCCTCCATGCCCGCCCCGCTCCGCCGCTCGGCGCTCGCTCGCCGTCGTGGGCGAGCTCCGTAGCCTCGCGGCTCCCGCTCATGCCCACGACATAACCCCGACACGCAGATCAGGTCAAGGGCGTCAGCCCTCGGCGAGCACCTTCCGCAGGGCCACCGCGAAGCCGGCCGGGTCGCCGCCCATGCCGAACTCCGGCGGCAGGTAGGCGCCGTGGTGGCCGGGGAGCCTGACCGGCTCGGTGCCGAGCCGCGCCGCCACGGCCAGGCCGCCGCGGCAGGCGAGCTCCTGACGGGAGTCGGCGCCAACCGCGACCACGATCCGCGTCGGTGCGGCGGCGAGCGCGTCGAAGTCCGGCTCGTAGTGGGTACACGTGATGAGGTTCTGGGCGAGCAGCGGGTCGTCGCGCCTGCCGTCGTCGCCGGTCGGCAGCCCGAAGGTGGCGGGGTCCGGAGCGGGGTGCCAGGCGTAGTCGGCCGGCACCGGGCCGTCGTACATGGTCAGCGCGATGAACTTCGCCATCGCCGGGCCGAAGCCGTCCTGCTCGTACGTGGCGCGGATGTCCCGGACGGCGGCCAGCGCCGCCTCGCGGTCTTCGAGCAGCTGGGCGGCCGGCGGCTCGTGCGCCACGAGCGTGCGCACCCGCTCGGGGTGGGCGGCCACCAGGGCGAGGGCGTTGACCGCGCCGCCGCTGCTGGCGAAGACGTCCACCGGCCCGCCGCCGACCGCGTCGATCACCCGGCGCACGTCGTCGGCGTGCTGCTCGGGCGTCGACTCGCCGCCCTCGCTCTTCGGGCTCCGGCCGGTGCCGCGCGGGTCGTAGGTCACCACCGTGCGGTCCGGGAACTGGTCGGCCAGGGCGGCGAACCCGCTGGCGTCCATGGGCGAGCCGATCATCAGCAGGACCGGCTCGGTGCTGGTCGCGGCGGCGCGGACGTCGTAGGTGACCGTCGCGCCGGGCGCGTCCACGGTGTGCGTCTCAGGGCTGTTCATGATCTCTCCTCTGGTGAGCTTGCCGGGTTAGACGCCTCGGCCCGGCCGAACTCATCGGCGGCCGCCCGAAGATGCGTGAGAAACCTGTCCACGGCCGGTGGCGCCGTGCGGCCGGCGAGGGTGGCGGCGTAGACCCGGCGCACCGACTCGTCGGCGGCGTGCAGGCGCAGCAGCGCGATGTCGGCCGGCGTGCCGCGGACGGCGAGGGCCGGCACGAGCGCCACGCCGAGGCCGGCGGCCACGAGGCCGAGCTTGCCGGTCCACTCGGCGGCGACGAGGTCGATCCGCGGCCGGAAGCCGCTGGGCAGGCTGGCCCGCAGCAGCGTCTCCTCGGCCGTCGCGGACCCGACCACGAACGCGTCGCCGGCCAGCTCGGCCAGGCGCACCGTGCGCCGCCGGGCCAGCCGGTGGTCGCGGGCGACCGCCACGAGCAGCCGCTCGTCGAGCAGGTGGCGCAGATCGAAACCGGACCTTTCCGCGAGGCCCGCGGGCGACGAGCTCACCACCGCGACATCCGCGTCTCCGGCGTCCAGCCGATCCAGGAGTACCGGCGTCAAGCCCTCCACGAGGGAAAGCCGAGCGGATCTTCGAGATCGTCGAGGCCGTGCTCGCCGCCCACGGCGCCACGCTCGGCGACGTCGCGCACATCCGCACGTTCATGACCGACCTGGACGACCTGCCCGCCTACGGCGCCGTCCGTCGCGCCCTCTTCCCGGCCGCCCCGGCGACCGTCCCGCCGGCCAGCACGACGGTCGAGGTCAGCCGCCGGTTCCTGCCCGGCGCGGTGCTGGAGGTCGAGGTCACCGCCGTGGTCCATCCCCCCGCGGGTGACCGGCGGTCGCGGTGGCCGACCCGGGTTGCCGCGCTACTGGACCGGGTTGCCGGCGACGTTGCGGCCGCGCGCGTGCCACAGCAGGTGACCCTTGTTGCGCGGGTGGTCGGGGTCGAAGCGCAGCTCCTGGGAGAAGTACCGGATCGTGTAGCCGGCCCGGCGGCGCGGGCTGCGGTTGGCGGTGGCGCCGTGGATGATCCGGGCGTCGTGCAGCGAGCACTGGTTGGCGTCGAGCTCGAAGTCGACCGCCCGGCTCTCGTCGACCTCGCCCTTGACCACGCGGTCGAAGGAGTTCGTGTCCGGGTCGGCGAACTCGTACTCGCGGCCCGTGTCCAGGTGGCTGCCGGGCAGCACGCGCATGCAGCCGTTCTCCCGGTCGACCGGGTCGAGCGCGAGCCACACGGTGGCGATGCGGTCCATGCGGTCGAAGCGGTCCTGCCAGAAGTACGAGTCCTCGTGCCACGGCGTGGCCCGCCCGCTGTACGCCTCCTTGGACAGGAACGCGCTCGCGAACAGCCCGATGTCCGGCCCGATCACCGGCTCGACGAGGTCGAGCAGCTCGTCGGCGAGGAGGACGTCGAGCAGCCGCGGGTCGCGCTGGTGCGGCACGTCCAGCTCGCCGCTGTCGCCGCGGGACGCGCCGGCCAGGTGCTCCTCGAAGACGTCCTTCAACCGGGTGAACGCCTCGGGCGGCAGGACGGGTTGGCGATACAGGACGTAGCCGTCGGCGCGGAACCGCTCGGCCTGCTGAGTGGTCAGTCTGCTCATGTGGCGAAGCCTGCGCCACCACCGGGTCGCGGTCTTTGGGCGAGCCGGCCGCCTGATTGGCAGATCAGGACACGGAGAGCACCGGCCGGAGGTCGCCGGCGGACCGGAAGCGGCCCGGGGGAGTGCCCAGCCGCCGGGCGAACGCGCGGGTGAAGCCGGCCACGTCGCCGTACCCGACCGCCGCCGCGATGTGCTTGATGGGCAGGTCGGTGCGGACCAGCAGGGCGGCGGCGTGGTCGAGGCGGGTGTGCTCGACGTACCCGGCCGGGGACCGTCCGACGTGGACGGCGAAGAGGCGGGACAGCTGCCGGGGCGAGAGGTGCACGTGCCGGGCCAGCTCCTCGACCGGCAGCGGGCGGTCGAGGTTGTCCTGCACGTACCGCAGGACGAGCCGGACCGCGGCGGCGCCGGCGTCGGGTGCGGCGGCGACCCGCGGGCGAAGGCTCTCCGTGCCCGCCTGGGCGAGCGCGACGAGCAGCGCCCGCGCGACCGCGGCCGCGGCCTCCTGCTGGCCGGGTAGGGCCGGGCCGCCGCCGGTCGCGCGCAGCGCCGCCCACAGCGCGGCCACCCGGTCGTGCGCGTCGTGCGCCAGCGGCCGGGCCGATCCGGCGAACGCCCCGAAGAGCGCGGCGAGGTCACCGTCGCTTCGCGACAGTCGCAGGTGGAACGCGACCCACGCCAGCCGGATGCCGGGTGCGCGCCGGCTGACGATCCGGTGGGGTACGCCCGGCCGCGCGAACAGCAGCGACCCCGGCCCGATCGGGTGGGTGTGGCCGCCCACAGTGAACTCGCCAGTGCCGCCCTCGACCCAGCACACCTCGTAGTACGTGTGGCGGTGCGGCGGGTTGACGACCGTGTCCGCCATCTCCGCCCAGTGGTAGACGTCGACGTCGACCGGGCCGAGGCGGACGGCGCCCGGCCCGGAGTTCAGCAGGTCGGTCCACGCCACGCGGCTAGCCCTCCTCCAAGGCCCGGGTGACGACGCGGCGCACGTCGCGCAGGTGCTCGACCATCAGCCGGCGGGCCTTGACCGGCGCGCGCCGGCGCACCGCCGCGAGGATCGCCAGGTGGACGTGGTGGTCGTGGTCGCGGTCGCCGTACAGCGCCTGGATGTGCCGCTGCTCCTCGTCGTGCAGGTCGACGAGCGAGTCGAGCACCTGGGCGAGGGCGTGGTTGCCGGCGAGCCGGCCGAGCGTGCGGTGGAACGCCATGTTGGCCGCGTGCAGCGGGGCGTCCTGTCCGAGCGACCGCCCGGCCCGGTCGAGGCTCGCGGCGAGCTCGTCGAGCTGGGCGTCGGTGGCGCGCCGGGCGGCCGCCTCGGCCAGGTGCGGCTCGATCAGCTCGCGCGCCTCCAGCAGGTCGAGGATCGCCGTGGCGTCCAGGCGCAGCCGGTTGGGGTTCGCCATGATCAGCCGGGACAGGTCGGCGCGCACGTACACGCCGGAGCCGTGCCGCATCTCGACCGCGCCGGTGGCCTCGAGGCGGCGCAGCGCCTCGCGCAGGGTCGGCGTCGCGACGAGGAAGCGCTCGGAGAGCGCCCGGTTGGAGGGCAGCCGGTCGCCGGGGCGCAGGCCCTCGTCGCGGATGTGGGCCAGGATCCGGTCGGTCACCTCGTCGAGGAGCTTCCGCCTGGCCACGGGCGCCGCGGCGACGCGGGAAACGGACATGGGGGAGGACACGGGGCTCATTCTCACGCCGCACGAAGATCAAGAGCTAGACACCTAGTGAGTAAGTCATCTAATCTCTTGCTCACTTAACACCTGGGAAACATACCGTGAGGAGGGGTCGTGACGGTAGCGGACGACGAGCTGCTGCGCCGGAGCCTTTCCGACGCGCTCATCGGCCGCGTCGTCGACCTCATCCGCACGGAGGGGCTGGGGCCGGGCGACCGGCTCCCGTCGGCGCGGGTGCTGGCGGAGCGCTTCGCCGTCGCCACGCCGACGATCCGGGAGGCGCTGCGGCAGCTCCAGGCCACCGGCGCGATAGACATCCGGCACGGCTCCGGCATGTACGTGAACGCCGCGCTGGACCGGGTCGTCATCGCCAACCCCAACCTGCCGACCCTGGACGCCGAGCGGCTCGCCGAGCTGCTCGACGCCCGGCTGCTGGTCGAGCCGTACCTGGCCGGCCTCGCGGCGCGGCACCGCAGCCCGGCCACCACGGCGGCGCTGCGGCGCTCCCTCGATGCGGCGGAGCAGCACCTGGCCGGCGACGACACGCGGCTGCACGAGGCCAACATGGCCTTCCACCGCGCGGTCGCCACCGCGAGCGGCCACCGCATCCTGCACGAAGTGCTCGACTCGCTGCTCTCGGTGCACGCCGGCGAGCAGCGCGAGATCCTGCAGATATTCGACGACCGGTCCCGTGACCACGAGGAGCACCGGTCCGTCCTGGCCGCCATCGAGGCCGGCTCCGAGGATCGGGCCCGCCGGCTGATGCGGCGACACCTGGAGGACGTGGCGGACGTGGTCGCGCGCCGCATGTCCACTCTCGAATCTGAAGAAAGGTGATGTCCGTGCGGGCACGCGTACTCACCGCTCTTGTCGCGGCCGCGTCGCTGGCGCTGACCGCGTGTGGCGGCGACTCCGGCGACGACAACGGCGGCGGCGGTGGCGGCAAGACCGAGCTGAAGCTCTACAACGACAAGGGCGCCTGGAGCCCGTTCTTCGAAGAGCTGGGCAAGCTGAGCAAGCAGCAGATCGGCATCGGCATGACGCCGGTCGGCTACACCGACGAGCCGACGTACTCGGCGTTCATCAAGGCCTCCTTCCGCACCAACGAGAAGCCGGACCTCTTCACCTGGTCGACCGGCGGGCGGCTGCAGGAGATCGTCGAGGCCGGGCAGGTCGCCGAGACCACCGACCTGTGGAAGGACGCCATCGCCGCCGGCGACCTCTCCAAGGAGCTGGAGGAGACCTACACGTACGACGGCAAGCAGTACTGCGTGCCGCTGAACATCTCCTACTGGGTGATGTTCTACAACAAGAAGGTCTACGACGAGGCCGGCCTCGAGCCGCCGACCACCTGGGCCGAGCTGATGTCCAACGCGGACAAGCTCAAGGCCAAGGGCGTCACGCCCTTCTACCAGACGTCCGTGCTGTTCAGCTTCGTGTGGTTCCAGCAGCTGCTGATCGGCACCGACCCGGACCTGTACGACAAGCTCGCCACCGGCGAGGCCAAGTACACCGACCCGGGCGTGGTGGCCGTCATGGAGCGGTGGAAGCAGATGGTCGACGGCGGCTACTTCTCCGACGCGGGCAGCAAAGAGGACCCGGCCGTGCAGCTCAAGTCCGGCAAGACCGCGATGGGCATCTTCGGCACATGGTTCAACACGAGCATGACCCAGCAGGGGCTCGAGCCCGGCACCGACTACGGCATGTTCGCGATCCCCAACGTCGACCCGGCCCAGAGCAAGGTGACGATGGCGTTCGAGAGCGGTCCACTGTGCTCGCTCGCCAAGGCGCCGGACACGAAGGCCAGCACCGACTACATGAAGTGGTGGGTGGGGCAGCCGGCACAGGAGAAGTGGGCCAACAGCCGCGGCGACGTCTCCGCCAACCCCAAGGTGGCCATCCCCGACCCGGGGCTCAGCGCGATCGCGAAGTCGGCCGGCGGCGGCGAGTACACGCTCGCCAACCGCTACTTCGAGGCGGCGCCCGCGCCGGTGCTGACCGCCGCCCTCGACGCCTTCGGCGCGTTCATGGTGAAGCCGGACAGCTACATGAAGCAGCTGGAGAACATCCAGAAGGCGGCCGACGAGTACTGGAAGGGCCGCTGATGTCGGTCGCCACGGCGACCCCGATCAACTCCCCGGCGGCTCCGGCCGCCGGGGGGCGGGCCAAGCGCGGCGATCGCGGGGCCCGGTGGGGCGCGCTGGGATTCGTCTCGCCGGCGGTCATCCTCGTCGCCGTGCTGCTCTACGCGCCCTTCCTGTACACGGTCGCGCTCAGCTTCACCGAGTACGACGGGCTCAACTCGCCACAGTGGATCGGCGTGGAGAACTTCACCCGGTTCTTCGACGACCCGGCCCTGACCACCTCGCTGCGCAACACGCTCATGTGGGTTGTCGGCACCACCGTCGTGCCGGTCGCCCTGGGCCTGCTCGTGGCCGTGCTCAGCTTCGGCATCAAGGGCGGCACCTGGCTGCGGCTGCCGTTCATGCTGCCGTACGCGCTGTCCGGCGCCGGCCTCGCGGTCATCTGGGGCTTCATCCTCCAGAGTGGAGGGGCCGCCAACGACGTCCTCGGCTTCCTGCACCTGCCCGGCGCGGACACGTCGTTCCTGCAGGAGGAGCCGTGGAACACGCTCGGCATGATCGTCGCCTGGACCTGGCAGCAGACCGGCGTCAACGCGCTGCTCTTCCTCGTCGGCCTCCAGTCCATCCCGAAGGAGCCCCTGGAGGCGGCCCGGATCGACGGCGCCAGCGGCTGGTCGCTCTTCCGGCACGTCACCTGGCCGCTGCTCGCTCCACTCACGACGGTCGTGGTCGGCCTGGCGCTGGTGGCCAGCCTCAAGACGTTCGACATCGTGTGGGTGACGACCCAGGGCGGGCCGGGCCGCAACTCCGAGACCCTGGCCGTGACGATGTACCGGGACGCGTTCGTCTCCGGTGAGTACGGCTACGGCTCCGCCGTCGCGCTCGTGCTGACGCTCACCACCGGCGCGGTCACGCTCGCCTACCTGCGCCGCCAGGTCAAGTCGAGGGAGGCGTTGGGTTGAAGCACCCCAAAAAAACGCTCCGCTTCGCTCCACGTTTCCCCGGGGGCCCCGCGACCCGCAGGCTCGTCCTCGGTGCCATGGGTCTACTGTGGCTGATCCCGGTCTACCTGCTGCTCGTCAACGCGTTCCGGCCCAGCACCGAGTACGACGCGGACCGGATCTGGGTGCCGGACGGCGACTTCGGCTTCTTCGACAACGTCAAGCTCGCCTGGGACGCCGCCGGGCTCGGCCCGAGCATCCTCAGCACGCTGCTCTACAGCGCGGTCTCGCCGCTCGCCGCGGTGGTCCTCGGCGCGATGGCCGGCTTCGCGATCGTGGTGCTGCGGCTGCGGGCCGGCTTCTGGTGGTTCATGCTGCTCTTCGGCGGCACCATCTTCCCCATCCAGATGCTGGTGATCCCGCTGTTCATCAGCTACAGCAGCGCCGACCTGTACGACCGGCGGCTCGGCTTGGTGCTTGTCTACACCGCCGTCTGCGTGCCGCTCGCCGCGCTCGTCATGCGCAGCTTCTTCACCGGCGTCGCGTACAGCATCTACGAGGCCGCCCGGGTCGACGGCGCGTCGGTGTGGCGCATCTTCTGGCGGGTGTACCTGCCGCTGGCGGTGCCGGCGCTGAGCGCGGTGGCGATCCTGGAGTTCGCGTTCGTCTGGAACGACCTGCTCTTCGGCCTCACCCTGTCGCAGAACGAGAACGTGCGGCCGGTGATGACCGCGCTCTCCTCGCTGTCCAGCGCGTACTCCGGCTCGACGGTGCCGGTGGTGCTCGCCGCCGGTCTGGTCATGTCGCTGCCCACCGTGCTCGTGTTCCTCGGCGCCCAGCGCATCTTCGCCCGGGGCCTGACCCTGGGTCAGTACTGACGAAGGAGTCCCACGTTGACAAGTCGGCTGCTGCGGGCGAGCCTCGGCTCGCCGGGCTACGACGACATGCGCGCCACCCTGCGCGCCGCCGGCGCCACGACCGTGGCCGGCGACGTGCGGGTCGCCTGCCCGCCCCTCTTCTCGGGGGATCCGCTCCGGCAGGCCGTGCGGGTGACCGGCGCGCCGGAAGGCGCCACCGTGCGCGTGCGGGACGGCGACACGCTCGTCGACCAGGCCACGGCCGGCACCGACCTGTGGGTGCCCGAAGTGGACGGACCACGCCCGTTCACGGTCGAGGTCGAGGGGGTCGGCGCGGCCGAGGTCGTCGTCACGCCGCAGCGCAAGTGGACGGTCCACGTCGTACACCACTCGCACCTCGACATCGGCTACACCGACCGGCAGGGCGTCGTGCTCCGCAACCACCTGGAGTACCTGGACTCCGCGCTCGACCTGGCCGCCGCCACCGACGGCTGGCCGGACGAGGCGCGCTTCCGCTGGACGGTCGAGTCGGCGCTGCCGGTGCGCCGCTGGCTCGACTCCCGCGACACCGCCGCGGTCGACCGGTTCGTGGCGCTGGCCCGGTCCGGCCGCGTCGAGGTGACCGCGATGCCGTTCCAGCCGCACACCGAGGCCTGCTCGGTGGAGGAGCTGCACCGGATGCTGCGGTTCACCGACGACCTGCGCGAGCGGCACGGCATCCCGATCACGTCGGCGATGCACACCGACGTGCCCGGTGCCGTGGTCGGCTTCGTCGACGCGCTCGCCGCCGGCGGCGTCCGCTACCTGTCCGCGGCGCACAACTGGGCCGGCCGCTCGGTGCCGTTCCTCACCGGCGGCCAGGACCTGGGGCGGCCGTTCTGGTGGCGGTCGCCGGCCGGAAACCGGGTGCTGGTCTGGTTCACCGACACCGCGCACGGTATGGCCTACATGGAGGGCAACGTCGTCGGCCTCGCGGAGAGCTTCGCCGCGGCGTCGTCGCTGCTGCCCGGCTACCTGTGGTCGCTGGCCCACCGGCCGGTGCCGTACCGGAAGGAGGCGTTCGGCTGGAGCGGCCTCGACGGGGTCGAGCTGCACAAGCCGCCGTACCCGCACGACGTGCTGCACCTGCGCGTGCAGGGCGGCAACGCGGACAACGCGGGCCCGTCGATCGTGCCGCCCTCGGTGGTACGCGAGTGGAACGCCGCCTACGCCTGGCCCAAGCTGCGCATGTCGACCAACAGCGCGTTCTTCGAGGACGCCGAGGAGCGGATCGGCGACGCCATCCCCGAGCACAGCGGAGACTGGACGGACTGGTGGGCCGACGGGCTCGGCTCCGGCGCCCGGCCGCTCGGGTACGCCCGGCGGGCACAGCACGCCGTCCGCCATGCCGAGACGTTGCACACGCTCGCCGGCACGCCCGCGACGTCCGAAGTGGACGCCGTCTACGACAAGCTCGGCCTCTTCGACGAGCACACGTGGGGCGCGGCCAACCCCTGGCACGACCACGAGGACGGCTTCGACTCCGGCGGCCTGCAGTGGGCCCGCAAGTGCGAGATGGCGTACTCCGGCGCCGACGACGCCGAGGACCTGCGGCACGCCGGCGCCCACCGGCTCGGCGCCCGGTTCGCGCCGGCCGCTGACGCGCTCGCCTCGTACCTCGTCGCCAACCTCGGCCCCGCGGACCGCACCGACCTCGCGGAGGTCTTCCTCCCGGCCAGCGTGGTCCCGCTCGACACGCTCGTGTCCATCGTGGACGCGCGCACCGGCTCGGCGGTGCCGCACCACGAGGAGGCGGTACGCCCGGAGGACTGGCCGACCAGGCCGGCCGGGCGGCGGCTGTCGTTCGTCCTCGCCGGAGTGCCGGCGGTCGGCCACGCCCGCGTCGACGTCGTCGGCGGCACCGGCCCGGCGGTCGCCGAGCAGCTCGACGGCTGGCAGGTCGAGAACGAGTACTACCGGGTGAGCGTCGACCCGCGCGACGGCACGCTCACGTCGGTGTTCGACAAGCGGGCCGGACGCGAGCTCGTCAACGCCGCCGCCTACGCGGGCATGAACCAGTACGTGCACGAGCGCTACTCGACCGCCCCGCACGTCAACCACCTCTCCGGCCACGTCGAGGCGCCACACGACGACCTCGCGTTGCTGGCCGGGCGCTCGATCGGGCGCCGCGCGTCGCTGGTCCGCGCCACCCGCACGGCGGTGGGGGAGACGCTGGAGGTCGAGCTCGACGCCGACGGCGCGCGGTGGCTGCGCACCACCGTCACGCTCACCGCCGGCGTCGCCCGCGTCGACGTCACCAACCGGCTGTACAAGGAGGGCGCGCCGGCGAAGGAGAGCGTCTTCTTCGCGTTCCCGTTCGCGATGCCGGCGCCGGTCGCGTGGGAGCTGACCGGCGGCGTGGGCGGCGGCGACACGCCCACCGTGCCCGGCGCGGCCCGCCACATGACGCCGATCCGGCACTGGGTCGCGTTCGACGACGGGGAGGTGACCGCCGCCTGGGCCACGCTGCACGCGCCGCTGGTCATGTTCGGCGACATCTACCTGCCGTACGCGCCGTTCCCGCCGACCGTCGCGCCCGAGCCGGCCGAGCCGGGCACCGTCTACTCCTGGGCGATGAACAACATCTGGGACACCAACTTCCCGGCCCAGCAGCAGGGCGAGACCACGTTCCGGTACGCGATCGGGTCCGCGCCCGGGGCCTCGCCGCGCGAGCTGGGCGTCGCCGTCGCCGCGGGCTTCACCGACGCGTTCGTCGCCGCGCCGCTGACCGGCGAAGGGCCGGCCGCCCCGCCGGACGACCGGTGGGCCACAGTGGACCATCCACTGGTGAGGGTGGCCGCGATCGCCCCGTCCCGCCGCGGCCACGACCTGGTGGTGTACCTGTCGTCGGCGGCGGCCGAGCCGGCCGCCGTCTCGCTGCGCGTGCCGGGGATGCGGACCGCCTTCGTGGGGACCAGCCTCGAACGAGCGCTCGACGAGCTCCCCGTCTTGGACGGCGCCGCGACCGTCACCGTCCCGGCCGGCGGGTTCGTGGCCGTCGCGGTCGACAGGGCACACGCGGTCGACAGGGCATACGCGGTCGACAGGGCACACGCGCTCGACAGGGCACTGTCGTGAAGATCGTCGACATCCGGGCCACCACGGTGACCGTGCCCCTCGAAGCGCCGCTGCGGCACTCCAACGGCGCGCACTGGGGTCGCTTCGTGCGTACCATCGTGGAGGTCGAGGCGGACAACGGCCTCGTCGGGCTAGGCGAGCTGGGCGGCGGCGGCGAGAGCGCCGAGCAGTCGATCCGCGGCCTGCGCGACTACCTGGTCGGGCACGACCCGTTCGCGCTGGAGGCGCTGCGGTTCGCGATCGCCAACCCGACCGCCAGCCTGTACAACAACCGCACCCAGCTGCTCGCCGCCATCGAGTTCGCCTGTCTCGACCTGATCGGCCAGCACCTCGGCGTGCCCGTGTACGACCTGCTCGGCGGCAAGCTGCGCGACAGGGTGCCGTTCGCCTCGTACCTGTTCTTCCGGCTGCCCTCGTCGGACGGCGGCCTCGGCGAGGTGCGCACGCCGGACCAGCTCGTCGCGCACGCCCGGGCCTTGAAGGGCGAGCACGGCTTCACCGTCCACAAGCTCAAGGGCGGCGTCTTCCCGCCCGAGTACGAGCTGGAGTGCTACCGCGCGCTCGCCGCCGCCCTGCCGCCCGGCGACCGCCTGCGGTACGACCCCAACGGCTCCCTCTCGGTGGCCGAGGCGCGGCGCTTCGGTGAGGCGATCCGCGACCTGCCCAACGAGTACTTCGAGGACCCCACCTGGGGGCTGAACGGGATGCGGCAGCTGCGCGACCTCGGCATCCCGCTCGCCACCAACACCGTCGTGGTCAACTTCGAGCAGCTCGCCACGAACGTGCGCGACCCGGCCGTCGACGTCATCCTGCTGGACACCACGTTCTGGGGCGGGATCCGGCCGTGCGTCAAGGCGGCCGCGGTGTGCGAGACGTTCCAGCTCGGCGTCGCCGTGCACTCCTCCGGGGAGCTGGGCATCCAGCTCGCCACCATGCTGCACCTCGGCGCCGTCCTGCCCAACCTCACCCACGCCGCCGACGCCCACTACCACCACCTGCGCGACGACGTGGTCGCCGGTGGCAAGCTGCCCTATGTGGACGGCACCATCGCCGTACCGGACGGGCCCGGGCTCGGCGTGCGGCTCGACCGCGAGCGGGTGGACCGCTACGCCGAGCTGTACAAGGAGCTGGGCGGCTACCCGTACGACCGCGACCCGGCCCGCCCCGGCTGGTACCCGCTGGTGCCGAACGACCGGTGGGCGGACCCGTCGTGACCCGGGTGACCGAGGCCATCGTCCGCGACGTGCCCGCCGTGCGGCTGGAGAACGACGCGCTGCGGGTCACCGTGCTGCTCCACGGTGGACACGTGGTCGAGTTCCGGCACAAGCCGCTCGACCTCGACCTCACCTGGCGGTCGCCGCGGCGCGGCTGGCCCGAGCCGCCGTCGGCGGACTTCTTCGACACGTATCCGGGCGGTTGGCAGGAGGTCCTGCCCAACGGGGGCGCGCCGGCGACGTATCGTGGCGCCGTGCTCGACCAGCACGGCGAGGTGGCGGCACTGCCGTGGGAGTGCGCGCCGTTCGACGGCGGCGTGCGCCTGACCGTGGCGGCGAGGCGCACGCCGTTCCGCGTCTCGAAGGTGCTCCGCCTCGACGGGGCGCGCCTCGACGTGGCCGAGGTGGTGGAAAACGAGGCCCCGGTCGAGATGCACGCCATGTGGGGCCAGCACCTCGCCTTCGGCGAGCCGTTTCTCGTGCCGGGCGCGCGGCTCACACTGCCCGACGGCGTGCGGGTGATCCCGCACGGATCCACGATCAACCCGCCCCGGCGTGCGGTCGCGCCGGGCGGCCCGTACCCGTGGCCGGTCGTGCCCGCCGCGGGCGGCGGCACCGTCGACCTGTCGGTGATACCCGAGCCGGGCGCGCCGAGCGACGTCGTCTACCTCACCGGCTTCGCCGAGGGCTGGTTCGCGATCCGCCGGCCTTCCGGTCCGGGCGTCCGGGTCGAGTGGGACGCCACCGTCCTGCCCTACCTGTGGCTCTGGCACGAGCTCGGCGACACCACCGACTACCCGTGGTGGGGCCAGGCCTACGTCGTCGGCGTCGAACCCTTCTCCAGCTACCCGACCGACGGCCTGCCGACCGCCGTCGCGAACGGCTCGGCGCTCACCCTGCCGCCCCTGTCGTCGCTGTCCCTCGACTGGTCCGTGGAGGTGCTGCCGTGAGCGAGTTCGACGGCAAGGTGGCGGTGGTTACCGGCGGCGCGAAAGGCATCGGCGCGGCGGTCGTCGCCCGCCTGGCCGCCGGCGGCGCCAGCGTCGTCTCCGGCGACGTCGACGGTGACGGCATCCGCGCGGACGTGACCGTCGCCGCAGACATGGAACGGCTCGTCGGCACCGCGGTCGAACGCTTCGGCGGGCTCGACATCCTCGTCACCAGCGCCGGCATCCAGCGGTACGGCACCGTCGAGGAGACCACGGAGGCGCTGTGGGACGAGGTGCTCGGCGTCAACCTCAAGGGCGTCTACCTCGCCAGCCGCGCGGCCGTCCCGCACCTGCGCGCCCGCGGCGGCGGCGCGATCGTGGCCGTCTCGTCGGTGCAGGCGTTCGTCTCCCAGCGGGGCGTCGCCGCGTACGCCGCGAGCAAGGCCGGCATCAACGCGCTCGTCCGGTCGATGGCGCTCGACCACGCCGCCGACCGGATCCGGGTCAACGCCGTGTGCCCGGGCTCCGTCGACACTCCCATGCTCCGCTGGGCGGCCGGCCTGTTCCGCGGTGAGTCCACCGTGGAAGAGACCGTGACCCAGTGGGGGCGCAGCCACCCGCTCGGCCGGGTGGCCCGGCCCGAAGAGGTCGCCGAGGTGGTCGCCTTCCTCGCAGGCGACCGGGCGTCGTTCGTCACCGGCGCCGAGTACCGGGTCGACGGCGGCCTCCTCGCCGTCAACCCCGCATCGCTCCCCCCTTCCTAGGTTTCGGATAGGAGAACCATGCGACGTCGCACCATCCTCGGTGGTGCGGCGGGCGCGGCCGCGCTCACCGTGCTGTCCGCCCGCCCCGCCTCCGCGGCGCCACTCACTCCGACCGGCTCGCCGAACACCGCGCTCGACACGCTCTTCAACACCTACGGCAACTCCGGCGTCGGCTGGACCGGCGCGGACAGCACGTACTCCACCCCGCTGCCCGACGGCCGCCGGCTGTGGATGTACTCCGACACGTTCCTCGGCCCGGTCAACCCCGACCTCAGCCGGCCGCTCGACACGCCGTTCCTGCGCAACTCGATGATCGTCCAGGATGGACAGCGGCTCACCACCGTCCACGGCGGCACGGCCGCGGAGCCGGCCACGCTGCTCGCCCCGGCCAGCGGCGACAACTGGTACTGGATCGGCGCCGGCATCGTGGTCGGCGGGATGCTCAACCAGACCGTCGTCGAGTTCGGCCGCACCGGCACCGGTCCGTGGGACTTCGCCTGGATGGGCACCCACCTCGCCCGGATCTCGGTCGGCCGGCTCAACCGGGTCGTCGACATCCGGCCGCTGCCCTCCGGTGCCGAGATCACCTGGGCCGCGTGGCTCCAGCCCTTCGGCGACCACCTGTACGTCTACGGCGTCGAGGACCGCGGCGCCAGCAAGTACATGCACGTGGCCCGGGTGGCCGGGCGCGACCTGCGCGGCCCGTGGGAGTTCTGGACCGGCTCCGGCTGGTCCACGGTGGAGGCCGACTCCGCGCGCGTCGTCGAGGGCGTCAGCAACGAGCACAGCGTCACCCCGTGGCGCGGCAAGTGGCTGCTCGTCACCCAGGACACCACCGAGCTGTTCAGCGCGAAGATCGTCGCGTACGTGGGGGACGGCCCCACCGGCCCGTTCACCGGCAAGACGCTCCTCTACACCACGCCGGAGACGGGCGCCCTGGGCACGTATGGCAACGCCAACGTGTACACGTACAACCCGCACGTGCACCCCGAGCTGAGCACCGACCGGCGGCTGCTCGTGTCGTACAACGTGAACAGCTTCAACGGCGACGACCTGTACCGGGACGTCACCATCTACCGTGGACGGTTCGTCGACGTGACGCTCGCCTGAGCCGTCACTCGAGCCGCGGCAGCCTCTGCGGGTGGTCGAGCAGGTCGCGGAAGAGGTCACCCCTCTCCGCGACCCGGTCCACTATGGAGCGGATCGTGAAGGCGTCCGGGCGCAGCGCGGGGTCGTCGAGCTCGTCCCAGTCGATGGGCGCCGACACCGGCGCGCCCGGCGCCGGCCGCGGGCTGTAGGGCGCGACGAGCGTCTTGTTGACCGCGTTCTGCGTGTAGTCGAGCCGGGCCCGGCCCATCCGCTCCTTCTTCTCCCACTTCCAGCTGACAAGGTCGGGCACGACCGCTCCGACGGCACGCGGCAGCTTCTCCACCCAGGCGCGGGTGGCGGCGAAGTCGGGCCCCGGCTCGACGGGTACCCAGATCTGGATGCCCCGCCGCCCGCTCACCTTGGGTCGCGCGCGGACGCCGACGTGCTCCAAGGCCGTGCGGTGCAGGCGGGCCAGCGCCAGGACGTCGTCCCAGCTCGTCTCCTCGCCGGGGTCGAGGTCGATCAGCGCCCACGTGGGACGGTCCGAACGGTCCACTGTGGAGGTCCAGGCGTGCCACTCCAGCGCGCCGAAGTTGGCCGCCCACAACAGTGCGGCCGGCTCGTCGACGACGAGGTAGGTCCGCGTCTCGCCGGGGTCGGCGTCCGGGTTGTCCCAGCGGGGCAGCCACTCCGGCGCGTGGTGCGGCAGCTCCTTGTGCCAGAAGCCCTTCGTCCCCGCGCCGTTCGGGTAGCGGTGCATGTTGAGCGCCCGCCGCCTCAGGTAGGGCAGCGCGGTCGGCGCGATCCGGGCGGTGTACGCGAGCAGCTCCCGCTTGGTCACCGGCGGCTCACCCGGGAAGAGCACCTTGTCGAGGTTGGTCACCTTGACGTCGCGGCCGAAGACGTGCCAAACACCGCCGGACGGCCGCAGCTCCTCCAGCTCGCGCAGCGCGTCGTCGCCGGCCGGATCGGCGGACGCCTTGAGGGGCACTGCGGCGCGGGCGGCCGGCTGGTCGGAGCGCCACATCCGGTCCGGGTCGGCCTTCACCTCGTCGTTGGTGCGTCCACTCAGGACAGAGCGGGGATGCTCCTCCGGATCCCAGCCGCCGCGCGCGAACTCGTCCTTCTTGTGCAGCAGCAGCCACCGCTCCCGGTCGCCGTCCTTGCCGGTGCGCACCAGCACGAAGCGGCCGCGCAGCTTCTCCCCGAACACGTCGAGGTGCAGCTCGCCGCCGGCCAGCGCCCGCCCCGGGTCGTCGACACCCTCGGCCGGGCGCCAGGTACCGGCGTCCCACACGATGACGTCGCCGCCGCCGTATCCACCAGCTGGGATGACGCCCTCGAAGTCGATGTATTCGATAGGATGGTCCTCGACGTGGAAGGCCGCGCGCCGGGCCTTCGGGTCGAGTGTGGGTCCCTTGGGCACCGCCCAGCTGGCCAGCACGCCGTCGACCTCCAGGCGGAAGTCGTAGTGCAGGCGCCGCGCCCGGTGCCGCTGCACGACGAACCGCGGCGCGTCTGCCCCGGGCCCGCCACCGTCGCCGGACGGCTCGGGCGTCCGCGTGAAGTCACGCTTGCGCCGGTACTCGGCGAGGGTACCCATGGGTCCTTTTTACCCAGCCGCGACGGCGCCTACCACGCGTATGGTGGGCGGGTGGTGTTACCCCGGCGGTTGGCGAGGATCAACCGGGTCGTGAGCAACCGCGTCCTCGGCCCACTCGCGCAGGTCCTGCCCGGCTTCGGCATCGTGGTCCATCACGGCCGCCGCAGCGGCCGCGAATACCGCACCCCGGTCAACGTCTTCAAGACCCCCGACGGGTACGTGGTGGCGCTGACCTACGGCGTCGGCGACTGGACCCGCAACGTGCTGGCCGCCGGCGGCTGCGAGATCGACATCCGTCGCCGCCCGGTGCGCCTGACCGACCCGCGCCTCGTCCACGACCCGACCCGCAAGGCCGTGCCGCTGCCGGTGCGCCCCATCCTCGCCGCGATCGGGGTGAAGGACTTTCTCCACCTCCGCCCCGCCCCCTGACCGGCGGCCGTCGTCACCCGAAGCCGGCCCCATCACGTCCGCCGGTGGTAGAGGTTTCGCCGGGGTCGCCGTAGCGGGTCCACGTAGGCTGGTGGGATGAATTCGGGCAGCTGGTCGTCGCCCATCCGGACGGTCCAGTGTCCTTGGTGGATGATCCGGTGGTGGTAGCCGCACAGCAGCACGCCGTTGTCGAGGCTGGTGGGCCAGCCCTCGGCCCAGGAGTGGATGTGGTGTGCGTCGCACCAGCGTGGTGGCCGGTCGCAGCCGGGGAACGCACACCCGCGGTCCCGTATTTCCAGCGCTCGGCGTAACGGCCCGGTGAACAGTCGGCGGCCGCGCCCCAGGTCGAGGACCTGCCCGTCGGTGTCGAGCACAGCGGGGATCAGGTGTGCGTCGCAGGCCATGTGTCGGACCTGGGTGGGGCTGAGTCGTTCGCCGGTGTCGAGGGTGCCGATGCCGAGCTTCTCGTGGAGCAGGTCGTAGGGGACGGTGACCGTCACGTGCGGCCGGGACCCGCCACTGTCCGGCAGATGCTCGGTGCGGGTGGCCAGGTCGCAGACCGCGACGAGGGCATCGGCCCGGCGTTGGGCCGGGGTGCGCGGCTCCCCTTCGCCGTCGTGGCGGGGCGCGCACAGTGGGTCGAGGGCGGCGTTGACGATGGCGGCGCCGGCTTCGTCGAGCCAGCCGGTGAGCCGGACCCGGCCGTCGCCGTGCCGGGTGAGGTGGAAGGCGCGGGTGCGCCAGGCGCGGGCTTCCATCCGTCGCAGGGCTTCGGCGTCCGCGGCGTCGGCGATCTCGGGTGCGACGTGGAACAGGATCCGCTGTCCGGCCTTACGCAGGATGCTCGGCTCGAACTGGCTTGCCTGCCCGATCAGCACGGTTTCGGCCTGGTCGACCAGGTCTGGGCCGAGGTCGGCGGGCAGGTCGGTGAGCGTGGCCGCCACGGTGGCGGCTTGCTCGGCGTTGATCGTGCCGGCGATCAGGGCGGCGTCGAGCGCGGGTCGCTGGTCGAGTGCAGTGGCGAGGTCGACCATCCGTTTCGCGGTGTGGATGCCGATCCGTAGGCGCTCGCGCAGCCACACCGGTGTGCTGGTGGCGTGCTGGGCGACGGGTAGGCCTCGGCGGTCGATTTCCCGCACTAAATGCGACTCGGCCGCGGCGATGGTCTGCGCGACCTGGTGAATACGGTCCAGGCATTCGACGAGGGTGTCGTCGGTCAGTGGCCAGGTTGGCGCGTTAGCGCATCGACCCGCGAGGGTCTCCAGCTGGGCTAACGCATCCGCGATCACGCATTGAATTGTCACTTGCCGAAGTCCAAGACCGCCAGTTCTATTTCGCAGATCCGTGCAATCTAATGCACGATATCGTGGTTATGGAGAATTAATTGTTCGTCGCCGCTTTCTGGGTAAGGGGCTCGTTCGCGGCTGGTCGGGGCTTGACAACTGTTAGCGGTACCTCTAACTATTAGAGGGTGAGTGGCGAGCAGGTGGACGAGCTGTTCGCGGTGCTCGCCGATCCGACGCGGCGCCGGGTGGTGCAGTTGCTCGGGGAGCGGCCGCGGCGGGCGGGCGAGCTCGCCCAGGCCGCGGGTGTTTCGCCCCCAGTGGTCAGCCGGCACCTGCGGATCCTGCTGGCCGCCGGCGTCGTGTCCGACGAGCGGGTGGCCGGCGACGCGCGGCTGCGGGTGTTCCGGCTGCGGCCCGAGTCGCTCGTGGCGCTGCGTGCCTGGCTCGACCAGGTGCAGGCGCACTGGGCGGAGCAGCTCGGCTCGTTCAAGCGGCACGTCGAAACGAGGGGCGAGCGGCACGTCGAAACGAGGGGCGAGCGGCACGTCGAAACGAGGGGCGAGCGCGAGCGGCGCGTCTAGGCCGCCTGGAGAGCGGGGAGGAGCGGGGATGACGGCGAGGTCCGCTACGGCGTCGGTACACGTGGATGTGGATCCGGCGGTGGCTTTCGAGGCGTTCACCGCGGAGATCGACCGATGGTGGGTGCCCGGGCCGATCAACGCCTGGGACTTCGGGCGTGCGCTGGCGCGGCGGATCGAGCCCGGCGTCGGTGGCCGCGTGCTGGAGGTCTACGACGACGCCAGCGTGCTCGAGCTGGGCCGCGTCACGGTGTGGGAGCCCGGGCGCCGGCTGGCCTACCGCAGCAGCGTCGACGAGACCGAGGTCGACGTGCGCTTCGAGGCGGACGGTGGCGGCACGCGGGTGCGGGTCGAGCATTCGGTGCTGCCCGGGGGCGACGTCGACGAGTCGGCGCTCTTCTGGCCCAACGTGCTGCACTGGCTCGTGCCGTGGTGCCGCGCGCGCCATACCGATCCGCCGCGGCGGCGGTTGGGACGGCTCGCGGTCGGGCTGTACTACCAGGATCCGCCCGCCGCCGCGCGGTGGCTGGCGGACGCGTTCGGGCTGCGGTCGTGGGACCGCGTGCCGGCCGAGGGGGAGCGTCCACCGTGGATCGAGCTGCACGTCGGTGGCGGGGCGGTGCTGCTCTTCCCGGCGGACGGCAAGCCCGCGTCCGAGCCGGTCTCGCACACCGTGTGGGTGTACGTGGACGACGTAGACGCGCACCTCGCCCACGCGACGTCGCGCGGTGCCACCATCGTCACCGGCGTGACACAGCACGGCTTCCGGTCGTACGTGGCGGAGGACCTCGAAGGGCACCGGTGGACGTTCGTGCGGGCGTCGCCCGCGATGCGCGCGGCCGGGGAGGCGTGATGACGGTCGAGGACGAAGTACGCGCGTTCTCGGCCGTGCGTGACGAGGCGCTGGTCGGAAACGACGCGGCGCTCATCGCGAGCTACATGACGGACGACTGGGTCTACATCGGACCGGACGGCGTCACGCCGAAGGCCGACATCATCGGCTGGATCGCGTCGGGCCGGCTCGCCCACCACAGCATGGGCGCGGTGGGTGCCGAGCGCGTGGCGCGGGCCGGTGACGCCGTCGTCCTCACGGCGCGCAAGGTCAGCTCGGGGACCTGGGACGGCGTGCACTACACGGCCGACGAGTGGATGAGCGAGGTCTACGTGCGGGTGGACGGGCGGTGGCTGTGCGCGTTCAGCCAGAAGTCGCCGGTGCGCGACGACCGCTAGCTCAGCTGTACTTCGTCCAGGCGTCGCGGAGCGGCGTCCAGCTGCCGCCGAGGTCCTTCGCCCAGGTACCCTCCGCGTACGCGGCGAGCGGCTGGTCGCCGTCGTCCCACCACACGCCGGCGACGATCGGTGCGCCGGCGCCCTTGCCGGAGACGCGGGCGAACTCGATGTACTCGCCCCGCGTCCGCTGCGACGCGCTCGGCCGCCGGAGCAGGTGGGTCGCGCCCGGGGCCAGCCGCTTCGCGTCTTCGTGCCACTCGCGGCGGGTGGCGCGGGCACTGTCCCGCTCCGCCACCGACGCGAACCGTACGAAGTGGACGGTCAGCTCGCCGAGCGCGCAGGAGACGTGCGACCGCTCGCCGGCCGCTACCTTGGCACCGTCGCAGATGGTGACCGCTGGCAGCCAGGCGGTGGCGAGGGCGGCGAGCTCCTTGTCGCCGCCGAACACTGTGGACCGTCTGGAATCCTGGGCCGCGTTGGCGAGCGGGCCGCGGGCGCCGACCCGGTAGCCCGCGGCTCCGAAGACGACGAGGCCGACGAGCAGGCCGACCAGCAACCCCAACAGGATCCGGCTGGCCGGTCGGCCCTGGCGCCGGACCGGGTCCACCGGCGTGGATTCCAGCGGATCCGGCGGCGCGGCGACGGCCGGTGGCGACGAGAAGGCCGGTGGCGACGAGAAGGCCGGTGGCGACGAGAAGGCCGGTGGCGACGAGAAGGCCGCCGGCAAGGGCGCGGCGACGGCCGGCGGCGGAAACGCTGTCGGCCCCGTTTGAGCCGGCGCCGTCGCGTCGGCCGGCGGTGGGAAGGAGCGTACAGCCGGCGGTGCGAAGGAGCGTACCGCCGGCGGTGGGAAGGCCCGTGGCCCCGCCGGAGGGCGCGGCGGCCAAGCCAGGGGCGACACGCTCGACGGCGCCGGCCGGGGCGGGATCACCACCGACGGCGGCGCAGGCAACGCCACCGCGGGGACGGTCGCCGCCACCGCGGGGGTGGCTGTCGTCGGCGCGGGGACGGCCGTCGTCGGCGCGGCTGGAAGCGCCGCCGTCCGTGGCGCCGGGATGGCCGTCGTCGGTGCCTCCGGCGGCCGCGCCATGGGACTCGGTGCCTCCGGCGGCCGTGCCGTAGGACTCGGTGCCTCCGGCGGCCGTGCCGTAGGACGTGGTGGGAGCGCCGTTGCCGGAGTGGCGGTCGTCGGTGTCTCTGAGGGCCGCGCCGCGGGAGGTGGTGGGAGCGCCGTCGCCGGGATGGCTGTCGTCGGTGCTTCCGGGGGCGGCACCGACGGCGCCGCGGGGAGCGCCGCCGCCGGGTGTGAGCGCCGCGACGGGCCTACCGCCACCGGGGGCGGCCCCGGCGCGAACGGCTGGGTGACCGCGGCGGCCGGCTCCGGCGCCGCCGGGTGGCGCGCAGGACCTCGCGGCGGCACACGGACAACCGGCGGAGGCGGGAGCGCCGGCCCACTGGCCGCCGATGTCACCCACGGGTGGGCGGCCTGAGCGGGCGACGGCATGACACGCGGCAGAGCCGAAGATGGCGTAACCAGCGGCTGAGCCGATGGCGTAACCAGCGGCCGAGCGGGAGATGGCGTAACAGGCGGGTGAGCGGGAGACGGCGCCGCGGCCGGCGCCGCGGGGGGTGGCTCCCACGGC
>Ga0081539_10001493_pt1 | contig 39552 bp, 31 predicted proteins | sample TabmetS4T2R2_FD_71023 | JGI IMG/M metagenome (GOLD analysis project Ga0081539, IMG submission 71023) | Tabebuia heterophylla rhizosphere microbial communities from the University of Puerto Rico - S4T2R2 | ecosystem: Host-associated > Plants > Roots > Rhizosphere ... | reverse complement strand
TGGGGGGGGGGGGGGGGAAGGGGGGGCGGGGGCTCGGGGCGGGCGCTGGGGAGCCGCCGGCCGCCGCGGTCTCCGGCGGGAGCGGCGGCCCGCCGCTGACACGGACCCGGGACACTCTTCTCCGGAAGCGACCCTGGACCGGCCATCGCGGACCAACCCCTACCCCGGACGTCAGGCGAGCGCGGCGCCGAACCACTTCGGGAGGTGGGCGAGCAGGTGCTCCTGGTCGTCGCCGACCCAGGTGACGTGGCCGTCCGGGCGTAGCAGCGCCGCGGGCACGTCCAGCTCCTCGGTGGCGTCGACGACGTGGTCGACGCGGTCGGCCCAGCCCGCCACCGACAGCTTGCCGGTCTGGTCGAGCAGCAGCCCGCGGCCGCGGTGGGTCAGCTCGTACAGGCGTCCGTGCTTCAGCCGCACGTCTCGCAGCCGCCGGCCGAGCAGCTCGTGGCCCTCCCCGAAGTCGTAGCGGATGCCGATCGCGGTGACCTTGCCGATCAGGTAGCGGGTCACCTCCTCGAAGTCCATCAGCTGCGACACGAGCCGGCGCACGGCCTGCGGGCCCGGCTCGAGCGACATCAGCTCGGCCTGCGCGCGGGTGTTGTCGAGCACGTCGGCGGCCACCGGGCGGCGCTCGGTCTGGTAGGTGTCCAGCAGGTCGCCCGGTGCCCAGCCGGCGACCTCGGCGGCCAGCTTCCACCCCAGGTTGAACGCGTCCTGCACGCCAAGGTTGAGGCCCTGCCCGCCCAGCGGCGGGTGGATGTGCGCCGCGTCGCCGGCCAGCAGCACCCGGCCGACGCGGTAGCGCTCCGCCAGCCTTGTCGCGTCGCCGAAGCGGGATAGCCAGCGCGGCGAGTGCACGCCGAAGTCGGTGCCGGCGACCGCCCGCAGCCGCTGGCTCAGCTCGTCGAGCGTCGGCGGGACGGCACGGTCTTCGGCGACGGCGGACGCGCGCACGACGGCCCGGTACAGCCCGCCGCCGACGGGACCGACGCCGAAGCCCAGGTCGGTCTCGCGGATCTTGGCGACCAGCGCGGTCAGCTCTTCCAGCGGCGTGGTGACCTCCACCTCGCCCGTCAGCCACTCGATCCGGGCGGGGTCGCCGGGAAAGTCGACGCCGAGGAGCTTGCGCACCGTGCTGCGGCCGCCGTCGCAGCCGGCGAGGTAGCGCGAGCGCAAGCGGGTGCCGTCGGCCAGCTCCACGGTCACCCCGTCGTCGTCCTGGCTCAGCCCGACGAGCTCGCTGCCCCGCCGGATCTCCGCGCCGACCTCGGCGGCGCGCTCGGCCAGCAGGCGGTCGGTGACGGGCTGCGGGATGCCGAGGATGTACGGATGAGAGGTGTCCAGCCGCTCCGGAGTCGGCTTGACGATGCCGGCGAAGTGGCCCCTGACCGGGTACTGCTGGCCGTGCGCGAGAAACCTGTCGAGCAGGCCGCGCTGGTCCATCACCTCGATGGTGCGCGCGTGCAGCCCGAGCGAGCGGACGACCGGGGTCGGCTCCGCGTCCTTTTCCAGCACCAGCACCCGCACGCCGTGCAGCCGCAGCTCGCTGGCGAGCATCATGCCCGTGGGCCCGCCGCCGGCAATGATCACGTCAAACATCAAACCCCCATGGCCTCGGTCCGGGCGATTGTGCACGGCGACCGGGGCCTTGCCACAAGACCCACCCTCCGGTATACGTTAAGGGTGGCAGGGAGCGCTTGAGTTCCTTGCCTTTTGTCTTCTCCGCCGTCAGGTTGGCTGGCCGTCGAGATAGCAGTCCGGCACCCAGCCTTCGACGCCGTGTCCTTTGTAGTCGCCGTAGTACCAGAAGCGCGTGGTGACGCCGCCGTCGCACGCCCAGGCCGCGCCGTCGGAGACGAAGCCCATGGTGGCGAAGATGTGGCCGTTGCCGCCGGTGGCGAGCGCCGTGGTCGGCTGGTGTGGATCGTCCCAGATGGACACTCCAGTGCACCGCCCGCCGGCTTCAAATCTCCTTCACCGTGCGGGCGCGGAGGGCCCGGAGCTTGTTGCGGTTGCCGCAGCGCTCCATCGCGCACCAGCGCCGGGTGCCGGGTCGGGACGTGTCGACGAAGACGAGCGGGCAGTTGTCGCTCGCGCACTCGCGGATGCGGCCGGCGAACGGGCCGGACAGCAGCTCGATCATCTCGCGCGCGAACGTCGACATCGCCTGCCGGACCCGCACCGGCGGCGCCCATGCCGCGCTTGCGCCCCCGGCGTCGAGCGCGGGTGTCAGGGGCGGCGCGGCCGCGGCCCGGTTGATGGTGGCGATCGTCTCGGCGGGGAGCGGGCGACCGTCGGCCTGGGCGTGCGCCGCGACCCAGATGGCCTGGCGGAGGGCCTTGGCCTCGGTCAGCTCGCGGGCCGTCACGGCGGCCGTCACGACGATGCCGAGCGGCGGCTGGGCCAGCCACTCGGCGAGGTCGGCCGGCATGTGGAGGGACTCGAACTTCGCGTACGGCCCTTCGCCGCCGCTGTGGGCGAAGTCAAGGCAGACGGCACCCGCGTCGAACCGGAACGACCCGCCTTTGGGGTCGTGCAACACACGACCACTTGCGTTCGCTAGCACGTAACCACTATAACTGGTGTTGCAGCGACACCGCTATTACTGGTTACTCCAAACCGAGGGGGCAAGTCATGGGGGTACGGCACATCAACCCGGACGGACTTCACCGCAGCCCGGCCTTCAGCCAGGCGGTCGTGGTCGAGCAGCCGGCGAAGACCATCTACATCGGCGGGCAAAACGGCGTGGACGCGGACGGCAAGGTCGTCGGTCCGACGCTCGGCGAGCAGTCGAGGCAGGTGTTTCGCAACATCGCGACGATCCTGGAGAGCGAGGGCGCCACGCTGGCCAACGTCGTGCACTGGCGGATCGCCGCAGTCGAGGGTCAGGGCTTCGAGGATGGCCTGGCCGCCTTCCAGGAGGCGTGGGACCCGGCCGACCCGCCGCCGGCCATCACGGTGCAGTTCGTCTCCGCGCTGGGCCCCGGTGTCCTCGTCGAGATCGACGCCGTCGCCGTCGTGTGACCCGCGGGACTAGCGCCGGGCGCGGGGCACGATGCCGACGGCGTCCACGACAAGGGTGCCGGCGAGCACGGTGATCCGCACGGTGTGCCGGCCGGGGCCGAGGTCTCGCAGGGTGAAGGTCTGGTAGAACTCGGGCGAGGCGATGGTCCCGGCCGCCGGGTCGACCACGCTGCCGTCGACGGCGACCTCCAGCACGGCCGAGCCGTTGTTGGGCCCCAGGATGTCCAGGCCCGTGCCGGTGAACGTGTAGGTCAGCGTCGACCCCGCGCCCTGGCTCGTCGACAGGCTGCGCTGCACGTTGTACATGCCCTTGCCGTTTTCGTGGGCCCACGCGCCGCCGTAGACGAGCGCCGTCCCGTTCATCTCCAGGTTGTCCAGGAACGTCGAGTAGTACGCGGGGAAGCCGGCGACGGTCTCGACCCGGAGGTTGTCGAACCTGGTGTGGTAGTAGCCGCTGCCGAGGTTGACGCGGCCGGAGAGCTTCGGGCTCGGGTCGGTGTACGAGGCGAGCGGCACGCCGTCGAGCAGCGCGGTCACCGTGTCGCCGGCCGCCTTGACCGCGAGTTTGTGCCACGCGTCGGGGGCGGTGTCGAATCCGGGGATCGTGACGCCTCCCTCGCCGCTCACCACGTTGCCGCCGGCCACCGCGGTGTTGTCCACCAGCAGCTGCCAGCCGCCGTTGAACGTGAACCGCAGCTTGTACGGCGCGCCGACGTCGCCGTGCTGCTCGCGGATGCCGAGCATCGCGTAGTTGCCCTGGGTGGCGCTGTTTTCGAACGAGACGTCGACGCTCGCCGTGTAGTCGAGCCAGCGGCTGTCGCCGATCCGCGTCACGGCGTCGCCGGGGTTCCACGCGCCGCCCAGGCCCATGATGGACTGGTCGAGCTGCTGGCGGAGTACGTAGTTTCGGGAGCCGTCCGGCAGGTACGCCTCGAAGGCGCCGTTGCGGTCGCTGGTGTAGAGCGGGATGGCGCTCTTGTCTCCGCCGCGCGAGGCGATGAAGCTCTCCGTGCCGACGACCCGCCCACCGCGGCCGATCACGGGCACCCGCTTGCGCGCGTAGTCGAAGTCGTCCGCGTACAGCAGGCCGTCGCCGGTGGAGCGCGCGTCGAGGACGGTGCGCTCGCCCTCGACCGGCAGCGGCACCCGAAACTCGGGCTTCGTCCGGTTGTCCAAAGTGGTCACCGTGACGACCGAGTTGGGCTTGACGGTCACCGCGTAGGCGCCGTCCGCGCCGGCGGAGAGCTTGCCGCGATACCTCATGTAGTTGGCGTTGAAGGCCTGGCCCGCGTCCGCCGCCCGGGTCTCCCACAGCTCGACGGCCGGCGCCCCGGTGTACGCCATGTTGACGGCCTGGAGCCGGTAGGCCTGCGCGTACTCGCTGTCGTTCATGAAGACGGTGGAGAAGTGCCGCTTGTCGGGAGAGGCGAGCGTCATGTAGCTGGGCGAGCCGTTGCGCCCCACGACGGGGTTGGTGCCGGTGGCTCCGGTGAAGCTCGCCTCGGGCACCGCCCGCCAGATCCCGGCCGTGTTGCCCGCGTCTTCCCAGCCGGTCTTGGCGAACCAGCTGAAGTGCCGCAGCACGTCGATCGCCACGTCGTAGTGCAGCCAACCCGACCACGGGTCGCGCGCGCTGACCAGCTCCTTGTAGGCGTACTGCCCGCCTTCGTAGAAGGAGCCGATCGCCGGCTGGTACACGAAGTTGGTGCGGCGCGAGTTGACGAAGCCTTTGATGATGGTGTTTCCCATCTCCAGCGCGCTGCCGCTGCCACCGATGCCGGTCCCGGCGACGGTGGGCTGGCGCATGTTGTTGTTGGGGCGGAAGGCCGAGTTGCTGAAGGTGGCCTGCGCCTCGCTGTTCCACACTTCCTTGTCGAACTCCTGCGCCAGGCGCTTGTAGCTGCCCGCGCCGTCGTCGTCGGGGTTGTAGTGGTACGCGGCGACCGCCACCGCGCCGCGCAGGCTCGCGTCCGCCACCATGTCGTCGCCGAACGACCCGACCGACACCTCGTCGGAGATGACCACGCCGATGCGGTTGTAGAGGGCGCGTTCGGTGGCGTCGGCGAAGCCCTCGCCGTCGGTGCGGACCAGCTCGGCGTACCGCTTCGTCCAGGCCAGATCGGCGGCGCGCTCGTTCAACCCGGGGTTGACGTAGTCGACCATGAACCCGTACGTCCGGTAGGCCGCGAGGATCGTGGCCTTGTACCAGGCGTAGACCTTGTCGTTGGTGTCGGCCCACGCGGGCGCGTTCCAGCGCAGCAGGCTCACCTTGAGCCTCGGGTTGACCTTCTTGGCGTCGGCCGCGAGCTGAAAGCCCTGCACTCGCTTGACGTTCGGCGTCTCCGTCTCCAGCCGCATCGTCGCCGGATCCGGCCCGGTGGAGTTGTTGCGGTCGTTGCCCATCTCGAGCTTCACGTTGGTGATGACCGGCCGCTCACCGCCGAAGAGGATCCGCAGCAGCTCCACGTACTTTCGCGGGTTCTGCGCCTTGTAGTCCATCAGCAGCTCGCTGGTGCTGTTGCCACTCACCAGCCCGAACCCCTTGAACGTGAGGCCGTTGACGTTACCGGCGCGGATGTCGTCGCCGTCGATCACGACCGTGTTGCCGAGCTCGGTGATCGACCACTGCTGGTTGGGGCTGTCGCCGCCGGCGCGCTGGCTGAGGTCGGCGGTGGCGCCGCCGTCCAGGTAGAGGCCGGTCGCCCGGTTTCGCAACCGCACGTAGTCGCCGGTGGTCTCCTTGCTCCACTGCTGGTTGTTACTCGTGGACTCGCGCCACTGCCCGCAGAGCGCGCCGTCGGTAGCCCGGCCCATGCCGTCCATGTAGAGGCCGGTCGCCCGGTTCTCGAGCCGGATGTAGTCGCCGGCGGGCAGGAGCAGCCACTGCTGGCTGTCGCCGGCCGGGCCGGCCTGCTGCCCGACGTTGGCGCCGTCGTTCACCCGACCCATGCCGTCGACGAACAGGCCGGTGGCCCGGTTGCTCAACGTGACGAAGGCGGTGCCGGCGTCCGCGGCCAGGCTCACGGGCGTCGGCCCGGCCGGCACCACGGCCACGCCGGCCGCGAGGAGCGCCAGCACCGGCAGGATCTTTCCGAGACTCCGCATCGACACTCCAGTCACATCGGCAACTGTTGATATCGATACCGCAGGCCCCCTCGTGAGCGCCAGGAACCGAACCGAAGAGTTCAAAATCGTTCAGACCCGTGCACGCCTCCCGCGGCGTGCCTGACCGCTCGACCCGCTTCAGCTGGTGACCACGATGTGGACGGTCCAGCGGATCGACGGCGACGGGCAAGGCATGGGCAGGTGGTTGCACGGGTCGTCGGTGAAGGACGACACGTCGGTCTGCCCCGCCGCCGTGGCCAGGTAGCGGGCGAGGAGCGGCTGGCCGGTGGGGTAGCCACCGGTCACGTCGCGCTGGACGACGACCCCGGTGGAGCTGAGCGTCGGCGGCACGAAGTAGGGCCCGAGGGCCACGGCGAGCGTCTGCCCGACGCGCAGGGTCACGGTGCGCAGGTTGTCGGCCTGCGTGACCGTGACGTCGGCACCGGCGGGCGGCGTCGTGGTCACGGGCGGCGTCGACGTGTCGTTGCCACAGCTCGGGGCGGGAGCCGCCGCCAGACCGGACAGCTGCGCGCCGAACGTGGTCGACGCCGAGGGCGCCAGGACCCCGTTGTGCGGGGCGTTGACCGCGGTCACGGCGGTGCCCGCCGTGGTGACGGCGGCGTTCCACGCGGAGACGATCCGCTGGCCCGCGCCGAGCGTCCAGCCCACGGTCCACTTCGTCGCGGTCGTCGCCGAGGTGTTGGTGACCGTGACGGTGATGATCTGACCCCCGGTCGCCCCGGTGCCCCACTGCGCGTCGACGCGCGCGGTGGCCCGGCATCCGCCCTCGCCGGGGACGGGCACGGCCGCGCCGGCGACGGCCGACGTCACGGCGGTGGCGACGAGCAGGCCCGTGGCCGCCACGAAGCCGCACGCGGCAAGGGTCGAGCGCCTTGAAACACCCATGAGCGACACGGTAATGCGCTCACGACGGGATAGCTAGATGTCAATGTTTCTTGTGGGTGCGCAGGCCGGCCTGGTACGCGATGACGACAAGTTGGGCGCGGTCGCGAGCGTCCAGTTTGGTCATGGCGTGGTTGACGTGTGTCTTGACGGTCAGTGGGCTGAGGGTGAGGTGTTCGGCGATCTCGGCGTTCGACATGCCGGTGGCGACGAGCGCGACGATCTCGCGTTCCCGGTCGGTGAGCACGTCGAGGACGGTGGAGCTCGGGCCCGGGCCGCGGTCGTCCATCGCGAGATAGCGGGCGATGAGCCCGCGGGTGGCGGCGGGCGAGAGCAGCGCCTCGCCGCGGGCGACCGTGCGGATCGCGTCGATCAGCGCTTCCGGGCGGGCGCCCTTGCCGAGAAAGCCGCTCGCGCCGGCCCGGAGCGCCTCGAAGACGTACTCGTCGACCTCGAAGGTCGTCAGGATCAGCACCTTCACCCCGGCCAGGTCTTCGTCCGCGGTGATCCGGCGGGTCGCGGCGAGGCCGTCGAGCTCCGGCATGCGGATGTCCATGAGTACGACGTCCGCGCGGGCCTGGCGGGCCAGCCGCACGGCCTGTGCGCCGGTCGCGGCCTCGCCGACGACGGTCAGGTCGGGGGCGCTGTCGACCATGAGGCGCAGCCCGCCGCGCACGATGTCCTGGTCATCGGCGAGCAGTACGCGGATGGCGGTCACGGCGTCGCACCGGCCGGTATCGGCAGCTCGGCGCTCACCCGAAAGCCGCCTTCGGGGCGCGGGCTGGCCGAGAGCCGCCCGCCCAGCGCGGCGGCCCGCTCCCGCATGCCGATGATGCCGTGCCCCACCGTGCCGGCCGCGCCACCGGAGCCGGGTGCGGGCGGGCCGTCGTCCTCGACGGTCAGGGCCAGCGCCCCGGGCCGGAACGCGAGCCGGATGGACGCCGACGCTCCCGCCGCGTGCTTGGCGGTGTTGGTCAAGGACTCCTGGATCAGCCGGTACGCGGTGAGGTCGACCGCCTCGGGCAGCGGTCGGGCCGGGCCGGTCACGTCGCACGTCACCCGCAACCCGGTGGCGGTGAACGAGGCGATCAGGTCGTCGAGCCGGCTGAGCCGCCCGGCGGGTTGCACGGGCTCGTGCTCGCCGGCCTGGCGGAGCAGGCCGACGGTGAGCCGCAGCTCCTCGATCGCGGCCTCGCTGGCATTCTGGATGTGCGCGAGTGACTCCCGCGCACCAACGAGGTCGTTGTCGTCCAGCAGAAACGTCATGGCGCCCGCCTGCACGTTGATGAGCGCCACCTGGTGGCCCACCGCGTCGTGCAGCTCGCGGGCGATCCGCAGCCGCTCGGCCTGCACGCGGCGGCGCGCCTCCTCCTCGCGGCTCTGCTCGGCCCGCCGCGCACGCTCTTCGAGCATGGCCCGCCGCGCCCGGTTGGCCCGGATCGCCTGCCCGACGGCGGCCGCCGCCACGACCCAGGGCAGCGTCGCGACGTTGTCCAGCGCGAGCCCGCCCTCCACGGCGGCCACCACGCCGCCGGCCAGCATCGAGGAGCCGCTGACCACGGCGGTCGCGGTGATCACGGCGGTCTTCTCATGGCCGAGCGAGAACAGGAACATCGCCAGCACCAGCGCGGGCCGGGCGGGAGAGTCGGCCGCGTCGGACGGCATCGCGGCGATCGCGCCGGCGGTCGCGGTGGCCAGGATGAGCCAGTTGGGCCACCGCAGCGCGGGGACGACCACGAAGCTTGCGGAAACCACCACGGCGGTGACCAAGCCGGCGGTCGTGAGCGCCGACCGGTCCGGCGTCAGGGTGACCAGGATCGTGGTCAGGAAGACGGCGCAGGCCCCGACCGCGTGGGCGGCGACGGGATGCGCCGCGGCCCACCGGCGAATCCGGTCGCCCACCGACTTCAGGCTCCTGGCCAGGCCTTTCGCTCCCACAATGCGACAGTAGGCAACCCGCCGCCGCAGCGGCAATCAAACTACTGCGAACGCGGTAGGCCGCCGCCCGAAGTCACCGCGATCGCAGTGGATGCGGTAGCTACCCCGACGTCCGCCGTGGCCCAGACCCGATGCTCACCTTGGGCTGGCGATGGAGTTTCAAGAGGATTTCCCGGTCCGCGTCAGTCACTGACCGTTGCTCCCGCCGGAGACCGCGGGGGCCGGCGGCTCGCCAGGGCTCGCCGAAACCCCCGGCCCCCGCTGCCAGCCCCGCGGGCCAAGCCCAACCCCCGCCTACCTCGTCTGGGATGGGCCCCCGGGCGTTGGCCTACTCCAAAGACAACTCGGCGCCGGTCGCCGTCGCAATGACACGGGAGGCGAGGGCGTGTGGCCCGCTGTCCCTTGATCGGCTGGCCGGGCCAGAGATCGTGGTACTTCGCTGCATCTGGAGGTGCTGTCAGGTACCACGATCCGTTGGCAGGCGCACGCCCGCGCGGCCTCGCCCGCTGTTGGTCACGCCCAGCCCGGCGGCTGCGCCGGGCCCCACCGTCGAGGTCGTCGCTGACCTGTGGCAGCAGGCCCGCGATCACGAACTCGGTCAGGCCGATCCCGAAGCCGCCGAGCGCGAGCGCGACAAGCCCGGCCGGCATCCGCCGCCCGCCCGCCTCCTGTCGAATCCCCACCCAACGATCTTGGCCGAAGACGCCTGCCCCGTCACCGTGGGGGAAGAGGACCGCGCCCCAGGCGGGAATCGAACCCGCTAGCGGCCGCTTTAGAGGCGGCTGTCCGGCCGTCGGACTCCTGGGGCTGGGTGGGGCAGCGGCGGCGCCTGCCGCCCACCCCGTTGTGGTCAGGCGCGGTCCGGGTCGTCGATCCGGTCACGCAGCTGGGTGTTCGCGATCCGCGCGGTACTCGGCCGCGGTCAGCGACCGGCCGAGCTCGTCGAGCGTCCGCAGCACGAATCGCTGCGAGACTACCCGGCGGTGCAGCGCGTCGAGGGCGGCGGCCTGCCGCCAGACCTTGCGCTGCAGCCAGCGGGTGGCGGAGGGCAGGTCGCCCTCGAGCTGGGCCCGCAGGGCGTCCCGCTCGGCCGCCAGCTCGACGAGCTGCGAGCGGGCGTCGGTGGACGTGGTCATGTTCTCACCTCCCTTCGACCTGCTAGGGCGAGTGGGAGGTGGGAGAGGAGCTTGTGGGCGGCCGGCTCGAACGCGGACGCGGTCAGCGCACCGCCGAGATCCGGCTCGTGGAATCTGACGACGCGGAAGCCGGCCGCCGCGGCGTCGTCACAGAGCCAGCCGAGGGCGAGCTCGTCCGGGACGGCGAGCAGGACGAGGGTGTTGGACGCCGCGTGCCAGGCACCGACGAGATCGGTGTGGGTGACCGCGAAATCGAGAGCCGCGTGTGCCGCCTGACAGGCTTGGGTCGCTGGCGGCAGGTCACCACGGGTGACCAGGTAGAGGCGGGAGGTCGAAACCTAACGGTGCGGCATGCCGTCCACTGTAGCCGGATCGCCCGCCGCCGCAATCCCCTATTCAGCCCTTGACGGCGCCGCTGGTCAGCCCGCGGACGAACTGCCGCTGGAACGCCAGGAACGCGAGCACCGACGGCAGCAGCGCGAGCATCGCGGCGGCGAGCAGCACGCCGATGCCGACCTCCTCGTCGGAACGCAGCGTCCGCAGCGCGATCGGCAGCGTGTACTGGGTCGGCTCGGTCGCGACGATCAGCGGGAGCAGGTACTGGTCCCAGATCATCGTGAAGCCGAAGACACCGATGACGCCGAGCGCCGGGCGGCACAGCGGGAGGATCACCGAGAAGAACGTGCGCAGCTCGCCGGCGCCGTCGATGCGGGCCGCCTCCTCCAGCTCCACCGGCACCTCCTTCATGAACTCCGTCATCACGAGGATCGAGAAGCCCCACGCGGCCACCGGCAGGATCATGCCGGCGTACGAGCCGATGAGGTTGAGGTGGAAGGGCGGCAGGTCGGCCAGCACCACCGACAGCGGGATCGCGATGACCTCCTCGGGCAGCATCATCGTCGCCAGGATCAGCAGCATCACCACGGCGGCGCCGCGCATCCGCTTGCGCGCCAGGGCGTACGCGGCGAAGACGCTCACCGCGATCTGCAGCAGCAGGCCCAGGCCGACGACCACCAGCGAGTTGAACAGGTAGCGGTACACGCCGCGCTGCTCGGCGCGTACGAAGTTGTCCAATGTGAACCCGCCCTCGGGCACGAGCGAGAACCTCGTCGGGTCGACCACCCGGCTGAACGCTCCAATGAGGAGGGCCATGAGCGGGCCGGCGAACACCATCACCATCGCGCCGTACAGCACGACTTTGCCGACCGTCGCGAGTGGACCGCGGCGGGCGTCCAGGCCCAGCACGCTGTCGTACCGCTGGCTCATGTCTCTCCTCTGCGGCGCATCAGGCGGACGGCGACGGTCAGCGCGGCCGTGGCCAGGAAGAGCACGACCGACCCGGCGGCGGCGACGCCGAGCTCGCCGCGCTGCAGGCCGAGCTTGTAGATGAGGGTCATCAGCACCTCGGTCGAGCCGTTGGGCGCGCCGTTGGTGAGCAGGAAGACCTCGGTGAAGACGCGCAGCCCGCGGATCGCGGCGAGGGTGAAGAGGATCGCGAACACCGGCCGCAGCGCCGGCACGGTCACGTGGCGGAAGCGCCGCCACGTCGAGGCGCCGTCGACCGCGGCCGACTCGTAGAGCGCGCGGTCGACGCCGGCCAGGCCGGCGAGGAAGATCATCATGTCGTACGGCGCGCCCCGCCAGATGCCGACCGCCATGATCGATGCCAGGGACGTGTCCTCGTCGGCGAGGTAGGGCTGGGGGTCGACGCCGATCCAGCCGACGAGGGTGTTGAGCGGCCCGTCGGCGGCCGGGTGGTACATGATGCGCCACACCTCGGCGATGACCGCCATGGTGGTGACCACCGGCAGAAACGCGGCGGTGCGGACCAGCCACAGGTGCCGGCCCGTCCCCTCGACGAGCAGGGCGAGCACGAGTCCTAAGAGGAGGGAACCGGCGGTGGTGCCGGCCGCCAGGATGACGGTGTGCCAGATGGCGCTGGTGAACGCGCCGTCCGAGACGATGGTCGTGTAGTTGTCCCCGCCGACCCACTGGTCGCCCAGGTAGGTGCGCACCTCGAAGAAGCTCATCCGCACGCCCTGTGCCATGGGGATGAACTTGAAGTACAGGAAGAGGATCAGCGCCGGTGCCAGAAACAGCCAGGGCACGAGGCCGTTGCGCCGCCGCCGGCGCCGGCGCGAGGCGTCCACTTCGCTCGGTGTGGTCACCGCCATCCGATGTTCTCCTTCCGGCGGCTCGGTCAGGGACCCGCGTGCGCCGCCCACCACGCCGCGCGCGGATCCCCGACCGGCCGTATCAGGCGGCCTGCACGTCCTGCTTGGACAGCTCCGCACCAAGCTGCCCGGCTAGACGGTCCATCGACTGCCTGACGTCGGAGGCGCAGTCGGCCATCACGGCGTTGAGCCCGTCGGCCGCGACCTGGCGGAACGGCGCCCAGTTGGGCACGTTCGGCGTGTAGACGCCGGCGGTGTCGTACGCCTGCTGGAAGACGCTCCAGCGCTCGTCCTTGCGCACGGTGCCCATGTCCACTGTGGTGTTTACCGGCAGGCGGACGATGGCGCCGGGGTTGTCGGCGTTCATGCCGATCGTCTGGCCCTCGACCGACCCGGCGAACTCGGCGAACTTCACCTGCCCGGCCTCGTTGTCGGAGCCGGCCATCAGGTACACGTTCTCACCCTCGGCGAGGGTGCCCGGGCCGCCGGACGGCCCCTTCGGCACCTCGATCGCCTCGATCTTCTCGGTGCCCATGCTCTTCACGAAGCGGGCCAGCACGTACGGGCCGACCAGGTAGATGCCGGCCTGCCCCTTCTCGAAGACCTCGTGCGAGCTGGTGGTGTTGAGGTTGACCGCGCCGGGGTTGACCGACTTGCGGGTGCAGAACTGCTCCTTGAGCCAGGTCGCGGCCTCCACCGACTTGGCGTTGTTGATGGCCGGCCGCCACTTGCCCGCGCCGGCCGACTCGACGAAGTCGCCGCCGTTGGCCCACAGGTAGGAGGAGAAGTACCAGGACATGTAGCCGCGCTGGGTGGTGCCCGGCACCACGAAGCCGTAGGTGTCCTTCTTGCCGTTGCCGTCCGGGTCGCGCTCGGTGAACGCGGCACCGAGGTCGGCCAGCTCGGCCCAGGTCTTCGGCACCGGAAGCTTCAGCTTCGCCCGCCAGTCGGCGCGGACCAGCAGCGCGAACGACTGCGCCGAGAACGGCATCGCGTAGTACTTGCCGTCGGCCGCCGTCGCCGCCTTCCACGCCCGGTCGGCGAGCTTGTCGCCGCCGCCGATGGTGGCACGGTCGACCTCGCGCAGCCAGCCCTGCTGCTGCATGTTGCCCAGCTGGGCGGTGTCGTTGATGACGATGTCGGGCAGCTGGTGCTGTGCCGCCTGCTGCTGGAGCTTGGTCTCGAAGTCGTCGAAGATGGCGACCACCTTCGTCGGGATCTTGGTGGACGCGGTGAACGCCTCGGCCAAGCGCTGCGCGGTCTTCTCCGAGTCCGAGCCGGGCGCCTGGCGGATCCAGATCTCGATCGTCGCGTCCGCGTCCTGCTTGGCCTCTCCACCGGTGGACGAGCAGCCGGTGAGGGCGACCGCGAGCGCGGCGACGACGGCGATCGGGAAGCGACGTGGCATGTGCACTGCCCTCCTACCCCGTACACATATGTGGAAGGCTGTCGCCCTGCCGGCGGCAGTCCACGTGAACGTATCGACTACGATCCCCGGCGTCAACCGGAGGCCCCTGATTAGAGATCCCATCTATCCCTGGGGTCTTCCGTAGATGAGGTCCAATATGTAGGCTCCCGTAACGGGCCAGTTACCTTACTAATCCGATCTCTGCCGCCGGAGAGGTCACTGGCGAGAAACAACCTCCCACCTGGTTCACCTACACATGTGCGCCGCCCGCCGTCCGCGCCCGGCCCGGCCGCGCACTCCGCTCTGCACAGGGAGGAACAGTCATGCACCGAAGCTGGCGCGGGACCCTCGCGACCGCGCTGACCGTGGCGGTCGGCACGCTGACCGCTGTCGTGGCGCCGCAGGCAGCCTGGGCGGCGACGTTCAACGTGCGCGACCACGGCGCCACGGGAAACGGGTCGACCAACGACACCGCGGCCATCAACCGGGCGATCGACGCGGCCAACGCCGCCGGGGGCGGCATCGTGCGGTTCCCGTCCGGCACGTACCGGTCGGCCAACTCGATCCACATGAAGAGCAACGTGACCATCCAGCTGGACACCGGTTCGACGATCCTCGGCTCGCCCAACGACGACTACGACGCGCCCGAGTCGAACCCGAACGACGACTACCAGGACTACGGCCACAGCCACTTCCACAACGCGATGATCTGGGGCGACCGGCTCACCAACATCGCGTTCGTCGGCTCCGGGACGATCGACGGCGGCGGCAACCTCATCACCGGCAACCCGGACTCCGGCGAGGCCGACAAGATCATCTCGCTGACCCGGTGCGACGGGCTGCGCGTCGACGGCATCACGCTGCGGCGCGGCGGGCACTTCGCGATGCTCACCAACGCCTGTAACAACATCACGTCCGACCGGCTGCGGATCGACACCGCCAGCGACCGGGACGGCTGGAACGTCATCAGCGCGCGCAACGTCACCGTCACCAACGCGAACATCTCCGCGAACGACGACGCGCTGGCCTTCAAGAGCGACTGGGCGCTGGGCCAGACCTTCAGCAACGGAAACGTCAAGGTGTACGACGCGCGCCTGTCCGCGGTGTGCTGCAACGCGCTGATGTTCGGCTCGGAGACGTGCGGAAACTTCACCGGCTACGACTTCCAGCGGATCACCATCAACGGCTCCAACAAGTCGGGCCTCGGCATGGTCTCGATGGACGGCACGGTCATCTCCGACGTCCACTACAAGGACATCACGATGACCAACGTGCGGGCCGCGGTCACGGAGAAGGTCGGCACCCGGCGGCGCTGCGGCAACAGCCCGGGCGTCGGGCGCATCGAGAACATCACCTACGAGAACGTCACCTCGTCCGGGCAGAGCGGCAACAACTTCACCGCGACGCTTTGGGGCGAGAGCGGCACCAGCAACCGCATCCGCAACGTCACGTTCACCAACGTCGACCTGACCGTGCCCGGTGGCAACGGGTGCATGGGCACCGGCGTGCCGAGCAACGACCCCAACAACTACAACCCGAACAGCATCGGCACCCGGCCGGCGTACGGCTGGTACATCCACAACGCGCACGACATCCGGTTCGTCGACAGCTCGGTGCGGTTCGACAGCAACGACTGCCGGCCGGCGGTCATCGCCAACACGGGCAGCACCGTCGAGTTCGACAACTTCAGCGCCGAGCGCGGCAGCAACAGTCCGTTCGACATGGGCTTCCAGTCGGTCACCGGATACTGCCTGAAGAACAGCGGCGCCCTGCGCGTCAACGCCACCAGCTCGTCGGCGAGCTGCACCGCCGAGCCGCCGCCCGGCCGGTACGAGGCGGAGAACGCGCCCGCCGTCTGTCAGGGCACGATCGACTCCAACCACGCCGGCTTCTCCGGGACCGGCTTCTGCAACGCGACCAACGCGGCGGGCACCTTCGCCGAGTGGACGGTCAACGCGGCCGCCGCCGGCCCGGTGACGCTGCGGTTCGGCTACGCCAACGGCACGACGGCCCAGCGACCCTCCACAGTGTCCGTCAACGGCACGGTCGTGGCCACGCCGGCCTTCGCGCCGACCGGGGCCTGGACGAGCTGGGCGACGACCACCGTCACGGCGAACCTCGTCGCCGGCGCGAACACGGTGCGCGTGGCCGGCACGACCGCGAACGGACCGGCCAACCTGGACTACCTCGATGTCGTGGGGGAGGAGTAGCGATGAAGAGAAGGACAGTACTCGGAGCCGGCGTAGGCGCCGTACTGGGCGGCGCCGTCGCCAGTCCGGCACAGGCGGCGAGCTGGCAGCTGCGCTGGGCGCCGGAGGCGAGCCAGCACGGCCTCGGCGCCTTCGAGGGCGTGGAGGACGACCGGGCCGACTCGCACCCGTCCGGCCAGCCGCACATCTTCGTCGAGGGCGACAACTACAGGTTCAACATGCACACGGTCGACCGCGACGACCCGGACGACCGCCAGCGCCAGGAGGTCAAGGGCATGCGCTGGAACGGCAGCAACCTCACGCTGCTCAAGGGCGAGCGGTGGCGGCTGACCCACCAGATGTACATCCCCACGACCCTCAAGGCGACGACCACGTTCACGCACATCATGCAGACCAAGTCGCCCGGCACCGGCACGAGCCCGATGCTTGTGATGTCGCTGCGCCGGCACGGGTCCACGCCGAAGATCGAGTTCAAGGCCACCGAGGGCAACGTGCTCGTCGGCGCCGTCGACCTGACCCCGCTGCACGCGAAGTGGATCGACGTCGACCTCGACATGACCATCGGCGACGCCTCGACGGGCAAGGTGCGCTGGATCCTGCGCAACGGGTCGACCACCCTCGTCGACGTCACGCGCAACGTCGACAACTGGCTCGACGACCGGGTCCGTCCGAAGTGGGGGATCTACCGCTCGCTGGGCGACACGTCGGGCTCGTTGCAAAACTGCTACCTGCTCCTCCGAAACATGCGGGCATACAAATGGGCCTGAGGAGAGCACTGTCCACTGTGGTGGCACTGGCCCTGGCCGGGGCCGCGGGCGTCGCCGTCTCGCCCCAGCCGGCCCTGGCGCTCGACAACGGCCTGGCCCGGACGCCGCCGATGGGCTTCAACAACTGGAACTCGACCGGCTGCCGGGCCGACTTCGACGAGGCGATGATCCTGGGCGTCGTCGACATCTTCGTCGACCAGGGCCTGCGCGAGGCCGGCTACAAGTACGTCAACCTCGACGACTGCTGGGCGCTGCCGACCCGGGGCGCCGACGGCAACCTCCGCCCCGATCCGGCGCGGTTTCCGCGCGGCATCAAGTACCTCGCCGACTACGCGCACGCGCGCGGCCTGAAGCTCGGCATCTACACGAGCGCCGGCACGAAGACGTGCAACACGGCCGGCTTCCCGGGCGGGCTCGGCAACGAGCGGCGCGACGCCAGCCTGTTCGCGTCGTGGGGCGTCGACTACCTGAAGTACGACAACTGCAACAACCAGGGTGTCGACGCGCGGGAGCGGTACGGCGCGATGCGGGACGCGCTCCGCGACACGGGGCGGCCGATCGTGTACTCCATCTGTGAATGGGGCCGCACCGGGCCGCCGCGGGTCTGGGAGTGGGGCAAGGCGTACGGCAACCTCTGGCGCACGACCGGCGACATCAGCGACAACTGGGGCAGCATGATCGCCCGCGCGCAGGCCAACCGGGCGCTGGCCCAGTGGGCCGGGCCGGGCCACTGGAACGACCCGGACATGCTGGAGGTCGGCAACGGCGGGATGACCCCGACCGAGTACCGCACCCACTTCAGCCTGTGGGCCATCATGGCCGCCCCGCTGCTGATCGGCAGCGACCTGCGCTCGGTCTCCGCCGACACGTACACGATCCTGAAGAACACCGACGTGATCGCGGTCGACCAGGACCCGCTCGGCCGGCAGGGCACGGTGGTCAGCAGCTCGGGCGGGCTCGTCGTCTACAGCAAGGCGCTGGCCAACGGCGACCGGGCGGTCGCGCTCTCCAACGAGACCACCGCGACCGCCACGATCAGCACCAGCGCCGGGGCGGTCGGGCTCGGCGGCTCGTCCATGTACCACCTGAAAGACCTGTGGAGCAAGGCAACCTCGACGACGACCGGCACCATCAGCGCCTCGGTGCCCGGTCACGGGACCGTGCTCTACCGGGTCTCGCGGCCCGGCACCACCACGAGGTACGAGGCGGAAAGCGCGTCGTACGCGAGTGGCTCCACAGTAGACAGCAACTGGTCCGGCTACTCGGGCACCGGCTTCGTCAACACGCCGAACGCCACGGGTAGCTTCGTGCAGTTCACGGTGAACGCGGCGCAGGCCGGCCCGGCCACGCTGACGTTCGACTACGGCAACGGGACCACATCGGACCGGCCGGCGACCGTGTCGGTCAACGGGGTCGCGGGCTCGACGCCGGCGTTTCCGCCCACCGGCGCGTGGTCGCTGTGGCGGCAGCAGACGCTCAACGTGAGCCTGGCCGCCGGCGGCAACACCATCCGCCTGACGGCGACCGGCACGGGTGGCGTGGCGAACCTCGACCACCTGGACGTGTCCGTCGGCTAAGGGCGCCGCCTTCCGGTGATCCACGCCGGTGCGCGTGGATCACCGGAGGTGCTGGAGCGAATCATAATCTTCCATCTTTTAGCGGGATTCGCTACCCTCGATCTGTTAGTCAGCTTTCCTAACTATAGGAGAACCATGAAACGACGCAAGGCCATCGCGCTCATCGCCTCGGTGGCGCTGGTCCTCCTCGCGCCGGTGAGCGCCGCGCAGGCGGCACCCACCCGATACGAGGCCGAGAGCGCGCCGGCGCAGTGCGACGGCACCATCGACTCCAACCACGCCGGCTTCTCCGGCACCGGCTTCTGCAACGCCACCAACGCGGTCGGCGGCTTCGCCCAGTTCACGGTCAGCGCGCCCAACGCGGGCACCGCGACGATCCAGATCCGGTACGCGAACGGGACGGCGGCTGACCGCGGCGCCGACGTCGTCGTCAACGGCGCGGTGGTGCAGGGCGCGTCGTCGTTCCCGTCGACCGGCGCGTGGACCACCTGGGCCACCAAGACCGTGACGGCCCAGGTCAGCTCCGGCAGCAACACGATCAGGATCCAGGGCACGACCGCCAACGGTCCGCCAAACCTCGACTACGTCGACTTCGAGGTCGCCCCGCCCCAGCAGTTCACCGAGTACCAGGCGGAGAGCTGCACGATCAACCAGGGCGTCGTCGAGTCGAACCACGCCGGGTTCACCGGCACCGGTTTCGTCAACGGTGACAACGTCGCCGGCAGCGGCATCTCCTGCGCGGTCGGCAACGCGGGCGCGGCCGGCTCGTACAGCGTCGAGGTGCGCTACGCGAACGGCACGACGGCAGTGCGCCCGATGACGCTCGCGGTCAACGGCGCCACCGCGGCGACCATCCAGTTCGAGGGCACGGGCGCCTGGACGACCTGGGTGACCCAGACGGTCAACGTCAACCTCGCCAGCGGCGGCAACACGATCACCCTCACCTCGACGACCGCCGGCGGCGGGCCCAACCTCGACCGCCTGCGGGTGGCCGCCCCGGTCGACACGCAGCGGCCGACCGCTCCCGGCCAGCCGAGCTGCAGCGGCATCGGCGAGTCCGAAATGGACCTGACCTGGCCGGCCTCCACCGACAACGTCGGCGTCGTCGCCTACGACATCTTCCACCTGGGCACCCAGATCGCCACGGCGCCCGCGCCGCCGTTCCACCTGAGCGGGCTGCAGCCCAACTTCCAGTACCAGATCTCGGTCTTCGCCCGCGACGCGGCCGGCAACGTCTCCGACACCAGCCCCGAGGTGCTGTGCAAGACCCTGCCGATCGACGACCCGACGCCACCGACCGCGCCGACCAACCTCACCTCGTCGAACGTCACCCAGACCTCGGTGAACCTGAGCTGGGGCGCGTCGACGGACAACCGCGCCGTCACCGGGTACGAGGTGGTGAACGCGAGCGGCGCCGTGATCCACACGGTGACCGGCACGGCGACGAGCGCCACGGTCACCAGCCTCACCTGCAACACCGCCTACACGCTGCGGGTGCGGGCCAGGGACGCGGCCGGCAACCGCTCCAACCCGAGCAACGCGGTGTCGTTCACGACCGGCGCCTGCAGCCGCGGCACGCCGCAGTCGCCGACGGGGATCGGATCGTCCAACTGGGACATTCCCTGGGACATCTCCTGGTACCCCGACGGGTCCGCGGCACTCGTGACCGAGCGCGACACGTTCCGCGTCTTCAAGCTCACCCCGTCCGGCACCAGGACCCAGGTCGGCACCGTGCCCAACAGCGTCACCACCGACGGCGAGGGCGGCCTCATGGGCGTGGCGCTGTCGCCCACCTGGAACGGCACCACCGACCAGGACGTCTTCTTCATGCACACCTCCAACGACGGCGGCAGCACGGCCAACCGCGTCGTGAGGATGTCCTTCAACGGCACCACCCTGTCCAGCCGCGTGGTGCTCGACCTGGGCGGCACGATCCGCAGCAACCGCTACCACAACGGTGGCCGGATCAAGTTCGGCCCGGACGGGTTCCTCTACGTGACCACCGGCGAGGCGCAGCAGCCCAGCCTCGCCCAGGACCGCAACTCGCTCAACGGCAAGATCCTGCGGATCACCAAGACCGGGGCCGCGGCGTCGGGCAACCCCTTCGGCACGCGCGTCTACTCCTACGGCCACCGCAACGGCCAGGGCCTCGCCTGGGACTCCGCTGGCCGGCTGTGGGAGTCGGAGCTGGGCAACTCCAGCCAGGACGAGCTCAACCTGATCCTGCCCGGTCGCAACTACGGCTGGCCCGACTGCGAGGGCAGCTGCAACGTCTCCGGGATGGAGAACCCGAAGAAGACCTGGAGCGTCGCGCAGGCGTCGCCGAGCGGCATCGCGATCGTCAACGACACCGTGTACATGGCGTCGCTGCGCGGCGAGCGGCTCTGGCGCATCGAGCTCAGCGGCACGAGCGCCGGCGCCACGTCGGCCTACTTCGTCGGCACCTACGGCCGCCTGCGCGCGGTCGAGAAGGTGCCGGGCGCGAACGCGATCTGGTTCGGCACCACCAACGAGGACAACAACGGCGACGGCAGCCCGGACGCCATCCGCCGCTCGAACATCCAATGAGGAGGGACCGCCGATGAGATGGAAGAAGTGCGCGGCACTGCTGGGAGCCGCCGTGCTCCTCGCCGTCGCCGCACAGACCGCGGCTTACGCGGCGCCGATCCGCTACGAGGCGGAAAACGCACCGGCCCAGTGTGACGGCACCATCGACGCCAACCACGCCGGCTTCTCCGGTACGGGGTTCTGCAACGCGACGAACGCGACCGGCTCGTTCGTCCAGTTCACTGTGGACGCCGCGAGCGCCGGCAGCGCGACGATCAGCATCCGGTACGCGAACGGCACGACCACCAACCGCCCGGCCGACATCAGCGTCAACGGGTCGGTGGCACAGGCGGCCAGCGCCTTCAACGGCACCGGCGCCTGGACGGCGTGGGCGACGAAGACGCTGACGGCCAACGTCGACGCGGGCGCCAACACCATCCGCATCGCGGCCACGACGGCCAACGGCCCGGCGAACATCGACTACGTCGACGTCGAGGTCGGCGGGACCACCCCGCCCGGCGGCACCACGCCGGTGGCCATCAACGGCCAGCTCCACGTGTGCGGCGTCAACCTGTGCAACCAGTACAACCGGCCGATCCAGCTGCGTGGCATGTCGTCGCACGGCCTTCAGTGGTACTACCAGTGCCTGAACACCGCCTCACTCGACGCGCTCGCCAACGACTGGAAGGCGGATGTGCTGCGCATCTCCATGTACATCCAGGAGGACGGTTACGAGACCAACCCCCGGCTCTTCACCGACCGGGTGCACAACCTCATCGAGATGGCGACGGCGCGCGGCATGTACGCCATCGTGGACTGGCACATGCTCGACCCCGGTGACCCCAACTTCAACCTCGCGCGGGCCAAGACGTTCTTCACCGAGATCGCCAGCCGGCACAAGAACAAGACGAACATCATCTACGAGGTCGCCAACGAGCCCAGCGGCGTCTCGTGGTCGACCATCCGCAACTACCACCACCAGATCATCCCGGTGATCCGGGCCCAGGACGCCGACGCGGTGATCCTGCTCGGCACGCGGGCCTGGTCGTCGCTCGGCGTCTCGGACGGCGCGAGCGAGACCGAGGTCGTCAACAACCCGGTCAACGCCACGAACATCATGTACACGTTCCACTTCTACGCGGCCTCGCACGGCAGCGGCTATCTCAACACGCTGTCCCGCGCCGCCGACCGGATCCCCATGTTCGTCACCGAGTTCGGCACGCAGACCGCGTCGGGCGACGGCGGAAACAACTTCACCCGCTCGCAGGAGTACCTCGACCTGATGGCCCAGAAGAAGATCAGCTGGGTCAACTGGAACTACTCCGACGACGAACGCTCCGGCGCCGTCTTCACCGAAGGCACCTGCCCCAGCGGCCAGTTCTCCGGCACCAGCCGCCTCAAGCCGGCCGGCGTCTGGGTCCGCGACCGCGTCCGCACCCCCGACAACTTCCCCACCAGCTAGCAGCACATTTCGCCCCGGTCCGCGTAACCCGCGGACCGGGGCGCCCACTTCGACACCCGGAGACCTTCCGAGGCCTCGGATCACATTTCCCGGGTCCGCGTCAGCGGCGGACCGTCGCTCCCGCCGGAGACCGCTGCGGCCGGCGGCTCGCCAGGGCTCGCCGAGATCCCCGGCCTCCGCTGCCATCTCCGCGCACCAAGCGTTGATCAGGGACTTGGTGGGCGTGTTGCCCGGCGTGCCGTGCCACCAAGTCCCTGATGCCCGTCCACAATGTCCTAAGCCGCCAGGCTCGTGTGCCGACCGAGCCGGGCGGGCCCCGGTTGCGGGCAGTAGCCGCCGCGCCATGTAACGGGCGTCAAGTTCGCGATCTAGAACGGTTAGGGCGCTATATCGACCCTAACCGTTCTAGATCCACATCCACGCCCCGGATCTGATTACGGTACGTTACCGGCGGTGCGGCGGCACTGGACATTTCAACCATTTGGGCTACCGCGACGTCGTCAGGGTCCGTGGCCGTGCCCGTCCGCGCGGCGGTCTCCGGCGGGAGCTGCGGTCCGCCGCTGACGCGGACCCGGGAAGTCTGCTCGGAGAACCGATCCCGGGTCCGCATTCCTGTGTGGACGGTCAGCGGTGGAGTTGCTCGAACATGATGAGGAAGGCGCCCAGGCCGTGGTTGTCGTTGGTGGCCTGGGTGCGGTTGACGTAGTAGGAGTAGTCGCCGACATTGGTGCCGATCGAGATCGTGGCGAGGTACGTGCGGTTGTCCGAGCCCAGCGAGATGCGCTGCAGCACGCCCTCGAAGCCCCGGTCCGCGTTGGTCTGGAACTGCGACGAGACGTAGCCGCGCTCGACGGCGCGGTCGATGGTGTAGGTGTACATCGACGAGCACGACGTCTCGGTCCAGTTGTCCGGGCGGCTGCCCTTGTCGACGACCTGGAACCAGCGGCCCGTCGCGGGGTCCTGATAGGACGCGAAGCCGCGCACCAGGTTTTGCAGGATGGTGAGCAGTTGCGGGCGGCGCGCCTGGTTGGCCGGGATGATGTCGAGGATCTGCACCATCGCCATGCCGTACCAGCCGATGGCCCGGCACCAGTACTCCGGCGCGAGTCCCGTGGTGTCGTCCGACCAGGACTCGTCGCGGGGCTCGTCGTAGGCGTGCTTGAGTAGGCCGTTGGCGGTCTGCAGGTGGGTGCCGTAGATGTACATCTGCTCGGCGGCGGTGTTCCAGGCGGCGTCGCGGTCTGCGGTGCTCGACGCCGCGTCGCGGCCCCACTCGGCGAGGAACGGCATGGACATGAAGACGCCGTCCGCCCACAGCTGGCCGACCCGGCTCTCGCTCGTCGAGTGCCAGAAGCCGCCGACCGGTGGGTAGCGCGGGTCGGAGGTCCGCGGATAGGTGTTGAACCGGGTGCGGATCTTCTGCGCCGCCGTGCGGTACTTGGCCTGGCCAGTCTCCTTGTACAGCAACAGGAGCACGCGGCCCGGCAGCATGCTGTCGAGGTTGTTGAAGCTGTTGCCGATGCTGCCGTCACCGCCCACGAAGCGGTCCGCCCACTGCCGTATGTACGCCAGCCGCGCCGGATCGCCGGTGCGCAGGTAGACCTGGTACTGGCCGAAGAGGTAGAGCGCGACCGGATAGCTCCAGCCGCCGATCGTGCCGGGCGTGTAACGCTCCATCGTGGACCGCACCATCTCGTCCGACCAGTCCCGGACCGGGCCGGGGCCGCCGCCGTCGCCGACGGTGAGCGAGTCGATGTTGGCCGGGCCGTTGGCGGTCGTGCCGGTCAGCCGCACCACGTTGCCGCCCGCGACGAGCGGGACCGGGATGGTGGCGCTGCTCCAGCTCGTCCACGCGCCGGTGCCCGCGAAGGCCGGCGTGCCGATCACCGCGCCGTTGACGGTGATGTCCGCGGGTCGTGCGGTGGTCGTGCCGTTGGCGTAGCGGACGCGCAGCTCGGCCGTGCCCGCGGTCTCCGCGTCGACGGTCCACTCGATGTAGCTGCCGGCGACGTTGTCACAGTTGACGAAGCCGGATCCGGTGTAGCCGGCGTGGTTGCTCTCCACGACGCAGCGCGACAGGCGCGCGCCCTCGGCCTCGTAGACGGTCGGGGCGGCGCTGGCCGGTGTGGCGACGAGCATGCTCGCGAGGAGTACGGCGCTGGCGGCACTACGGACCAACATGAGCGGCCTCCACGGCGGTGACGTCGACGTAGTCGAGGTTGGGCGGGCCGTCGGCGGTGGTGCCGGCGACGCGGATGGTGTTGGCGCCCGCGCCGAGGGTGACGCTCACCGCCGTGGTGCTCCAGCTCGTCCACCCGCCGGTCGGCGCGAACGCCGGTGTGGTCACCGCGGCGCCGTTGACCGTGACCGTCGATGGCCGGCCGGCCGCGCCGCCGTTGGCCCAGCCGAACGTGAGCGTCGCCGGACCGGCCGCCGCGGCGTTGACCGTCCACTCGGCGAATCGGCCGGCACCGTTGGTGGCGTTGCAGAAGCCGGTGCCGGAGAAGCCGGCGTGGTTGGCGTCGATCGTGCCGTCGCACACCGCTGGCGCGTTCTCCGCCTCGTACCGCCCCGGCGGTGGCGTGACCGTGCCGGCGGCCGCGTAGTCGGAGCCGATCCACGCCTCGTCCACGCGCAGCCGCGCGATGCCGTGGCTGCTCGTCTTCTCCAGGCGCACGTGCCGCGCCGTCGTGCGGGTCAGGTCGATGATCTGCACGCCGCGGTGGTTGGGCAGGTTGCCGGACTTCACCTGCGTCCACGTGCTCCCGTCGCTGGAGGTGTAGACGCGGTATCCGTTGACGCGCGCGGAGTTCTCCGCCGGGTAGGTGGTCGAGTCCTCGCGCTGGTTGAGCCCGATGTACTGGATCGGCTTGGCCGAGCCGAGGTCGAAGCGGAGCGACACCGTGCCCGCGTTGTTGTTGTCCCAGTAGGTCAGGTAGCTGCCGTCGGCCGCGTGCGCGGCCGGGTGGCTGCCGGTCTGCGACGAGGCGCTCATCGTGTACGTCGACGGTGGGATGATCCCCGCGCGCCCGGCCGTCGTCACCTTGAACACCGTGTCGTACTGGTCCCAGCTGGAAACCCCCGTCAGCGTCAGCCATCCGCCGCTCTGCGTGAACGTGACGGCGGCGCCGGTGCGCAGGTTGGTGACCTTCGCGATCTTGTACGCGTTGTCGCGCAGGCGGAGCGTGCTCCCGCTGGGCCGGTTGACGACGTGCACGTAGTGCGTGTTGGGGTCGGTCCGGCTGACCGTCGTCACGCCGTGCGCGCCGTCGTTCCAGAAGCCCGGGTCCAGGCCGCCGTACATGTAGCCGCCGCCCTCGGTGCCGCCGAGCGACGGCCAGATGGCGTCCAGATAGGAGCTGGCGAAGTTGTTGAACGCCTCCTGGGCCGGGGGCATCCGCCCCGCCTTCATCGGCGTCTCCGCCATCAGCGCCTTGATGGACGAGCCGGCGTTGGTGACGAGCCGCCCGAGTGTGAGCTTGTAGTCGACCGAGTTGTCGCTGCCCGTGTACCACCAGGAACCGCTCGTCGGCAGCTTGAAGTCGGCCTCGATCAGGCGGGGAGCCGCGGTGTAGACGGCCTGCGGGTAGTCGTAGCTCGGCGTCATGCCGGTCTTCTGCTCGTTGCTGATCATGTCCATCTCGGCCGTGTCCTCGTTGTTGTTGCTCAACGTGAAGTTCGGCCTGATCTGGTGGATCTGCTCGTACAGGTCGCGGTCCTCCCAGTAGGCGTTGTCGTTGTCGATCCAGAAGCCGCCCAGGTCCGGGTACCGGTTCATGACCTCGAAGAAGTTGTCGTAGCTGAACTCACCGAAGCCCGCGCGGGTGTGCAGGTCGACGCTGTGTCCCTTGTAGCTGGAGTAGGCCGACGAGTTGAGCCAGCTCTGCCCGGAGGACAGGCCCTCGTTCCACCACTGTGGATCGTCGGTCATGTAGAGGATCGTCCGCAGGGGAGGGTTGGCGGCGTTCGCGGCGTCGATCAGCTCGCGCAGGAAGTCGCGGTTGGTGCGGCAGCTGCCGGGGATGGACGAGGGCCACGGCCGGGCGTAGCCGAGTCGGGAGTGGAACGTGGCCAGCACGATGTACTGCGTGTGCAGCTTCCGTGCCTCGCGCACCCAGTAGGCCGGGTCCCATCCGCCGCTGGTGACGGCGGACTCCCAGGCACCGCAGCTCGTGTGCGCGGGGGCTGTCCTCATGCCCCAGTGCAGAAACAGCCCTCCGACGGAGTCGCGTAGGAAGGCTTGGCGGGGGTGTTGGAGGTCGGCCTGGACGGGTGCCGCTGAGCCGGCGACGAGCGCGCCGGCCGCGACGAGCGCGGCGGCGAGCAATGCGCCGATCCTCGCGCGGAGGTTCATGAGAGTCCTTCTTCCGTGATGGCGATGACGGAGATAGATCGGACCTATCCCGATCGAGGCGCAGCCATCCGGGCGGTGCGGAGCACCGGAGTCCATGCCGGTAGTGAGCGTGCGCGGCGGGTGGGCGCAGCGCAAAAGAGCCGTTCTGTTAAGTGAATTTACTGACGTCGGCCGATGCTAGTCAAGGGGAGATACGTGGGATGTATTTGCGGGTTCAGTGCGAGATCAGCGCGGCTTCCCCGCGGGTTGGACGAGCACGCGTACGTCCCAGGCGCCGAGGTCGAGCGCCGTGCCCGCGGGGACGTGGGTGCCGTCGAGGACGTCGGACAGGTGCGCCGGAGCCGACGCGCGGGCCGGCGTCCAGCTCCAGTTGTGTACGAAGTGGACCCGCCGCCCGTCCGGGGATGTCGCGGTCGTTGCGGTGACCGAAGGGGGAAGGTCCTGCCAGCCGCTGACCGGCGCGGGTGCCAGCCACCTCGCCAGCGCCTCGGCCAGGCCGCGGCCGGGGACCGTGCCGACGTACGTGACGCGGCCGAGCCCGTGGCGGCGGGTGGTGACCGCCGGCCACCGGCCGAAGTGCGGGTGGTCGTACTCGACGAGCACCTCGGCGTCAACCGCGCGCAGCGCGTCCGCCCAGCGGGTGGCGGTCGCCCCGTCCGGCAGGCGCAGCGGGCCGCCGGGCACCGCACGCACCGGGATGTCGCGGGCCAGGTTGCTGAACTCGTCGTACCGTACGCCGGCCGCCTCGACCAGGCGGGCCGGAGCCGGCTCCTGCCGCGCCCTCGCGAGCTGGTCGGCGTACGCGGTGCGGGGGCCGAGGACGAGGTGGCCGCCCGCCTCCGCGTACGCGGCCAGCCAGTCGATCGTCTCGTCGTCCACCGTGTACAGGGCCGGGGCGACGAGGACCGGGTGGCGCCCGGCGTCGGACCGCAGCTGTCGCGCGTGGACGATCCGCACCTGCCGGCCGGCGTCGAACGCGCCACGGTAGAACGGGTCGAGGAGCCGGTGGTAGGCCGCCGCGTCCGGCCCACCGTCGGGTGTGGACAGCGGCGGGTGCTTCTGCATGATCCACTTGCTCGGCGTCGAGTACACCAGCACGATGTCGGCGTCCGGCCGGAGTCCGGCGACGAGCGGGCCGGCCTTGTCGAGCTCAGCCCCCAGGCGGGCCAGCTCGGCGTACGCGCGGCCCGGCTGGCCGCTGTGCGGCAGCACCCCACCCCAGTAGGTCTCCGCTCCGAAGTGGAGCGTCTGCCACTGCCAGTACTCGACCATCCGCGCGCCGCGCGCGACGTGTGCCCACGCGGCCTGCCGCCACTGGCCGTCGTAGGCGGGCCGGTTGTCCCAGGGCGTGCCGATCGAGCCGGCGTTGGTCTCGGTGACCAGAAACGGCTCCTGGCGCGACGAGTACATCCAGTCCGCGGTCTGGTACATCGCCCAGACGCCGGTGGTCTTCCACACCTGCTCGTGCCCGTCCGGCGTCGGGTCGGGCAGAAGCAGGCCGTCCTGCATCGTGTAGTAGGGGTTGCCGGAGGCGATGTCGAGCGCGGCGGACAGCTCGCTGTCCTCCACACCGGGGCGGGTGTACGAGACGCAGGTGGTGACGAACTGCTCGGGCCGGGCGTACTCGCGGACGATGCCGGCCTGCCAGCCGATGAAGTCGGTCACCTGGCGGGCCTGAAACTCCCGCCACGCCACGTCGTACTGGGGCTGGGCGTTGCCGTCCGGCGTCCACAGGTCGGCCCACGTGGACAGCCGGTGTGACCAGTAGACGAGGCCCCACTCGCGGTTGAGCGTCTCGACGTCGCCGTACCTGTCCCGCAGGTGGTCGACGAACCGCTGGAAGACGCCGTGGTTGTGCAGCAGGTGGAGGCCCGGCTCGTTGTCCACCTGCCAGCCGACGACCGCGGGGTGCTCGGCGTACCGCGCGGCGATCCGCCGGATGACCCGCTCGGCGTGAAACCGGAACGCCGGGTGCGTGAAGTCGGCCTCCTGCCGTGCGCCCCAGCCGACGCGCCGCCCGGTGGCGTGCTCGCCGGCGATCTCCGGGTACTGCCGGGCCAGCCAGGGCGGCACGGCGTACGTCGGGGTGCCGACGATGACGGAGATGCCGCGCTCGTGGGCACCGTCGAGCACCGGGCGCAGCCAGTCGAGGTCGAACCTCCCGTTCTCCGGCTCCCATGTGGACCAGACCGACTCGCCGACCCGGATCACGGTGAAGTTGGCTTCCGCCATCAGGTCCAGGTCGGTCTTGAGCCGTTCACCGGGCGGTGTCGTCGCGTCGTAGGCTGGCGTGTACTCGTGGTAGTACGCGGCGCCGAACAGGACGCGGGCGGGCAGCACCGCCATCAGGAGGCCTCCGTGCGGGTCGCGCGGCGCAGCTGCCACTCCTGCGAGCCGCCGGTGGCCGCCGGCAGGACCAGCGCGGCCGAGGCGGCGAGGACGACTCCGATTCGCTTGTTCATGCAGCGGTCTCCAGGTGAGCTATGTGGACTATTGCTTGACGCCGCCGGCGGCGAGTCCGCTGCGCCAGTACCGCTGGAGGAGCAGGAACGCCACGACGAGGGGGACCACCGACAGCAGCGAGCCGGTGACGACGAGCGCGAGCATGTCGCTGCTGGCGCCGGAGCCGCCGCCGACCGCCTGCGCCGACCACGACGCGAGCCCCACGGTGATGGGGTAGAGGTTGGGGTCGTTGAGCATGATCAGCGGTAGGAAGTAGTTGTTCCAGGTCGCGACGAGCGTGAAGAGCACGACCGTGACGAAGCCCGGCGCGAGCAGGCGCATGGCGATCCGCACGAAGATCTGTAGCTCGCCGGCGCCGTCGATGCGGGCCGCCTCGATGACCGTGTCCGGCACCGCGTCCTGCGCGTAGACGCGCATCAGGTACAGGCCGAACGGGCTCACCAGCGACGGCAGGATGACCGCCCACGGGGTGTTGACGAGCCCGACCTTCGCGAAGAGCAGGTAGGTGGGAATCGCCAGCGCGGTGGTCGGCACCATGATGGCGCCGAGCACGAGGTTGAACGCGGCGCGGTCGCCACGCCACCGAAACTTGGCGAACCCATACCCACCGGCGGCCGCCAGCAGCGCCGCGCCGAGCGCGCTGGCGACGGCGTACATCCCCGTGTTGAGCAGCCAGCGACCGAAGACCCCGTCGTCGTAGGTGAGGGTGGCGCGGATGTTGGCGAAGAGCCTCGGGCTGTCGGAGAACCACAGCCCGAACGTGGTGAACAGGTCCTGCGTGCTCTTCGTCGACGCGACCGCGAGCCAGAAGAGCGGCAGCAGGAAGTACGCGAGTGCGGCCAGCATCGCGACGGTCAGCGGGGTGCTGCGCCGGCGGGCCGTCACGCCGACCTCCCGCGGTTGGCGGTGAGCAGGACGGCGTAGGAGACGACCACGATCACCGCGCCGAGCAGGAACGACACCGCGGCCGCGTAGTTGACCTGCTGGCTTGTGAACGCGACGGAGTAGGCGTACAGGTTGGCCGTGTAGCCGCTGTCGATGACGTCCGGCGCGAGGCGCTGCAAGAGGTTCGGCTCGTTGAAGAGCTGGAAGCTGCCGATCACCGAGAAGACGAGCGTGAGCAGCAGGGCCGGCCGCAGCGCGGGCAGCTTGATCGACCAGGCGATCCGCCACGGGCCGGCCCCGTCCACGGCCGCCGCCTCGTAGAGGTCCGGCGGGATCGTGCGCAGCGCCGCGTACAGGATGATCATGTTGTAGCCGACGAACTCCCAGGTGACGATGTTCGCCAGGCTGCCCAGCATCCAGCCGTCGCTGAGGAACTCCGGTGCGGGCAGGCCGAGCTTGCGGCTCAGCTGGGCAAACGGTCCGTAGTCCGGGCCGTAGAGGTAGCCCCACATCAGCGAGGCGACGACGCTCGGCACCGCGTACGGGACGAAGATGCCCAGCCGCACCACCCGCGCCAGCCGCAACAGTCCACTGTCGAGCGCGAGCGCGAACAGCAGCGCCAGCAACAGCATCACCGGCACCTGGATCACGAAGAACGTCGCGACCCGCCCGATCCCGCGGAGCAGCCGCGGATCCTGGACGGCGGTGACGTAGTTGTCCAGCCCGACGAACGCGGTCCCGCCGACCAGCCGGTCCTGAAACAGGCTGAGGTACGCGGCGTAGGCGAGCGGCCCGAGAAACAGCAGCACGAACAGCACCATGAACGGCGCCACGAACAGCGGCCCGGCCGTACGCCGGCGCGCTCTCACCGCCGCCATCACGACGCCTGGACGGTGAAGCCCTGGCTCTTGGCGAACGTGGTCAGCCGCTGCTGCCACTGGTCGAGCGCGACGACGGTGTCGGTCTTGCCGGCGAGGGACTTGCCGACGGTCTCGGTCCAGTCGGTCACCGCGCGGTCGAGGAACGGCGGCCACCCGAACGACGCGTTGACCGTAGCGCTGATGTCCGCGAAGACCTGGTTGACCTTCTGGCCGCCGTAGAAGGCGGGCGCGTCGCCGACGTAGCCCGGGTCGGCGAGCACGGCCTTGGTGGCCGGGAAGAAGAACTGCTTGGTGGCGAACAGCTTCGCGCTCTCCGGGTCGCTGTTGAGGAACTGCGCGAACTGGGCCGCCACGATCGGGTTCTTCGTCGTCTTGATGACCGCGCTGGTCGAGCCACCCCAGTTGCCCGAGCTCGGCGCCGACGCGTCCCACTGCGGCAGCGGGGCGGCCCGCCACTTGCCCGATGTGGACTTGGCCGAGCCGGCGAGGAAGACCGGCCCCCACGCGGCGGTGAGCCACGTGGCGTACTTGCCGCGGTTGAGCGCGCCGAACCAGGCGTCGGTGAAGTTGGCCTCGGTGCCGATGACGCCTTCCCTGGCCAGCCCGCCCCAGTACCCGGCGAGCTTCTTGGCCACCTCGTCGTTCACCTTGATGGTGATGTCGGTGCCGGAGGTCGCGTACGGTTTCGCGCCCGCCTGCCACAGCAGGCCGTGCCAGGCGCCCGCCTCGTTGGCCGACAGGCAGGTGAGGTACACGTCGGGGTCGGCGGTGCGCAGCTTGCGCGCGGCGGCGGCGAACTCGTCCCAGGTCTTCGGCACCGCGATGCCGTGCTTGTCGAAGATGTCCTGCCGGTACAGCATGCCCATCGGGCCGGTGTCCTGGGGGATCGCCCACACCTCGCCGTCGCGGCCGGTGACCTGCCCCCACGTCCAGTCGACGAACTTGTCCTTGAGCGCCTCCGCGCCGTACGGCCGCAGGTCCAGCAGGTCGTCGGTGATGGTGAACGTCGGGATGTACTGGAACTCGATCTGCACCACGTCGGGCGCGCCGCTGCCGGCCTTGAGCGCGGTGCGCAGCTTGGTGTACTGCTCGGTGCCCCGGCCGGCGTTGACGACCTTCACCTTGATGGCCGGGTACTTCTTCTGGAAGAGGTCGACCTCCTGCTGGATGTCCGGCACCCACGTCCAGAACGTCAGCTCGGTCGGCGTCGTCATCGCCTTGTCGACGTCGCTCTGGCTGGCGGGTTTCGCGGCGGGGGAGCCGCCGTCGTCGCCGCCACCGCAGGCGGCCAGCGCGGCACCCAGGGGCACCGCGGAAGCTGTGGCGAGAAGGGCTCTACGGCTCACGTTCGTCATGGTCAACTCCAGTCGAAAATTGGGCGCGTTTCATCAGCCCGTGGCGCGGAGGGCGCACGGGTGGGTGGGGTAAAGGGCTGCTTAGTTGTGTGGCGGCGGCGCGGTCGAGGCGCGAACGACGAGCTCCACGGGCGGGTCGAGCGCGGTGGGCGGCTCCGCGTCCGGCTTTTCGATCGCCTGCACGAGGAGCTTGAGGCCCTCCTGTGCCACGGCGTCGAAGGGCTGGCGCACTGTCGTGAGTGGAGGGTTCATGTACGCGGCGACCGGGATGTCGTCGAAGCCGACGACGCTGACGTCCTCCGGCACGCGGCGGCCGGCCTCCAGCAGCGCCCGGATCAGCCCGATGGCCATGTCGTCGTTGGCGGCGAACACCGCGGTCACGTCGTGGTCCGGCAAGAGGGCGCGGCCCGCCTCGTATCCGGACGCGGCCGACCAGTCGCCTTCCAGGGTCGGTGGCTCGTGCCGGCCATGGGCGCGCAGGGCCGCCCGCCACCCGTCGAGGCGGTCGCGGGCGGCATACCACCGCTGCGGGCCGGCCAGGTGGTGGACGGTCGGGTGGCCGAGGTCGAGAAGGTGCTCGGTGGCCGCCCGGGCGAGTGCCTCGGCGGCCACCCCGACCGACAGCACCTTCGGCGCGGCGAACACCGGCGGCGCCCCGAGGACGAGGACCGGCATGTCGACGCCGATCGCGGCGGTGCCCTCGTCGATCGGCTCGGAGATGACGATGCCGTCCACGCCCTGCTCGACCAGGGAGTGGACGGCACCGGCCACGCCGGCCTCGTCGCCCTCGATCGTGTTGACCACCCGCAGCGTGTAACCGGCGTCGCGGACGGCCCGCTCGACGCCCATGAGCAGCGAGGCCGGGCCGTACAGCGCGGTGCCGAGCGTGACCACGCCGATGGAACGGGTGCGCCCGGAGGCGAGCGCCCGCGCCGCGTGGTTGAGCCGGTAGCCGAGCTGGTCGGCGGCCTCCATGACGCGCCGGCGCACGTCGGCCGACACGTACTGCTCGTTGTTGAAGACCCTGGACACGGTCTTTTGCGAGACGCCGGCCAGGCGGGCCACGTCCGCGCTGCGCGGCATGGCGGGTGTGCCGCCTCCTCGTGCCATCCGCGCCATCCTAATCTCCCGCCGACACCCGACAGAGCCCGTGGTCAGGAATATGACTGCGCTGTCATGTTTGCGCAGTCATAGCGCGTTCGTCAAGAGCCTGAAACATTCCCGTGGCCGCCGCACGGGAATGCGCCCCGCCGAGCGGGAGTTGTCGCAAGATAGTTGAAGCATCAATCACAGCTCGACGCGGAGGTCACCATGGGTTCCCTGACGATGCGCGCGTACCTGCCCTCCATCCGGCTGCGGGGGCTCACCCGGGCACCCGCGCTCGTGACCGGCAGCCGCCGGCGCCCGGAGCTCGCGAAGGGCGAGCGTGCGCTGATGAGCGAGCGCGACGCCACGACGAGGCGCCGGGTGGTCGCCACGGGCAGCGCGATCCACTACCAGGACCTCGACCGGGGTTTCGCGGCCTGGCACCGGCTGGGCTGGGACGAGGTCGAGCGCGCCGACTGGGACGCCGACCGCGCCGAGCTACGCATCGTCAGCCTCGCGCCGGAGACCGCACCGCACCTCGTGCTGCGCTCGCCCGGCGCCCGCCGGCTGCTCGACCTGGCCCGCGAGCGGATCAGGGCCACCACACTGGTGCACGTCCCACTCCGCCCCGCCGGTTGGCTCGCGGCGCGCCGGCCGGCGAGCGGCGACGGAGAGGTGCGCTGGGTCGTGCGTCCCGCACCCGGAGCCGAGCCGACCGACGCCGAGGTCGCCGAGATCATCCGCACCGTCCGCGTCCAGGCCGGCCTCTAGCGAGCCTCGGGAGTTGGGGTGAATCCTGGCTCACGTGGCGACGGAATGTCCGTCGTGGTCCAGACCGCTGCTCCCGCTGACGGACGTCGCGGTAGCCCAAAATGATCGAAATGTGCGGGTATCGCCGCACCGCCGGTAACGTAGCGTAATCAGCTTCGGGGCGTAGGTGTGAATCTAGAACGGTTGGGGTCGATATAGCGCCCTAACCGTTCTAGATCGCGAAACTGGTGCCCGTTGCCCACGGCGGCGGCTACTGCCCGCGACCGAGGCCCTGCCCGGCTCGGTCGGCGCTCAGGTTGAGCTGGCCATGGAATTTCAAGAGGATCTCCCGGGTCCCCACGCGGCTGGCAATGGGCAGTGTCCCTGACGTTGCCCATTGCCGGGCCAGGGGTGGCGGGAGGCTCGATCCAACGTGGACGGTGGCTAGAGGCGTTCGCCGGTCGTGGCGTGGAAGGCGTGGTGGGCGCCGACGCGGGGCTTGACGTAGACGAGCTCGCCCATCTGCGGCGCGCGGCGCGGCTCGATCCGGACGACGAAGCGCTCGTCGTGCCCCTCGAGCGCGACCGTGCCGTAGACGAACGCGTCGGAGCCGAGCTCCTCGACGAGCTCCACCTGGATCGGCATGCCGCCGTCGTCGGCGCCGACGAGCTCGGTGTGCTCGGGCCGGAAGCCGATCTGCACGTGCTCGGTGCCGCCGGCCCGCGCGGCGGCGACCTGCTCGCGGGTCAGCGGCACGACCATGCCGCCGAAGACGCCGCCCTCGTCCGTCAGGGGCACGGCCTTGATGTTCATGGCGGGCGAGCCGATGAACCCGGCGACGAACACGTTGACCGGCCGGTCGTACAGCGCGCGCGGGGTGTCGACCTGCTGGAGGATGCCGCCGTCCAGCACGGCCACCCGGTGTCCCATCGTCATCGCCTCGACCTGGTCGTGCGTGACGTACACGGTCGTGATGCCGAGGTCGGCCTGGAGCGTCGCGATCTGCGTACGCGTCTGCACGCGCAGCTTCGCGTCCAGGTTGGACAGTGGCTCGTCCATGAGGAAGACCTGTGGCTGCCGCACGATCGCGCGGCCCATCGCCACCCGCTGGCGCTGGCCGCCGGAGAGCGCCTTGGGCTTGCGGTCGAGGTACTCCTCCAGCTGCAGGAGCGCGGCGGCCTTCTTCACCCGCTGCTCGATCTCGTGCTTGGGCGTGCGGCGGAGCTTGAGGGCGAACGCCATGTTCTCGTACACGGTCATGTGCGGGTAGAGCGCGTAGTTCTGAAACACCATGGCGATGTCGCGGTCTTTGGGCGGCAGGTTGGTGACGTCGCGGTCGTCGATGAAGATGGCGCCCTGGTCGACGTCTTCCAGCCCGGCGAGCATCCGCAGCGCCGTCGACTTGCCGGAGCCCGACGGGCCCACCAGCACGAGAAACTCGCCATCGGTGATGTCCAGGTCGAGCGCGTCGACCGCCGGCCGGGTGGTGCCCGGGTAGACACGAGTGGCCTTTTCGAACCTGACGGTTGCCATGGTCGGCCCCTTCCATCCATTGAAGTTGACGTATCAACTAGGTTTCGAGCCTACGCCCGGCGCGTCACGTACCGCGGTGTGAGATGGGCGACTACCCGGGCCGGGGAAGCGGCCGAGCCGGGCGCGTACCTCCGCGGCGTCCACATCGGCGCCGAAGAGCTCGGTGCCGGGCGCGAAGCGGACGCCCTCGGACAGCGGGCCGGCGACCACCGGGTCGAAGCCGAGCCGGTCGACGAGGTCTGCCACGGTCTCCAGGTCGTCCGGGTCGTCGCCGGCGATCGCGACGGCGACGCGCCCCGGCTGCCCGGCGGGGCGGGCCTTGTCTTCGACGTCGTGGTAGCCGACGTGGTTGAACGCCTTGACGACCCGTGCGCCGCGCAGGAACGCCTGGACGATCTCGCTCGACGACGTACGCGGGTCGGTGAGGTCGTCGCGGATGCCGTCGACCTCCCACCAGTAGTTCATCGCGTCGATGACGAGCTTGCCGCGCAACGCCTCCGCGGGGATGCTCCGGTACTTGCCGAGCGGGAGGGCGAGCACGACGATGTCGGCGCGGGCCGCGGCGTCGGCGGCCGTGGTCGCGACCGCGCCGGGGGTGAGCACCTCGACGGTGAGGGCGATCTTCGCGGGGTCGCCGGAGCCGGCGACGAGCACCCGGTAGCCGGCGGCCAGGGCGAGCCGGGCCAGCACGGTGCCCATCTTGCCGGCGCCGAGGATGCCGATGGTGGTCACGTCACGCTCCGAGGATGTCGCGGACCATCGGGATCACCTTGCTGCCGTAGAGCTCGACGCTGCGCAGGCGCGCGCTGGTCGGCTGCGCCCCGGCGGTGTAGATGAGGTCGAACCTGCCGACGCCGAGATCCTTTATGGTGCGGGCCATCCTGCGCGCGACGGTCTCCGGCGATCCGATGTAGAGGGACCCGATCTCGATGTCGGCGTCGAACTCCTCGCGGCGCACCGGCGGCCAGCCGCGCAGCCGGCCGATGCGGTCGCGGATGACGCGGTAGTGCGGCCAGAACACCTCCCGGGCCTCCTGGTCGGTGTCGGCGACGAAACCGGGCGAGTGCATGCCGACCGGGTGCGCGGTCGTGCCGAACTGCTCGGCGGCGCGCCGGTACAGGTCGACGTAGCCGGCGAAGCGCTTGGGCGGGCCGCCGATGATGGCGAGCATGAGCGGCAGTCCATAGTGGGCGGTGCGGATGACCGACTGTGGCGAGCCGCCGACACCCACCCACGTGCTCAGCCGCCCCGACTCGGTCTTCGGGAAGACGTCGGCGTCCTCCAGGGCGGGGCGCGTGGTGCCGCTCCAGGTGACCGGCTTTTCGTCCAGCAGCTTGACGAACAGCTCGATCTTCTCCTCGAAGAGCTTGTCGTAGTCGCGCAGGTCGTACCCGAACAGCGGGAACGACTCGGTGAACGAGCCGCGGCCCAGGATGACCTCGGCGCGGCCGTGCGACAGCGCGTCGACGGTGGCGAAGCGCTGGAACACGCGGACCGGGTCGTCCGAGCTGAGCACTGTGACACCGGACGCGAGCCGGATGCGCGACGTGCGGGTGGCGATCCCGGCGAGCACGGTCTCCGGCGTGGAGATCGAGTACTCCGGGCGGTGGTGCTCGCCCAGCGCGATGACGTCGACGCCGAGCTCGTCGGCCAGCACCGCCTCGTCGACGACCTGGCGGATCGCGGCGCCGTACGACAGCGGCGTGCCGGAGTCGTCCTCCGGCACGTCGCCGAAGGTGTCGAGTCCGAACTGCGGGTCAGACATGAGAGGCTCCTCGCTGATGGATGACACGTCAATTATGTATCATGTGGTTGACGTATCAACAAGGAGGGCCGATGGCGCAGGACACATCCCGGCGGAGGGGGCGGCAGCTGCCGACCAAGGAGCAGCTGCGGATCTGGCGGGAGTTCATCGAAACGTCCGAGGCGCTGCGCTCGGAGCTGGCGTCCCGGCTGCAGAGCGAGTCGTCGCTTTCGCCGGGCGACTACGCGGTGATGCTCGCCCTCAGTGAGGCGCCGGGATCGCGCATGCGCTCCTCCGACCTCGCGGCGGCCATCGGCTGGGAGCGCAGCCGCCTGTCCCACCACCTCGGCCGGATGGAGCGGCGTGGCCTCATCCGCCGGGAGGACTGCGTCACCGACAGCCGGGGAGCCGAGGCCGTCCTCAACCCGGCTGGCCGCGAGGCGTTCCGCGCCGCGACCTATCCGCACCTGCGCGCCGTTCGCGAGCTATTCGTCGACGCGCTCACGCCGGAGCAGCTCGTCGCCGCGGGTGAGGTGGCCGGGGCGCTGCGCGCGTCACTGCGGGGTGCCCCCGTCCATTGACAGCTGTGAACGCGAACGGTGAGACTGGGAGCGCTTCCAGTTGGGATCTTCAATGCAAGGAGATGGCATGAAGCGCTCCGTCGCCGCCCTGGCGGCCGGCACAGTAGCGGTCGGGCTCGCGGCTGTGGCGCTGCCGAGCGCTTCCGCCGCGGCCGCCGGCTGCCGCGTCAACTACTCGGTGGTCAGCCAGTGGCAGGGCGGGTTCCAGGGTGACGTCAGGATCACCAACCTCGGCGACCCGCTCACCAGCTGGTCGCTCGGCTTCGACTTCCCGACCGCCGGCCAGCGGATCACCCAGGGCTGGAGCGCGACCTGGAGCCAGTCGGGCAGCCACGTCACGGCCGCCAGCATGTCGTGGAACGGCAACCTGGCCACCAACGCCTCGACCTCGATCGGCTTCACCGGCGCCTGGTCGTCCACCAACCCCCTCGCGACCGGCTTCACGCTCAACGGCGTGCTGTGCAACGGTCCGGTCGTCACCCCGACGACCACTCCGCCCACCTCCGCGCCGCCGGCGACCGGCCTCGCCTCGGTGCACACCGCGGGGCGGGTCAAGGTGGTCGGCGACTCCGCGCAGTTCAGCTGGCCGGGCGTCTACTTCGAGGGTCGCGTCCGCGGCACCGGCGTCGGCGTCGTGCTCAACGATCCCAACAGCGACTACGAGATCCAGGTCGACGGCGCGACCGCGGCCACCCTGGTGAACCCCGCCCAGGGCACCCACTGGGTCGACAACCTCACCAACGCCGAGCACAGCGTGCGACTCGTCAAGCGAAACGAGAGCCCCTGGGCCACCGGCGCGTTCGGTGGGTTCGTCGCCGCGACCGGCGGCGCCGTGCTGGCCAAGCCGGCCGCGCGTACCAGGCAGATCGAGTTCATCGGCGACTCGCACACGGCCGGCTACGGCAACATGTCGACCACCCGCGACTGCACCGGCGACCAGGTCAACCGCACCACCAACGCCGACCAGAGCTTCGGCGCCATCACCGCCAAGCGCCTGGGCGCCGACTACCAGATCAACGCGTTCTCCGGCCGCGGCATGGTCCGCAACTACAACGGCGGCGAGCCGGGCACCAGCTACCGCACCTACTACGACCGGGCCCTGCTGGCCGTCGACGGCGACGTCTGGCCGGTGCCGGCGAGCTGGCGGCCGCAGCTCATCGTGGTCGGCCTGGGCATCAACGACTTCTCCACCGCCATCAACTCCGGCGAGCCGTGGACCCCGGACAGCCTTGTCGCCGCGTACCGCACGGCGTACCACGGCTTCATCGACAAGCTGCGCGCACGATACGGCGCCAACGCGGTCATCGTCGTGGTCTCGGCCTACATGTCGAACACGACCGCGTTCAGCGACGCCACCCAGCAGATCGTGCGGGAGCGCAACAGCCAGGGCGACAGCCGGGTGCGCCACTTCTCGTACGGGGAGTCCGGCATCGACCTGCTCGGCTGCCACTGGCACCCGTCGCGCCAGGACCACCAGGTCATCGCCAACCAGCTCAGCACATTCATCGGCACGCTCCCGCTGACCTGGTAGCGCCGGTCTCTCTTGCCAGAAGATGTTGCCCGGGTCCGTTTCAGCGGCGGGGCGCCGCCCCCCCCCGGGACCCCGGGGGGCGGCGGGGCGCCCGGGGCCCCCGCAAACCCCCCCCCCCCCCCCCCGGGCCCCGGGGGG
>Ga0081539_10001492_pt1 | contig 39584 bp, 38 predicted proteins | sample TabmetS4T2R2_FD_71023 | JGI IMG/M metagenome (GOLD analysis project Ga0081539, IMG submission 71023) | Tabebuia heterophylla rhizosphere microbial communities from the University of Puerto Rico - S4T2R2 | ecosystem: Host-associated > Plants > Roots > Rhizosphere ... | reverse complement strand
TTGTACCCGAGGTAGCCGAGATACATCGAGAGCGGCGTCTTCGAGCTGCGCGACACGCCGACGAGGATGATGTCCGCGTCGTGCAGCTCGTGCGTTGCGACCCCGTCGTCGTAGCGAACGGCGAACTCGATCGCAGCCATGCGCTTGAAGTAGCTCGAGTCGAGCACGGGCATCGCCCCCGGGGTTCCGGTCGCAGGCTGCCCGGACACTCGCGCCACCGCGTCGATCGGATGCCCGAGCAGGTCGCAGTAGTGGAGCCGATAGCGCTTGCAGAGCGTCCGCATGGCTTCGCGGAACTCGGGCTCGACGATCGTGTACATCACCACGGCGCGCCGCCCTCGCGCCCGCGCTGCCGCCAGCTGGACGTCGTCGACGGTCGCGATCCGGGGGTGGCGCACGATCTCGAACTCCTCGTCGGGAAACTGACGCTCGACTGCTTCGGCAAAGCGCGCCGCAGTCTCCCCGGTCGAGTCGGAGACGACGTGAATCTCGACCGGCTGGTTCATCGTGGGATCTGCGACAGATCGCCTAGCCCGCCGACCGCGTCGCGAACGTCGAGCAGGAGTCGCAGCCGGTTTGCGCGCACCTGCTGATCCTCGGCCATCACGAGCACCTCGTCGAAGAAGCGGTCGACCGGAGGGCCGAGCTCCGCCGCCGCGGCCAAGGCCCCCTCGAAATCGTGAGCGTCGAGCGCCGCCTCGATCTTCGGCGACACGCCCGCGAGCGCATCGATGAGCGCCAGCTCGGCCTCGTCCGTTGCCAGCCGAGCATTCAGTTCGGCGGCGGCGCCGTCGGACTTGCCGGCCAGCCGGTTCGAGCGGTCGTAGGCGACGAAAGCGCGCGCGAACTCATCGGTGGAGGCGGCCGCGGCCAGCGTCTGCGCGAGCCGAGCGATCGCGCCGAGCTCGGCGATGTCGCCGGCGCGGGCCGCGCGCACGAACTCGACCGGGACGTCGAGCAGGCCCTCGAGGCGCTCCTCGACGAAGTCGGCGACGTCGTCGACGTCGTCCTTGACCTCGACGCCCTGCTCGGAGAGAAGTGCTCGGTTCGCCGTCACGAGCCCCTCGATGTCCAGCGCGAGATTCGCTTCGAGCGCGAGCCGGCAGAGTCCGATCGCCGCGCGCCGGAGGCCGTACGGGTCACGCGAGCCGGTCGGCTTCTGTCCCAGCGCGAAGGCGACGGTGAGGTTGTCGACCTTGTCCGCCGCAGCGAGGACGCGCCCGGCCTCGGTCTCGGGGAGCGGGCCGCCCGCGCTCTCGGGCAGGTACTGCTCGTCGATCGCGGCGCACACGGCCTCGGGATAGCCGGCCAGCCGCGCGTACTCCGCGCCGATGTGGCCCTCGAGATCGGGGAATTCGCGCACGAGCTCCGCCGCCTGATCGGCCTTCGCGAGCCGCGCGGCCTCCTCCGAGGCCTCACCGCCCCCCAATTCCTCGACCAGCCCGACGAGCCGGTCGGTCTTCTGCGCGAACGAGCCCGCGCCGGTGACGAAGGTGATCGAGCCGAGGCTCTTCGCGAGCTCCTCGATGCCGCGTGTGACGTCGCGTTCGAAGGTGAAGGCCGCGTCCTCGAGCCGGCCCTCGAGCACCGTCTGGTTTCCGGCCACGACCGTCTCCGGGTCGCCACCGTTGGCGACGAACGCGAAGCGGTTGCCGCCGAGCGGGAAGTAGCGCTGATGCGACTCCATCGCCGTCACGACGACGCGCTCCGGCAGCTGTAGGAAGCGCTCGTCGAACGCTCCCTCGAGCACGTCGACGCTCTCCACGAGGTAGACGACCTCGCCGAGGACGCGCTCGTTGGGCTCTTCCAATCCGAGCTCGCGGAGGCCGCTCACGATGAGATTGGCCCTCTGCTCTTGGTCGGGCTCGACGCCCGCCTCGCGAAGCCGCTCGAGGTACTCGCCCGCGTGCGGGATCTCGAGCTCGCCTCCGTGGAAGCGTCGTCCGAGGGTAGACCCCCGAAACCCGTCAAGGGTTTGATCGTCGAGCTTGGCGCAAAGCCAGCGCACCGGGCGCGCGAACCGGAGGCCGTCGCCGTTCCAGCGCATCGACTTCGAGAAGGCGAGGCCTCGAACGAGCTCGTGCAACCGCTCGGGCAGCGCCTCGAGCAGAGGACGGCCGGCGCGAACGACTCCCAGGTGGCCATCCCGCACCTCGAGCTCGTCGACACCGACGCCGTGCTTCCTCGCAAAACCCTGAGCCGCCTTGTCACGAAGATGCTCCGGCGGTCCCTGAATCCACTCGTCCTCCTCCCGCTCGGGCACCTCGTCTGAGAGGAGCACGAGCCGGCGGGGTGTCGCGTAGACGCGCCCGCCGAAGCGCGGCACCCACGAGTCGCGCAGCTGGCGCAGAGCTTCTGCGCATGCTGAGGCCGGAAGCTCCTCGCAGCCGATCTCAAGCAGGAGCGTGGGCAAGTCTCTCCACGTACTGCTCGGCGACCCTGCGCGCGAGGTTGCGCACCCGCGCGATGTAGGCGGCCCGCTCGGTGACGGAGATCGCTCCGCGGGCGTCGAGCAGGTTGAAGGTATGGGAGCACTTCAGCACCTGGTCGTACGCGGGCAGCGGCAGCTCGCGCCCGATCAGGTCACGGCACTCGGCCTCGTGCTCGTCGAAGCGGCGTGTGAGGACGTCCACGGGCGCGACCTCGAAGTTGTAGATCGACCATTCGCGCTCGTTTTCCTTGTAGACATCGCCCCAGGTCACTCCCGGAGCCCACTCGAGCTCGAAGGCGGAGCGCTTCCCCTGCAGAAACATCGCCAGGCGCTCGAGGCCGTAGGTCATCTCGGCCGGGACGAGGTCGAGCTCGAGGCCGCCCAGTTGCTGGAAGTACGTGAACTGAGTCACCTCCATGCCGTCACACCAGACCTCCCAGCCGAGCCCCCAGGCACCGAGCGTCGGCCCTTCCCAGTCGTCCTCGACGAGCCGGACGTCATGGTTCTGGAGGTCGATGCCGAGCGCGTCGAGCGAGCCGAAGTAGAGGTCGAGGACGTCGTCCGGCGCCGGCTTCAGCACCACCTGGTACTGGAAGTAGTGCTGAAAGCGGAACGGGTTCTCGCCGTAGCGCCCGTCGGTCGGCCTGATGCAGGGCTCGACGTAGGCGGTCTTCCAGGGCTCGGGACCGAGGCAGCGCAGGAACGTGGCCGGATTGAACGTGCCCGCGCCGAGCTCGGTGTGGTACGGCTGCATGATCACGCAGCCGTAGTCGGCCCAATAACGCTCCAGGCTGGCGATCATGTCCTGGTAAGTGCGACTCACGCGCCGGTCTGCGTCAGCGTCCGGAGGCGAAAGCCGCCGTGATACTCGTACGAGGCCTCGATGACGCGAAGGCATTCGCGCAAGCCGCGTGCGCTCGCGGAGGCGCCGGAGGCGTCGGCGAGCGGGTGCTCCAGGAAGCCACGCACCGTCTCGAATCCATCCGGCGAGACGTCGAGCGCACCGCCGCTGCATTCCGCGCAAACTCCGCCACCCGCCTGGGCGGAGAATCCCACGAGCGGCTTCTCTTCGCCGCAAGCGGCGCAGCCGGCGAGATGTGGGAGGTAGCCGGAGAGCCAGAGGAGCTTGAGCTGGAACGAGAGAGCGAGCGGATCGAGGGCGGGCTGGGCCGGTAAGCGCGTCTCGACCTCGTCGAGCAGGTCGAGGAAGCGGGTAAGCGCGTGGAAGCCGGCTGGGTTCGGATCCGGCTCGACGAAGAGCCGCAGCATCGCCTCGAGCCCGATGTGGCCGACCGCGAGCCGATAACCGTCGGCCCGACCTTGCTCGTGCGAGCGAACGAGCTCGGCGCCGCGCACGGTGTGCAGCTCGCCGCGACCCTCGTGGAGCAGCAGATCGACGTGGCTGAACGGCTCCAGGCGAGCGCCGAAACGCGACTTCGTCTTGCGCACGCCCTTGGCGATGGCGCCGACCCGCCCGCGCTCGAGCGTGTACAGGTGGAGCACGCAATCCGCCTCGGCGAAGCGGATCGACCGGAGGACGACCGCCTCTGTCTTCCAGGTGCGCGACGACACGGGGCCAGTCTAGTCACGGCCCCGGTGGAATCCTCTGGGCGTGCGGGTACGTTGTAGAGGAGATGGCGCGCGTCCTCATGTACACGACCGAGTGGTGCGGCTACTGCGTGCGCGCCAAGCGGCTCCTCGAGGAACGCGGGATCGAGTACGAGGAAGTCCACATGGACGGCGATCCCGAGTTTCGGCAGAAGCTCCTCGACATGACGGGCCACTGGACCGTTCCGCAGATCTTCGTCGACGGACGACCGATCGGCGGCTACATGGAGCTCTGGGCGCTCGACCGCTCCGGCGGGCTCGAAGAGCTCGCCGCCTAATCGCGCGGCGAGAGCCGCTCGGCGAGGAACTTGACCCCGAGCGGATAGCGGTACTCGATCGCCATGTGCGTCGCATCGAAGAGCTCGAGGAAGACGGTCTCCTTGACGCCGATCGCCTCGAGCTCGCGGCGAAACGCCTCGGCGCCGAGATCGAGATACCACTCGTCGCGCTTGCCGGCATCGATGTAGATCGCCTTCATCCCGCGGAGCGCGTCGGCGTGGCCGGCGACCATGCGAACGGGGTCCTTGGCGAGCCAGCGCTGCCAGATCTCCTCGATCAGCTGCCCGGTGGCGGGATCGAACGGCAGCCGGACGGTGCCGTCGTCATCAGTCGAGTAGCAGGCGGCCATGCACCACGAGTCGAGAAGCACATGGTCGGAGTCCTTGGACATCGCCGGCCGCGCGCGGAAGTCCTGCCAGAAACGCTCGTAGGAGCCGTCGTATTCGTCGCGTAGGGCCCGCGTCGTCTCGCGGAACTCCGGGAGGTAGCAGTTCTCGAAGAGCGCGTCGCCCGCGTGCGTGGCGAGGCCGCCGAAGAGGTCGGGCCGAAGCATCGGCGTGACCATCGCGCCGTAGCCTCCGCTCGACTTCCCCGTAATGCCCCGGTGCTCCGGTGCAGCGACGGTGCGGTAGTGCTCGTCGACCCACGGGACGACCTCGTCGCAGAGATACGTGTGGTAGCGGCCCGTGCCCGGGGAGTCGAGGAACTGACTGCCGCCGAGAGATGTCCAGCAGTCGACGTACACGAGCAACGACGGCGGCGACTCGCCGGCGGCGAAGAGCTCGTCTGCGAGCTCGGGGAAGTTCCGGCGGAAAGGCGTGCGGTTGCGCCACATGTCGAGCTGGCCGGTCAGTCCCTGGATGACGTAGATCGACGGGTAGCGTGCGCTCGCGTCGGCGTCGTAGCCGGGCGGTAGGTAGACCCAGAGCGGCCGGTCGGCCGGGTCGCCGAGCGGGTTGCCGCGCAGCGCCTCGCTCTCGAAGACGTGCTCTTCCAGCTTGCCCGAGAGCTCGCTCCCCCAGGGCTTCACGCTTTGATCCTAACGAGGGTCGAGCGGTTGGCAGGTCGGGCAGTACCAGGTGCCGCGCCCGCCCGCCCGGATCTTCTCGATCGGCGTGCCGCAGCGAAAGCATGGCTCGCCCGCACGGCCGTAGACGCGAAAGCGATCCTGCATGCGGCCGCGCTTGCCGTCGGGGCCGCGATAGTCACGAAGCGTTGCGCCCTGCCTCGCGATGCCCATGCGGAGCGCGTCGCGGACGGCTCTGCGCAACTCGGCAACCTCCTCCAGAGTCAGGCTTCCGGCTGGCCGAAGGGGATGGACCCGTGCGCGCCACAGCGCTTCGTCGGCGTAGATATTCCCCACGCCCGCCGCGGCCCGCTGGTCGAGGAGAGCCGACTTCACGGGCGCTCGGCGGTTCGCGAGCGCCGAAGCGAAGGCGTCGGCCGTGAAGCGGCGGTCGAGCGGCTCGCTGCCAAGCCTGCGCGCCGCGAAGAAATCGTCCAGCTCGCCCGGCTCAACCAGCTGCCACGTGCCGAAGCGGCGGACGTCACGGTAGGCGACGTCCGATCCGTCGTCTAATCTGACAACGGCTCTGCGGTACGGATCGTCGGCTCCCTGAGCCGGATGCTGCACGTTCCCCGTCATTCGCAGGTGGATGAGGAGGTGACGCCCGCTCTCGAACTCCAAAATCAAATACTTGCCCCGCCGGCCGACCGCTCGGATGCGCTCGCCTTCGAGCGCGGCGGCGACGGCCTCAGGTGGCTCGGGTCGGGTCAAGCGGGGGTCGTTGATGAGCACGCGCTCGAACGTCCGCCCCGTGAGCGCCGGCTCGAGCCGGGTGCGGATCGTCTCGACTTCGGGTAGCTCCGGCATCCGCTCGCCTCCCCGTCAGGCGACGATTTCGAGCACGATCGGACGCTCCTCCGGCCGATCGGGATCAATCCGGTACGCAGCCGTGACGTCTTGCACTGCGCGCATCGCGGCTGCCTCGGTGCGGGCGTGCACGTCCGCCAGCGGCTCGCCTTCCTGAACACGGTCGCCGCGCTTGGCCAGGCAGACGATGCCGACCGCATGGTCGATGTCGTCCTCTTTGCGGCTGCGACCCGCCCCTAGCCGAAGCGCCGCCTCGCCGATCGCCGTTGCTCCGATTGCCCGGACGAACCCGTCCTGCGCGGCCGGAACCGGTCGGACTATGGGCGCCGTTGGAAGGGCTTCCACCTCCGGGTCCCCGCCCTGTGCGCCGACCCACCGCCGGTAGGCCTCGTGCGCGGCTCCGGAAGCAAGCGCTTCCTCGGCTCGCCGCCTTCCTTCCGCGTGGTCGACGCCGAGATCGGAGAGGGCGAGAAGGTGCCCGCACGCGCCGAGCACGAGCTCGACGAGGTCGGGCGGCCCTTCGCCGCGCAGCGTCTCGACGGCCTCACGGATCTCGAGCGCGTTTCCGACCGCGCGCCCGAGCGGCTGGTCCATGTCCGTCAGCTCGCAAACGACCTCCCGGCCGGCTCGTACGCCCAGCTCGCGCATCGTCTCCGCGAGCTCGCGGGCAGACTCGAGGTCCTTCATGAAGGCGCCGTCGCCGACCTTGACGTCGAGGACGATCGCATCGGCCCCGCCGGCGATCTTCTTGGACATGATGCTCGACGCGATCAGCGGGATGATGTCGACCGTGGCCGTCACGTCGCGAAGCGCGTAGAGGCGCTTGTCTGCCGGGACGAGCTCGGCGGTCTGGCCGATGATCGCCATCCCGATCTCGGAGACCTGGCGCAGGAAGGCGTCCATGTCGAGCTCGACGTCGAAGCCGGGAATCGCCTCCAGCTTGTCGAGCGTCCCGCCGGTGTGGCCGAGGCCGCGCCCGCTCATCTTGGCGAAAGGGACGCCGCAGGCTGCGACGATAGGGCCGAGCGCGATCGACGTCTTGTCGCCGACCCCACCCGTCGAGTGCTTGTCGACGACCTTGCGTCCGAGGGGCGAGAGGTCGACGGTCTCGCCGCTGCGCACCATCGCATCCGTCAGCGCATGCGTCTCAGCCGCGGAGAGACCGCGGAAGTACACGGCCATGCAGAAGGCGGCCATCTGGTAGTCGGGCACCTCGTCACGGGCGTAAGCCAGGACGAGGTCGGCCAGCTCGTCCGCGGCCAGCTCGGCGCCGTCGCGCTTGCGCTGGATCAGATCAGCGGGACGGATGCTTGGCCACGCCGGAGCGCTCACCGGTCGAGCATCGACGCGCCGGGAATGCCGCGCGTCGGCGCCTTGCCGCCGAGCCAGGCATTTACCGTCGCGCCCACGTCGGCGAACTCGCCCTCCTCGTGCAGTGCGCCGGCAGCGTTCTTGCCTTCGACGTAGGCGAGGAGCATCGCGTGCTCCCGGGAGTGGTCGGTCGAAGGCGTGGTCGGGTCGCAGCCGTGGTCTGAGGTCAGGATGAGGAGGTCGCCGGAACGCAGCGCGTCCAGGAGATCGGGCAGGCGCCGGTCGAAGTCCTGCAGGCAGCGGTGAAAGTTGACGGGGTCGTTCCGATGACCCCAGAGCATGTCCGTCTCGACGAGATTCACGAAGACGAAGCCGTCGTCGAGCTCCCTGAGCAGCGTCTCCGTCTGCTTGATGCCGTCGATGTTCGACTTCGTGGGATGTGAGTGGTCGATGTCGACTCCCGCGAAGATGTCGTGGATCTTCCCGACGCCGTGCACCTCGGCCCCCGAGTCGCGGACGAGGGTGAGGTAGTTCGGCTGCTTGGGCTTCAGCGACCAGTCGTGGCGGTTGGGCGTGCGGGTGTAGTTGCCGGGCTCCCCGACGAACGGTCGCGCGATCACCCGTCCGACCGCGTGCTTTCCCGTCAGGATCTCTCGGGCGATCGCGGCAGCCCCGTAGAGCTCCTCGAGCGGAATCGTCTCCTCGTGCGCGGCGATCTGAAAGACCGAGTCCGCCGACGTGTAGACGATCCACTTGCCCGTGTCCTGATGCTCCTCGCCGAGCTCTTCGATGATCTCCGTTCCCGAGGCGGCCTCGTTGCCGAGGACCCCCCGCCCGGTCCGATGGGCGAACTCCTCGATGATCTCGAACGGGAAGCCGTGCGGATACGTCGGCAACGGCTCCGGCGTGACGATTCCCATGAGCTCCCAATGGCCTGTCGTCGTGTCCTTGCCCTTCGAGCGCTCGACGAGCCGCCCCGCGAGCGCCGGCGCGTGGGGTTGCGGCGGGCAGCCTTGGAGCTCCTCGACGTTGCCGAGGCCGAATTGCTCGAGGTTGGGGAGGTCGAGCCCGCCCACTGCGCGGGCCACGTTTCCGAGCGTGTTCGAACCCTCGTCCCCGTAGTCCGCCGCATCAGGCAGCTCGCCCGCGCCAACCGCGTCCAGCACGATCACGCACGCGCGCGGCACCGGGCTATTCTAGTGCCGAAATGGACACAATCCTCGGCTTATTCGGCATGGCCGTGTGGATCGTCGCCGTGATCGCGCTCGCGGCGGGAGTGACGTACGCGGTCATCAAGCTTTCGCCTGATCGGCGCGGCTCCAAGCCTCCGCAGGCGCCGACAGAAGCGTCTTAGACCGCCTCGAGCGGCAGCACTTCGTCGAGCGGGGCGTACTCGAGCCCGTGCGCCTCTGCGACGGCCTCGTACGTGAGCTTGCCCTCGAAGACGTTCACGCCGCGGCCGAGCGGGCGGCTGCGGGCGATCGCCTCGCGCACGCCGTGATCGGCGATCAGCTCCACGTAGGGGAGCGTGACGTTCGTCAGCGCGTACGTGGAAGTGACCGGCACGGCCCCCGGCATGTTGGAGACGCAGTAGTGGACGATTCCCTCGACCTCGAAGACCGGGTCGGAGTGCGTTGTGGGGTGTGACGTCTCGAAGCAGCCACCCTGGTCGATCGAGACGTCGACGAGCACGGCCCCCTGTTTCAGACCGGCCAGCATCTCCCTCGTGATCAGCTTCGGGGCGCGGGCGCCCGGAATGAGGACCGCTCCGATGACGAGGTCGGCGCCGGCAGTGGCGTCCTCGATTGCGAGCTGGCTCGACATCGCGAGCGTGATGCGCCCGTCGAGCATCATCTCGAGGTCGCGCATGCGCTCGACCGACTTGTCGAGCACCCACACATCCGCCTGCATCCCCACGGCGATGAGCGCGGCGTTGTAGCCCACGATTCCGCCCCCGAGCACGACGACCTTCGCCGGCGGCACGCCGGGCACGCCGCCGAGGAGGATCCCGCGCCCGCCCTGGGCCTTCTCGAGCGCCCAGGCGCCCATCTGCGTCGCCAGGCGGCCCGCCACCTCGCTCATCGGCGCGAGCAGGGGCAGCTGGCGGTCGTCGGTCTCGACCGTCTCATAGGCGATGCAGATGGCGCCACTCTCCAGCAACGCACGCGTCAGGGCCTCTTCCGCCGCGAGGTGCAGGTACGTGAAGAGCACGAGCCCCTCGCGGAGCCGGCCGAACTCGGACTCGAGCGGCTCCTTCACCTTGAGCACGAGGTCCGAGCTCGCCCAGACCTCGTCCACGGAAGCGATCTGCGCGCCGACAGCGGTGTACAGCGAATCGGGAAGCGCGCTTCCCTCGCCGGCGCCCCGCTCGACGAGCACGTCGTGGCCGCGGCGCCGGAGCTCGACTGCGCCGGCCGGCGTCAGGGCTACGCGGTTCTCGTCCGGCTTGATCTCTTTGACGACTCCGACGCGCATGGGGGCGCCAAAGATACCTATGGGAGGGAGGCGCGGGTGAGCTTTCCGGCGGCGAAAGCGGTCGCGAAGAACCACGGGTCGTCGTCCGGCCCGCGGGCCATGTGCGAGAGCGGCAGTCCGTCGCAAGCCTCGCGCCAGCCCTCGACGTCGACAGCAGTCACGTTCTCGACGCCCTCCGGCTGGGGAAGCTCGGACGGCCACCCGATGCGAGTCTCGCCTGCCAGGGAGAGCACCGCCCGAGTGTGGTGCGAGATGCCCTGGTGGCGCTCGCGCTCATCGCGTTCCGAGTAGCGAACGGCGAGAACCGGGTCGCCGCCCAGGGTCCGCGCAGTGACGAGTGCCTCCGCTGCCGCCAACCCACCGTGCCCCCATGGGCTGGCCGTCCCCACGATCCCCGGGCCGATCGCGCAGACGACCGCGTCGAGCCCCCGCTCGGCAGCCCACAAGAGAGCCGCGGCCACGGAGACGCACGCGACGTCGCCGTCGAAGCACGCTCCGACCGCGACCGTCGCCTCCAACAAGCCTCGCGCCCGCAACGCCCTCACCGTGTCCGAGAGGGACACCGGCAATGCGCCGCCCGGGAGCTGGACGTAGGCGACGCGGCGCCCTGATCCGATTCCCGCGAAGACGGGCGCCACCTGGCTGTGCAGCGAGCAGCAGACGACGGGCAAGCCGCCGAGGTCGCCCCGCTGCGCGCCTTCCTCCTCCACGTGGAGGACGGCGTGTTGAAGGGACGTGTACGGGAGCTTCATCACGTGCGCTCCGGGCTCGGCTCGCAGGTCCAGGCCGCGCGTGAGGTTCGCGTGGAGGACGTCGAAGCCACCCGACCCCAGCCCGAGCTCCACCGCCTGAACGTTCACGATCACCTCGTCGCCGAGCGCGACGGCGCCTGTCAAGCGCGGATATGCGACGCAGGGCCGCCCGTCCACGTCCAGTCGCACGAGCCCCTCCTCGCGCTCCACGACCGCGGTGACCACGCCGCGGCGGAGGCTAAGCACTAGGCCCGCGAGCGAGGTCGACGAGCTCGAGCGTGACGGCGACCATGCGCTCGAGGTCGGCGACGGCGATGCGCTCGTCCGGCGTATGCACGTCGGTCATCCCGTTGGCCAGGTTCACGCACGTCAGGCCGCGGGAGTTGAAGACGTTGGCATCCGAGCCGCCGCCGGTGTCGACCGCCTCGGGTTTGAAGCCGACGCGCTCCACAGCCTCGAAGGCGAGCTGCAGGAGCGGCTCGTCCGGGCCGAACCGATAGCCAGGGTAGGTCTCGCCGATGCGGGTCTCGACCTCGCACTCGGAGACGCTCGCCCCGAACGAGAAGCAATCCACCATCTCCTGCACGAGCTCGGCGAGCTTCGCCTGGTCGCGCGAGCGAGCCTCTACGGTCACCTCGCAGCGCTCGGGAACGACGTTGCGCGCCGTGCCGCCCACGATACGGCCGACATTCGCGGTCGTCTCCTCGTCCAGCCGACCGAGGCGCAGATCGGAGAGCGCCCGCGCGGCGGCGACGATCGCCGACCGTCCCTCCTCGGGGTGAAGGCCTGCGTGCGCCGCCCGCCCTTTGAAGACGACGTCGATCGTCCGCCCCCAGGGCGAGGAGCGCACGACGTTGCCGATCGGGCCCGACGAGTCGTAGACGAAGCCTCGCCTGGCCTGCAGGCGCGTGTGGTCGAACGCGAAGGCGCCGAGGAGGCCGGTCTCCTCCTTGACGGTGAAGAGGAGCTCGACGCCGCCGTGCGGCCGGCCTTCGGCGAGCAGGAGCCGCGCGGCCTCGAGCATCGCGGCGACGGCGGCCTTGTTGTCCGCGCCGAGGATCGTGCCCGCGTCGTTGCGGACGAAGCCGTCGTCGTGGACGACCGGCTCGATGCCCGTCGTCGGCGGCACGGTGTCCATGTGCGCGCAGAGGAAGAGCCCGTCCCCGCCTCCGTTCCCCCGGGGCTCGAGACGGGCGAGCAGGTTCCCCGCCTCGTCTCCCTCGACCTCGAGGCCGAGATCGCCGAGGTAGGCGGAAATACGCTCGGCCACTACGGCTTCCTCTCCCGAAGGGCTGGGGATCGCGGCCAGCTCGAGGAAGAGCTCGAGCACCTCGGGGGCCCAGGTCGTCGCCATGGGGGCGATTCTAGGCACCCGGACGTGCGAGACTGGGGCCCGAAGGAGGTGCCCTTGGCACTCGAACGGTTCGAGCTTGCCGGCGGCTGGTCGATCGAGCTGTCGGATGACTTCACCCGCGAGGCGGAGCCGGACGGCACGGTCGCGCTCTGGAACGACGACACGCGGATCCAGGCGGAGATCGAGACCCCCGCCGACCGCGGGATCACGGAGCCCGCGACGGCCCGGGAGCTGCTCGGCGACGACCTCGGTGAGCCGAACGAGCTTCCAGACGGAACGCTCGTCGCCTTCGGGGACGAGTTCGAGGAGGACATCGAGGGTGCGCCCGCGTGGTCGATGCCCGTAGAGGCAGCGCGTCCCAACGAGCTCGTCTCCCTCGTGTTCCACAGCCACTCGCCGGGTCTCTTCGCGTGGGTCCCGGCCGCCGCCGAGACGATCGCGTACCGCGAGAGCGCGTAGGAGGGACTAGCCGACCGCGGTCTCGGCAACGCCCGTACGCGCGCGGGCGCGTTCGAGGGCGGCGCCCACGAACTCACGGAAGAGCGGCGCGGGCCGTGTCGGCCGTGACTTGAACTCAGGATGGAACTGACTCGCGACGAACCAGGGGTGGTCCGGCAGCTCGATGATCTCCACGAGTCTCCCCTCCTGGAAGGTCCCGGAGACGACGAGACCCGCCTGCTCGATGCGCGGGCGGTAATGGTTGTTGACCTCGTACCGGTGGCGATGCCGCTCGTGGATGACGGGCTCGCCGTAGGCCCGGACGGTCCGAGTGCCCTCGACGAGGTCGACCGCGTCGGCGCCGAGACGCATCGTGCCGCCGAGATCCTCGACCTCCTTCTGCTCCGGCAGCAGGTCGATGACGGGGTAGGGCGTCTCCGGATCCATCTCGGTCGAGTTGGCGCCGTCCAGCCCGACGACGTTCCGCGCGAACTCCGAGATGGCCACGTGCATCCCGAGGCAGATCCCGAGGTACGGGATGCCGCGCTCGCGCGCGATCCTGCAGGCGGTGATCTTGCCTTCCCAGCCGCGCGAGCCGAAGCCGCCCGGCACGAGGATCCCGTGCGAGCGCCCGAGGTCCGCCGCGGCCTCCTCGAGGCTCATCCCTTCGGCGTCGACCCAGCGCACGCGTACCCCGGTGCCGTGGTGGATGCCCGCGTGCTTGAGCGCCTCGTGCACGGAGAGGTAGGCGTCCTGCAGCTTCACGTACTTGCCGACGAGAGCGATCTCGACGTCGCCCTCGCGTTCGCCGATCCGGCGCGCGAGCTCGTCCCACTCGCCGAGGTCGGGCTCGGTCTCGGGCAGCCCGAGCCGCCGGCAGACGAGCTTGTCGAGGCCCTCGGCCTGCAGGGCCTGCGGGACGAGGTAGACGTCGTTGACGTCCTCGTTCGCGACGACCGCCTCGGACGGGACGTCTGCGAAGAGCGCGATCTTCTCGCGAATGTCGTGCGAGAGCGGTTCGTGCGAGCGGCAGACGACGACGTCCGGGTGGATACCGATTCGCCGCAGCTCGTTGACCGAGTGCTGGGTCGGCTTCGTCTTCAGCTCGCCGGCCGTCTCGATGAAGGGGACGAAGGTCACGTGGAGGTAGAGCACGTTCTCGGGGCCGACCTCGCGCCGAAACTGGCGGATCGCCTCGAGGAACGGCAGCGATTCGATGTCGCCGACCGTTCCGCCGATCTCCGAGATGACGACATCCGTGTCGGTCGCGTCCGCAACGCGGCGGATCCGGTCCTTGATCTCGTTCGTGATGTGCGGGATGACCTGGACGGTCGAGCCGAGGTACTCGCCCTTGCGCTCCTTGCGGATGACGCCGTACCAGATCGAGCCGGACGTGTGGTTGGCGTTCCTCGAGAGGTTCTCGTCGACGAAGCGCTCGTAGTGGCCGATGTCGAGATCGGTCTCCGCGCCGTCCTCGGTCACGAACACCTCGCCGTGCTGGAAGGGGCTCATCGTGCCCGGGTCGACGTTGATGTAGGGGTCGAACTTCTGCACCTGGACGCGCAGCCCGCGCGCCTTGAGCAGCCGGCCCAGCGAGGCGGCCGTGATGCCTTTCCCGAGCGACGAGACGACGCCGCCCGTGACGAAGACGTATTTCGTCGGTCGTTCTCTCATGCGATGATCCTTCCGGTTGCGTTGCTGCGCGACTGGCGCGCGAAACGCACGCCGGGGCAGGACGCAGGGAGCCTGCGTACTTGAACAAGTACGTGGGCGACCGAGGACGAAGCCCGGCGCAGCGTTGCAGCCGCCAGCCGCTCAGTGGACGCGGCCGGAGGGGTCATCTCAACCTCCCCCAGGCGTCGAGCTCGCGGAGCACGGGCGTCCGCTCGATGAGCTCGCCGAGCGAGCGGCGCTCTCCGACGACGTTGAGACCGGCGACCGCCAGAGCAGCCACCCATCGCCCCCATCCGTGGAGCCTGTCCACGGACTTCAAGCCTAGCAGGGCCCCCAGCGCGTTGGATCCAGCGTCGCCAAGCATCACGCGTTCGCGCAGATCGTAGGGCGCGAGGAGGACGGCTATTCCGAGCGGCGCCTGGAGCGTCAGTGCGGCGAGGGTGTATGCCTTGATCGCCCGGCCCGGCCTCGTGTCGAGCTGGTTCATGAGGTTGGCGGAACCGGCGACGAGAATGCCGCCCGAGAGCGAGCGGGTCGCGACCACGCCGACCAGGGGGATCCCCACCAGCTTCAGCATGCCGGTGGTGCGTCGCGCCCGCAGGTGCGCACGGAGGCCGCGCTCTTCGCCGCTCCAGAGATCGTCTGCGAGTCCGAGCGCCGCGACGGCGGTGACCGCGGCGTCGCGGCGCACGCCGACGACCCAGCCGACGAGCGGGATGCGCAGGCCGCGGTGGTTCACCGCGAGCGGCCCGATCGCCAGCAGGACGTCGAGCAGCTGGCGGCCGCGATGGAGGAACCCTGGGAGGTCGCGCCCGGTGGCGCGGTGCTCCAGGTCGACCTCGACCTCGTGCAGGGTAAGGCCGGCCCGAAGCGCGTCGACGGTCATCCTGACCTCGCATCCGAACCCGGGCGCGAGCGGAAACGTGGCCGCCCGCGCATGCTCGCTCAGCCACCGCTGCCCGGAGAGCGGCTCACGAGGCGCGAAACCCGTGCGGAGGGCTATGACCTTTCGCGCGACCCGCTTGACGATCCCGAACCCTCCCCCGGATCTGCGGCTGAAGGAGGCGACGACGAGATCGGCGTCGCTCTCGGCGAGCGGCGCGAGCGAGCCGAGGAGGTCGGCGTCGCAGAGCAGCAGCGAACCGGGCGGCGCGGCTCGCTCGCCCGCCGACAGGGCCTCGCCCTTTCCCCTCCGGCCGAAGCGGATCACCGTCGCGCCGGCGTCTTCCGCGATGCGCGCGGTCCCATCGCGAGAATCGCCGTCCACGACGATCAGCTCGGCGGACGGAAAATCGTGCCGCAGCCGTGCGACCGTCGCCGCGATCCGGTCGGCCTCGTCGCGCGCCGCGACGAGAATTGACAGCGGTTCCGGCCGGTGGCGCGGTTGGCGCTCAGGCGCGCGAAAAGCGAGCCAGGCAAGGACGCAGGGAGCGCTCATGCTCAGCATGGGCGCGACCGAGGACGCGGCCTGTCGAAGCTTTGCAGCCGCTCTGAGCCCGGCTGGCGTCGCCGGTCGGGACCGCTTAGCCACCCGTGGTCGTGGGGACCGGCTCGACCGGGGGAGCGACGCCGTCGGTGGCCGAGTCCTTGACACCGTAGTGGCCGGGCTCCGCGCCGCCGAGCAGCAGGGCGAGGGCGAGCCTCCCGGGAAGCGTGTCGACGTCGTCGACGCTCGAGACGCCCTGCTGGCGGAACAGCGCCAGGTCCTCGTCCGGCGCGCTCGTGGCCTGCGCGCCGACAACCGGGACGCCCGTGTTCTCGAGGCCCCGCACGAGGCCTTCGAAGAGCGACTGGGTGGCGTCGTCCTTGGCCTGCTGGTCCGCGTCTGCGTCCTCGCTTCGATGCCACGTCTGGATGACGACCACGCCCTCGACCTCCGACGAGATCGTCCCGGAACGCTCCTCCACGAGGCGGCTCGAAAGGGACGTCCAGAGCGGCGTGCCCTCCCCCTTGACCAGATCCTCGCCGAGCGCCTCGCCGAGATCGCCGAAGTCGCCGCCGCCCTGCGCATAGCGCGCAAGCTGCTCGTCCCCCTCGAGCGCGGAGTCGAGCTCCTCAGGATCGATGGGCGTGTCGAGGGCGACCAGGCGGGCGGAGCTGCCCGCTCCAGCATCGGTGAGGGTGCGTTCGGTCGCCGACCTAACGCCGCCGTCCACCGGGCCGAGGAAGAGGACTGCGACGTCCTGGCCCTCGAGTCGGTTCTCCATCAGGGTCGGATAGGCGCCGGTGACGAGCTCCTGCGCCGCCTCGCCGCGCCGCTCGAGGAGGTCGGACCGCGTCCGCTCCTGGGCGAGCTGGTCGTTGAGCGCCGCGATGCGGTCCTTCATGAGCGAATCCTCGGCGTCGCCAAGCTTCCCCGATATGGCGGCGCCCAGGAGGATGCCGACCGCGAGCGCGATGAAGACCGCGGCAAGCGAGACGAGGTGATAGCGGAAGTCGAACATTTGCGGGGTCTTTGCGGGCTCTGGGCGACCTCCTAGAGCTCTGCAGCAGTCTGGCAGAGGTCGTGGAGGCGGGCGACGGCAAGGGACGGCAGGCCGCGAGCGCCCTCGGCGTAGATCCTCCAGAACGGCCCGCTCACGAACGCGGTTGCGCGCGTGTCCCGCCCTTCGTCGTCGAGCCGGACGCCCGCCTCGATCCTCTGCGCCAGGTCGAGCCAGGCGAGCTCGGTCGCCGGGCGCACCCGCTCGAGGAGGATCAGGGCCCGGCCGCCGGGCTTCCGCAAGAACCCGGGGGTCCTTCCGCGCAGCACGGTCCAGCGGGCGCCCTCAGCGAGGCCGCGGCGGTCCGGCTCCACACCGCTGTACGAAGGCCACCAGTCGGGCAGGTGGTACGGCTCGCCGACGAGCGCCCACACGTCCGCCCGCGACGAGCGCAGGACGCGGGTCGCCTCGACCACCACGTCACAGACCGAGCACGGACTGGACTCGCTCGACGAGGAGCGAGAGGAAGTGCTGCAGATCGGACGAGACGGCCACCGCGGCGACGATGGCCGCAATTCCCGCTCCGGCGAATGCGAGCAGCGGCCCGGCCCCCGCCCGCGGTCGGAACAGGCGGGAGACGCCACGGGCGTCGACGAGGATGTCCCCCACCTTCAGCCGGGTCAGAAAGGTGGACGACATGCCCGCTCGGTCTCGCTCGAGGAACTCCGTCAGGTTGAAGCGCGTCCCGACGGCGACGATGAGCTCGGCACCCTTCTCGTGCGCGAGCAGGATCGCCACGTCCTCGCTCATGCCCGGGCTCGGGAGGACCGCCGATTGGAGACCGAGCCGGTCGACTCGGTCGCGGCCCGGGGCCCGCCCTGCCGGATACGCGTGGACGACGATCTCGGCACCGGAGGTGAGCGCCTTGTCGGAGACCGAGTCCATGTCGCCGACGACCAGGTCGGGCTTGTAGCCCGCCTCGAGTAGGCGATCGGCGCCCCCGTCCACGCCGATGAGGATCGGCTTGAACTCGCGGATGTAGGAACGCACCGCGCGCAGATCCCGCTTCGCCTCCGGCGCGCGGGCGACGACGAGCGCGTGCCGATCGCGGAAGGTGGTGCGTAGCTGCGGAATGTGCACACCCTCGGAGAGAAGCTTGCTCTCCTCACGCACGTGACGCAGCGTGTTCTCGGCGAAGCTCTCGAGAGCGTCCGAAACACGGGCCTGCTGACCGGAAAGCAGCCGCTCGAGCTCATCCTCCGTGTGCACGTAGCCGGACGCGAGTCGAGTCCCGTTGCGGAACAGGCCCGCGCCGCGCACGACGAGCGACTCGCCTTCTTTCACCTCCTCGAAGAGCTCGGCCTCGGGGCAGTCGATCAGGCGGACGCCGCCGCGCACGAGCGCGAGCGGGCCGACGTTCGGGAAGCGGCCGGTGACCGAGGGCGCGACGTTGAACACGACGCGGACTCGGCTCTCGAGGAGCTCCTCGGCCGATGCGCGGTCGAGGTCGGCGTGGTCGATGATGGCGATGTCGTCGGGGCCGAGGCGCTTGACGAGCCGCTTCGTGCGCTTGTCGAGGCGGGCCACGCCGGTGAACTCGACGAAGCTCATTGCTGGGCCACCCTTTCGAGGAACTCGGCGCCGCCGAGCATGCGCTCGACTTCTTCCCGCCGTTCCGAATCCGAAAGGCGCTCGATCCGGGTGTGGGTCGGGTCGCCGGGCACCTTCTCGACGCGGAAGTGCGTCTCGGCGGCGCTCGCGATCTGCGGGAGGTGGGTGATCGTGAGGATCTGCGCCCGCTCCGCCAGCCGCGCGAGCGCGTCGGCGACGGCATGCGCCGTTCGCCCGCCGATGCCCGCGTCGATCTCGTCGAAGACGATCGTGGGCTCTCCCGCTCCCGCGTGCGCTGCGGCCCGGAGCGCCAGGGCGATCCGCGACAGCTCGCCGCCCGACGCAGTGTCGGCCGCCGGCGCGAAGGGGAGCCCCGGGTTGGGCCGGATGAGAAAGGCGACCTCGTCGCGCCCGGTGGGGCCTGGGCCCCGCTCGGTGAGGTCGACCCGGAAGTCTCCGTCGCCCATGCCGAGCCCTTGCAGCTCGGCCGACACTGCTTCCGCGAACGCCGGCGCTGCCTCGCCGCGCGCACGGCTGAGCGCCGCGGCGAGCTCGGCCACGGCAGACTCCGCCGCCGCGACGCGCGTGCGAGCGGCCTCGAGCGGGTCGAGGCCTGCCTCGAGAGCGTCGAGCTCGCTGCGAGCCTCGGCCGCGCGGGCAAGGAGCTCCTCGTAGCTTGCGGCCCGGAAGCGGCGCCGCGCCTCGGCCATCCGCTCGAGCTGGGACTCGACCTCTTCGAGGCGGCCCGGCTCGGCCTCGAGGGAGGCGAGAAAGCTGCGTAGCGATGCCGCCACCTCGCGGATCCGTACCTCCGCCTCGCCCAACTCCGCATATGCCTCCGTGAGCTCCGGCGCGAGCGGCGAGACGGGAGCGAGCTGCGTCGCCGCTCTGCCGACGAGCTCGCCGGCGCCCTCGCGGTCCGAGTGCTCCGGCGCGAGCGCCTCGCTCGCGGTCGCCGCGGCGTCAGCCAGCTCGCTCACGTGCAGAAGGCGCTCCCGCTCGCCTCGGAGGAGCTCCTCTCCATCCGGCTCGAAGCCACCCGTGCGCTCGACCAGCTCCCGCAGCTCGGACAGGCGCTCCGCCCTCCCGGCTTCCGCCTGCGAGAGCTCCTCGAGCTTTCGCCGCGCGGCCACGAGCTCACGCCAGGCCTGCGCCTGCTCGTCGCGGCGACGAACCTGCTGTTCGCCCACGTACGCGTCCAGCACGTCCAACTGGAAGGAGGGGCGCGCGAGACGCCGCTGCTCGAACTGACCGGACATGGCGAGAAGCCGCTCGACGAGTGCGGCCAGATCCTCCCTCGGCACGGCGCGGCCCCAGGCGTAGGCGCGTGTGCGCCCGTCCGAAAAAACCCGGCGCGCCGCGACGACCCCTTCCTCTCCCTCCGGGCGGAGCTCCGCGACGGCCTCGAGACCCTCTTGCCGCAGCAGGTCTTCAGGGAGGTCGAGCTCCGCCTCGACGTACGCCTCCTCGCCGTCCGCGCCGAGATAGCCGGCGTCGCCCGGAGCGCCGAGCAAGAGTCCGATCGCCTGCGCGAGGATCGTCTTCCCGGCGCCGGTCTCACCCGTGATCGCGTTCAGCCCCCGGCCGAAGGCGAGGTCCGCCTCCCTGATCAGGACGAAGTTCTCGATGCGCAGGCGGCGGAGCACTGCCTTAGGGGAAGACCTCGTGGTAGCGGCTGAAGAAAGTGACCTCGGGCAGCACGGCGAGCTGCGCCGTCTGGTCGCCGATGCCAACGGTGATCGACTCTCCCGACCCGAGCTCGCCGACGGTAGTCCCGTCTACGAGCACCGTGACCGCGGTTTCGGGGGTCCTGTTCGTGACCGTGAGGTCGAGGCCGCCAGGAACGACCAGCGGTCGCGCATGCAGCGAATGCGGCGCGACGAACGTGATCGCCATCGCCTGCAGCCCCCACATCATCACCGGCCCGCCGTTCGAGAGGTTGTACGCGGTCGAGCCCGAGGGCGTGCAGCAGATCATCCCGTCGCAAGGCTGGGCCTCGAGCTGCTCGCCGCCGATCTCCCACGCGAGCTCGACCATCCGGCCCGGCTCCGAGCTCGTGACGACGACGTCGTTCAGCGCCGCGTGCGAGCCGCCGAGTGCGCTCGCCGCCAGCGTGCAGAGCTCGACGATCTTGTAGTCCCCCGAGAGAGCTCGCTCTAGGGCCTCGTCGAGCCGGCTTCCGTCCGCGCTCGTCAGGAAGCCGACGCGGCCGTAGTTGATCCCGAAGACCGGCGTGCCGGTTCCGAGCGTCGCTCGGAGGGCTCTCAGCATGGTGCCGTCGCCCCCGAGCGCGACCACGAGGTCGGCGTCAGCGCTCTTCGAGACGACGTCCACGCCTGCAGCCGCGGCGATCTCCCCTGCGCGGGAGAGCGCGCTCGCGACGCGGCTCGGCTGCCCGTGCGTGAAGACGGCGATGCTGTTGACCGGTCGCGCTGGGCTAGCCGGCTGCGGTGACGTAGAGGAAGAACTCACGATTGCCTTTGGGTCCTGGAAGCCGCGACTCGACGACTTCCTCGAGCCGCCCGCCCCACTCTGGCACCTCGGCCGACAGGTCGTCGAGCACGCGGCGGCGCACCTCGGGGTCCCGGACAACGCCGCCCTTGCCCACATCCGCCCGGCCAGCCTCGAACTGCGGCTTCACCAGCAGGAGCGCGCGCCAGCCCGGTGCGACGCACTCGAGAGCGGGCGGAAGGGCCTTGCGCAGCGAGATGAACGAGACGTCGGCCGTCACGAGAGTCGGACGGAACGGAAGCTCGTTGCAGTCGAGATCCTTCACGTTCGTGCGCTCCATGACCGTAACCCGTGGGTCCGAGCGCAGACGCGGATGCAGCTGGCCGTAGCCGACGTCGAGGGCGATCACACGAGCCGCGCCGGCCTGCAGCAGGCAGTCCGTGAAGCCGCCGGTCGAGGCGCCCACGTCCAGGCAGTCCTCACCCGCGACGTCGAGCTCGAGCTCGTCCAGCGCGTGGGCGAGCTTCTCACCTCCCCGGGAGACGAACCGCGGGCCCGTCTGGATCTCCAGCTCGGCCCCCTCGTCGATCTGCTCACCCGCTTTCGTGTGACCGGGAACACGGCCAGCGAGCACGAGGGCCTGAGCCTGGGAGCGTGTCTCGGCCAGGCCGCGCTCCACGAGCAGCACGTCCAGCCGCTTCTTCATAGCGGGAGGGTATCGAGTCAGGCGCGACGTTCCCTGATGGCCGAAACGAGCTCGGCAAGGAGAGACGTGTCCGCTGGAAGCGCCTCCAGCCGCACGTTGACGCGCGCCCGGGCCTCGTCGGCCAGCTCCCGCGCCCGCTCGAGGCCGTGCAGGGAGACGTATGTGACCTTGCCCGCCACCTCGTCCTTTCCGGGGGTCTTCCCGAGCTCCTCGGCGGTCCCCGTCGCGTCGAGGATGTCGTCCACGATCTGGAAGAGGAGGCCGACCTCCCTCCCGAACGCGGCCCAGGGCTCGCGCTCCGCGGGCGGGACCTGCGCCACCGCGGTCGCACAGTTGACACAGGCCTGCAGCAGGCGTCCCGTCTTCAGGTCGTGAAGCTCGGCGAGCGCCGTGCCGTCGAGATCGCCGTCCGTGGTCACGTCGACGTACTGGCCGCCGATCATCCCGAGCGTGGCGACGGCGAGCTCGCGGCCCGCGTCCGGCGACGGGTAGGTGAGGACGAGCCGGAAGGCCTCGGTCAGGAGAGCATCGCCGGCCAGGATCGCCACGTCCTCGCCGAAGCGGACATGCGCGCTCGGCTGCCCCCGCCGCAGATCGTCGTCGTCGAGCGCCGGAAGGTCGTCGTGGACGAGGCTGAAGGTGTGCACGAGCTCGAGCGAGCACGCTGCCGGCAGGAGCTCGCGCGGCTCCCTGCCGAGCGCCTCTCCGGTAGCGAGGCACAGAACGGGGCGAATGCGCTTTCCGCCGCCGAGCAGCGAGTAGCGCAGCGCCTCCTCGAGGCGGCCGAGCTCTTGGGCGAAAGGAAGGCGGGCGAGCTCGCCATCCACGAGGGCCCGCAGCTCGTCGAGGGAGCTCACGAGCTCTCCTCGCGGCGAGCGCGCTCGATCTCGGCCTGGACCTCCTTCGCCACCTCGGCGAGCTCCCGCAGAACCTCGACGGCCTGCTCCGGGTCGTCGGTCACTTCGAGCCTAGCCCGGACCGACTCGAGGCGTTGCAGAAGCTCCTCGAGGCGGGCGACCGGCTCCGGGCTCCCCTCGCTCATCGAGTCGTCTCGCGGACAACGCGGCCCAGAATCCCGTTGACGAGCCGCCCCGCGTCCTCCGAGGAATAGCGCTTGGCAAGCGTGACCGCTTCGTCGATCGCGGCCTCGAGCGGCACCTCCCCGCGCTCGAGCTCGAACAGCGCGATGCGAAGCGCGTTGCGCTCGAGCGCCCCAAGCCGCTCGACGCTCCACTCGCTCGAGGCATCGTCGATCCGCGCGTCGAGGCTCTCGGCTTCGGCGGCCACTCCATCGACGAGCTCCTGGGCATAGGGGTCGAGCTCGCCCTCGTGCAAGGAGGCGAGCGGCTTCCCGGTCACGTCCCATTGGTAGAGGACGAAGAGGGCATCACGGCGGGCGCTCTTGCGACTCACGAAGCACCCCGGAGAGCCGCGAGAGGCGCATCGGCGAGGAACGCCGTCGTGTAGGCGCCGCTGGCGAAGCTCTCGGTCTCGACGATCTCCATCGCGAGGGCATGGGTCGTGGGGACCCCGTCGAGCTCGAATTCTGACAGCGCCCTGCGCGCCCGGGCGATGGCGGCGGGGCGGTCCTCGGCCCAGACGATCACCTTGGCGACGAGCGAGTCGTAGAACGGCGGCACGGTGTACCCGTCGAAGACGTGCGTGTCGACACGCACGCCGGGGCCGAGAGGAGGAACGAAGCGCTCGATCGTGCCGGGGGCGGGCAGGAAGTCGCGCGCCGGGTCCTCCGCGTTGATGCGGAACTCGATCGAGTGGCCCTGCGACGTTGCCTCGCCCTCGGCCGGCAGACCCTCCCCGGCGGCGACGGCGAGCTGCGCCCGCGCGAGGTCGTAGCCGGTGATCATCTCGGTGACCGGATGCTCGACCTGGAGCCGGGTGTTCATCTCGATGAAGTAGAAGTTGCCGTCGGCGTCGAGGAGAAACTCGAGCGTGCCGGCGCCGAGGTAGCGCAGGCTCTCGCACGCCCGGCGTGCCGCGGCCTGCATCTCGGCGCGAAGCTCCGTGGAGACCGCGGGCGACGGCGCCTCCTCGATCAGCTTCTGGTGCCTGCGCTGAATCGAGCAGTCCCGCTCGCCGAGGGTCAGCACGGCGCCCTCCCCGTCTCCGAGCACCTGGATCTCGACGTGGCGGGCGCCGACGACCGCCTTCTCGACGTAGAGCGATCCGTCCGAGAATGCGGCCTGAGCCTCCGAGGCGGCCGTGCGGTACGCGCCCTCGAGCTCCTCGGCCGACTCGACCAGGCGCATTCCGCGTCCTCCCCCTCCCGCCGCGGCCTTCAGAAGCACCGGGAAACCGACCTCCTCGGCGAGGCGCTTGGCGTCGTCGAGCGCCGCGGCGCCGTTGGAGCCTGGGACCAGCGGGAGCCCAGCGTCGGCGACGGCGGCCTTCGCGGCGACTTTGTCCCCCATCGTCTCGATCGTCTCGGGCCGGGGGCCGATGAAGACGAGGTCGTTGTCCTCGCACGCGGCCGCGAAGGCCGCGTTCTCGGCGAGAAAGCCCCAGCCGGGGTGGACCGCGTCGCACCGGGTCGTGGTCGCGGCGGCGATGACCGACGGGATCTTGAGGTAGCTGTCCGCAGGCGGCGGTGGACCGACGTGCACCGCTTGGTCGGCGAGCCGAACGTGCAGCGCCTCCTTGTCCGCCGTGGAGTAGATGGCGACTGTCTCGATGCCGACTTCGCGGCAGGCGCGGATGATGCGAACGGCGACTTCGCCGCGGTTTGCGATCAGGACTCGCTCGAACACCGGGTCAGGTCTTTCGCAGTCCGCGACACACTCGTGCGCCCATCCTCAGTACGCTCGAAGCGGAGGGAGGACCGCGGTGGCCCCGGGCGCAACCGTCTCCTCGGGCCACGTTAGAGAGCGTCGAGCGGGCGCCCGTTCAGTGGCTCCAGCTCGAACAGGAGGTCGCCGTATTGAACGGCCTGGGCGTTGTCGACGCAGATCCGCCGCACGACCGCCTCGACCTCGGCCTTCACCTCGTTCATCAGCTTCATCGCCTCGAGGATGCAGAGCGTCTGGCCGGGCGCAACGGGATCGCCTTCTTCCACGAACGGCGCGGCCCCCGGCTCGGGGGCCCGGTAGAACGTCCCGACCATCGGCGACTCGACGCGGATGACGTCGTCACGCGGAAGGACGGGCGACGGGGCCTCCTCCGCGTCTGACGGCATGGGGACTCCGAGGACGGGAGTCGCCGCGGTCGCCGCGCCCTCGTCGCTTCGCCGCACCGTGACCCGCGTCTCCCCCTCTTCGATCGTCACCTCGCCGATGCCCGTCTCCTGGACGATCCGGATGATCTCGCGGATCCGATCGGCCTCGCGCCTGTCGACCCCGGCGCCCGCGAGCGACTCAGTCTCCGCGCCGCGGCTGCGGATCGAGCGAAGGAGCGATTCCGCGTCTTCGGCGAAGAGCGCCAGGAGCAGGAGCTCCTCCTCGCTCGACGCGATGCCGGCCGCCTCCTCGCGGAGGTCGTCGATCTCCTGGGGCGGCTCCTCGGGGCGGGGCGTCCCGTCGTCGAGAAGCTGAATGGCCCGCCTGACGACGGGATCGACCTGACTCGGCGGCGAGCCGTACCGGCCCTCGATCAGGTCGCGCAGCTCGTCGACGACGATGTGCCACCGCTGCGCGGACAAGACGTGGAGCAGCGCCTGTGAGCCCAGAATCTGACCGATCGGCGATGCCAGAGGTGGCCAGCCGGACTCCCCACGGATCTGGTTCAGCTCTTCGAGGACGTCGTCGAGCCGGTCGTCCACGCCCCGAGCACGCAATTGGCCGTCGAGCTCGGCCACGAGCCCGGCGGGAAGCCGGTGCTCTGCCGCCCGCACTGCCACACGCGGCGAGAGGGGAGGAACCGGGGCGTCGCCCAATGCCTCGTCGACCAGCTCCGAACCGCGCCAGAGCGTCTCCACGTCGACGCCGGGGTCGAGCTCGAGCCCTGCCAGGGACTGAGCGAGCGCCTCGGCGGAAACCCGGTGCAAAGAGAGGGCGACCGGATAGAGCGTGCACGCAATGAGCGCCGCGCCGGCTCTCGCGGCCTCGAGGGCCGCCGCCAGTGCCGCGCCGCCGGAGCCCTGGCCGTGAAATCCGACGGGCAGGCCGCTCGCCTCGCCGATTCGCTCGACCAGCTCGCGCGCCTGCGCCGGCTCGAGCGACCCGGCCGGGTCATGAACGAGCACACGCGAGGCGCCGAGCTCCCCGAGCTGGTGTGCCCGCTCGAGCAGCACGTCCGTCTCCCCCGTCAGCCCCGAGCTGTGGACGAGCCCCACCGACAGCTCCTTGCCGGCCGAGCGGATGGCATCGGCAGCCTCGCGCAGGTTGCCGAGGTCGTTGAGGGGGTCGTGCAAGCGAAAGACGTCGATGCCGCTTCCGGCCGCACTCTCGACGAAACGCCGTACGAGGTCGCGCGAGAGCGGCCGGGAGCCGACCAGGAAGCGACCTCGCAACGCCATCCCGAGCGGCGTCGTGCAGCGGGACTTGATGGCGCGGATCCGCTCCCACGGGCTTTCGACACCGCGGCGAACCGCCCACTCGAAGCAACCGCCCCCGGACACCTCCAGATGCGAGAACCCCGCCTTGTCGAGGATTCCCGCCAGCTCGAGGACTCGCGATCCCTGCATTCGGGCGGCCAACGGCTCCTGGGAGAGGAGCCGGATCGTCGTGTCCGCGAGCTCAGGCATGGCCTACGCCCGCGAGATGTAGCGGCGCTCGCGGGTGTCGACCTTGATTCGGTCGCCGACGTTGACGAACAGAGGCACCTGTACCACCGCACCCGTCTCGAGCGTGGCGGGCTTCGTCACGTTCGAGACGGTGTCGCCCTTCACGCCGGGCTCGGTCTCCACGACCCCGAGCTCGACGGACGCGGGGAGGTCGACGCCCGTCGGCCGTCCGTCCACCATCAGGAGCATGACGTTGCTCGACGGCTGCATGAAGGGGAGCTCCTCCTCGAGGTCGCCGTGCGGCAACGAGATCTGCTCGTAGTTGTCCGTATCCATGAAGACGACCTCCTCACCCGCGTCGTAGAGGTACTGGACGCTCTTCGTCTCCGTGTGGACGCGGGGCATCTTCTCCCCCGCACGGAACGTGCGGTCGACCACGGCGCCCGATTCGAGGTTCTTCAGCCTCGTGCGCACGAACGCGCCACCCTTGCCCGGCTTCACGTGCTGGAACTCGACGATGCGCCAGACCTGCCCGTCGAGCTCGACGTGCATGCCGTTGCGAAACTGGTTCGTGGAGACTGTCTGGGCCAAAGCGGAGCGATTTTAGTCGAGCGTTACGAGCTCCTTCGCGAAAGGCGTGAGAACCTCGGCACCGGTGTCCGAGACGATGACGAGATCCTCGATGCGCACGCCGCCCCGGCCTTCGAGGTAGACGCCGGGCTCCACTGTGACGACATTGCCTTGCTCGAGGACGCCCTCGGCGGTCGACCGCAAGACCGGGAGCTCGTGAACCTCCAGCCCGACTCCGTGACCGAGCCCGTGAAGGACCTCGAAGCCCGCCTCTTCGATCTCCCGTCGCGCGATCTCGTCCAGCCCGCGCGCGTCGGCGCCCGCGCGAACTCCCGACAGCGCTGCTTCCTGCGCCGAGAGACAAGCGGCATAGGCGCGGCTGAGATCTTCGGGAAGACGCCCGGTCGCGAACGTGCGCGTGCAGTCCGAGCAATAGCCGTCGACTCGGGCGCCGGCGTCGACGACGACGGTCTCCCCTGCCTCGATCGTCCGTTCCCCCGTGTGGTGATGGGGGAGCGCTGCGTTCGGCCCGCTGGCGACCGTGATGTCGAAGGCGATGCCGTCGGCTCCCTCGTCGTGCAGGGCCCGCTCGAACCACCAGGCGACGTCGCGCTCGGTGCGCCCTTCGAGACGCTCTTGCGCCAGCCGCTCGTACACCGAGTCGGCGACGCTCGCCGCGCGGCGGATCTCCTCGAGCTCGGCGTCCTCTTTCACCGCCCGCAGCTGCTCCACGACGCCACTCGTCGACACGAGCTCGAGGCCCGACGCGGCGAGGGTCGCGTGCCGGGCCACGGTGAGGTGGTCGCCCTCGAACGCAACCGAGCCCTCCGCGAGGCCGGGAAGCGCTGCGGCGACCCCGGGCGTGAACTCCCGGTCGACGAGCATCGCCTCGACGCCTTCGACCTCGCGAGCAGCGCCGATGTAGCGCCCGTCGGTGAGGAGGGCGACATCTTTGTGTGTCAGGAGCACAAACGCGTTCGAGCTCTCGAACCCGGTCAGATAGCGGACGTTGACCGGATTCGACACGAAGTAGCTGTCCGCCCCCAGGCGCTCGAGCTCGGCTCGAAGCCGCTCCACGCGCTCGTTCATGCGCCCTGCTCGCGTTTGTCCGCGAGAAACACAAGCGCTTCGCGATACCCGTCGGGGCCCTTGCCGATCACCCGCTCGGTGACCACCTCCGCGATGACCGAGAGGCGGCGCCACTCCTCTCGCTTCTCGATGTCGGAGAGATGCACCTCGACGACGGGCACGGAGAAGAGCTCGAGGGCGTCCCGGATCGCGTAGCTGTAGTGCGTCCACGCGCCGGGGTTGACGACGACGCCGTCAGCCGAGCGCCGTGCCTCATGGCACCAGTCGATGAACTGGCCTTCGCTGTTGGTCTGGAAGCAGCGGACGGAGCAGCCGAGCTCCTTGCCCCACGCGTAGATCCGCGTCTCGAGCTCCGAGTAGCCGATGCCGCCGTACAGCTCCGGATCGCGGTCGCCGATCGCGTTCAGGTTGGCGCCGTTCAGGACCACGACCTGCACCGGGCGAGTCTACTTCCGGATCAGCGCTTCCAAAGCCGGGCGTGCGTCCTCGTCCGGCACGGTCGTGACGACGGGGCGCCCGGGCCCCTCGAGAAGAACGAAGACGCCCTCGCCCTTCTTGTCGCGCTTGAGAGCCGCCCAGGCGACCTCGGGATCGGCCTCGACCGGCTCCGGTTGCAGCACCTCGTCCACGACATCGGTCGGCTGGTCTGACAGGCGTAGCGCCGCCAGCAGACCGAGCGCGACTGCGTCACCGTGCCGCACCCGATACCCCGACCCGGCCTCGAGCGCATGCGCGAACGTGTGGCCGAGATTCAGGATCGTTCGGTAACCGTCGCGCTCGTATGGATCTGCGAGCACCACGCCGGCCTTGAAGGCGGCGCATGCGCGGATCATCTCCTCCTCCGGAAGCGACCAGGCCTCTTGTCCCGCGAGCAGGCCGGTCTTCACCACCTCGGCCATGCCTGCACGGCGCTCCTCCGCGGGGAGTGTCGTCAGGTACGCGGGGTCGATCGCCACGGTTTGCGGGAAGTGGAACGCGCCGACCAGGTTCTTGCCGTTCGGCGTGTTGATGCCCGTTTTGCCGCCGATCGCTGCGTCCACCATCCCAGTCAGGGTCGTCGGAACGGCGTGCCAGCGGATTCCGCGCAGATACGTCGCGGCGACGTATCCGGCCAGGTCGGTCGTCGAGCCCCCGCCCAACGCGATCAACTCTCCCTCGCGACCAACATCGATCGCGCCCCAGAGTCGGTCCACCACGTCGAACGTCTTGGCGTCCTCACCCGCAGGAACGGTGAGAACGGGAACGTCGCCATCGAGCGGATGGAGCGCCCAGACACGCTCGTCCGCGACGACCACGAATGGGTCCGACATGCCGATCCCAGCCGGAACGGCAATGTTGAGCCCGGCGAGAACGACCTCATCCGAGTCCCGGGCGCTCGCATTCCCGAGCTCGAGGTAGAACCGCTGCCGCGTTGCATAGAGCGTGCGGAAATCGTCCTCGCTACGCGCCAGTGGCCGGTCCGAGTCGCGTACGCGATCCCACGCCGTCTCAACGTCGACATCGAGGAAGACTCGAAACGCTCGAGCTTCCAGTCGTTCCCGGTTCAGCGCCGAGAGGACGGCACCGCCGCCGAGCGCGAGGACGGCGTTTGGGCCGGCCAGCGCTTCCGCGAGAGCCTGTTCCTCGAGGCGGCGGAACTCCTCCTCGCCACGCTGCTCGAAGATCTCGGGGATCGGACCGTGGCGCTGCTCGATCTCGCGGTCGAGATCGACGAAGGGGCGGTGGATGCGCTGGGCAACTTCGTAGCCGATCGTCGACTTCCCCGCCCCCATGAACCCGATGAGGGCGAGGTGCTTCCCGACCGCTCCTACCTGGGAGACCACGGGATGCGCTCGACGTAGGCGCGGTGCGCGGCGACGAAGTCCGCGAGAGCGTCGCCGCCGAATTTCTCGTGCGCGGCGGCCGCGAGCTCGAAGGCGACGCAGGCCTCGAGGACGACAGCGAGGGCCTCCACGGCGGCCACGTCGGAGCGCTCGACGAGCGCCTCCGCGGCCTCGCCGCTTTCGAGGTCGGCCGACCGAAGCGGTCGCATCAAGGTGGGAAGCGGCTTCATCGCCGCGCGTACGACGATCTCCTCCCCGTTCGAGACGCCGGCCTCGATGCCGCCCGCCCGGTTCGTCTCCCGGAAGTAACCGCGCTCGTCGCGAAGAATCTCGTCGTGGGCCTCTGAGCCTCGCAGGCTGGCGAGCTCGAACCCGGCGCCGATCTCGACTCCCTTCACCGCCTGCGTGCCCATGACGGCGGCCGCCAGGCGGGCGTCGAGCCGCTCCGCCTTCGTCGCGTAGGAGCCCAGCCCGGGCGGCACGCCCCTGGCGACCACCTCCACCACACCGCCGACGGTGTCGCGCTCAGCCCGCGCCGCGTCGATCCGCTCCTCGAGGTCGCCGCCGACGACGCGGCTCGAGAGCTCCACTCCGATCTCGGACAGGAGCGCCTTGGCCACCGCGCCCGCCGCCACGATCACCGCGGTGTGGCGGGCGCTGGCTCGTTCCAGTGCGTCGCGGGCATCCTCGAGCCCGTACTTCATGACGCCGGCGAGATCTGCATGACCCGGCCGCGGCAGCGTCACGGCCTCCTTCCCCTTGCCGGTCGGCTCGCCTTCGGGAGGCCACGGGCTCATCCCCCACTTCCAGTTCTCGTGATCACGGTTCCACACCACGAGTGCAAGCGGCGTGCCGAGCGTACGGCCGTGCCGCAGGCCGGCGAGCACCTCCACCCGATCCGTCTCGATCCGCTGCCGCGGGCTTCTGCCGTAGCCCTCCTGGCGGCGCGCGAGATCGGCGTCGATCCTCGCCCGGTCGACGACGAGGCCTGCAGGGAGGCCTTCGAGGATCGCGACGAGGCCGGGGCCGTGGGACTCGCCCGCGGTCGTGAGCCTGAGCGTCATGCGGGAAGACTACGAACTGCGGCCCGCATCACCTCGACCGGCGCCTCGATGCCTGTCCAGCGCTTGAACGACGCTGCCCCCTGGCCGAGCAGCACCTCGGCGCCCTCTACCACTCTCTCGCAGCCGGCCTCCCGCGCCGCCACGACGAGCGCGGTCGGCGTGCCGTCCGTGTTGTAGGCGAGATCGACCACCTGCTCGACGCCGTCGAGCGACACGATCAATTCATCGCGGATCGGCGTTGCGTTGAGGACCACCGTCGCCGACGCGGCCGGCGGCCACGCGTCGTCGGCGCCGAGCTCGCGCTCCGGAAAGAGCGTCTTCAGACGCGCGATCAGCGCGTGCGCCCGCTCCTCGTCCCGGGCTGCGACCGTGAGCGACCGCGCCCCGGCGTCGAGCAGCGACGTCGCGACGGCCTGGGCGCCGCCGCCTGCGCCGAGAACAAGCACCGTCGCACCGTGTGCCTCGACCAGCCCGACGACGGCAGGCCCGTCGGTGCTCGAGGCCAAAACACGTCCGTCGCGGACGACGAGTGTGTTCACCGAGCCGGCCCGCGCGGCGACCTCGTCCAGCTCGTCGCAATAGGCGAGGACTGCGGTCTTGTGCGGAATCGTGACGTTGGCGCCCGCAAAATCGAGTGCGACAAGACCGGCTACCGCCTCCTCCAGCCGTGCACCGTCGACGTGCAGCGGCACGTACGCCCAGTCGAGCCCGCGGGCGGCGAAGGCGGCGTTGTGCATTCTCGGCGAGAGTGAGTGCGAGACCGGGTCGCCGATCAGCCCGACGAGCCTCGTCTCACCCGTGACGCTCAACCGCAGTTCAGCCCGCCGCGCGGATAGGAGTTGAACTCCGCTTCGCTCGCGGTGAAGAAGTGGCTTTTACAGTCCGGCTTGCGAATGTAGTAGAGGTAGTCGACCTTGGCCGGGTGCGCCGCCGCCTGCAGCGAGGCAAGACCCGGATTGGCGATCGGCGTCGGCGTGAGCCCGGGGAACTTGCGCGTGTTGTAGGGAGTGTCGGACTCGAGGTCGCTCACATGGATCGGCTCCGTCGGCGCGATGTGCAGGCCGTAGCGAAGAGTGGCGTCGATCTGGAGGGCCATGCCGGCGTGCAGGCGGTTGTAGATGACCGCAGAGACCAGGGCGCGTTCTTTCGGGACCTGCACTTCCTTCTCGATCATCGAGGCGATGATGAGGACGTCGTAGCTCGTGAGGTTCTTCGACTTCGAATAGCGGAGGTCGAGCTGGCTCCACGCGCGGATGAACGCGTCTTCCTGGTCGGCGATCAGCTCGCGCGTCGTCGTGTCCTCCGTGAACTCGTAGGTCGCCGGGAAGAGGAAGCCCTCCAGGCTCGCAACACGGCCCTCGTGCTGGAAGCCCTGCGGCGGCTTCGACTTCTCGTCGCCGATCCGCGCGTACTGGCGCGGGTTCAGCTTCGGCGTGATCTTCCGCTTCTGCTCTGCGATCTTGTTCACCGCTCGCACGCGCTGGGCCATCTCGTCGATGGTGAAGCCCTCAGGGAAGACGATGCGCAGCACGGGCTTCGGCGGCGGCCCGGTCGTCGTGCCCGCGGTCGTTTCCGGGGCGGAGGCGCCGTCGCCGCGGCCGACGATCGCGAACGCGATGGCGGCGAGAACGCCCACGCCGAGAATGAGCCCACCGACGACGGCGAGCGCGCGCGCCGCCGGGGAGGCGCCGCCTCGGTGCCGCGTCACGCCGGGCGGGCGCTCTTCCACGTCAAATAGCTCGCGAGAAGATGGGCAGCGGCCACCGCGTCCTCAGGCGCCCTGGTGTCCCCAGCCTGCGCCAGCTTGGTCGTGAAGCGCTCGTCGAAGCTTTCGATCGGCAGGTCGAGAGCGTTGCGGAGAAGCTCGACGAATCGGTCGGTCTCCTCGGCCTGGGCGCCGCGCTCGCCGCGGAGCGTGACCGGCAGCCCGACGACGACGCGCTCGACCCCTTCCTCGCGCGCGAGCTCGACGACCCGGGCGAGGCCCTGTTCGCTCGAGGCCGCCTCGACGACCCCGAGCGGGCGCGCGACGGTTCCGGTCGGATCGGAAACGGCCACGCCGGTTCGCGCCGAGCCGTAGTCCAGGGCGAGCACCTTCACCGGCGGCGGAGTTTAGTGGCCGCGACCGCGAGCATGTTCCCGGCTCGCAGCCGAAAAGCGAGCAGGCCACGGACGCAGGGAGGCTGCATACCGATTGCAGGTATGTGGCCGACCGAGGACACAGGCATGCGACGGTTTGCAGGCTGCGAGACGGACAAGTGTGCTTGTCGCCGCGGCCACTCAGGCAAGAGCATCCAGGAGCGTGCGCTCCGCCTGCGCCAAGGCATCCGGGAGCTTCTCGGGCTCCCGGCCACCCGCCTGCGCCATGGTCGGCCGGCCTCCTCCCCCGCCGCCGACGAGCGCCGCCGCCTCGCGCACGACCTTGACGGCATCGAGCCCGCGCTCCTCGAGCGACCGGTCGAGGTTGACGAGGAGGTGCACGCGCCCGTCGTCGCGGGAGCCGAGGACGACCGCCGCCGGCGCGTTCTGCTGCATGAGGCGGTCCGAGAGCGTGAGCATCTCCTCGGGAGTCGTCGCGGCGAGCTCCATGACGATCACCTCGACGTCGCCGGCCTTGTTCCGCCGCTCCTCGACGACGTCGGGTTCCGCCGCACGCGCCTGCTTCGGCTTCCTGCGGGTCTGCTCGAGCTCGTGCGCGAGCTCGCCGGCCTCCGCGGCCTTGGCGCGCAGGTAGGCGAAGGCCTCGCCCGAGGTGATCGCCTCGATCCGTCGAACCCCGGCCCCGACCGAGCTCTCGGACAGGATCACGAATGGGCCGATCTCGGCGGTCGAGCGCACATGCGTGCCACCGCAGAGCTCGCGCGAGAAACCCGGGATCTCGACCACGCGGACGATGTCCCCGTACTTCTCGCCGAAGAGCATCATCGCCCCCAGGTTGCGGGCCTCCTCGATCGGCGTCAGGAACGCGTGCACCGGCAGGTTCTCGAAGACGCGCTCGTTGACGATCTCCTCGACGCGCTCCCGCTCTTGCTCGTTCAGGCCCTGCGGGTGCGTGAAGTCGAAGCGGAGCTTGTCTGGGCGCACCGCCGAGCCGGCCTGGCGAACGTGGTCGCCGAGGACTTCCTGCAGCGCCTTGTGCAGAAGATGGGTGGCGGTGTGGTTGGCCATCGTCGGGAAGCGGCCTTTCCAGGGGACGACGGCCTTGACGCGATCGCCGGCCGAGAAGCCTTCGCCACGAAAGTGGAGCGCCTGGTCCGCGCCGAAACGGAAGGCAGCGACGAGCTCCGCTCGCGTGCGGTCCTTCTCGATCCACCCCTCGTCGCTCACCTGGCCGCCGCCCTCGGCGTAGAAGGGGGACTCGCGCAGCTTCGCGAGAAAGGTGCCGTCGCCGAGCTCCTCGAGCGCACCGATCTGCGTGAGCGCCTCGGTCTTCTCCCAGCCGACGAAGTCGCTCACGAACCCCGCCTCGAGCGCGAAGCCGGCGGCGCGCTGAACGTCGCTCCGCTCGCCGCCGGCTCTCGAGATCTCGCGGTGCTCCTCCATGAGCGCCGTGAAGCCGTCGTCGTCGACCGCCAGGCCGCGGTCGCGGGCGAGCTCGCGGGTCAGCTCGACGGGAAAGCCATAGGTCGCCGTGAGCGTGAAGGCGTCCTCGGCGGAGACGTCTCCCTTCGCCGCCACCTCCTCGAAGAGCTTCAGCCCGCGGGCGAGCGTCTCCGAGAAACGCTCCTCCTCAGCCTTCAGCACCTCGGTGATGTGAGCGCGGTTCTCCTTCAGCTCGGGGTACCAGGCGGACGTCTGCTCGACCACGACGTCAGAGAGCCGCCAGAGGTCGTCCAAGCCGATCTTCCGCGCCTGTTGGACGGCCCGGCGAATGATGCGGCGCAGCACGTACCCCCGCCCCTCGTTCGACGGGATCACGCCGTCGCCGACGAGGAAGGTCATGCCGCGCCCGTGATCGGCGAGGATCCGGTGGGCCTTCGTCGCGTCTTCGCTCTCGTCCCAGGCGACACCGCTCTCCCGCTCGATCCAGCTCATGATCGCCTGGTAGCCGTCCGTCTCGTAGACGGAGCGGACGCCCTGCATGATCGCGGCGAGCCGCTCGACCCCCATGCCGGTGTCGACGTTCTGCTTCGGCAGCGGTGTCAGGGTCCCGTCCGGGTGGAGCTCGTACTCCATGAAGACGAGGTTCCAGAACTCGAGGAAGCGGTCGCAGCGCGGACAGGCAGGCGCGCAGTCGGGCTCCCCGCAGCCATACTCCTCGCCCCAGTCGAAGTAGATCTCGGAGTCGGGCCCGCACGGGCCTGGCCCGCCGACGGACCAGAAGTTCTCGGTGCTCGGGAGCGGGACGATCCGCTCCCGCGGCATCCCGGCTGCCTCCCAGAGCCCGATCGCCACCTCGTCCTCGCCGAGCCCGAGCCGGGGATCGCCGGCGTGCACCGTCACCCAGATGCGATCCCACGGAATCTTCAGGTGCCGCTGGATGAACTCTCGCGCGAAGTCGATCGCCCCATCCTTGAAGTACTGGCCGAACGAGAAGTTCCCGAGCATCTCGAAGAAGGTGAGGTGGTGGCCGTCGAGCCCGACCTCGTCGATGTCGGGCGTGCGGAAGCACTTCTGCACGGTCGTCGTCAGCAGGGCGGGCGGCTGTTCGCGGCCGAGAAAATACGGCATCTGGGGCTGCATCCCGGCCGACGTGAGCAGGGTCGAGTGATCCTCGGGACGAGGAACGAGGGGCCATGACGGAAGCCGCGCGTGCCCCTTCGATTCGAAGAACGAGAGAAAGCCCTCGCGCAGCTCGGCGGAGGTGCGCATGGAAAGGATTCTACGGTCGGGTCTGGAGGTGCCCGGTGAGGGCTTACGCCCGGCGGTTGGCCGGCTCCTCGACCGCGATCTCGTCCCGGATCTTCTCGAGCGCGCGGCGGATGAGCCGCGAGACGTGCATCTGTGAGATGCCGACCTGCTGGGCGATCTGTGACTGCGTCAGGCCCTCGAAGAAGCGCAGATGAAGGATCCGGCGCTCGCGATCGTCCAGGGCGCGAAGCCCCGGCGCCAGCACCGCGCGGTCCTCGCTGATCTCGTACTCGTGCTCGAGCTCGCCCAGCGACTCCAAAGGATCGAGCTCGGAGCCGTCGTCCGACCCGCCGCCCCCCGTCGCCGAGAGCGAAAGCGTCGCATACGCCTGGCCGCTCTCGAGCGCCTCGAGGACCTCTTCCTCTTCCACGCCGGCCGCTTTCGCCAGCTCGGCGATCGTCGGCGACCGCTCGAGCTGGACCGTCAGGTCCTCGACGAGGTGGGAGAGGCGCACGTTGAGCTCCTGGAGCCCGCGCGGCACACGCACCGACCAACCCTTGTCGCGGAAGTGCCGCTTGATCTCGCCGATGATGTTCGGCGTCGCATACGTCGTGAGCTCGACGCCGCGATCGATGTCGAAGCGGTCGATCGCCTTGATCAGGCCGATGCAGCCGACCTGGACGAGGTCCTCGAGCTGCTCCCCTCGGTACGAGTAGCGGCGCGCGAGCGAGCGCACCAGCGGGAGGTACTGCTCGATGAGCTTCTCCCGGGCCTCGAGGTCGTTCTGCTCGTGATAGCGGCGCAGGAGGTCCTGGTCGTTCCTCTCCTCAGGCATCGCTCGTCTCCCGTTCCTGAACGGTGCCCACGCGCTTGTCGAGGCGGAGCCAGTCCCCGTCCTCGCGGTGCTTGAGCTGGACATCCTCGACGAGAGTGGCGAGCAGCCTGCCCAGCGAGATGCGATCGTCGCCGTCCTCCTCCAGCGCCGCCTTCACAGCCTGGCCGTCGAGAGGCCCCACGATCATCGCAAGCGAGCCGTCCGCCACCTCGAGCTCGACGGTGACGTGCGGCTGCTTCGCGTAACCGCCGTTCTCGAGCACGTTCTCGAGCGCGAGCTGCAGGTCCTCGAGGCTCTCGTAGGAAAGATCGAGGCGAGCAGCAAGCCCGCCCACGACGAGCAGCGCCACTCCGTGATAGGGCGGCTGATGCGGGATCGTGAGCTTGATCGTGTCCGTCACGCTGCCTCGCCGCCGCGGTGGAGCTCCTCCTCGATCTCCTGCTCGCGGCGGCCGGCGGCGGCGCGTCCACTCTCGAAGGCCCCGCGAAAGCCGCCGCGCGCTCGTAGCGCTGCGAACCCGTGTGCGAGCCCGGCCGCGACGCCCGAGATCTTCGTCACGGGCCGGGTGAGAGCGATCGTCACGGCGCGAACGGCCGTATCCAGGCTGTCTGCAGCGTCCACCGCACTGTCGGTGACGCGGTCGAGCTTGTCGAGCTGCCCGTTGACGCGGTCAACCGTCCCGCCGGCCTTGTTGATCAGGGGGAGCATCTCCTTTTCCAGTCCTTGGACCAACGACGAAACGTTCCGAATGGTTGCGGCCAGGCGGATGAACACGTAGGCAAGCGTGATTCCGACGACCACGAGGAAGGCACTGAGGGCGATCCAGAGGACGTCGATCGACTCGACTGCGGCGACGGGCACGGCGCGATCCTACGTCAGCGGGACGAGCTGATGAGGCCGGCCCCGACGACGACCTCGTCCTCGTAGAGCACCGCCGCCTGGCCTGCCGCCACGCCGTATGCGGCCTCGTCCAGCCGGAGGTGGAAGCCCCTTGCTTGGCTGCTCACGGTTGCAGGCACCGCCGGCGAGCGGTACCTCAGCTTCGCCTCGGCACGCGTCACCGGCACGAACAGCCGCCCGCTTCCGACGCGGACCTCGTTGCGGGCGAGCGATTGCCGTGGCCCGACCACGACGGAGTTGGCGCTCGGCTCGCTTCGGAGCGCGTAGACCGGCTCACCGGTGGCGACGCCGAGGCCGCGCCGCTGCCCTGGCGTGAATCGCCAGAAGCCGTCGTGCGTCCCGACCGTCCGGCCGCTCTCGTCGACGAGTGGGCCCTCGAGGGGCTCGAGCCCGTGGCGGGCCAGGAAGTCTCGGTAGTCGCCGCCCGCGAGAAAGCACGCTTCCTGGCTCTCGGCGCGCCCGGCGGCTTCGAGGCCGGCCGCCCGGGCCTGCTCACGCGTCTCGGCCTTCGTCTGCTCCCCGAGCGGGAACCAAAGGCGCGGGAGCAGACGGGGCTCCAGGCGGGCGAGCATGTACGACTGATCCTTCTGCTGATCGGCGCCGCGCGCCAGCAGGAGACGACCGCGATGGTCGCGGAGCCGGGCGTAATGGCCTGTGACGAGCTTCTGGGCGCCGATCCGCCGCGCGAAGGCGAGGAGCGCCCCGAACCGGAAGCCGCCGTTGCAGCGGATGCACGGGTTCGGCGTCTCTCCGCGCCCGTACCCGGCGACGAACGGTGCGACGACGGCTTTGCGGAAGCCTTCACGCAGGTCGAGCGTCGCGTGCGCGAGCCCGAGCTCGTGGCACGCAGCCCGAGCCGCCAGCACGGACTCGGGGGAACAGCAGGCCCGGTCGCCTCGAGGGCCCGCCGGATCGGTCCAGAGGCGAAGCGTCACACCCACCGGATCGTGTCCCGCGCCTCGAGCCCGCAGGAGCGCAACCGCGCTGTCGACCCCACCGCTCATCGCGACGGCCACGCGGGCCTCTGACGCCGGCGCGCTGAGGGCCGGGCCGAGCGCGTCGTGGAGCGCATCACCGGCCAGAGGCTCGCCTGGAACGGCTGCCGCCTCGAGCAGCGTCAGGCCGCGCACCGCCCGGCAAAGGTCGGTGACGCCGGAACCCTCGCCGCTCGCCTCGAGGACACGGCCCCGGTCGACGTCGAGCCTCACCCAGGCGACGTCGCCGCCGCGCACCGAGTTCCCGATCAGTCGTCTCATGGAAGGGGCGTACCCCACCCCGCCGATGAAGCTCCGGACGTGAGGAACCTGGCGAACCAGGTGGGTGCCCTGCCGACCGGCGCCGGGGCGGCGATCGGACTCGAGCTCCCTCTCATGTCGTGTTGGTTCTACATTGCGCCCGGAGCCACGCACGGGGTCGAGCACGCGAGTCTCACTGTAGCGGAGCGCACGGCGCTAACCCGCAAAGCGCCACTGGATCGTTCCCCCGTGCTCGAGGCCGAGCGCGTCTGCGAGCGCCCGCGTGAGCTCGAACTCGGGTCCGCCCGTGGCGGCCGGAGGCCGCGCCACGACGTCCGTGCGGATCGCCGTCCCGTTGTGCGCCACGACGAGGTCGACTCCGCACGGCAGCGTCGGATGGGCAATGCCGATCGTGCCCGGGTCGAGCGTCGCGCCGCAGGACCACGTGTTCGCGTCGCTCGCCGAGACGATTCCCACGACCGCGGACTCCCACCGAATTGGGGCGGGACCGATCGGCGCCGGCGCCGCTTCGTCGCCGCGGCCCGTGAGCGCCAACGCGCCGAGCGTCGCCAGGAGCGCAGCGGCAGCCAGCGCGGCCTGCCGCTGGACTAGCCCAGGGTTCACACGCCGTGCGGGCGCTCGAGCAGGCCGCCGAACGACTCGCGCACGAGTGGGTCGAACTCGGCCGGGAGAGAGCCGTCGGCGCTGGCGAACTGGCGGAGATGAACGAACAGGTAAGCCCATTCGTCGCGGCGCTCGGGATGCTCCGGCGCTTCCTCCCGCGCCATCCGCTCGAGATCCCAGAGATTCCACTCGCGGGGCTGAATCGTCCGCGGGCGGAGCTCGACGACGCTCTGTCGTTCCGGGGCAGGCGCTGGCGGTGGTGCGGGAGGAGCGAGGGAGGCCGGACCTGGCGCGGGCACGGAGCGCAGCCTGAACCGACGCGGACGCCTCGGCTCCGTCGCGGCCGGCCGGGCCGCGACGGGCGCCGGACGCGCCGGAGGAGACTCCGGTTCGGGTGTCGGCGGGGTCGGCGCGGGCTCGGGAGCGCGCGCCTGAGGAGGACTCTCGGGGCGAGCCGGCGGCTCCGGCTCTGACGGAGCGGCCTCCGGTTCAGGCTCGGATGCGGTTGGCTCCGGCTCCGGCTCGAGGGGCGGTTCCGGGATCCGCTCGGGCGGGAGCGCAGGCGGCGCGGGCTCGGGTGTCTGCGCCTCGG
>Ga0081539_10001491_pt1 | contig 39586 bp, 32 predicted proteins | sample TabmetS4T2R2_FD_71023 | JGI IMG/M metagenome (GOLD analysis project Ga0081539, IMG submission 71023) | Tabebuia heterophylla rhizosphere microbial communities from the University of Puerto Rico - S4T2R2 | ecosystem: Host-associated > Plants > Roots > Rhizosphere ... | reverse complement strand
CGCCGTCCGCCTGGTCCGCGACGGCGACGCGATGTTGGCCCCGGCGATCACCCGCCGGCTGGTCGAACGGTTCGCCCGCCGCGACGCCGACGAGCCTTCGATCCACCGCGACCTCACCGCGCTGACCAAGCGGGAACTGGAGGTGCTCGGCCTGCTGGCGGACGGCCTGAGCAACGCCGAGCTCGCCGGCCGGCTGCACCTGTCGGAGGCGACGGTGAAGACCCACGTCGCCCGGATCCTGGCCAAGCTCGGCCTGCGTGACCGGGTCCAGGCCGTCGTCGTCGCCTACCGGACGGGCCTGGTCAGCCCGTGACCGCCGGGCGCCCGGCGGTCACGGGCGTGCGGGGCTCACATCCAGGGCGGCGGCCCCTCGAAGACGAGGACGTGCACGTCGAACAGCACGGCCGCATCGACGCCCAGGGCCGGGCCGGCCTGCTGGGCCGCCCAGGTGAGCAGCGGCGCCGGATCCGGCGCGTCCGCGCCGAGGCCCTTGGTGTACTCGGCGTGCGCGGCCAGCGACGCGATGCCCCGGCGCAGCGGCTCCCCGGTGACGTCCACCCCGTGGGTGGGCCGCTGGGCGCCGCCGAAACAGGCGTAACGCACGCCGCCCCAGGGCTCGAGACCCTCGGCCTCGAGCTCGGGGAAGATCCAGCGGTTGCCGGCGTCGCGGGCCGCGTCGAGGGCGGCCAGCCCGACCGCGCGATGGTCGGCCTGGTTCGTCATGCCGAACGTGCCGCGCACCTGGAAGTCGCCCGAGACGATCACCTCGGGGCGGTGCCGCCGGATCGAGCGGACGATGTCACGGCGCAGCGCCGGACCGTATTCGATCACGCCGTCGCGATGATCGAGGAATTCGACCACCTCCACGCCGACCTCCCGGGCGCCGGCCCGTTCCTCGGCCTCGCGCAGGGGTGCGGCCTCGTCCGGGTGCACTCCGTCGATGCCGGCCTCGCCGCGGCAGGCGAGCAGGTAGGTGACCTGCTTGCCCTGGGCCGTCCAGCGCGCGACGGCGGAGGCCGCGCCGTACTCGATGTCGTCGGGGTGGGCCACCACGCAGAGGCAGCGGTCCCAGTTCTCGGGCAGCGCGGGCAGAAGATCCGTCATGTACGGAACCGTAGCCTCTTCGGCGGCCGGTATGCTCCGCCTCAGTGAACCTGGATCGGTTGCATCCTCAGGCGCGAGCGGCGCTCGGCGCGCAGGTCCGCGTCCCGCTGACCGTGGACAACCTGGCCGAGGTGCGGGCCAGCATGGTCGACGCGACCGCGGCCGAGGTCGGCCCCGGTCCGGAGGTGCGAGCGGTGTCCGATGTGGACGCCGGCGGCGTGCCGGCCCGCCTCTACACCGACGGCGAGGGGCGGCCGACGCTGGTCTACGCGCACGGCGGCGGCTGGGTGATGGGCGACCTGGCGACGCACGACGGGCTGTGCCGGCACCTGGCGCGCGTGACCGGCTGGGCAGTGCTGGCGGTCGATTACCGCCGGGCACCCGAGGTGCCCTTTCCCGGCGCGGTCGACGACGTGTCGGCCGCCACCGACTGGGCCCGGCGGGCGGGTCCGGTGGCGCTGGCGGGGGACTCCGCGGGCGGTCACCTGGCGGCCGTGGTCGCCCGGCGGGCGCGGGACGCCGGCCGGCCGGTCGCGGCACAGGTGCTGATCTGCCCGGTGATCGATCCGGCGATGGCCTACCCCGACCTCGACGACTACGGGCTGCACCGCGACGAAATGCGGTTCTTCTGGGACGCCTTCGCGCCGGCTGCGATCGACCGGTCCGTCCCGGACCTCGATCCGTTCCGCGCTCCGCTCGCGGGCCTGCCACCGGCCGTGGTGATCACGGCCGAACTGGACATCCTGCGGGACGAGGGCGAGCGGTACGCGGCGGCGTTGCTGGCCGCCGGCGTACCGGTGATCTCCGTTCGCTACCAGGGTGTCAACCACAACTTCGTCCGCAAGCTGGCGATCTTCGACGCCGCGCACGCCGCCGTCGCGCAGATCGCCGCGGGGCTGCAATGCCACTCGGCGCCCGCCGACACCGCATAGTCACTCCTGCCCGTACCGGAGTCCGTGCCGCGCCGGGTAGAGGGGGTCGGCGGTGTCGTCGGGCACGTCGGGTGCCGAGGACCGGACGGCGTCCATCGAGCGCGGGATCTCGAACGGCAGCGCGCCGAGCGGCGGGACGGACCCGGTGAGCGCGTCGACGACGGCGTCGGGCGAGGAGCCGAAATCGGCGACGATCGCGGCCGCGCAGTCGGCCAGGGGAGTGAGGATCGCCGGCCGCTCCAGGTTGGGATTGAGAACGAGCGGCGTGCCGGCCGCGAGGTCGCGGAGCCGGGCGACCAGGCCGGGCCGGTAGTCGAGGCTGCCCTGGTGGAAGAAGGCCTCCAGGAACAGGTCGTCGCGCGGGTCGAAGGGGGCGGGCAGCCGGACGACGGCCACATCGGCGTCCGCCGGGTCGGTGACGACGTCGCCGAGGCGGCCGGCTACCTCGGCGGGCAACCCTTCGACGTACACCTTTCCGCCCGGAGCCCGGGGCAGCAGCCCGCCGTCGTTCTTCAGGAGCGCCATCGACTCGGCCTGGGCCCGCCGCCCCTGCGCCCGGAATTCCGGGTTGCCGACCAGGGCCTCGGCGGCGTCCTCGTCGACGAACGGGTCGTCGAACAGTCCCAGCTGGAACTTGACCAGCAGCAGGCGGCGCACCGACTCGTCGAGGCGTGCCGGCGTGATCCGGCCCTCGTCGACCGCGCGGACCACCAGCTCGACGCACGATTCGCCGCCCAGCTGGTCGGCACCGGCCTCGATGATCTTCACGACCCGCTGGTACGCGTCCAGGTGCTCCACGCCCCAGGCTCGGGCGGGTAACGGCTTACCGAGCACCACGGTGCCGGTGACCAACCCCCAGTCGGTGCAGACGACGCCCTGGAAGCCGAGCTCCTCGCGCAGCAGCGCGGTGAGGATCCGCCGGTTGAAGCCGAATCCGACCTCCTCGACCGGCTCCCCGTCGAGCACGAGCCCCACGGGCATTCCGTAGTACGGCATCAGCGCCGAAGCCCCGCAGGAGACGGCGCGGCGGAAGGGGATGAGATGGTGGTCGAACATGCCGCCCGGGTACACCTGCTCCCGACCGTACGGGAAGTGCGGGTCCTCCCCGCCGGCTTGCGGGCCACCGCCGGGGAAGTGCTTGGCCATGGTCGCCACGGACGTCGGCCCGAGCTCGGGTCGTACCTGGAACCCCTCGATGTACGCCTGCGCGACGTCGGCGACGAACGCGGCATCGCTGCCGAACGTGTGGAACTGGCGACCCCAGCGCGGTTCGGTTCCGAGGTCGAGCTGCGGGTGCAGTGCCGATCGGATGCCGACGGCCGCGTACTCCTGCCGGGCGATGTCGGCGAACGTACGGACCCGGTCCGGATCCCGCAGTGCCGCCAGGCCGAGCGGCTCGGGCCAGGCCGACATGGGCCCGGCCACGAACGCGGCGCCGGCGTTCTCGGCGAAGCTGTGCCGCGGGTCGCTGCTCACCGTCACCGGGATCGAGTGCGGGGTGGACGCGGCGAGTTCCTGCAGTGCGTTCGACCACCGGGCGGTGGTGCGGGCGTCCTGGACGCCGTGCACGTTGACGTGGTTCATCAGTCGCCCCGTGACCAGCTCGGCCGTGGACGTACGGGAGACGGTGCCGTCGCCCTCCATGAGCGTGCCGCCCGGGCCCATCTCGATGATGTCGTGGAACATCAGGCCGGCCTTCTCGGCGAGGCTGAGCCGGCCGGCGAGGTCGTCGGCGCGTTCCTCGGGCGTGAGCCGCGGGTCCTCGAACGGCGCCATGACGCCGTCGTGGTCGAGATCCCGGAACGCCGTGCCGTCCGGCGCGGTCAGGGTGATCAGGCGGGGCCCGGGCATCGGGGTCCTTTCGGTCTTCAGGAAGAGGGTGGTGCCGCCCGGCTCGCCGACTCTCGACGCAGGTCCTGGACGGCGCGCATCTGATCGGCGAGCGACTCCATAACTCTCTGGGCGGTGAGCGGTGCATAGGGGCCGGGGACCGGCTCGTAGCGGAATTGCCAGCTGACGGTGTTGCTGAACGGGAAGACGTGAACGGCGAGCTTGGTGCCGTCGTCGTGGGTGACGACATAGCCGAGCTGGACCGCTCCGGCCGGAGCCTGCGGTACGCCACGGAGCACGCCCGTGACGGCCGGCCGGGCGTGCACCTCGACGGGGACATCGCCGCAGGTGTCGAAGGCCGTGGTCAGCCGCGCGTACTCGCGGTCCGCGCTCGCGACGTCCGGGAACCGGTAGCTGAACAGGGACACGGCCGACCGATCGAGCGCCCAGAAGGTGCCGACGCCGTCGAGCGCCTCTCGCGGGACCCGGTTCAGCACGGTCGCCTCGAACAGCGGCTCGCACGCAGCCGGCACGACGTATCCGGACTCCTCGGCGATCTGACGGCGGTCGATGACCGAGGCGTCGTTCGTGCCGTCGGAGCGCACCATCCCGGCGTACACGCCTTCGAGGTCCGGGAGCGTGAACAGAGATGCCTGCGCCGGCCGCAGGCGCCACAGCCCCATTCCGGCGACTAGCGCCAGGACGGCCGCGAACAACACCAGCATGCGTCGCCGGGACGGTCGCTCAGCTCGATCAGAACCGAAAGCCAAGATGTCCGGCCCGGACTGCGGCGAGGCCGTCGTCACAGACCGATCATAGTTCCCGCGAGCTGGTTGATACTTGCCGTCGTGGAGGGACTGCACCGCAGATTGGCGCTCCTGGTCGCCGGCGCCTTCTTCATGGAGATCCTGGACGGCACCGTCATCGCCCCGGCCGCGCCCCACATGGCCGCGGACCTCGGCGTCCAGGCCGTCGACATCAACCTGGCGGTGTCCGCGTATCTGCTGACTCTCGCCATGCTCATCCCGATCAGCGGGTGGCTGGCCGACCGCTTCGGGGTACGTGCGGTGTTCCTGGCGGCATTGGCGATCTTCACCCTGGCGAGTGCGGGCTGCGCGCTCGCGGTCAACCTGCCCATGCTCGCGGCGACCCGGGTGCTGCAGGGGGTCGGCGGCGCGATGATGGTCCCGGTCGGCCGGTTGGCGGTGCTCCGGTCGACGCCGAAGTCCGATCTGATCCGCGCCATCGCGTACCTGACCTGGCCGGCCCTGCTGGCACCGGTCCTCGCTCCGGCCCTGGGTGGAATCCTGAGCGAGTACGCCTCGTGGCGGTGGATATTCGTGATCAACCTGCCGCTCGGCCTCGTCGGCCTGGTGGCGGCCGCGCGCGTGGTGCCGGATCTGCGCGCCGAGGCCGGCGCGCCGCCGCTGGACTGGCGCGGTTTCACGCTCACCGCCGCCGGGGTGGCCGCGCTGGTGGTCGCGCTGGAGAACGTCGGGGTGGGCGCCACCAACTGGCCGGTCGTCGCGGCCGGTGTGGTGCTGGCCGCAGTGGTGCTGACCGCGGCGGTCCGGCATCTGGTCCGCACCTCGCATCCGCTGCTCGACCTGCGCATCCTGCGCGTCACCAGCTTCCGCGTGACGGCGGTGAGCGGGTCGCTGTACCGGCTCGTGATCACCGCGGTCCCGTTCCTGCTGCCGTTGTTCTTCCAGCTCGGTTTCGGCTGGACGGCGGCGCAGGCCGGTCTCGTGGTCATCGCGCTGTTCGTCGGGAACGTGGCCATCAAGCCGGCGACCACGCCGCTGATGCGCGGGCTGGGCATTCGCACGGTGCTGCTGGTCGCGGTGCTCGCCCAGATCGTCTGCCTCATTCTCATGGCGATGCTCGACCACACCACCGCGCTGGCTTGGATCGTGGTGGTCCTGCTGTTCAGCGGCATTTTCCGGTCGATCGGGTTCTCCGCCTACAACAGCGTCGCGTTCGCCGACATCGGGCCGGAGCGTATGACGCACGCCAACACGCTCATGGCGACCGTGCAGGAACTCGGCGGCGGCATGGGTATCGCGGTCGGCGCGCTGCTGCTGCGCCTCGCCGAGCCGATGTCGGCGGCCTTCGACCTGCCGTCCGGCCCGGACATCCCGTACCGGATCACGTTTGTGCTGCTCGCAGTGCTGATGCTCGGGCCGACCGCCGAGGCGCTGCTGGTGCCGCGGTCGATCGGCAGCCAGGTCACCGGCCGCGATTGACCCGGAGCCCTTACTGGATGATCATGAGAGCTGGTCCAGCGCGGCCTGAAGGGAGCTCAGGTATCCCTGGCCGGTGAAGGTGGCGCCGGAGACCACGTCCACGTCCGCCGACTGGGCGGTGAGCACGTGCTGCCGCAGCTGAGGCACCAGGTTCGCCCTGATCCACCGGGAGTGCAGGTGCTCGGAGGGCAGCTTGACCTCCGTGATCTCGGTGATCGTCCCCGCCGCGACGGTGACTCGGATCTGCACCGGGCCGTAGGGGGTCTCGACGAGCGGCCCGGTGGCGGTGCCGTCGGCGAGGCGTGGCCGGGTGGCGTCCGGCGACGCAGCGCCCGTCGCATCAGGGGCCGGCGCGCTCGGGCCGGCCGGCGCGAGCGTGTGGCCGGCCAGCACCGCCGCGGCGCCCACCGCCGCGCCTCCCGACAGCGCGCGGATGCGTCGCATCTGCCCTCCCCGGCTGATCATGATCGGTGCCGTACGGCGAAGCGGTTCCGCCGGCCCGGCAGCGCGGAGTCGGCCGGATGAAGCCGGAACGACTCCGCGTGGACCCGGTCGCGGGGGATGCCGAGTTGCCTTGCCGCGGCGAGGACGGCCGCGGTGAACCCCGGCGGGCCACACACGTACAGTTCGTGTCCCTCGATGCCCGGGACCAGTTCCGTCAGTCGTCGCGCGGAGATCGGTTGCCGGTCCCGGTGGCCGACGAGGCGATGGGTGACGCCGCCCCGCGCGTGGACCAGCGCGTCGATCTCGTCGCCGAGCACGAGGTCGTCGTCGCCGCGAGCACGGTGCAGCACGGTCGGTACCGATTCGGGTGGCAGGTCGTCCAGCAGCGACCGGATGGGTGTGATCCCGATACCCGCGGCGACGAGCGTGACCGGGCATCCGTCGTGCCGAGCCTGAACGGTGAAGGCGCCGTACGGGCCCTCCATCACGACCGCGGTGCCGCGGCGGAGCCTCCGCAGCAGCCGGCCGTGGTCGCCCGCCGTCCGTACGGTGATACGCAACCGGCCGTCCGGGAGGATCGCCGATATCGAGTACGGATGAGACGGCCACATCAGGCCGCGGGTGAGGAACCGCCAGTGCGCGAACTGACCGCCGGCGATCGGCAGCCGGTCCATCCGGGAGCCGGCGACGACCACCGAAACGACGTCGGTTGTCTCCTCGACCACCTCCACGACGCGCAGCCGATGCCGGAAGGCCCGGATCACCGGCTGCCCGACCCGGAACGCGAGCAGGCAGCCGAACACGAGCCCGATCAGCGCAAGCCACAAGGCCCTGGCCGCCGGATGACCGACGAACGCCGCTCCGTTCACGATCTGGTGGGGGATCGCGAGCGCCAGGCCGAGGTACATCGTCAGGTGCAGCGCCCACCACGTCTCGTACCTCATCCGCCGGCGCGCGCGCCACCACGACCCGACGCCGGCGACCAGCATGAGGCCGAGGCCCGCCGCCGCCGGCAGCACCCACCCGTAGCCGGTGATGAGCGACCAGAACTGTGCCAGCGGACCGGTTCGGGCCAGGGCGGCATAGGCCAGCGTCACCGTCACGCCGTGGGTGACCATCAGGAGGAGCGTCCAGCGACCGAGCCGGGCGTGCACGGCGATCAACCCGTCCAATCCCACCGTCGACTCGAGCACGGGCACCCGGGCCGCCAGGAACAGGCCGACGAGCGCGAGATAGGCGCCCACCAGGCCGGCTAACTGAGCAGCGGCGAGCAACACGTTCGGCACACCGCCCGCGAGCGAAGGCATGGTGATCGCCCAGTGCGCCACGACGGCGCCGAACCCCGCCCCCGCCAGGGTCACGAGCCCGTCGACCGAGCGCGGACGCCGGCGCGGCAGCCGGCGGCCGGCGGACACGCGAACGACTCCGAGGGAACTCACGCCACCTCCACTGATCCTCCGTCATGGCGACCCCGCTCCGGTGTCCCGGGTTCCCGGCGGGCTCGCGTGCGTTCGTCCGCTGAGTACAGGTGCAAAAGCGACTCCCCGGCCGCCGTGCGCTCCGGAATACTCGGCTGATGCCGCACATCCTCGTCCGCCGCCCGTCGCCGCGACTAGCCGAGGGCGAGCTGACCCACCTCCACCGGCAACCGGTCGACACCGATCTCGCCGTGCGGCAGTGGCACGGCTACGTCGCGGCGTTCGCCGATCGCGGGTGGCGGGTGATCGAGGTGGAGCCGGCCGACCAGCACCCGGACGGGGTGTTCGTGGAGGACACCGTGGTCATGGCCGGGAAGTTGGCGGTGCTGACGTGTCCCGGCGCGCCGTCGCGGCGGGGGGAGGTGGCCAGCATGGCGGCCGCGGTGGCGGCCCTCGGGCTTCCGGTCGGCCGCATCACCGAGCCCGGCCATCTCGACGGTGGTGACGTGCTGAAGGTCGGCACGACCGTCTATGTCGGCAGGAGTGCCCGGACCGACGAGGAGGGCATCCGGCAGCTGCGCGAGCTGGTCGAGCCGGACGGCTTGCGGGTGGTCGCGGTCCCGGTCAGCAAGGTGCTGCATCTGAAGTCCGGCGTCACGGCGCTGCCGGACGGCACCGTGATCGGGTACGAGCCGCTGGTCGACGACCCGTCCGTCTTCGGGACCTTCCTGCCCGTGCCGGAGGAACACGGCACCGCGGTGGTCGTGCTGGACGAGAAGACGGTTCTCATGTCGGCCGGCGCGCCGCGGAGCCGCGAATTGTTCGCGGGGCGCGGGTTCGCGGTCGTCGCGGTGCCGATCAGCGAGTTCGAGAAGCTCGAGGGCTGCGTCACCTGCCTCTCGGTCCGGATCCGCGGTTGACCGGTTTCCGCCGGTGCCCGGCCGGGTCGGCGTCGGAATCGGCCAGCGTCGCGCCGATGACCTACCGGAACCACCGCGCACTGATCGGGCGAGTCCGGGTCACCGAACGCAGGATCGCTCAACGAGGATCAATATGATGCACTCAATGCCATGAATTGATTGTCACGGGGAAGGGAAAGTGGCACGTGACATCGCTGGTAGTCGGCATTCACGGCATCGCTCAGCAGCAACTGGGTCGTCTTATTCTGTTGGGTCCGTGGCAGCTCGCGCTCGCCGAAGGTCTGGAGCGGGCCGGCGGTCGCCATGGTGATCCGCCGCCGATGGACATCGCCTACTACGGCGATGTGTTCCTGCCGCCACCCCCTCCGGGGAAGTCGACCGCCGACCTCGATCTGATGGATGACCTGACCACTGAGGAATATGCGGACCTCGGCGACGCCGCCGTGGAGGCGGTCCCGCCGGAAGAGATCGCCGCGGCTGCGTCGGCGGAGGACAAGGCGGCTCTGCGGACGCCGTTACCGCTTCAAGCCATGCTGCGCGCTCTCGATCGGCGCTTCGGCGCCAGTGCCGGTGTTCTCTATCTCGGTGAAGTGCGCCAGGTCCGTCGATATCTCACCGATCCGCCGATCAAGGCCGAGGTCGACCGGGTGGTCGACGCCGCCGTCACTCCGGACTGCCGGATCCTGATCGGGCACTCACTCGGTTCGGTCGTCGCCTGGGAGTTCGTCCGACGCCATCCGGAGCATCACCTGGATCTCTTGTTGACGCTCGGCTCACCGCTCGGCCTGCGCGCCGTTCGCCGCCTGCTTCCCGAGCCGGACTACAGCGTGGACGCGCGGCCACGGCACGTGGCCAGCTGGGTCAACGTACGTGATCCGCGCGACCCGGTCTGCTGCGCCGGGGACCTTCGGCAATGGTGGTCGGGCCTGTCCGACGTGCCGGTGAACAACCAGCGCGACGCTCACTCGGCGGAGCGCTATCTCACCAAACGACAGGTGGGGGAGGCGATACGCCGGGCCGCTCCGGATCTGGTCGCGCCATGAGCAACGCCGACGACGACGTCAGGTACCGGCACTTCATCGCGCTGGCCACGGACACCTTCGACGACAGCCGCTCCTTCGCCCGGCTGGAGGGTGTATCCGACGAGGTCGCAGCGTTTCGAAGTTGGTTGTGCGACCCCAGCCTGGGCGACCGTCGCTTCACCCCGGACTGTGCGGATCTTGCCGATAACCCGTCGTTCGACGCGGTGATGCACGCGCTGTGCCGCCCTGGACAGCAGTGGACGGCCTCGCATGCCGTTGCCCTCTACGTCACCGGTCACGGGTTCACCGAGGGTAACCACTGGATCGCGCTGAAAAGCACGTACCGCGACTTGCCCTATCGGAGCGGACTTTCCACCGAGTCGCTCATCGGATGGCTCACCGAGTCACCCGTGGATCACCTGTTGGTCCTCGTCGATGTATGCGAGGCCGGCGCCGCCCTCGAGCGGACGATCAGGATACCAACCAACACCAAGGACACGTTTCTGCTGCTCGCCAGCGCGGGCAAGCAGCAGCGGGCCGGCGTGGGCGAGCTGGCCAGGGCGGTACATGACTTCCTACATGACCCGCTGGAAAACAAGAAGTACGCCCGCAACAAGTACTTCGACGCGAGTGAGTTCGTCGCCGCTGTCGGCGAGCGGCTCCACCGCGTCGGCCAACGGTTTGTTCCGCTGTCCGATCGCCCCACCGTCGGGACTAATCACTGCCTGCCGAATCCCGGTTGGGAACCGTTCCGGGAATCGGGGCGAGCGATTCGTGGCGAAGATCTCGAAGCACACTGGAGCCCACGCGCGCGGGGAGTCGCCTCCGAGAAGGATCGAGCATGGTTGTTCACCGGACGACAGGCCGCGATGGCCAAGGTCATCGCAGCCGCGACCGGGCGACCCGGTGCGCTTGTCGTCACCGGCGCGGCGGGCAGCGGGAAGTCGGCCCTGCTCGGGCGGCTGGTCACCCTCGCCGACTCGTTCTTCGTCGAGCGCCACGCCGCCGCGGTCGCGGCCGAACCGGTGGACCGGCTTCCCGCTGTCGGCACGATCGACGCCGCGGTCGTGGCCACGGGCCGGAACGCGGTCGAGATATTGGGCCGGATCTGTGCCGCGGTCGACCTCCGATTCGATTCGTCCGCGCTGCCGGACCTCGAGACGTTGCGCGCCGCCTGGTGGTCCTGGCTGCGTGGTACGGGGCGGCCGGTGACCGTCGTGCTGGACTGTCTGGACGAAGCAGCCAATCCGGTGGACGTGGTCAGGCGTGTGCTGGCCCAGCTCGATCCACCGGACGAGCCGAAGCAGGTTCGTCTGCTAGTGGGCGTACGGTCGCCTATCGGCTCGGGCACATCCGCACCAGGCCCGCGCCCGCTCGGAGAGGATGCGGTCGAGCTACTCTCCGCGGAGCGGCTGGATCTCGACAGACAGCCGGCGAGTGAGGGTAACGGCATCGCGGAGTACATCCGAGGGGCATTGGTGTCGCCGGCGGATTCTCCGTATCGGGGTGCTGATGACGTCCTGATCGGACGCGTCGCGGCGGCGATCGCCACGCGAGCTGGCAACTCCTACCTGTACGCCCGTCTCGCGGCCAGTTCGCTCGCCGGCCGGGGGCTGGCGGTCGATCCCGACGACGATCGGTGGCTGTCCTTCCTCGAGGACACTGTGTCCGGACTGGTCCGGGAGGACGTCACGAAGGCGTTCGGGGCCGCGGCGGACCGCTGGCGCGCCGTCCATCTGCTGCGTGCGGCGGCATTCGGGCATGGATCGGGACTGCCATGGCAGCGGGTCTGGCCCAGGGTCGCGACGGCCATCGCCGGAGACATGACGATCGGCGACGAGGCGGTCGAGGCGTTGCTCAACTCGCCGCTCGTCGGTTACCTGGCCACCGATACCGACGACGGCGTCACCACGTACCGCGTGGCCGACGCGATCGTACGGCGGGTACTGCGCGAAGAGTGGTGGGCCCTACTCGATCAGCCCGAACCGGGCCGGAGCGCCGATGTCGCAGGCACGGAGGCCGCCATCGCCCACGAGTTGGTGCCCCGCCGGCGTGACTCGGCGCCGGCGCCCGCATATGTCCGTCGTCACCTCGTCGAGCATGCCGCGGCGGCCGGCGTGCTCGACAAGGAGACCGTGCCGGCGTGGTTCCTGCCGTTCGTCGACCTCGACCGGCTCCGGAGGGTGGACCCGACGGGCCGCGCGCTGCCGCTGTCCCCGATCCTCAGGCGGGTCGGCCACGTGTGGTCCTGGTACCAACCGCGGCGAAACGCGACCGCGCTGCGCATGTGGTCCGCCTTGTACGGAGCGCGGCTAGCGGCCGATGCCTTCGACGACGACTGGGAGGTGCGGTGGGCCTCTCCCGCGGCCGACCAGAGCGAGTTCGTCGGGCGGCAGGACGGCATCACCGCGGTCACGATCGCGAGCATGCCGGACGGGCAGGTGAGCGTGATCAGCGCCGCCGGACGAACGCTCAAGGTGTGGGACCTGACCGGGAATGCCGACTCACCGCCGGATGTCGATGGTCACCCGGGCCCCATCTCTGCAATGGCCACATCGAGATTTCCGGACGGCCGCGGCGTAGTGGTGACGATCAGCGATGCCGAGCCGGGACTCTGGCTCGTCGATCTGAGCACCAGCCCACCCCAGAGCCGCTGCTTGGTCGAACATTCCGCACCTTCATGCGCGCTGGCAACGGCGTCTCTCGCGCGTGTCGGAGAGGTGGCGATCGTCGGAAGCCGTGAGGGGACTGTCACCGTCTGGAATCTGAACGCCGGCGAACGGGTGTGCGCTTTGCCGTCGGGTCACGCGGGAGCGGTGATGGCTGTCGCGACCGTCGTCTCGGGTCAGGGACATCTCGTGGTGACCGGCGGCGACGACGGGACGTTGGCGATCTGGGATCTCGCGAGCGGTCGCCTTCTCGGCACCATGCGGGGGCACGCTGGAGCCGTATCGGCGCTCGCGGCGACGACGATGGCCGGCCGCCCGATAGCGGTCACCGGAGGCGAGGATGCCACCGTACGGGTGTGGGATCTGACCCGACATGCTCAGGTCGGGCCTGCACTCCTCGGGCATTCCGGCGCTGTCGCGTCCGTTGTGATCGCTACCTCGGGCGACGGCCGGGTGTGCGCGATGACCGCGGCGGATGACCCTACCGTCCGGGCTTGGGACCTGGAACGACATGCCGCGTACGACGAATCGATCACCTCATATCCCCGGCCCGCCCGCGCCTTGTGCGCAATCGACTTGCCGCCCGGGCGACCGGTCCTGATCACCGGTGCGCGCGACGGTGCGGTGAAATCGTGGGATCGACGTGAGATCCGCGGTTCCCGTACACCGCTGGCGGGACCGGGGCAGCTGTCGTCCGTCGCCGTGGGTAGTCGGCCCGACGGGGTTTCGTTCGCTGTCACGACTAGTGACCGTGACGATGCCACCCTGTGGAATCTCGTGGACGGCTCGCCCACCGGGCATCGCCTCGTCGGGCACCGCATGCCGATGTGCGGTGTCGCCACCGCGATCCGTACCTCCGGTCAGCCGATCATTGTGTCGGCGGGCTGGGACTCCTCGGTGCGGCTTTGGGACCCGGCTGACGGCAAGCAACTTGTCGATCTCCGAGAGCACGACGGACCGGTACTGGCGGTGGCCACCGTCGTGACCGACGACGGCTTACCCATCGCCGTCACCGGTGGCAAGGACAGGACCGTCCGGCTCTGGAATCTGGACACCGCGGAGCCGGTGGCGCGGTTCGCGCCGACGACTGACCAGGTCCTCGCCGTCGCGGCCATGACACTTCCAGACGGCCGGGTCGCGGCGGTCAGTGCACACGGCGACGGCACGGTAGGGATGTGGGACGTGAGTGGCCGTGTGCCGATCGGCCAACCGCTGCGGGGCCATCGTGGGTCCGTCCCGGGCATCGCGACCGCTCTGCTCGACGGCCGGGCAGTTGCGATCAGCGCGGGTCACGACGGAACGGTACGAATATGGGACATCGCGCGAGCTGAGCAGCTGGGACGCCCGATGGCCGGGAGCTCCCGCCGCCTGGTGACAGTCGTCGCCGGATCTGCTCCGGACGGCCGTCCGCTAGCCGTCACGGGTGGCGATGATCCATGGATACGAGTCTGGGACTTGCAGCTTCGTGCCAGTACGGACGAATTGCCCACGCCGACCCCGGTGCGGGCGCTGGCGCTCGTACCGGATGAGCAGGCGTCGACAGGCCTGGTGCTGGCCGGACACGACTTTCTTGCACACGTCGACTGGGCAGCGCCCCATGCCGGTAGGAGAGGACGGCGGCCGTGACCTATCCGCATCCACACGTCCGGACGCCGGTCTTGTACGACGTCCTTCACCTTTGGGCCGCGGTGCTCGACGGGCAAGCCGCGTCGGCGTTGTCCGGTGATCCGGTGGACCGAGTCCTCGCGGCCGTCGGCAAGCACGTCATCGTCGGCGGCGACCTCTGTTCGGTCGCAGAATTACGCCGGCTGCTCCGGCAATGGCTCGAGCCCCGGACGGGAGCGCCGAAGATCGATCGGGATGTCTATGACTACGACGTGTTCCTGGTGTCGTGGGGGTTGTCGGCGAAGTCCGGTGCCCTTGCCCGCTGGCGCGAGGCCGGGTCACCGCGGCGGACCGACCCCTGGCCGCACCTGCGTCGCGCGACGGCCTGGCACAATGACGAGCCGGCTGAGGGCCGAGCGGTGTATACCTACCTGGCGGAGGCGCAGCTCGTTCCCGCCGGCGACACCGCGAATCGGGTCGACGCCGCCGTCGAACGCCTGCTCGACGTCGGGATCGGGTTCGGCGAGGTCAAGCTGGGCCGGTTGAAGGATCAGATGCGCGAACTGCTGACCGCGCCGATATCCCGACAACTCGATCTGTTCGACACGGGTGATACCGGGACCGCCCCCACCACCGAAGTCACCCGGCTCGCCTTCATCCTTGCGGTCGGGGTGATGCTTGGTACGTACGCTGAAACGGTTCTCGACGGCGCAGACGTCGGCGTCCGATCGCTCTGCGACGACACCCGGGCTCGCTGGAACAATCCCGATGAGCTTGAGGAACTGCGCCGGCTCTGCATCGACTACAGCATTCTCGAGGACCCCGACCGTAACGTGCCGGCGGAACGACTCGGGGTGAACTACGCCGACTTCCGGGCGATCTTCCGTTCGTTCGCGAACATCGGTTCCCGCTTCGCCGCCGAGCCGCCGACCGGCCGGGCGAAAGCAACCGATGTGCGGCGCGTCGGGGTGTTGCTCGAGCTCGCGATCGCCGACGTCGCCACCGACGCGAGCGATTTGCCCACCAGCGTGGCCGAACAACTGGCCATCCTGGTCGACGAGGTTTTCGACATCGTCGGGCAGCAGCACGAGCTGCCTGACATGCTCAAGCTGCAGGAGCGGTTGCGGGAACGCACGCCGCGGCGTGTCGCCGAGCGGCGCGCCGGCGGCATGACGTATCTCGAGGACCTGCTCATCCGCCTCGCCGAGGGCAACCGGATCGGCAAGCCGATCGTGAGCGGATCCGACACCATGGCCAGCTGGGACGACATCGACCGGTTGGTGTACTGGGCGCATGCGTTCCTGGAAGGGCGGCACGATTACCGGACCGAATGGCTCATCCAGCAGTTCGCCGAGCGTCTGCCGGAGGCGGTGCGTACGCTGACGTCGGGCCAGGACACGGCGATGCCCGGCCATGTGGCCGCCGCGGACGCACGATGGCAGCTGCTCGAGGCAAGTGGCCGTGCGCTCGTCCAGCGCCCTGACATGGTGGACGGTCTCGTCGTGGCCGGCTCTCTGGCGGATCTGGGGTGGTTCGTCGCGAACGAACAGGACCCCGAACGCATGCGCGCGGTTTACGAGCCGCTGCACAGCAAGCTGCGCAGTGTTCAAACCGGTCAGCTCCCTCATGATCTGGTCGGGCCGATCACCCGGATCCTGCGGACCCGGCCGCTGGCGGACAACAAGCACGACAACTTCGACATCGCGCAGCGAGCGGCCAACGACTCCGTCCGCTACGGCAGCCGGATGCTGCGCGAGGTGGTGGACAACGGGCAGATCAGCACGGTGAGCCGGATCGCTGCCGCACTGACCGGGTTCCAGTTGTCGTTGCTGCAGGCTGGCGGCGTGTTCGTGCGCAGTGCGGAGGCCGAGCTGACCTACCCCGGCGCGACCGCAACCGACGACCGTCCTCGCGGGTCGTACACCCGGGACTTGTCGGCGGTAGCGGTGACGTACACCAACCTGGCCGTGCAACGACTCAAGGACATACGTGATCTCGAGAAGCTCCGGCTCCTGACCGCGAAGGAGATCAACTACCCGGCGACGGCGGCTGCGTCGACCGCCGCGATGGGAATGCGTACGCTGCTTCTCTGGGCGACACTGCATCTGGCCTTCCCCGACAGATCCGGGCCCGATGTGCGCGCGTTCATCCCCGGTACGCCGGGACAATTCCACGACATGCTCCGGTTGCGTCACCTCAACGCGTTGAACTTCGCCGATATGACGCGCATCGCGATGCATTTCGCGTTCCTGTCGGGTGACTTCCGTCACCCCGCGACCGGCGCCCGTGACAGCCATCCGGACACTCCGGAGCACCTGCGGCCAAGGTCACGGGGAGAACTCGACCTGCGGGCGTGCAGCCAGTATCTGATCGACAACGGTTACGACGCCGGAATCCTTGACGTGATTCGGATGCGGCGCGTCCATCGGGTGCTGGACGAGACGAGCGACGGGCGATTCGGCGAGTGGCTCGCGAGCTACACGAACCGGCGCCGGCGACGGCCGGAGACGTTCCGGCGCGGCGAGGTGTCGCGGGTCGCCTTCGCCGGACAGCTGCGCGATCCGGTTCTGGGCTGGTGACCTCGGCAGGTGCCCGCTCAGTTCCCGCTCGACCGCCTTCGCAACACGTCGGCCGCGGCGAGGAGCAGCTGTCGACCGGATCGGATGGCCGAGAGCGTTTCCTGAAGCAGATAGGGTGCGGTCTGCGGCCGGTCTCCCCATTCCGCTCCGAGACCAACCGTGTCGACCTCGAATCCGTACGGCAGGTACAGGCAGCGACCGGCTTCGAAGCTCTGGAAGGGCACGAACATCTGGGTGGTGATGACGAGTATCCGCTGCCCGGGTCGGAGACGGGCGTGTCGTGCGTATAGTCCGAAGGTATCCGACGTGTTCGGCCGGTAGGGAGGCCGACTGGTGCTCGCGGAGAGCACTCGACCGCGTATCTCTCCGGCCGGATCGACCAGCTCAGCTACCCTTTCGTGGGTGAACGCCGGCGGGATCGAGGCGGTCAGCTCGTGGTGGCGGCCCAGCCACCGTGGACAGATGCCGTCGGCTGAGCGGCAGCCGCAGAGGAAGGTCGTGTCCCGCGCCGCCAAGTCGAGTTCACGCGTGGCCGCGCCCAGCATCAGGTCGAACTCGTCGGTGGCGCCGGGGGCGTACGACTCGACGATCGGTACTTCCGGGGGTTCGTGGATCATGGCTCGCGGACTACCCAGGAAGGTCAACACTCCCAGGTCGAGGCCGCGCTCGACGAGTTGCGCGGCGTACCTCGCACGAAGCAGCGGCGATCGGTAACTGCCGCCGAGCACAAGCGTTTGGTCGTATCGCTCATAGCGTGGTGGACGGGGTGTCACCAGTCCCAGTTGCGCGGCGAGAAGGACGATCCGGGCGTCCGTGATGTCGTCGAATTCCGCGGCTGTCGCCTGCGAGCGTTCCCGATACTGTCCGTCGCAGCCCGCGCGAAAATTGAAGGCGACGTCGGCCGAACGCTCGAGCTCGGCCGCCCGATCGAGCGTCTCCAGATGTGCGGACGAGAGCCAGTCTAAGCCGGCCGGCGGCGAATTCGATGGTGCGATCGGCCGGCTGGCGCCGACCGCCGAGAAGAGGTCTGTCAGGGCCGGCGTGGCCATCCACGCTGCCGTGGCCCTGAACAGCAACGACGCACGCTCGACGACATCGCCCGCGAAGTTCAGCAATTGCCCCCCTCGGTCGACCACCTCAGCACCCTACCGCCGCGCTCCGGTCGGCAGGTGGCGTGGGCCCAGCCGCCGGCCGTTGCGCGGGCGGGCGGCTTCCGGTAGGGAGGGGGAGGCATCGACGAGGATCGGATGGGTCAATGAGGAGACTAATTCTGGCCGCCGTGCTCTGTGCGGCCGCCTTCGGCGCGTCACCGGCGAGCGCTTCGAGCAACGCCGATGTCCGTGTCGCGACGTTCAACACGTCCCTCAACCGGCCGGCGCAGGGCATGCTCCGCGAGCAGCTGGCGTCCCCCGGCGTCGACGACGTCTATCGGCGGCAGGCCCGCAACGTCGCCGAGGTGATCCAGCGGACCCACCCGGACGTCGTCCTGCTCAACGAGTTCGACTACGACCCCGAGGCGGCCCGGTTGTTCGCCGAGAACTTCCTCGCCGTGTCGCAGAACGGCGCGCCGGCACAGCGCTATCCGTACCGTTTCGTCGCGCCGTCGAACACCGGCATCCCCTCGGGATTCGACCTGAACAACAACGGTGTCGTCGACACCACCCCGGGCGACGGCTCGTACGGCGACGACTCCTTCGGCTTCGGCCTCTTCCCCGGTCAGTACGGAATGGTGGTGTACTCCAAATATCCGATCGACCTGGAGGCGGTGCGGACCTTCCAGCTTTTCCGGTGGCGCGACATGCCGGGCAACCTGCTACCGCGCGAGTTCTATTCGCCTGAGGAGCAGGCCGTCCTGCGGTTGTCGTCGAAGAGCCATTGGGACGTGCCGATCGCGGTCGGCAGGAAGACCGTGCACTTCCTGGTGTCGCACCCGACGCCGCCGGTGTTCGACGGGCCGGAGGACCGGAACGGGCGGCGCAATCACGACGAGATCCGCTTCTGGGCCGACTACGTGCGGCCGGCGACGTCGTCCTACATCTACGACGACGCGGGCCGGCGTGGCGGTCTGCGGCCGGGGCAGCTGTTCGTGATCGCGGGCGACCAGAACTCCGACCCGCTCGACGGCGACTCGTACCCCGGTGCGATCCAGCAACTGACCGAGCACCCGCTGGTCAACACCCGGGTCACGCCGGCCAGCGCCGGAGCGGTCGAGGCCGCCGTGCTCCAGGGCGGCGCGAATCTGACACAACGCAGCGATCCGCGGTTCGACACGGCCGACTTCGCCGACTCCACGCCGGGCAACCTGCGGGCGGACTACGTCCTGCCCCGGGTGAACATCAAGATCGTCGACGCCGCGGTCTTCTGGCCGGTACGCGCCGACCCGTTGTCGCGGCTCACCGGCGTTTTCGACCCGCAGTGGTCGGCCGTCGGCGGGTTCCCGACCTCGGATCATCGGCTCGTGTGGGTCGATCTGGCACTACCGGGAGCCTGACGTCTCGGTCGGGACGCATCTCGCAAGTTGAACGAACGGGTTTCTCTGGCCTGATCGAAGAAATTTTATAAAAGCCCCGGAACCAGACAATCTTAGCGAGGCCGAGGGTGATCTCTTGACGCCGCGCAATGATCAGTGTGAGGTTGATCGCAGCACGTCCCGGAAGCGAGGTGACAGTGAAGCAGCCCGTCCGCACGCATCGGAACTGTTTCAACGCCTTCCTCGCGGGGAACGCCCCCTCCTTCACCGTGGCAGGACGTGCTCTCCACGGTTGCCTGAAGATCCGTGGACGCCGGTCGTCTGGAACCGTTCTCTTCCGGAATCACTCAACTTAGGCGGACGAGTATGAACGAGGATCGTGATGGGATCGAGCCGTCTGCGGCCGATCCGTTGAATGAAGACTGGAGGACCGCCTGGCTGGCGAGCCGGCGGCGCTTCCTCACAGTGTCCGGCCTTGCCGTCACCGGTGCTGTCTTCGGTGTCAGCGCAGCGGGCTGTGGAACGGCGCAGACCGGAAAGAAAAGCGGAACCAGCAAGGGTCGCTCGGGTGCGGCCGGGGAGACGTTGTTCGTGGCCGGCTTCCAGTGGGGCCCACCGAAGAGCTTCAACCCCCTCGCCGCGTCGCCTGACTGGCCGACCGGGCAGGGCCAGAGCCAGCTCATCTACGAGAGCCTGCTGCGCTTCAATCTGATCGACGGCTCGCTTCAGCCGGGACTGGCGAAGGAGCTGCAGCAACCGGACGACAACACCATGGTGTTGCCGCTGCAGGAGGGCACGAAGTGGTCCGACGGCTCGGACCTCACGGCCGACGACGTCGCCTTCACCTTCGAGCTCGGCAAGAAGGCCTCCGTCAACTTCTCCACGGTGTGGGAGTACATCGACTCGGTCAAGGCCACGGATCCACGCACCGTCGAGTTCAAGCTGAAGAGCAAGCCGTACAACCCCGGGTTCGTGAAGAACTTCCTGTGCACGACGCTCATCGTGCCGAAGGCGGTGTTCAGCTCGATCTCTCCGGACAAGATTCCGGCCGAGACCAATCTCAAGCCGGTGGGCTCCGGACCGTTCCTGCTCGACAAGTACGACCAGACGCAGATCAACCTGAAGCGCAACGACAACTACTGGGGCAAGACGGCCTTCGGCACGCCGCCGATGACGACGATCAACCACCCGATCTTCAAGAGCAACAACGACGGCGATCTCAAGCTGGAAAGCGGGGAGATCGACGCGAGCCAGCAGTTCACGGCTCAGATCTGGAAGATGTGGGAGGCCGGCAAGCCGGTCAGCACCTGGATGAAGAAGAAGCCGTACCACCTGCCGGGGAACCTGCCGCTGCTCATCTTCAACCTCAGCAAGAAGGGCCTGAACGACGTCAAGGTCCGCCAGGCGATCGCCTACGCGATCAACTATCCCAACATCGCCACGACCGCGATGTCGGACTACTCCGACCCGGCCAATGCCAGCCTCATCGTGCCGACCGGATACGAGTCCAAGTTCTACGACGCCAACACCGTCACTTCGGAGGGCTGGAAGTACGACAAGGCCAAGGCGGTCGACATCCTCGAGAACCAACTGCAGGCCAAGAAGGGCTCGGACGGCATCTACGCGCTGCCGGACGGAACCAAGCTGGGCGGCTGGAAGCTGATCACTCCCACCGGCTGGACCGACTGGAACACGGCATGCGAGATCGTCGCGAAGTCGGCCCAGGAGGTCGGCATCGGCATCACCACGGAGTTCCCGCAGTTCCCCACGATGTACTCCGCGCTGCAGAACGGCAACTTCGATCTCGCTATGTACTCCTACACCGGCGTCAACCCGGCCAGCCCCTGGATCCGGTTCCGGGACGCCATGGACGACCGCGGCGTTCCGGCAGCGGGCAAGACCGCGTTCTGGAACTACAACCGGTTCAAGGACCCGAAGGTGCCCGACCTGCTGGATACCGCCGCGGCGGCCAAGTCCGACGAAGAGGCCAAGACGGCGTACGCCGAGCTCGACAAGATCTACCGCGAGAACGTGCCCGTGGTGCCATTGATGTACCGCCCGCTCGAGTTCTACGAGTTCAATGCCAACAACTGGGAGAACTTCCCGACGGAGGAGAACCCGTACGCTCCGCCGATGTGGCAGGGCGCCGGCATTCAATGGCTGTTCAAGATCAAGAAGGTGGGAACCTAGGTCCTTACGGTCGATTCAAAGGAGTGAAGGCGGCACGACATGGCGCTGGCGAGATACCTCGGCCGTAAGTTGGCCTGGACCGTCGTGGTCCTCTTCGTGGCCCTGGCGCTGAACTTCCTTCTTCCCCGCCTCATCCCTGGCAATCCGGTCGACGCCATCGTCGGCCAGCTTGCCAGGGGTGGCGGCACGGGGGGTGAGCAGCTTCGGCAGGTCCACGAGCACTTCATGCAGGAGTTCGGGCTCGACAAGCCCATGTGGCAGCAGTTCGTGGTCTATCTCGGCAACGTGTTGCAGGGCGATTTCGGCACCTCGTTCGGCCAGTACCCGGCGTCGGTGAACTCGCTGATCGGCCAGGCGCTGCCCTGGAGCCTCGCCATCCAGCTGCCGGCCATCATCGTCGGCTGGGTCCTCGGCAACATCCTCGGCGCCGTGGCCGCGTTCAAGGGCGGCTGGTTCGACCGCGGTGCCTTCGTCACCTCGCTCTTCTTCTCCAGCGTCCCGCCGTTCGCGCTGGCCATCATTCTGCTGTTCGTGGTCGGCGTGAAGATGCAAGTCCTGCCGGTCGGCGGGGCCTACTCGTTCGGGATGACGCCCGAGTTGTCATTGACCTTCTTCGGCGACGCCCTCACCTATTTCTGGCTGCCGTTCTGGTCGCTGGTGCTGGTCTTCATCGGCGGCCAGGCCGTGGGCATGCGGTCCATGGCCATCTACGAGCTCGGTTCGGACTACGTCAACTACAACCGGGGTCTCGGTGTGCGTGACGGTTTCACCGTTCGCTACATCTTCCGCAACGCCATGTTGCCTCAGTTCACCGGGCTGGCGCTGTCCATCGCCGCACTGATCAGCGGCGGGCTGATCACCGAGCTGGTGTTCTCGTATCCTGGGCTGGGCACCCTGCTGTTCAACGCGATCGGGCAGAACGACTATCCGGTGATCCAGGCGATCACCCTGCTGATCACCCTGGCCGTGCTGATCGCCAACTTCGCCGTCGACGTCCTCACCGGTTTCATCGACCCGAGAATCCGGGCCGCGCAGAGCGGAGAGCGCTGATGAGTCTTCGAGGATTATCGGGCCGCTTCTGGTTCTCAGCGGTGCTGGTCGCCTTCATCGTCCTGGTGGGCCTGATCGGACCACTCGTGGTCCGGACCGATCCGAACGCCACGGTCGGCGGGTTGTACGACCGGCCGCAATGCTGCGGCGTGCTGCTCCTGGGCACCGACAACGAGGGCCAGAGCGTGCTCGCCAACCTGGTCTACGGCACGCGGACCTCGCTGATCGTCGGTCTGCTCGCCGGTGTCTTCGCCACGGTGATCGGCCTGCTGGTCGGCCTCGTGGGAGGCTACCGCGGCGGCTGGCTCGACGACGTGCTCACCGCGATCACGAACGTGGGCCTCGCCATCCCGGCCATCGTGGTGATCATCCTGGTCTCCGTGTCGCTGCCCAAGCGCAACATCTACACCCTCGCCCTGGTCATCGGGTTGACCGCGTGGTTCTGGGTGGCCCGCGCCGTGCGCGCGCAGGCCAGCAGCATCCGGACCCGGGAGCACATCGACGTCGCCCGGCTGTCCGGCGCGGGCTTCTGGTCCATCCTCACCCGCGATGTCCTGCCGTACCTTCTTTCCTACGTCGTGATGGCGGGCGTGCTGCAGGTGTCGGGCGCGATTCTGTTCGAGTCGACGCTGAGCCTGCTGGGTCTGGGGCCCGCCAACGCGACGAGCCTCGGCACGATGCTCTACTGGGCGATCGCCTGGGGCTCCGTGCGGACCGGGGCGTGGTGGGCGTTCGTCCCGCCGACCTTGATGCTGACCCTCATCGTCTTCGGGCTGCTGCTCCTGCAGTCGAGCCTGAACGAGGTGTTCAACCCGCGGCTGCGCCGCGGCCGGGCCGCCCGGAAGAAGGCCGCGACGGGCGAGGCGGAGGCCGAGCAACCGACGATCGAGGCCGGTGAGCCGGAGGTAGTGGGAGCTGCCGGAATGCTGGAAACTCCGACGTCGACCGGACGGGAGCAACGCTGATGGGCACTCTTGTCGACGCCCGCAACATCCGCGGCGTCTACTACACCGGCGGCAAGGACGTCGTCGCCGTCGACGACGTCTCGGTGAAGATCGAGGAGGGCGAGGTCCTCGGGCTCGCCGGCGAGTCCGGCAGCGGCAAGACCACGCTGGGATCGATCATCTCGTTGATCGCCAGGCCCCCGTTGCACGTCGAAAGGGGCACCCTGGAGATCGACGGCAAGGTGCAGGAGCTCGGCGGAGACGCCAAGGTCCCGCGAACCTGGCGCGGCGCCGTCGTCTCCATGCTGCCGCAGGGCGCGATGAACTCGATCAGCCCGACCAAGCGCATCCGCCATCTGGTGTACGACGTCATGCGGTCCCACGACCGCAAGGTCTCCAAGGACGAGGCGCTCGATCGGGCACGAGAGCGGATCACCACTCTCGGCCTGCCGGCCCGGGTGCTGGACGCGTACCCGCATCAACTGTCCGGTGGCATGAAACAGCGGACCGTCACGATCATCAGCACGCTGCTCAATCCGCGGCTGCTGGTGGCCGACGAGCCGACCTCCGCGCTCGACGTCACCTCACAGAAGATCCTGATCGAGATGCTGCTGGAGATGCTGGAGAAGAAGATCATCTCTGGAGTGATCTTCGTGACCCACGACCTTCCGGTACTTCGAACCGTCGCGACGAAGATCGCGGTGATGTATCAAGGGCGGGTCGTCGAGATGGGGCCCACCGCGATGATGGTCGACACTCCCCAGCACCCCTATACGCAGGCGCTGATGAGCTCGGTGCTGGCACCCGAGCCGAAGTACAGCAAGATCCGGATTGAGGGAATGAGCACCTTCGACCGCTCGCTCTTCGACGCACCGGCGGTGATCCACAGATGAGCGCGATCTACAGCGCCGAGCACATCACCAAGACGTTCGGCCACGGCAAGACCCAGGTCCAAGCCGTCAAGGACGTGTCTTTCACGCTGGAGGAAGGGCAGGTCACCACGATCGTCGGAGAGAGCGGCTCGGGCAAGTCGACCATCGCGCGGATGGTGCTCGGCCTGATGCCGATCACGTCGGGCAAGCTGATCTTCCAGGGCAAGGACGTCACCCACCTCACGGGGCGGGCCCGCACCGAATACTGGCGGGACGTCCAGGCGGTCTTCCAAGATCCGTTCTCCTCGTTCAACCAGTTCTTCACCGTCGGAAAACTTCTGGCTCGCTCCATGCGACTCGTCGGTCGCGAGGCGGGCCAGCAGCGTCTCGAGGAGTCGTTGGGCTACGTCGGCATGGATCTCAGCGTGCTGGACCGCTATCCACACCAGCTGTCCGGCGGTCAGCGCCAGCGGGTCATGATCGCCCGGGCCCTGATGATGCGGCCGAAACTGCTGATCGCGGACGAGGCGACCTCCATGCTGGACGCGTCGCTGCGGGTGAACATCCTCAATGTGCTGACCGACCTGCGGGACGAGCTCGGGATGACGATCTTGTTCATCACCCACGACATCGGGCAGGCGTGTTACCTGGCGGACCGCGTGCTCGTGATGGAGCACGGGGTGATGGTCGAGCAGGGCAAGACCGATGACGTGATCTTCAATCCGCAGCACGAGTACACCCGGCGACTGCTCGCCGACGTGCCCAAGCTGCACGAAGCGATCGAGCTGGAGGAGCTGCACGGGATCGCCGAGCCTAGATGATGCTGCGTTCCCAGTTGACGAGTGGATGGACCCTGCGCGCCATCGGCGGCGACCCGTCGCGACGATTGCCGGAGACCTATCCGGCCGAGGTGCCGGGGTCCGTGCACACCGACCTGATGGCGGCCGGCGTCATCCCCGATCCTTACCTGGACGCGGTCGAGGACGATCTGCGCTGGATGCACGACATCGACTGGCGCTACGCCACGGCGCTGGATCCGAGCATGTCCGCCCTGGCGCCGACGGATCCGGGGGAGCGGGTCGACCTGGTCTTCGAGGGCATAGACACGATCGGCACCGTACGACTGCGCGACGGGAACGACGAGGTCGAACTCGGGCGCACGTACAACATGCACCGCTCGTACCGCTTCGATATCACGCCGCACCTGTCCGGCCGGCCTATCGAGCTCGAGGTCGACCTGAGTTCGGCCACGGCGTACGCCGAAGCCGAGCGGAATCGGCTCGGTGATCGTCCTAAAGCCGGCAACGCCGCGCCGTACCAGTTCGTCCGCAAGATGGCCTGCAGCTTCGGCTGGGACTGGGGGCCCGACCTGCGCACCGCCGGTCTGTGGAAGCCGGTGCGGCTGGAGCGGTGGCGGGTGGCCCGGCTGAGCCGGGTGCTGCCGCTCGTCACGGTCGATTCCGCCGGGGTCGGGCGGGTCGAGCTCCGGATCGATCTGGAGCGGCTCGATCGGGACGCGCCGCTGACGCTGGCCGCCGAGATTCTCGGTCGCCGGGCGGAGACCACGGTGGATGCCGGCGCCTCCGCCGCGACACTCGTCGTCGATGTCCCCGACGCACCCGTCTGGTGGCCTGCCGGCTACGGCGAGCAGCCCCTGGCGGACCTCGCGCTCACCCTCTCGGCGGAGGGCCGGGAACTCGATCGGTGGCAGCGCGGGATCGGATTCCGGACGGTCGGACTCGACACCTCGGCCGACGAAGCGGGCGCCAAGTTCACCATCTCCGTCAACGGCCGTCCGTTGTTCGCCAAGGGCGTCAACTGGATTCCCGACGACCATTTCCTGACCCGGATCACGGCCGAGCGGCTCGAACGCAGGCTGGACCAGGCGGTGGCCGCCAACGTGAATCTGGTCCGGGTGTGGGGCGGTGGCATCTTCGAGAGCGAGGACTTCTATCGGGCCTGCGACGAGCGGGGCCTGCTCGTCTGGCAGGACTTCCTGCTGGCCTGCGCGGCCTACCCGGAGGAGTCCCCGCTGTGGGAGGAGATCGAGGCCGAAGCCCGGGAGAACGTCGTACGGCTGGCACCGCATCCCTCGCTGGTCCTGTATAACGGCGGCAACGAGAACCTGTGGGGCCACGAGGACTGGAACTGGCAGGAGCGGCTGGACGGCCGCAGCTGGGGTGCCCGGTACGCGTACGAGCTGTTCCCCGCCATCGTCGCCGAGCTGGATCCGACCCGCCCGTACAGCGAGAACAGCCCCTGTTCCCCCGGATTCGATCTTGATCAGGTCCATCCCAACGACCCCGACCACGGCAGCCACCACCAGTGGGAGGTCTGGAATCGCATCGATTACGCTGCCTACCGCAGCGAGATCCCGCGGTTCTGCTCGGAGTTCGGTTTCCAGGCTCCGCCCGCGTGGCGCACCTTGGTCGACTGGGTCCACGCCGCCGGCGGCGGGCCGCTGGATGCCGCGAAGGATCCGAAGAACGATCCGAATTTCCTGATCCACCAGAAGGCCGAGGACGGCAACGGCAAGCTCGACCGGGGCCTCGCGCCGCATCTCGGCGTGCCGGCGGACTTCGCGGACTGGCATTGGGCCACCCAGCTCAACCAGGCGCGCGCGGTGGCGTACGCGATCGACCACTACCGACGCTGGTGGCCGCGGACCGCCGGCGCGATCGTCTGGCAGCTCAACGACTGCTGGCCGGTCACGTCGTGGGCGGCGATCGACTCCGAGGAGCGACCCAAGCCGGTGTGGTACGCGTTGCGGCGCGCCTTCGCGCCGCGGAATCTGGTCTTCGTCACGGAGGACGGCACCATCTCAGTGGTCGTGCTCAACGACACCGACCAGCCCTGGCACGGTGAGCTCGCGGTCAGCCGCCAGCGGCTCGACGGCGGATCGCTCGCTACCCAGACCGTCGCCGTCGATGTCGAAGCGAGGACGTCCAAGCCGATCGCCCTGTCTCCCGAGTTGTGTACGCCGGACGACCCGGCGGCGGAGATCCTGGCGGCCCGTCTCGACACCCTCAGCGCGGTGCACGCCTTCGTACCGGACGTCGAGATGGCAATGGACCCGACTCCGATCGAAGCCGAGGTCACTCAGTCAGCGGACGGGTATGCGGTGCAGGTGACCGCGCGCTCGCTTGCCCGGGACGTCACCTTGCTGGCCGATCGCGTGGCCCCGGACGCCGCGGTCGACGATGCCCTGATCACGTTGCTCGCCGGCGAGAGCGCGACGTTCCACGTGCGCACCAGCGCTCCCGACCTCGACGAAGCCCTGAGCGCACCGCCGGTACTGCGAACGGCCAACGACCTCCAGCACGTCGACAAGGCGATCGCGCACGACTGAGACTGCAGGATGGCAACCCGGATGTGAACAGGATCGACGTTCCCGCGGCCCTGATCGCCTCCCACGCCACGTTCTTCGGGGACCGTGGCCGCGCCTGGATCAAGGCTTTGCCGCAGCTTGCCGCGGACCGCATGGATCACTGGTCGCTGCGCCGCGATGGCCCACCGGTCTGCGGAGCCGTCGCCCTTGTGCTCCCCGTGCTCCTGGCAGACGGCACCGCGGCTGTCCTGAAGCTCCAGCCGATCGACGAGGAGACGGTCGGCGAACCCGTCGCGTTGCACGCGTGGAAAGGTCACGGGGCGGTACGACTACTGCGACATGATCCCGGCTCCGGCTCGATGCTGCTCGAACGACTCGATGCCGGGCGCACGCTCGCCGGCGTGCCCGAATCGGTCGCGCTGGAGACGCTCAGCGAGATTCTCGTACGTCTCAATTCCGTCGCCGCGCCGGCGGGGATCCGTCGCCTGTCCGATATTGCCGCCGCCATGCTCGATCAGGTGCCGCGGGCCGTCGCGACCTGGTCCGATCCGGCCGGGTGCCGGCTGATCCAGAGCTGTGCGGCCGCGGTCGAGGAGGTGCTCCCGGAACCCGGAGACCGGCTCCTGCACTGGGATCTCCACTACGACAACGTCCTCGCCCGGCCGGGCGGTCCCCAGCCGGATGGCGATCGACCGTCGTGGGTCGCCATCGACCCCAAGCCTCTCGCCGGTGACCCCGGCTTCGAGCTCCTCCCAGCCATGCACAACCGCTGGGACGACGCAGTGGCCGGCGGAAGCGTGCGACGCGCCGTCCGGAAGCGCTACGACCTGATGACGGAGGTCATCGGCCTCGACCGGCGGCGCGCGGCCGCCTGGACGCTTGGCCGCGTCCTGCAGAACCTGCTCTGGGAAGCCGTGAGCGGAACGCGGATCTGGTCCGCCGAACCGGACAGAGTCATCGCGATGATGCTTCTCGAGCAGTACCGATCTGGACCGGGCCCTCGGCTGTGAGTAAACCCGCGAGTAGGTCGGCGCACATGGTGCAAGACGAATCGTCCCCGGTCCCGCAGCGGTGGTGACGCATCGGAGGGACACTGACGGAACAGATCGACCGATGGAGGTCACGGTGTCGGCGCGAAATGAACGATCCCCCGATCTCGTTCCGGTGCTGTCCCGAGGCAAGCACCGCAACCCCCGCAAGGGTGCGTGTTTCATGGAATTCGCCTCGTACCTAGCGGGGGAGCGATGGAGTGATCATCCGTCCTGCACCCACCCGTTGCTGGCGAGGCTCGCTCGCCTGGTCAACGACTACACCGCGGACGAGCAGCGGCAGCGGCTGGCCGGTCTCATCCCGTCCGTGGTGGGGCTGACCAGTGACGACGTACGGGTCGACCTGCGGATCGCGTTGCGGGCCGCGCTGTCCGCGCTACCGGTGGTGGCCGAGGAACGGCAGCGCTCCATGGCGATGACGATCATCGTGGTCAACCGGTTCCTGTCGGAGCTGGACGGGCGGCCGTACGGCCGTCTCGAGGAGGACAGCTGCCGGGCCTTGGAGCAGGTGCCGATGGCGGCGCTTTGGGCGTGGGAGGCGGCCGCGGACATGCCCGTCTCGTTGCGGCGTTTCCGCGGGCACGGGGCGCCAGCCGCGGTGCTGTACGCGGTGGACGGCATCGCCAAGGCCTGCGTGTCCGACCCGGACGGCCTGCTGCGGGACCTGCTGGCCCGATCGATCGACGACGTCGTGGCGATGGTGCGCCCGGCCGGCGACTCCACCGTGGCGTCCCGGCGGCAGCCACTGGCCTCCGGCCCAGGGTTGACGCCCGCGACATCGGCGGCGAAGGCGCGGCCTGGAGCATGAGCGATTCGTTCGAGGAGGCGTTCGACCGGGACGGGTACGTCGTTGCCCGGCAGGTGTTCGACGCCGACGAGGTGGACCGGTTGCGGGAGCACTTCATGCGCCTGCGCCGTCGTGGCTCGTACGATCACGATCTGGTCGGCGTGCAGCCGGGCAGCCGTGATCCGCTGCGCCGTTACCCCCGGATGGCGCAGATGCACCGCTGGGACGAGACCTCGCTGCGATGGCTCCTCGACCCGCGGCTGCGGAGCCTCATGGTCCGCCTGATCGGCGCCGATCCGTACGCGGTCCAGACGATGCTGTACTTCAAGCCGGCCGGATCCCGCGGCCAGGCGTTGCACCAGGACAACTTCTACCTGCGCGTGCAGCCGGGCACCTGCCTCGCCGCCTGGATGGCACTCGACCCGGCCGACGAGGAGAACGGCTGCATGCGGGTCGTACCGGGCAGCCACCGGTGGCCCATCCTCTGCACCACCGAGGCCGACACCACGGTCAGCTTCACCGACGTGACGGTGCCGATCCCGGACGGGCAACCGGTCGAGTCGGTCCCGATGGACCCGGGCGACGTGCTGTTCTTCACCGGCTCGCTGGTGCACGGCAGCCTGCCCAACGCCAGCACGGACCGGTTCCGGCGCGCCCTGATCGGCCACTACATCGACGGCGACGCCCGGCAGGTCGCCGCCTACTACCACCCGGCGCTGCGGATGGACGGCACGCCACTGCGGCTCGACGTCAGCGACGGCGGGGGCGCCTGCGGCCGATGGACCGAGGACGGTGCCATCGCGCTCACCGGACGGCACACGGTCACCCGCAAGCACGAGTGACTTGGGTAAGATCGGCGGCGAGGAGGCGCCATGGCCGTCGACGTGCTGACCGAGACCGTGATCGAGCGGCCGCTTGCCGAGGTCGCCGAGTACGCGGCCGACCCGACCACCGCGCCGCGCTGGTACGAGAACATCAGGTCGGTGGAGTGGGTGACCGAACCCCCGCTGCGCGTGGGTAGCCGGGTGGCGTTCCAGGCGAACTTCCTCGGCCGCGTCCTGCGTTACACGTACGAGATCGCGGAGTTCGAGCCCGGCACGCGGCTGGTGATGCGTACCGCGCAGGGACCGTTCCCGATGGAGACGACCTACACCTGGGAAGCGGCCGAGGGCGGTGGCACCCGGATGACGCTGCGCAACCGGGGCGAACCGGCCGGCTTCTCCCGGATGGCCGGGCCCGTGATGGCGGCCGCGATCCGGCGGGCCAACCGGGCGGACCTGGCCCGGATCAAGGCCCTGCTGGAGAACGCCTGACCGCGCGACAGTCGCTTGGGGACGGTGACTTACCAGCTGGTTGACCGGTGTGGTAGAAAGGCTCGCCCCGTAACCGGGACACCTCACCCGCCCGAGTGCCAGCCGGGACAGGAGCTCAGCCATGGGCAGGAACGTCGCTGCCAGCGTCAGCGCACTCGTGCTGGCGTTCGCCATGGCGGGTTGCGGCCCGGAGAAGCCCGCCGCCCCCAAGCCGGCCGGGCAGTTCATCACCACCGCGACCCGGCCCGCGCCCGTTCCGGTACCCTCCGGCAAGCCGGTGCTGACCATCACCGGTGCGGTCACCAATCAGAACGACGACGGTGCGGTCGCGTTCGACCTGCGGACGCTCGACAGGATGGCCACGGTGCGGTCCCGGATACACGAGCCCTTCGTGCGCAAGGACCTCACGTTCACCGGCGTTCGCATGATCGACCTGATGGCCCGCGCCGGAATCACGGCCACCGCCACGAAGCTGCGGCTGCACGCCCTGGACGACTACCAGGTCGAGCTGGCGATGGCCGACATCGCGGATCCGGGCGTCCTGCTCGCCACCAAGGTCGACGACACCCGGATCCCGGTGAGCGGCGGCGGCCCGATCCGGCTGATCTTCCCGGCCGGCTCGGCTATCGGGAAGAACAAAGACTTGTGGATCTGGAGCATCGACTCCATCACCGTGGGCTGAGCCATGCGGGAGACGGCGGGAAGGCCCACGTTCTCGTGGCCGCAGCGGGTGCTCGTCATCGTGCTCGGCATCCTGATCATCGCGCTCCAGGTGACGATCATGGAGACTTACCAGAACCTCGGCCGCAGCATCCGGTGGTTCGCCCGCGCCACCGAGAACACCACCGACCTCTACAACGCACACCGTGAGGCCCTGCAGCTCGAGCTGGCGGTCGAACGGCTGGTGCTCCCCGACGGGCTCGACCCGGTGGAGCTGCATCGGGGACTGCTCGCCCGGCAGCTCGACGTCGTCCTCGGCGCCTCCGACGAGCCCGAGCAGCAGGACGTCCTGGCGCAGATCAACGCGCATCTCTCAGCCTTCGACGCCGAGGTCGCCAAGCTACGGGCCAGGCCGAACGCGCGGCAGCTCGCCGCGTCCCGTCCCGTCATGCGGCGGCATGCGGGCGATATCGAGAGACATATCAAGTCGATCTACGATTCGAGCGAGATCCGGTTCATGGGCTCGATCGTGCAGGTGATGGACGCACGGATCGGCTTCCAGCGGCTGCTCCTCGGCATGAGCGGCCTCACGCTGGGCGTCGGGCTGGTACTCGCGGTGTCGCTGCGCCGGCGGACCAACCGTGCGTACGCGCAGGCCTACGCCGTCGTGGTGGCCGAGGTCGAGGAACGCAAGCGCCTCGCCGAGAAGCTGCGGTACCAGGCGTTCCACGACCCGCTCACCGGACTGCCGAACCGGGCGCTGCTGCGGGAGCGGATGATCCAGGCGATGGCGACGGCCGACCGGGAGAAGGCCTTGACCGGGCTGGCCTTGATCGACCTCGACCGTTTCAAGGAGGTCAACGACACGCTCGGCCACTACAGCGGTGACGAGCTGCTGGTGCAGCTGGGGCGGCGGCTGGCCGGTGAACTCCGTACCGGGGACACGGTCGCGCGCCTGGGCGGTGACGAGTTCGCGGTGCTGCTGCCGGGTCTCGACGGTCCCGGATCGGCGCTGGCGGTGGCCAAGAAACTGCAGGCCGCGTGCGCCCGCCCGTTCCTGCTGGACGGGCTGACGTTGGACGTCGAGGCGAGTATCGGGGTCGCGCTGTATCCGGAACACGCCACCGACCCCGAGGAGCTGCTCCGCCACGCCGACATCGCGATGTACGCCGCCAAGCAGAACCATGCCGGATTCCTGCTCTTCGACCACGCCCAGGACCAGCACAGCCCGCGCCGGCTGGCCCTGCTCGGTGAGCTGCGCCGGGCCATCGAAGACCGGCAACTGCTCATGCACTACCAGCCCAAGGCCGACACGCAGAACGGGCGCATCCTCGGCGTCGAGGCCCTGGTGCGGTGGGCGCATCCGGAGCGCGGCCTGGTGTCGCCGTGCGAGTTCATCCCGCTCGCCGAACACACCGGCCTGATCGGCCCGCTCACGCATTACGTGCTCGACGCCGCGCTCCGCCAGTGCCGGCAGTGGCACGGAGCCGGTCAGGAGCTGTCCGTGGCGGTGAACGTCTCCGTCCGGCGCCTGCTCGACCTCGACTTCCCGGCCGAGGTGGGCGCGCTCCTCGAGCAGTATCAGGTGCCCGCGCGGCTGCTGGTGCTGGAGATCACCGAGAGCACGATCATGGCGGACCCCACCCATGCTCTGCAGGTGCTCGGCCGGTTGAACAGCATGGGGGTGCAACTGTCCATCGACGACTTCGGTACGGGGTACTCGTCGATGGCCTACCTGAAGAGCCTTCCGGTGCACGAGCTCAAGATCGACCGCTCGTTCGTGTCCCAGATGACGACCAGTACGAGCGACGCGGTGATCGTGCGTTCCACCGTCGACCTCGGTCGCAACCTCGGCCTGCGAGTGGTGGCCGAGGGTGTCGAGGACCTGAAGACCTGCCAGGAGCTCGAGGCCATGGGCTGCGACGCCATCCAGGGCTACTACGTCAGCCGGCCGGTCCCGGCCGACGAGCTGATGACCTGGCTGCGCGAGACGCCGGCGCGGTTCGCCGGGCACGGCAACGCTCGGGCGGACCTCGCCGAGGGGCGGATCCCGTCACAGGCCGGGAACGTGCTGCGGCCGCTCAATGCGCAGGGCGGCGAAGGTCGGGTGGATCTCGTCGATCAGTAGTCCTCCGGTACGCGGCCACCAGCGACGCGTACACCTTCGCGCTCGGCTTGGGCGTGCGGACGAAGGTCGACCGGTCGACCTCGTGCAGGCCCAACTGGAACGCGTACCCGAAGATCCACTCGAAGTTGTCCATCAGCGTCCAGTGCAGGTAGCCGAGCACCGGGACGCCGTCCTCGACGACCTCGCGCAGTCCGTCCAGCGACGGCTCCAGGAACGCCGCGCGCTGCGAGTCGTCCGGGGTCGCCATGCCGTGCTCGGTCACCAGGACCGGCACGCGCGCCTCGGCGTACGCGTAGCGGACCGCACCGGCGAGGGAGAGCGGTTCCACTCCGCTGCCCATCTGGTTGCGCGTCGCCCCGGCCGGCGGCGGCACGGCGCCGTCGCCGTCGTAGTAGAGACGCTCGTAGTTCTGCACGCCGACGAAGTCGTCGTCGCGCGCCAGGTCCAGCCACCGCTGGTACACCTCGGCGCGCTTGCGGTCCCGTACGCCCGGGTCGTCGCCGACCACGACGTCGTCCACGATCGCCAGGGAGAGCCCGACCGGCAGGTCGGGGCGGTGCGCCTTGATCGCGGCGCGGGCCGCCACATGGCCGGCCGTCATGCCGTCGGCCATGTCGTCCATCTCCTCGGGCAGCATCACGTTCGCCGCGCGGTACTGCGGCACGCCCGCGGCCTCGCTCGCCGCGGCGAGGGTGGCCCGCTCCAGGTCGCGGACCACCGGCGGCAGGTCCATCCAGGTCAGCAGCCGGGTCAGGTTGGGTTCGTTCATGGTGACCGCGACGGCGATGCGGTCACCGAAGCGCGCCGTGACCCGGTCGCAGTACCGCGCGAACGCCTCGGGGGCGCCCGGGTCGAGCCATCCGCCGCGCGCCGCGAACCAGTGCGGCGACGTGAAGTGGTTGTACGTGACCACGGGCGCGAGGCCCCGCTCGAGGCACCGGTCGACGATCGCCTCGTAATGATCGAGCGCCTCGGCGGAGAACGTTCCCGGGGTGGGCTCCACGCGCGCCCATTCCACGGAGAACCGGTACGCGGTCAGCCCCATCCCCGCGGCCAGGTCGACGTCCTCGCGCCACCGCGCGTACCCGTCGCAGGCCTTGCCGGATACCTCGGCGAACACCGTCGGCTGGACGTGCTCGAGGAACCAGGTGTCGCTGTCGACGTTGTCGCCCTCGTTCTGGTGGCCGGCGCTCGCCACACCCCACAGAAAGTTCATGCCGCGTCCAGTTCGCTCAACGTGTCCTCGATCCAGTCGGCGGTGTACGCCGCGACGTGCGGCAGGTGGTCGAGCCCGCAGTGCTCGGTGCCGCCCTCGTCGGGGGTGAACAGCCGCAGGGCCTTCTTCGGCGCGTTGACCGCCTGCTCGAACGACTGATGCGCGTACGCCACGTTGATCTGCCGGTCGTTGGTGCCGTGCGTGATCAGCAGCGGGCAGGTGATCTGTTCGACGACACCGTTGAGGTTGATCCGTTCGGCCGCCGCGATGAACGCCGGGATGTCCTCGAAGCCCCAGACCCAGAGCACGTGCTCCCAGTAGTGCGGGACGGGGTTCTCGCCCTCCCGCTCCAGGCGCTTCTTCTGGACCTCGCCCCAGTTGTGGTTGGCGCCCCAGGCGACCGCCAGCGCGAGCCGCTTCTCGAAGGCGGCGGCGCGCGGCACGTAGTAGCCGCCGAGCGACCAGCCGACCAGGCCGATCCGGTCGTGCCGGACGTCCGAGCGACCGAGAAGGTAGTCGACGCAGGCGGCGGCCCAGTCCTCGCTCTCGACCCGGGAAGTCAGTCCCTGCAGGCGCAGGGCCTCGCCCGAGCCCGGGCAGTCGACCTGGAGCACCGAGATGCCGCGGGCGGCCATCTCGGCGGGCCAGCCCGAGGTGTACATGTGCTCCTTGGTGGAGTCCAGGCCGTTCCACATGATCATCACCGGGACCGGCGATCCGTCGGTGGAAGCGTTGGTGAAGTACGCCGGCAGCGTGGTGCCCTCGAACGGGATCCGGACCCGGGTGGTCGCCGGGTCGACCAGCTCGAAGGACTTCTCCATCAGTTCCAGCAGATGCCGGTAGGTCGGGACGCGGTCCGGCGAGGCGTTGCTCAGCATCCGCTCGGCCTGGCACAGGTACGCCGCGGCCCGGAAGTACTTCTGGCCCGCTGTGCGCCGGTGCCCGGCCTTCTCGGCCTCGACCGCCTGCTGCTCGATCTGGTCGGCCACCCGCCGCCAGGACGCCATGAACTCCTGCGTGCCGACGTCCGAACCCTGCCGGGCCAGCTCGCGGATCGGCCGGCACGCGCGGTCCACCTCGTCGATGGTGCCGCCCGAGTTCAGCGTCGCCACCACGCCCAGGTTCCAGATGTAGTTGCCCGGGAAGTACTCGAACATCTCAGTTGCCCCCTCCGATCGCGTCCGCGATGCGTTTGTGCGAGACGTGGCCGGTGAGGCCACCGTCGACGACCAGCTCGGCGCCGGTCATGTAGGCCGAGTCGTCGGAGACCAGGAACACCATCACTGCGGCGACGTCGTCCACGGTCCCGGTGCGCCCGAGCGGGATCTCGGCGAGCGCGGCCGTCCGGAAGGCCGGCGAGGCGCCCGCCATCAGCGGCGTCTCGATCAGACCCGGCAGCACGGCGTTGACCCGGATCCCGCGCGGGCCGAACTCCAGCGAAGCGCTGCGGGTCAGTCCGCGCAGCGCCCATTTGCTGGCGGTGTAGGCCGCGGCGACGTGGCCGGAGAGCGCGGCCACCGAGCACACGTTGACGATCGACGAGCCGGCCGGCATCAGCGGCACGAGCGCCTGGATGCCGAGCAGCGGCCCGGTGACGTTGATGGCGAACGTGCGGTCCCAGGTGTCGAGGTCGACCTGCGGCAGGCGCTGCCGGCCGGCCACGCCGGCGTTGTTGACCAGGGCGTCGACCCGGGCAAGCTCGCCGGCGAGCGCCGCCCAGCCGGCGGCGTCACGGACGTCGAGGTGCCGGTAGCGCACGGGCAGGCCCTTCTCCGTCAGCCGCCCGGCGAGCGCGGCGCCCTCGGCGTCGAGCACGTCGGTGACGACCACGCTGGCGCCCTCGGCGGCCAGCGCGGCGACCTCCGCGGCACCCTGACCGCGGGCGCCGCCGGTGACCACGACCACCTTTCCGTCGAGCCGCGGCATGTCAGACCGGCGGCGCGACGAACACGCCACGGTCGGGAGCGTTGAAGCTCTCCTTGGCGATCAGCTCGCTCATCGGGTCGGCGGTGCCCCACTGGTCCTGGACGTTCGGGTCGGCGATGTCGTACAGGGTCGGGTGCCACTGGTCGGTCTCGAGCCGCTCCAGCTCGGTGGTGTACTCCATGGTGTTGCCGCTGGGGTCGATGAAGTAGGAGAAGGTGTTGTTGCCGGCCAGGTGCCGGCCCGGGCCCCACACCTTCTTGATGCCGGCCCGCATCACCCGGCCGGTGCCGCGCATGTACTCGTCCAGGCCGCGCATCTCGAACGAGACGTGATGCACCGAGGTGTGCGGGCCGCGCGCGATCGCCAGGCTGTGATGCCAGTCGTTGCAGCGCATGAAGTGCATCATCTCGCCCATGTGCTGGCTCCACAGGCTGTCCGAAAGTTTGAAGCCGAGGTGCTCGGTGTAGAAGTCGCGGGTGCGGTTCGGGTCGTTCGAGTTCATCACCGCGTGCGAGATGCGTACCGGGATGGCCTCGCCCTCCTCGATCTTCCGGTGCTGCCGGGTCTGTACCGCGGTGGAGATCTCGATGGTCCGCCCGTCGATGTCGAAGAACCGGAAGCCGTAGCCGCCGCCCGCGGTCTGCAGCTTGTCCGGCTGGCTGACCAGCTGGATGCCGTCGCGGGCCAGCTTGGCCGCCAGCGCGTCGACCGCGGCCTCGTCGGTGGCCCCGAAGGAGATCAGGTCCAGGCGCTTCTCGGTGGCCTTGCGCAGCCGGACGATGTACCGCTCGGGCGAGCCCTCGGCGGCCAGGTAGGAGAGGTCCCCGTCGGTGCCGACCTCGGTCAGGCCCCAGGTGTGCTTGTAGAAGGTGCGCTGGGTCTCGTAGTCGGGCACGGCCAGGTCGACGTGCCGCAGGTGGGTGATGCCGAACTCGTTGAGGTGGCTCATTGTCGTTCCTTTCGGGTGCACGGCTCAGCCCAGGGCCGAGCCGCCTCCGTCGACGACCAGGTGGGCGCCGCTGACCCACGCCGACTCGTCGGAGGCGAGATAGATCGCGGCGTTGACGACGTCGTCAGGACGGCCGGATCCCCGACGGTGAGACCGACGTGGTCCAAGCGGCTCATCAGACCGGCACCCGCCGGCGAGCCGGGACGATTGCCGGCACCTGCTCGGTGCTCTCGACCACCCGGTTCCGTACCGTGCCGAGCCGCTCGATACTCATCTCCACGACGTCGTCCACCCGCAGCGGCGGCGGGTTCAGGGTTCCGGTGCGGCCCCACGCCTCGGCCAGGGCACCCGACGCGCACGTGCCCGAGGCGAGCACCTCGCCGGCCTTGACCCAGGAGGCCCGGGAGGCGTACGAGACCATCTGCTCGAACGACCAGCCCATGTGCGCGGAACGGTCGCGGCCGGTCACGACGTCGTTCACCCGTACCGTCATCTCCAGGTCGAGGAAGCCGTCGGCGTCCCGGCAGTCGTCCAGTTCGTCGGCGGTCACCACCCAGGGCCCGATCGTGGTGGCGAAGTCCTTGCCCTTCGACGGCCCGAGGCCCAGCTTCATCTCGCGGCGCTGCACGTCCCGCGCCGACCAGTCGTTCATCACGCAGTAGCCGCCGACGGCCGTCCGGGCCTGGGCGGGGCTGACGTTGCGGACATCCCGGCAGATCACCGCGGCGATCTCGAGCTCGTAGTCGAGGCGTTCGGTGTCCGGCGGCATGGCCACGTCGTCGTACGCTCCGGTCACCGCGTGCGGCGCCATGAACAGGAAGGACGGCGCCGCGTACCACTCCGCCGGAACCGACGCGTCGCCCTGCATGCCCTTGCCGACGCCCTCCACGTGCGCCTCGAACGTCAGGAAGTCCCGCATGGCCACCGGGTACACCGGCGGCAGCAGCACGACCTGGCTCGGGCGGAGCCCGTCACCCTGGGCCGCCGCGTCCGCCGCCTCCTCCCGGTCCGCCCGGTCGGCCGCGAGCAGCGCGACCAGGTTGGTGCCGTGCGGGAACGGGTGCAGCCACCAGTCCGGCCCCTCACCGAGGATCAAGCCGACCCGGCGGACGCCCGCGGGCTCGCCGGCCGGCCGGAAGGACGCCAGTCTCATCGGCGTCAGCCGATCGTCGTGTAGAAGGCCCGCTCCCGCTTGGCGAGCACCGGGATCGCCTGGCCGAAGCCGTACTTCTGGAAGTGCTCGGACGAGCCGTGCGCGGCGTACGCGTCCTCGTCGTCGTAGATCTCGAAGAGGTGGAAGACACCGGGCTCGGCGGGGTCCTGGTACGCCTGGTAGAAGCGGTTGCCCGGCTCGGCGCGCGAGAGCGGGGTCAGCTTCTCGATCGCGTCGCGGACGACGTCCTCCTGGCCCGGCTCGGCGATCCAGGTGGCGCTGACGACGTACGGCATGAAGCTCCTCCTCTTTCCTGCTGCTGTGATGCCATCACGCTAGGTGTGCCCGCGGGCAGGGGAGAAGGTGGCGGCGGCGATGCCTGGCATCACCGCGATGAGGGTTCCGGCGCACACGTTCTGCGTGTTGTCTGTGATCCAACACACGGTTAACCAGGTCGTTACAGACCCAGGAGATGGGACGTGAACTTGACTCGCACCTTCCGCGGCCGGGTGGGTCTGGCCGCCCTCGCCGTCAGCAGCCTTGCCGTCGTGGCCGCATGCGGGTCCGGGGGGACCCAGCCGGCGGCCGGCTCGCAGTCCGGCGCCACCACCAAGACGATCGCGTTCTCCCCGCTGGCCCTGAAGATCCCGGCCATGAAGGGCCTGTCCGAGGGCGTCAAGCACTACGGCGAGGGCAAGGGCTACAGCGTTCTCGTCCAGGACCCGAACCTCGACCCGCAGAAGCAGGTCACCGACCTCAAGAGCGTCATCGAGTCGGGCCGG
>Ga0081539_10001490_pt1 | contig 39594 bp, 46 predicted proteins | sample TabmetS4T2R2_FD_71023 | JGI IMG/M metagenome (GOLD analysis project Ga0081539, IMG submission 71023) | Tabebuia heterophylla rhizosphere microbial communities from the University of Puerto Rico - S4T2R2 | ecosystem: Host-associated > Plants > Roots > Rhizosphere ... | reverse complement strand
TCCTGCCGATGATGCTCAAGGCCGACCGCGGCCATATCGCCAACACCTCGAGCGTCAACGGCTTCTGGGCCTCGATCGGACCCGCCGTGCCGCACACCGCCTACAGCGCCGCCAAGTTCGCGGTGAAGGGGTTCAGCGAAGCGCTGCAGACCGACCTCAACATGAACGCGCCGCACATCAAGTGCTCGGTGGTCATGCCCGGCCACATCGGCACCTCGATCGTCACCAACTCGCGCAAGATCCAGGCCGGCCACGACTCGCCCGACTTCACGCCCAAGGAGCTGGCGCAGATGCGGGCCCGCGTGGCGTCGATGGGCGTCGACGTCTCCAAGCTCACCGACCAGGACATCGGCAAGCTCGCCCACGAGCGCGCGCGGCGCTTCCTGGAAGATGCGCCGACGACGGCCGCCGAGGCCGCCAGGATCATCCTCGACGGCGTCAAGGCCGAGCGCTGGCGCATCCTGGTCGGCAAGGACGCCGAAAAGATCGACCGCATGGTGCGCGACGCGCCCGAACGGGCCTACGACGCCGACTTCTTCCAGACCCTGGCCAAGGAAGTCGGCTGGAAGCTCGGCGCGAACTGACGGGAACCCCCTCCCTCGCCGCTCGTTCCCTGTATCGGGAAAGGAGCGGCGTCATGACGAGCATTTCCAACCGACGCGGCCTGCTCGGCCTCGGGATGGCCGGCGGCCTTATTCTCGCCGCACCCACCGCCGTCACGGGCGTATTTGCGCGCGACACGAAGAAGCCGGGCGCCGACGAAGCCGCGACGCCGCCCGAGCAGTTGATGCGGGGCCACGCCATCCTCGCGCGGGTGCTGCTGATTTACGAGAACGGCCTGCGCCGCGCCGGCCAGGGCGAGGACATCGATCCTGCCGTGTTCACGCGGGCGGCCGAGATCACCAAGCGCTTCATCCATGACCACCAGGAGAAGGTCGAGGAGGAGCTGGTGTTCGCCCGGTTCAAGAAGGCTGGCCGCATGGTCGAGATCGTAAGTGTGCTCACCAGCCAGCACGCCGCCGGCGCCAAACTCACCGACAAGGTCCTCGCCGCGGCTCCGCAGGCGCGCAACAAGGAGCCGCGTGAGGCGATGGGGCGCGACGTGCAGGCGCTGTGCGCCATGTACCGGCCGCACATGGCGCGCGAGGCGACCGACGTCTTCCCGACCTTGCGCCATCTCGTCACCGCCGACGAATACGCCGAGATCGCCGACGAGATAATGAAGCGCGAGCGCCAAGCGGTGGGCGCCGATGGCTTCGAAAAGGTCGCCAAGCAGGTGGCCGAGGTCGAGAAGGTGATCGGCCTGGAAGACATCGGCGTGTTCACGCCGAAGAGCTGACGGTGGATGAGGATCTGGATGGGCTCAGTCGCGAGGCGCTGATCGCCGAGGCGAAGCGCCTGCGCCAGGGCATCCGCGAGCATCGCGACAGTTCGGGTCACGATCTCTGCTGGCATCATCCGCAGCTGTGGGGCCTGCTGCCGGAACGTATCGATCCCGCGATCGCGGTGCCGCCCTGGCCGAGGTTTTTACGCGGCTGTGTCAGGTATCGCGAATCGCTCGAACGGGAGCGCCCCGACGCGCCGATCCACGATCGCGAATTCGAGTCTTGAACGGGAGCGCGGGCGTCCGGCCCGCATCATGATCATGAGCGGGCCAGAGGCCCGCGCTCCCTTTTATCCCCTGTAGTGGCAGGACACCCAATGCCCGGGCTTGCTCTCGCGCAGCTCGGGCACGCGCTGGGCGCAGTCGGGCCTGGCGATCGGGCAGCGGGTGTGGAAGTGGCAGCCTGACGGCGGGCGGATCGGGTTGGGCACGTCGCCCTGCAGCATGATGCGCTTGCGCTTCACCGTGGGATCGGGGATCGGCACGGCCGAGAGCAGCGCCTCGGTGTAGGGATGCAGCGGGTTGTCGTAGAGCTCGCGCGAGGGCGCGATCTCGACGACGCGGCCAAGATACATCACCGCGACGCGGGTCGAGATGTGCTCGACCACGCTGAGATCGTGGGCGATGAAGAGATAGGTGAGGCCGAACTCTTCCTGCAGGTCCTCCAGGAGGTTGATCACCTGGGCCTGGATCGACACGTCGAGCGCCGACACCGGCTCGTCGCAGACGATCAGCTTGGGCTCGACGGCGAGCGCGCGGGCGATGCCGATGCGCTGGCGCTGGCCGCCCGAGAATTCGTGCGGGAAGCGATGCATGTGGTCGGGCTGCAGGCCGACCGTCTCCAGGAGCTGCACCACCCGGTCTTCCATCGCCTTCTGAGTCGGCGCGAGCTTGTGGATGGTGAGCGCCTCGCCGATGATCGCACCCACCTTCAGCCGCGGGTTCAGCGAGGCGTAGGGATCCTGGAAGATGATCTGCATGTCGCGCCGCAGCGCCTGCAGAGCGCCGTGATCCATCTTGGTGACGTCGTTGCCCTGGAACCAGACCTCGCCCGAGCTGGGCTCGATCAGGCGCAGGATGCAGCGGCCGGTCGTCGACTTGCCGCAGCCCGATTCGCCCACCAGGCCCAGGGTCTCGCCCTTGCCGATGTCGAAGCTGACGCCGTCGACGGCGTGAACCTGATCGACAGTGCGCGCGAAGATGCCGCCCTTGACCGCGAAGCGCTTGCGCAGGTCGCGGACCTTGAGGAGGTCTTGGGCGGGAGCAAGAGGCGCGTTCATAGCACGCACGCCACGCGATGACCGGGCGCCACTTCCTTGAGCGGCGGGATGCCCTGGGTGCAGATGTCCATGGCGTACTTGCAGCGCGCGGCGAAGCGGCAGCCGGCCGGCGGGTTCAAGAGGCTCGGCACCGTGCCCTGGATCGATTCCAGCCGCGCCTGGCGGCTGACCGCGCGGTCGATGCGCGGGATCGAACGGATCAGCCCCTGGGTGTAGGGATGGCGGGGATTGCCGAACAGCTCCTTCACCGGCGCCTCCTCGACGACCTTGCCGGCGTACATGACCGTCACCCGCTGGCAGGTCTCGGCGACCACGCCCATGGCATGGGTGATCAGCATGATCGCCATGCCGAACTTCTCCTTCATCTCCTGCATCAGCTCCAGGATCTGCGCCTGGATGGTGACGTCGAGCGCCGTCGTCGGCTCGTCGGCGATCAGGAGCTTGGGCTGGCAGCTGAGCGCCATGGCGATCATGACGCGCTGGCGCATGCCGCCGGAGAACTGGTGCGGATAGTCGCGCACGCGCTTCGTCGGGTTGGGGATGTTGACCAGGCGCAACATCTCGGCGGCGCCGGCCATCGCCTGCTTGGGCGACAGCTTCTGGTGCAGCGCGATCACCTCGGCGATCTGGTCGCCCACGGTGTAGACCGGGTTCAGCGAGGTCATCGGCTCCTGGAAGATGATGGCGATCTCGCGGGCGCGAATCTGGTTCATCTCGTCCTGCTCGAGCGGGATCAGGTCGCGGCCCCGCCACAGGATCTGGCCGGCCTCGAAGCGGCCCGGCGGCATGTCGATGAGCTTCAGCACCGAGCGCGCCGTGACGGTCTTGCCGCAGCCCGATTCGCCCACCACGCCCACGGTCTCGCCGCGGTCGATGCGCAGGTCGACGCCGTCGACCGCCCGCACCATGCCATCCTCGGTCTTGAACCAGGTTTTCAGACCCCGGATGTCCAACAGAGTGTCTTGCACGGTATCTGGCACGCTGACGCTTGCTCCTAGAGGACGCGGCGCGGATCGAAGGCGTCGCGCAGGCCGTCGCCGACGAAGTTGATCGCGAGCACGGTGAGGAAGATCGCGCCACCCGGGAACAGGGCCCAGTGGGCGGCGATGTCGAGATAGTCCTTGGCGTCGCGCAGCATCGAACCCCAGGTCGGGACGTCGGACGGGAAGCCGAGGCCGAGGAACGACAGGGTCGATTCGAAGATGATGGCGGCGGCGACGTCGATCGTGCCGACCACGATCACCGGGCCCAGCGCATTGGGCAGGATGTGCTGCACCACCTGGCGGACCTTGGAGGCGCCGAGCGCCCGCGCCGCCTCGACGAATTCCTTTTCGCGCAGGCTGAGGAACTGGGCGCGCACCAGGCGCGCCACCGGCATCCAGCGCAGGCCACCGATCACCACCACGATCAGCACGAAGGCGCCGCCTTCGACGCCCAAAACCTTCTTCACGCTGTCGCGGAACAGGTACATGACCAGCAGCAGCAGCGGCAGGGTCGGCAGCGCCAGGAAGAGATCGGTGAGCCACATCAGGGCGGCATCGACCCAGCCGCTCGCCATGCCGGCGATCGAGCCGACCAGAACGCCGACGGTGAGCGCCACCAGCATGGCGGCGAAGCCGACGGCGAGCGAGATCTTGCCGCCGTACATCATGCGCGCCAGCAGGTCCTGGCCGAGATCGTCGGTTCCCAGCGGATGGGCCAGCGACGGGCCCTGCAGCTTGGCGGTGAAGTCGATGTCGTTGATCGCCACCGGCCAGACGTAGGGTCCGAGCAGAACGCCGGAAACCAGGATGAGCAACACGATGGCACCCGTCACCGCCAGCGTATGGCGACGGAAGCGACGCCAGGTCTCGCGCGCCGGCGAGATCGAGCGCGCCTTGCGGGGCCGAACGACGACCTGCGGGGTCGCGGGCGCGTCAGCGGAAAGAGATGCGGGGGTCGAGCCAGCCATAGAGGATGTCTGCGATAAGGTTGAAGAGGACGACGAGGCAAGAGATGATGAACGTGACGCCCATCACCACCGGCGTGTCGTTGGCCTGGATCGCCGCGATCAGCAGCGAGCCGATGCCGGGGACGCGGAAGATCTGCTCGGTGACGATGGCGCCGCCGAACACGGCCGGCAGCTGCAAGGCGATCAGCGTCACCACCGGAATCAGGGCGTTGCGCACCACGTGTCGCACGATGACCTTGCGCTCGCCGATGCCCTTGGAGCGCGCGGTCGTCACGTAGTCGAGCCGGATGACGTCGAGCACCGACGAGCGCATGAAGCGCACCAGGGTGCCGGCCTGGGCGAGGCCCAGCACGACGACCGGCATGATCGACTGCTTTATGTGCTCCCAATAGAAGGCCCAGCCCGTGGCGTTGATGTCGGCGCGATAGACGAAGGGCAGCCAGTCGAGCTGGATGGAGAACACCAGGATCAGCACCAGGCCGGTGAAGAAGGTCGGCAGCGAGAAGCCGATCATGGCGAAGGTGGAGGCGATCTGGTCGAAGATCGAATAGGGCTTGATCGCCGCCAGCACGCCGACCGGAATGGCGACGGAGATGGCGAGGATCTGCGAGGCGCCGATCACGATCAGGGTCACCGGCAGGCGCTGCAGGATCAGCCGGTCGACGTCCATGCGGCTCTGGAAGGAGAAGCCCCAGTCGCCCTGCATCATGGCGGCGAGCCAGTGCAGGTAGCGCTGCCACACCGGATCATCGAGGCCGAACTTGGCGCGCAGCGCCATGCGGACTTCGGGCGGGATGGCGGGGTTGGTCGCCAGCTCCTCGAACGGATCGCCCGGCGCCATGGCGAGGATGCCGAACAGGATGACGCTGATCCCGAGCAGGCTCGGGATGGCGATCAGCAGGCGGCGGATGATGTATTGGCGGTTCACGAGATGTCTCTCGAGACGGTATGCAATTCCGGGGCCGAAGCCCCGGAACCGCAGCGTTCAGTGATCACGCGTCCTTGTACCAGTCGGCCAGGTCCCAGGTATTGTTGTCCCAGCCGCTGATCGAGGCGTTGAGCTTCAGCCCGGTGGCGGCGACGCCGGGCCGGCTGACGACGGGGATGACCACGTAGTTGTTGATCACCATGTTGTTCGCCTCGACGAACATGGCGGCGCGCTTGACCGGGTCGACCTCGGACTGGGCGGCCTTGTAGTTGTCGTCGTAGGCCTTGTTCTGCCAGCGCGTGATGTTGCGGCCCTGCCACTTGTTCTCCTTGGTGGCGGCCTCGTAGGAGGCGAACTGGACCATGAACACCTCGGGGTCCGGCTGCGACATGGTCGTCGTGTACATCTGCAGGTCGCAGTAGAACTTGGTGTAGGTGTCCGGGTTGGCGACGTCGGACGAGAAGAACACCGACGCCGTCACCGCCTTGACCTCGATGTCGATGCCGGCCTTCTGGCAGGCCTGCTTGACGATCGCCTGGGTCTTCTGGCGCGGCTGGTTGATCGAGGTCTGGTAGACGAACTTCAGCTTCTTGCCGTCCTTCTCGCGGATGCCGTCGGCACCCTTCTTCCAGCCGGCCTTCTCGAGAACCTCGTTTGCCTTGTCGACGCTGAACTCGAACTTGGTCGTCTTGGAGACGAAGCGCGCCGGGTTGTTGACGAAGTTCGCGGTCGCAGGACCGGTGCGGCCGTAGATGTGCTTCTCGATCGAATCCTTGTCGACCAGCAGCGAGATGGCTTGGCGGACCGCCGGGTCCGAAAGCGTCGGGTGCTTGGTCTTGAGGCTGGAGCGCTCGCCGTCGACCTCGGTCCATGGATCGGTGGTGTTGAGCTGGATGTGCTCGATGTTGCCGCCCGGCGAGATGACGACCTTGCCTTTGCCGCCCTTCTCCAGGCGCGCCAGGATCTCGTCCTCGACCTGCAGGTTCCAGGCGAAGTCGTATTCGCCCGACTGCAGCACGGCGCGCGCCGCGGAGACCGCGTCACCGCCGCCCTTCATCTCGATGGCGTCGAAGTAGGGCTTGTTGTCCTCGTAGAAGTTCGTGTTGATCACGCCCGCGACCAGGTCGCCCGGCTTGAAGTCCTTGAACATGTACGGACCGGTGCCGACCGGCTTCAGGTTGGTCGGCGCCTCGCGCGACTTGGCGCCGATATAGTCGGCGAACAGGTGCTTGGGGATCATCATGCCGCGCGTGCCGACGAAGGCGTCGGCCCAGAACGGCGTCGCCTTGGCGAACTTCACCATCACCGAGTACTGGTCGATCTTCTCGACCATGACCTCGTTGTAGGAGGCCGCGGTCGTGGCGGCGGTCGCCGGATCCTTGGCGTATTCCCAGTTGAAGACGACGTCGTCGGCGGTGAACGGCTTGCCGTCGTGCCACTTGACGTTCTGCTTGAGCTTCCACACCACCGACTTGCCGTCGGCGGCGAGCGTGCCGTCCTCGCGGCCCGGGATCGACGCGGCGAGCTTGGGCTTCAGGTTGCCGTCGGGATCCCACGCGGCCAGCGGGTCGTAGAACAGGCGGCTGCCGTCCTGGTCCTTGGTGCCGACCGCGAAGTGCGGGTTCAAGAGCGTCGGCCCCTGCCACCACAGCACCTTGAGAAGGCCGCCGCCGCCGCGCTTGGTCGGCTTGTATTGTGATTTCGGTTGGGCGTGCGCCACGCCGGCGACCGCCAGCAGCTGGGTCGCCATCGGGGCGGTCAGGCCGACCGCCATCATCCGTTGTGCGAAGGCTCGTCGCGAAAGCTTCCCATGCTTCACTGCGCCGATCAGGCGGCGCATTTCTTTTTCATTCATGACTGGCTCCCTTAACTCCTCGAGTCTTTCCCTGTCGCTCTCGCTATCCTGCAAGATGCGTGCAAGTCTTGATCAGAACAGGACGCGCTGCCGTCGTCAACGATGGCGCCGTCGCAAACGGCGTGGCTCAATCGGGTTTTGCCGGGGTTTACGCGTCTCGATCATCCCGATCGTAGGCGGCATCATCGGCCTCAAGCTTGCGTGAAGGCTGAACAAAATGGAGCACGGACCATGCGTATGAAGGACAAGGTGGCCCTGGTGACCGGCGCGGCCAGCGGCATGGGGGCGGCGACCGCCCGCCTGTTCGCCCGCGAAGGCGCCAAGGCCGTGGTGGTGGCCGACCTTCTGGACAAGGAGGGCGAGGCGGTCGTCGCCGAGATCAAGAAGGCGGGCGGCACGGCCAGCTACATGCATCTCGACGTCACCGACGAAGCACAGTGGAAGTCGGTCGTCGACAAGACGGTGACGGCCCATGGCGGCCTCAACGTGCTGGTCAACAACGCCGGCATCTCGGGCTCGGCCGAGCAGGACCTCTATGACACCGCCGCCTGGAACCGGTTGATGGGCATCAACGCCACCGGCGTCTTCCTCGGCATGAAGTACGGCATCGCCGCCATGAAGAAGGCGGGCAACGGCGGCTCGGTGATCAACCTGTCGTCGATCTCCGGCATCGTCGGCCAGGGCTACATCCATGTCGGCTACAACGCCTCCAAGGGCGCCGTGCGGCTGATCACCAAGGCGGCCGCCGCGCAACATGGCCGCGACCGCATCCGGGTGAACTCGGTGCATCCCGGCCTGATGCCGCCCATGCGCACTTCGGGCCGCACCGCCGATCCCGAGACGCGCGCCAAGACCCTGAAGGGCGTGCCCATGGGACGCGCCGGCGAGGTCGACGAGGTGGCCTACGCCATCCTGTTCCTGGCGTCGGACGAATCGTCCTACGTCACCGGCGCCGAGATCGTGGTCGACGGCGGCTGGACCGCCGTCTGATGGCTGACCCGAAGAAGCCATCGGCCACGACCCCCTCCACGGGCATCGCGCCGTGGCAGGTGCTCGACTCGAAGTACTCCTACCGCGACCGCTGGCTGGCGGTGCGCAGCGACACGGTGCGCGTGCCCAACGGCACAATCCTGTCGCCCTACCACACCATCGAGTTCCCCGAGTGGATCTGCGCCATCGCGCTCACGCCCGAGCGCGAGATCGTGCTGATCGAGGAGTACCGCCATGGCATCGAGCGCAACTCCTTCGAGCTGCCCTGCGGCACGCCCGACCATGAGGGCGAGAGCGTCTTGGAGGCGACCAAGCGCGAGCTGCGCGAGGAGACGGGCTACGCGGCGGACGAATGGCACGCGCTGGGCTCGTCGACGGCCAACACCGCGCGCCAGAACAACCGGGTGCATTCCTTCCTGGCGCTCGATGCCCGCAAGGTCGCCGAGCCCAAGCTCGACGCCGGCGAGGTCATAAGCACGCACCTCGTGCCGTGGGAGCGCTTCTTGGCCGACCTGGCGAACGGCGCTTTGGAAATTCCCGGCCTGCACCTCGCCGCGCTCTGGCAGCTCAGGGTGTTCGCCAAGCAGACGCGCGATCCCCGCTTGCTCGCGCTTGGCCTCTAGGCTTCTTGATTCGGACCGCGGGCCGCCGCCTCGCTTAGATTCATTATCACGAGAAGCTATGAGCGAGCCGGGAGGCTCGCGGTCCGGGAGACAATCACTCAGCGGCTCGATAGCGCGGCGCGGCGTGTGACTGGCGGAAGTTGGGCAGCATCGCGAGCCGCGCACCGGCGAAGGCGTCCCACTGCGCGGCGTCGGGCAGCGGCGGGATCGTCACCGGCTCGCGACGATCGAAGCCAACCAGCGCCGCATCAACCAACTCGTCGACTTCCATGACGCCCGGGATGGTGTTCACGTCGCGGCCGGCATGGGTCCAGATCTCGGTACGCGTGGCGCCGGGCAGCACGGCCTGGACGTAGACGCCGCGCGGGCCAAGCTCGGCCTGCAGCGACTGCGACAGGGTCAACACGAAGGCTTTCGTCGCGGGGTAGACCCCGGGAAAAATCTCCGGCGCCAACGCCAGCACCGAGGCCACATTGACGATGGCGCCCTCTCCTTCCGCCGCAAGCCTCGGCGCTATGGCGGCGGCGAGCCGCGTGACGGCGGTGACGTTGAGGCGGATGAGCTTGTCCAACGCCTCCAGGTCCGGCTCGCTGAAGCCGCCGGGCACGATGGCACCGGCGTTGTTGATCAGGATGCCGATCCGCCGATCTTCCTTGAGCCGCGCCTCTACCTTGCCGCGGTCGGCTGCGTCGGTGAGGTCCGCCGGCAGCGCTACGGCCGCGACGCCGGTGTCGCCCTTCAGCCGCGCGGCGAGCGCTTCGAGCTTGGCCTTGTCGCGCGCCACGAGGACGAGGTCATGGCCGCGGCGGGCGAGCCGGTCGGCATAGACGGCGCCGATGCCCGAGGAGGCGCCGGTAACGAGGGCAGTGCGGTTGGCCATTGCGAACTCCGTGTTTGGCTGAGGGTCGTCATATATTGCCTTTGATGACGATCGTCATATATAATTTCGACGGGCATCGGTGAGGGAATTTCATGCGGGTCAGCCGGCAGAAGGCAGCGGAGAATCGCCGACGCATCGTCGAGGCGGCGGCACGTCTGTTTCGCGACGACGGCTTCGACGGCGTCGGCGTCGACGCCATCATGAAGGAGGCCCGCCTGACCCATGGCGGCTTCTACGGCCACTTCGCCTCCAAGGAGGCGCTGATGGTCGAGGCGATGGCGCATGCGCTCGACCGCAGCACGGCTTGGCAGGCCGGGCTTGGCAGTCTTTCCGAGCTGATGGCGGGCTACCTGTCGGACCGCCATCGCTCCGACCGCGCCAACGGTTGCGCCGTCGCGGCACTGGGCGCCGACGTCGCCCGCCTGAGCTCACCCCTGCGCAAGACATTGACGGCGGGAGTCCGCTGGCAGATCGGCCGTATCACTTCCCTGCTGAAGCGCGGAACGCCTGCCGCCCGTCGTCGCCGCGCCATCGCCACCTATGCCGGCATGGTGGGCGCGCTCGTGCTGGCACGCGCAGTCGACGACCCGGCGCTGGCGCGAAAAATCCTTACTGCTGCAAGGGACGCTTTCGGCAAGGAAGCGTCCTAGGACAACACGCCCCTTTCGCCGCCCCCGCGTTCGTGTCTAGGTTGGGCCATGGATCGCAGACGCTCCGACCAGGGCTGGCGCGCGGCGGCATTCGCCGCGGCGCTGTTTGCGATCACCCTCAATTTCCTGCAGCCGCTGGCCCATGCCGCCCTGATGCGCAGCGGCGCGCCGATGACCTGGGCGGCGATGTGCCTTCCCAGTGCGCAACAGGGCGACGATCAGCTCCCAGCGACCGCCGGCACGATGCACGAATGTTGCCTCGGCCTCGCCCATGCGCCGACGCTCGCCGAGCCGTCGACGGCGTTCGTTGCCGCCGACCGCCTGCCTGAAAGCGTCCGGCCGCTCGAGACGGCCGAGGCGCTCACGTCCGTCGGCATCCGCGACGGGCCCAGCCAACCGCGAGCGCCACCCCTCCCCGTCTGACGCGTGTAGCCGCGACGCATCGCCGTGCGTCGCGTTCGTTCGTCATTGGGGAGCTCTGTCATGTTTTCCGTTCGCGCGGCGACGGTCGCCGCCTTCGCGGGCCTCGCGTTGATACCTTCCTTGGCCGAGGCGCAGGACGCGCCGCCGCCGGTCAGCCTGCCGCCGATCACCGTCAGCGCCGGCCGCGGCTCGGCGCTCGACAGGCTCGATGTCAGCACCACGCTGATGAACCGCGAGCAGATCCAGGCGCTGCCCGAGACCGGCGTCGACCAGATCGTCAACCGCATCCCGGGTGTCTGGCTGCCCAACATCCCGACCGGCCAGCTCCATCCCACGGCGCAGCCGGTGAACATCCGCGGCTTCGGCACCAGCACCACCATCAACACGCTGGTGATGGTCGACGGCGTGCCGATCAACGATCCCTACTTCCGGACCATCAACTGGAGCACCATCCCCAAGAACTCGGTGGAGCGCATCGAGGTCATCAGGGGCGGCGGCGCCACCAGCCTGTGGGGCAACATGGCGATGGGCGGCGTGATCAACATCATCACCCGCGAACCCAACCGCACGGGAGCGGCGGCCGACGTCAGCTACGGCAGCTACAACACTTCTACTGCGGAGGCGGCCGGCAGCTACGTCGTCAGCGAAAAGGTCAAGGTCGCGGCGAGCTACAACCATGCCCAGAGCTCGGGCTACAATCTCACGCCCGCGCAATTCCAGAACGCCAATCTGGTCCCGACCGCATCGAAGGCCGACAACATCGCCGCCGGCGCCTTCCTGACGCCGAGCGACAAGCTCAGGCTCTTCGCCAAGGCGTATTTCAACCAAACCTACGAGGACGGCCTGGTCTGGGCCTTCGCCCACAACAACTGGTCGACCTATCGCCTGCTGGCGGGGGCGGCCTACCAGATCGACGAACAGTCCTCGATCAACGCCAGCGGCTGGCTGGCCAGCGGCTCGTTCGGCACCATCAACGTGGCGAGCGGCTCCTATACGCTGAACAGCACCGGCTTCCTCAACCAGTTCGTCAGCCAGATCGAGGCCTCGCCCAGCGCCGACCAGGGCGGCTCGATCTTCTACGAGGCCAATTTCGGCCCCTTGCGCGACGTCAAGATCGGCGTCGACGGGCGGCGCACGCTGATCACCGACTACAACAGCCTCTATGCCAGCGCGATCGCCAACCCCACGACCTTCGTCACCAACGGCGAGCACCGGTTCCAGGGCGTGTTCGGCCAGGGCACCTGGCGCTTCAACGGCGTGCCGGTCGACATCACCGTCGGCGTGCGCGGCGATTTCTGGCAGGCAATGAATGCCAGCGTGCTCACTCAGAACTCCAGCACCTTGAACGTCGTGCCCAACACCAGCGCCGCGAGCTTCGATCCGCGCGTCGGCCTGAAGTTTTATGCCAGCGACGAGGTGACCCTGCGCGGCGCGATCTACCGCAACTTCTCCGCGCCCGGCATGAACCAGATGTACCGAAGCTTCGCCAGCGGCACGTCTTTCACGGCGACGAACCCCAACCTGCAGCCGATGACCAACTTCGGCCAGGAAATCGGCCTCGACTTCGAGTGGAAGGGCTTCACCCTGTCGGGCACCTACTTCAACAACAACCTCAACAACTTCATCGACTTCGTGACGGTGTGCAACACCAGCCCGGCCTGCGCCGCCCCCTTCGTCACGGCGGCGGGGCTCAGCCCCGCCTTCACGACGATCCGCCAATACCAGAACGTCGGCAACGCCACCTTCCAGGGATTCGAGCTGATCGCGACCTGGCAGCCGGTCGAGCAGCTGCGCTTGACGGCGAGCTTCACCAACACCGTGGCCTACCTCACCAGCTCGACCAATCCGGCGCTGGTGCGCACCGGCGTGCAGCTCGGCCAGGTGCCGAGCTACATGGTCACCGCCGGCGTCGAATGGCGCCCGATCGAGACCCTGGTCCTCACAGCCTCGATGAAGTCCTTCCCGCCATACTGGAACGACACCGGTCACACGCAGTTGAACGACGGCGCCACCCTGGTCGACCTCGGCGTCAGATGGTCGCCGGCGAAGGACGTCGACGTCTATGGCAGTATCCAGAACCTGTCGAACGTGAATTACCTGGCCTCCGGCTATACGCTGACGTCCTTCGAAGGATCGACCGTGAGCGCCACGTCCATCCCGCAGCTCGGGATGCCGCTGACCGCCATCGCCGGCCTGAGAGTGAGGTTTTGATGCGCCCAATATTCGCGCTTGCCGCGCTCGTCCTGTTCGGATCGACCGCCGCGGCCCAGCATCAGCACGGCAAGCCGGGCAGCACCCCGCAAGCCTTCACGGCGACGCCGGCCTTCGGGCCGGACGGCACGCTCTGGGTGGTGCGGCCCAACGTCGATCGCATCGTCGTCCAGCGCTCGAGCGACCTCGGCAAGACGTTCGCCGCGCCCGTCACGGTGACGCCCGAGCCCATGAACCTCGACTGGGGACCCGATGCGCGGGCGCGCATCGCCGTCGATCGCAAAGGCCAGCTGGTCGTCACCTTCGGCACCTTCCAGGACAAGAACTTCAACGGCCGTGCCTTCTTCGCCCGCTCGAGCGACGGCACGACCTTCACCAAGCCGCGTCCCCTCACATCGGACACGACCAGCCAGCGCTTCGAGGTCGCGGGCGTCGACCCCGACGGCCGCGTCTTCGCCGCCTGGCTCGACAAGCGCAACGTCGCCAAGGCCCGCACCGCCGGCAAAGCCTATGCCGGCGCGGCGCTCGCCTATGCCTGGGAGAACGGCGATGCGGATTTCGGCAACACCGCCATCGCCCTCGACAACACCTGCGAATGCTGTCGCCTCGGCGTGGCCTTCGCCGGCGCCGGACGACCGGCCGTGGTGTTCCGCAACATCTTCCCGGGCTCGGTGCGCGATCACGGCGTGATCACCTTCCGCGATCCCACGACGCCGGGGCCGGTGCGCCGTGTCAGCGTCGACGATTGGAAGATCGAGGCCTGCCCCCATCATGGCCCCAGCCTCGCCATCGCGCCCGACGGCTCGTACCACGTCGCCTGGTTCACCGACGGCACCGCGCGCAAGGGCCTGTTCCATGCCCGTGCCGATTCCGCCGATGCGCCCTACTCCCAGCCGCGGCCCTTGTCGGCAGCCAGCCGCCAGCCGTCGCGGCCGTATCTGTTGGCCAGCGGCCCGGCGCTGCATCTCGTGTGGAAGGAGTTCGACGGCGACAAGGTGGCGGTGCGCTGGCAGGCAAGCCACGACAGCGGTCGTCAATGGAGTGCCGCGCGCACCGTGGCCGAGACGTCGGACGCCTCCGATCATCCCCTGCTGGTCGCCGACAGGCAGCGTGTCTACCTGTCATGGCTCACCAGGAACGAGGGCTACCGCCTGATCCCGCTGGGAGACCAGCCATGAGACTGTCCCTCTTCCTGGCCCTGCTGCTCGGGCTCGCCGCGGTCGGAACGGCCAACGCTGATCCCCTGCCGTTCGAGCGCGGAAGCTGGGCCAGGCTCAACACAGCCCATGCCGGCCAGCCGACGGTGATCCATTTCTGGGGCCTCACCTGCGCGCCCTGCCTGGTCGAGATGCCGCACTGGGCGGCGCTCAGGAAGGCGCGGCCCGATATGCGGCTGGTGCTGATCGCCGCCGACCCGGTACCGCAGGATCCCGAACGCCTCGACGCCGCCCTGGCGCGGTTCGGTCTCGACGCGACCGAAAGCTGGGCCTTCACCGACCGCTTCTACGAGCGCCTGCGCTACGAGATCGACCCGGCCTGGGCCGGCGAGCTGCCGCGCACCGTCATGATCGATCGCGACGGCAAGGCCACGGTGCTGCCCGGCGTCGCCGACCTGGCGCAGGTCCGCCAGTGGCTCGACGCCCAATCCAAGTCTCAGTGAGGAGCATGTGATGTTCATCCGAACCCTTTCCCTGATCGCCGCCGCGGCTCTCGTTGCGTCACCGGCCTTGGCGCAGGACTACAAGGTCGGCTCGCTGGAAATCAGCCAGCCGTGGACGCGCGCCACCGCACCGACCGCCAAGGCGGGCGGCGGCTTCGTCACCATCACCAACAAGGGCACGGCGCCCGACCGCCTGATCGCGGCGCGCAGCACGACTTCAGCGAAGGTCGAGATTCATGAAATGAAGATGGATGGCAACGTCATGCGCATGCGCGAGCTCGACAAGGGCCTCGAGATCCCGCCGGGCGCGACCGTCGAGCTGAAGCCCGGCGGAAACCACATCATGTTCATGGAGCTCAAGGCGCCGTTCGCCAAGGACACCAGGATCCCCGTGACCTTGGTGTTCGAGAAGTCGGGCAGCATCGACATCGAGCTGCCGGTACAGGCACTAGGCGCCCAGCCTGGCAAGCACTGAAGCAGGCGGCTACATCGCCTGCAGCAGCACCCAGGCGATCATGGCCATGCCGATCACCGACACGAACCAGGCGAGCGTGCGCAGCCAGGGAATGCCGGCCACGTAGATCACGGCATAGGCGAGCCGGCCCCAGAAGAAGATCATGGCGCCCATCGCCGTCGTGGCATTTGCCTTGCCGGCAGCGGCAGCGATCAGCACCAGCGCCGCGAACAGCACCAGGTTCTCGATCATGTTGAGGTGAGCCCGCTTCGCGCGGCCGGCCCAGCCGGTGTAGTCCGGCACGTCCTCACGGTTGCCCGCGAGCTTGGGCAGGCCGACCTGCTGGTTGGCGCCGGTGGCTGCGATCAGCACCTGCACGAAGCAGAGAATGGTCGAGAACAGAAGGTATTTCAGGTCCGGTGACATAGGCGTTTTCTCCCCGTCTATTTGGTCCCGAACAGGCGGTCGCCCGCGTCGCCCAGGCCGGGGACAATATACCCGTGATCGTTGAGCTTGGCATCGATCGCCGCCGCGAACACCGGCACGTCGGGATGGACCTCGGCGAAGGCGCGCGCGCCCTGCTCGGAGCCCAGCACGCAGATGAATTTGATGCGCTTGGCGCCCGATTCCTTCAGGCGATCGACCGCGGCGATGGCGGAGTGCGCGGTCGCCAGCATGGGATCGCAGACGATGACGTCGCGATCCGAGATGTCCTGCGGGATCTTGAAGTAGTACTCGACCGCCTGCAGCGTCTTGGGATCGCGATAGAGCCCGACATGGCCGACGCGCGCCAGCGGGACGAGATCGATGATGCCCTCGGCCAGCCCCAGTCCCGCGCGCAGGATCGGCACGACGACCAGCTTCTTGCCCTCGAGCAGCGGCGCCTTCATCGCCTCGATCGGCGTGGTGATGTCGCGCTCGACCAGCGGCAGGTCGCGCGTGGCGTCGTAACCCAGCAGCAGGCCGATCTCTCGCAGCAGGCGGCGGAAGTTGGTGCTCGACGTCTCCTGGTCGCGCATCTTGGTGAGCTTGTGCTGCACCAGCGGATGGCTGACGACGTGGATGGAATGCGGCAAGGACATTTTCAGTATCTCCCCAAAACAACTGTCATCCCGAGCGCAGCGAGGACCTTCAAGGCCGTGAGCAAAGGTCACCCCTTGCTCGGGATGACAATGGACGCCTAAAACACAGTGCCGTCGCTGAGCACGGCAATCGGCGGGCCACCGCCCGGGCGACGCTCGGCGGCAAGCACGCGGCCGGCGAACCAAGTACCGGCCTCCAACACCTTCACCAGCGGCAGGCGCGCGGCATCGAGGCCGAGATGGCCGCGCACGTGGCAAGCGATGCGATCGAGCAGCGCCACCGTCAGCGCCCGCCATTCCACGATCGGCTCGTCGCCGGCAGCGAAGCTCTTCTCCAGCAGTGCCTTCTGCTTGGGTCTGAGCGCCCCGGCATCGATCAGAAGGCCGCCATTGCGATATTCGGGCAGGCCGGTCAGCTCATCGAGGGCCGTGACCTTGAGGCCCGCGCCTTCGATCGGCTCGACCAAAGAATAGGACAGCCACTGCGACAGTTTGTGGAACGGCACCCAGCCCACGGCCGCATGCTGCCAGACGTCGCCCATGGGCAGCGGCCAGATCGGCGACAGCTTGTCGAGCACGGCGGCCAGGATGCTCGCAGCCTTCACCTCGGGTTGGGCGACGACGTCGAAGAGATCGCCCGGCCGCGACAGGCCGACGCCGCCCAGCTTGCGTAAAAGCTCGGCACGGCCTTCCAGGCCGGTCAGCGGATTGTGCGCCTTCACCTGGAAGCCCATGGCGATGTCCATCGGCGTCAGCGCGGCAAGGCGCTCGGCATCGACGCGCAGCGGATCGCCCTTGGCATCGCGGCTGAACGCGCCGTTGGCGAACATGTGGAAGCTCGCCACCCCCAGCCCCTCGGACCGTGCGTAGGTCTCGCCAGTGCCCGGCTCGCGATACGACCACGTCGGCCCGGCGCCGGCATCGAGCAGGACCGACACCACGGCGAGGTCCATGCGCCGGCGCGCGATCTCCTCCTTGGGCAGTCCGGACAGGCGCCCGGCCAGTGCCGGCCAGCGGTCGCGGCCGCCGGCCTCGAAATGCCGCCAGCGCGAATGGAAGGGGATCGCCAACGGATTGGCGAAGCGCTGCCGCGTGACCTCGAGCGTCGCCTGCACGGCGGCCTCGAGCCCGTTGGGATCGACCGAGAACCAGGCCGATCGCCCGTCCTCGGCATACTTCAACATCGCCTCCGCCCGCTCGCGGATCGCCGCGGGCGTGCGCAGGTAGGTGATGTCATCCCGAGGCCGAGGGCCGAGGGATCTTTCCTGTTCCGTCAAAGATCCCTCGCTGCGCTCGGGATGACAGCTATCGCTGTCACTCGTTGAGACCCCGTCCCTTCGCCTTGGCGAGTTCGGCGGTCTCCGGCTTCTTGGACGTGAAGTAGCCGGCGGCCTTCTTGGCATCCATCTCGACCTGGGCGTCGGCGGGAATCAGCTCGTCGGGAATCGCCACCTGCTCGACGATCTCGATGCCCTGCTCGCGCAGCGCATCGGACTTCATGTTGCTCATCGACGCGAAGCGGTCGATGCGGGCGATGCCGAGCCAATGGAACACGTCGGGCATCAGCTCCTGCAGGCGCATGTCCTGCACGCCGGCCACGCATTCGGTGCGATTGAAGTACTGCGCCGCCGAATCGCCGCCGGGCTGGCGTTTGCGCGCGTTGTAGACCAGGAACTTGGTGACCTCGCCCAGCGCGCGGCCTTCCTTGCGATTGTAGATGACGACGCCGACGCCGCCCTTCTGCGCCATCTCGATGCAGATCTCGATGCCGTGCGCAAGGTAGGGCCGGCAGGTGCAGATGTCGGAACCGAACACGTCCGAGCCGTTGCACTCGTCGTGGAGGCGGCAGGCGATCCTGGTCTCCGGCTTGCCGAGCTTCGACACGTCGCCGAAGAAATAGACCGTCGACCCGCCGATCGGCGGCAGGAACAGTTCGAGGTCGGGTCGCGTCACCAGCTCGGTGTACATGCCGCCGGTCTGCTCGAAGAGCGTGCGGCGCAGGTCGCTCTCCTTGACGCCGAAGCGCTCGGCGATGCCGGGCAGCCACCATACCGGCTCGATGGCCGCCTTGGTCACCTTCACGTCGCCTGATCCGCTCAGGATGTCGTTGTCGGGTTTCAGCCGGCCGGCGGTTATGGCGTCCATGATCTCCGGCATGTTCACATGCGCCTTGGTGACGGCGATGGTCGGGCGGATGTCCCAGCCGGCGGCCAGCTTGTCGGCGAACACCTCGGCCACCATGTGGCCCCACGGATCGAGCGACACGATCTTCGCAGGCTCGAACCAGCTCTCGAACGGCCCGATCGGCTCGGCCGGCGAGGTGTTGGTAAAGTCCGGGCGATGGCCGGGCTTCAGTTCCTGCGCCGCGACGGCGAGGGCGCGATAGATGCCGTAGGACCCGGAATGCACGCCAATGGCATTGCGCTTGGCGGGATCGCCGACGGTGCCGACGACGGGCCCCCGACTCTTGGGGTCGCGCGCACCCCAGATCACCGGGGGAGCCGCCTGGCCGCCCTGGGAGGGGTGGGTATTCAGTCTGATGTGAGCCATGTGCTTTCCAGATGCCAAAAGCCGGGAAAGCGAGGCATTTTAAGCCCTGTGGATGGCAAAGGGAAGACGCAGCAAAGCGCTGTAAAAGCGCGGCTGCCAAGGAAACTCCTGGGCAACGGGCTGCTCCTGCTGGGCTCCTTCGGGCTCGGCTTGGCCGTGGCCGAGGCGGCCGTCCGCTGGATGGACGACATGCCGCTGTTCTCCTTCCCCCTGCCGTTGGCGGTCGGCCGCGACACGGCAGCCTCGCATGTCGACGTGCTGCCGCGAATCGCCGGAATCGACGGCAAGTGGTTCTTCGACATGGTGCCGCCACCGCCGCGCCAACCGGTGCCCGAGCAATGGCAACGCTGGTATGACGACGCGGAGCACCGCCACGCCGCGACCGGATCGATGTTCCGCGGCGGCGACATGTTCAAGGTCTGGAACGCCGCGCTCGCGCCCGACCCTTGCGACCACATCATGCTGCGCGACGCGCCGGGGGCGCTGTTCGTCTTCGATCCGCCCGACGGCAAGCCGCTGCCGCCGTTTCGTTTCCTGCCGAGCGCCACCAATCCCGAAACGATGGTGACCAACGCGTTCGGCTGGCGCGGCGGACCGGTGAGCTTCGCGCGCACCCCCGCGCACCATCCACATCGTCTTCATCGGCGCCTCGACGGTGGTGAGCAGCCATCACATGCCGCATTCCTTTCCCGAATTCGTCGGTCATTTCCTCGAGCGATGGGCCAGGGCGCGCGCCCTCGATGTGCGCTTCGAGGTGCTGAATGCGGCGCGCGAGAGCATCAGTTCCACCGGCATCGCCGCCGTGGTGCGACAGGAGGTGGTGCCCACCAAGCCGGACCTCGTGGTCTACTACGAAGGCGGCAACCAGTTCGAGCTCGACTCGATCGCAGGCGATGCACCACGCCGGCCGGCCGCCGCAGACCGCGCACCGCCGGGACCGCTTGAGAGGCTGGTGAAGGACGCAGCGCACTGGTCGGCGTTGGCGCAGCGTGTGCAAGCCGCGACGGGCTACTCGACCAGCCGCGCGGCGGTGCGGAATGGCCCAAGCCACCCTACAAGCTCGACTGGCCGGCCGGCCTGGACGAGAACGCACCCGACATCAGGCGCCCCGACCTGCCGCTCAATCTCGGCATCATCCTGCGCGATCTCGACCAGATCAGGACGGACCTTGCCACGGTCGACGCCGAGCTCGCCGTCTCCTCCTTCGTGTGGATGGTGCGCGATGGCATGGTCCTCGATCCGATGCGGCACCGCTACACCCTCGAACACCTCAATCGACGCTACTTTCCCTTCACGTACCGCGACCTCGAACGGCTGGCCGCCTTCCAGAACCGCGTGCTCGCGGCCTACGCCGGTGCCCACGGCCTGCCTTTCCTCGATATCGCGGCGACGATGCCCTTCGACCCGAACCTGTTCTTTGACGCCGTTCACAAGACCTACCCCGGCGAGCGCATGCAGGGCTGGGTGACTTTCCTGCTGCTCGTGCCGCTGATCGAGCAGCGGCTGGCAAGCGGTGCCTGGCCCAAACCGGTGACAACGATGCCGGCCAGCCATCCCGCCTTTGTCGAGCCGCCGCGACTCATTCAGGTCGACTGCCGCAAGCCTGCGTGAGCGACGCCTCACCACTTCTCGCGGGTCTCGCGTTCCGGCAGCGCGGCTCCGATGTCGGCCCAGGCCAGTCGACCTTCGACGCCATAGCGGTGCGTCGGTGTCACGGCCTGCGGCTGGTCGAGCGTGCCGGCCGCCACTGCCGTATCGGCGCGTGAATCGTATTTCAGATAAAGCGGCGTGCCGCAGATGCCGCAATGCGCACGCCGAGCGATCGGCGACGAACGGAAGATCGCGGGCGTGCCGCGCCACACAAGCGCTTCGTCATCGAACCAAACCAGCGTGGCGAACCCGCCACCGGTCCAGCGCCGGCACATGCCGCAATGACAATGATGGACGTTCCGCGGCCGCGCGCTGCTCGCCCAACGGACGGCGCCGCACAGGCAGCCGCCGGTCATGAGGTCAGCCGACATGCCGGGCCACAATGCGCGCCAGAAGCTCGGCCTGGGTTTCCGCCGTCTTCGCTTTCCTGGTTCGCGGGCGCTTCAACGCACCCGCTTCGAAGGCGGCGATCACCGCGTCATGAACATAGGAGGTGCGGCATACGGTTGGCGTGTTGGCGAGCTCCTCGGCGATCCCGATCACCGCCTCCCGCACCTGACGTCGGCGCTTGCGCTCGCTGTCGGCTGGCTCGGTCGCGGCGAGCGCCCTCAGGGCCGAAGCGGAGGCGACCAGAGTCCGAAAATCCTTGAGCGAGATGCGCCGGCCGGCGATCTCCTGCAGGAAGGCGTTGACCTCGGCCGCGCGCACCGGCCGCACGACGTCCCCATCGCGCCACTGGAACAGGCGCCGGCCCGGCATGTCGAGAAGACGCGCCATCGCCGCATGGAGGCGCGCACTTCTCACTTCCTTGCTGATGATCCTGCCGCCTTTGGCCTTGAACGACAGCGTCACGACGCCCTTGTCGCCGAGCCTGACGTTCGACTTCAACAGGGTCGTGGCGCCCCGAGTGCCGCGCTCGCGGGCATATTCCTCGCCGCCGGCACGAATCGCCGTGCGGCTCACCAGCTCGACGATCGACGCGGCGACGAAACGCCGATCGATCTCCTCCAGGGACAGGCAGCGGCCGACCGCGCGGCGGATCGCCGGCAGCGCCTTGGCAAGGCCCGCGAGCCGGCGCGCCTTCAGCGCCTCGCGGACCTCGGCCCATCTGGGATGGTAGCGGTATTGCAGCCGGCCGGCGGCGTCCTCGCCGACGGCCTGCAGATGGGCGGCGGGATCGGCCGCAAAGCGGACATTGATGTAGGCTGGCGGCACGGCCAGCGCCTTCAACCGGCGGATTTCGCCGACGTCCCGCACGAAGGTTCCGGAGGGCGTTACGAAGACAAAACCCTTGCCGCAACGCTGCCGCCGCAGCGTCAGCGCTTCGAGGCCGACGATCACGAGGCCTCTTTCCTCGGCCAGCCGGGCGACGGTCGAGCGCTGCGACATAAGCGGAAAAACGCCCGCCCCGGACGGGCGTTCCGTGCCATCCCGGACGCCTTCATTTCCGCTGCAACCTGAAAGCGGCCAAGGCGTTGACAGTCAACGGGGAGTGTATGAACGCCGCAGCGGGAATGATCAAAGAGGCATTGTTGCAAGGCACGAGCGAGGCCGAGCGGTTTCGCCTGCTGGTCGAGGCTGTCTCCGACTATGCCATCTACATGCTCGACCCCAACGGCATCGTGACCAGCTGGAACGCCGGCGCCGAACGAATCAAAGGCTACAAGGCGAGCGAGATCATAGGCCGCAGCTTCGCGACCTTCTACGAGGAGGCCGACCGCCAGGCCGGAATACCCCAGCGCGTGCTGGAGATCGCGTCACGCGACGGCAAGTTCCAGGCCGAAGGCTGGCGCGTACGCAAGGACGGCAGCCGCTTCTGGGCATTCGTCATCGTCGACGCCATCTACGACAACGGCGAGCTGATAGGCTTCGCCAAGATCACGCGCGACCTCACGGAGCGGCGGGAGGCCGAGGAGGAGCTGCGGCGCAGCGAAGAGCTGTTCCGCCGGCTCGTCGAGGGCGTGACCGACTACGCGATCTACATGCTCGACCCCAGCGGCATTGTCGCCAACTGGAACGCCGGCGCCCAACGCATCAAGGGGTACGGGCCCGACGAAATCGTCGGCCAACACTTCTCGATCTTCTATACCGACGAGGACCGTAGCCGCGGCGAGCCGGCGCGCAGCCTCGCCATCGCCGAGCGCGACGGTCGCTTCGAGGCCGAGGCCTGGCGGCAGCGCAAGGACGGGAGCCGCTTCTGGGCCAATGTCGTGATCGACGCCATTCGCGAACCGTCAGGCCACCTGGTGGGGTTCGCCAAGATCACGCGTGACATCACCGAACGGCGCGACGCCCAGCTCGCCCTCGAACGCACGCGCGAAGCGCTGCTGCATTCGCAGAAGATCGAGGCGATCGGCAAGCTGACCGGGGGCGTGGCGCACGACTTCAACAATCTTCTGACCGTCGTCCTCGGCAGCCTCGATCTGTTGCGCCGCTACCTGCCCAACGACGATCCACGCATCACCCGGCTGCTCGACAACGCCCTGCAAGGCGCGCAACGCGGCGCCAACCTGACGCAACGCATGCTGGCCTTCGCGCGGCGACAGGAGCTCGACCTGCGGCCGGTCGACCTGTTGGAGCTGACGCGCGGCATGCGCGACCTGCTGCAGCGCTCGCTCGGCCCCCAGATCGCCATCGAAGTACGCTTTCCGCTGGCCATCGACAACGTCACGGTCGATCCACAGCAGCTCGAGACGGCGCTGCTCAATCTCGCGGTCAACGCACGCGATGCCATGCCCGGCGGCGGCATCCTGACCATCGCCGCCCGCAACGAGACAACGGTGGGCGACGCCAAGCTGCGCCCCGGTCGTTATGTCAGGCTTACGCTGCGCGATACCGGCGAGGGCATGGATGCGGAGACGCTGGCGCGCGCCACCGAGCCGTTCTTCACCACGAAGGGCACCGGCAAGGGCACCGGCCTCGGCCTTTCCATGGTTCACGGCATGGTCGAGCAACTCGGCGGACAAGTGATCCTGCACAGCAAACTGGGGGAAGGCACGACTGTCGAACTCTGGCTGCCGGCCGCGGAGCAACCCGTCACGACCGACCATCCGGGGACCGAGGCTCGCACAATCGAGCAGAGCCGGCCGCTCACCATATTGGCCGTCGATGACGATGCGCTGGTGCTCGCCAACACGCGCGCGATGCTCGAGGATCTCGGCCACACCGTCCTCCTGGCCTATTCCGGCGAACAGGCGCTCGAACAGCTCGAACGCACGCCTGCCATCGAGTTGGTGATCACCGATCACGCCATGCCCAAGATGACCGGCGCCGATCTGGCCGGAAGAATATTGGCCCGCCGGCCCGGGCTGCCGATCATCCTGGCGACCGGATATGCCGAGTTGCCGGCTGTGGACGCCACGGTGCCCCGACTGTCCAAGCCGTTTCGGCAGGAGGCCCTGGCCGCAGCCTTGGCCAACGCGACGACGGGTGATCGCGCGCTCTCGCTGAAGAATCGATAGGCCGGAATCCATCCCTCTGAGGGCAGCTAGACGAATTGTGCGTCGGGATGCGATTGTGACGGCATGATCCGTCGTCGTGTCCTCTTTGCGCTTCCCGCCGTTTCGTTCGCTTCGGCCCGCGCCTTCGCCCAGCCGGTCAACACCCTGCCAGGGATGACGACCGTCACCTTCCCGCCCGGCTCCAACACGACGACGCTTGCCGGCCAGCTGGGTCCAGGCGGCCGCAATGTCTATTACGTGCAGGCCAAGGCAGGGCAGACTCTCATGGTCTCGGTGATGCCCATCGCCACCGGCATCAGCTTCCAGGTCTTCAAGGCCGATGCGAGCCTGGCCAAGGGCACCGACGGCCTGCCCCTCGTCAATGGCGGCACGCTGCCCGACGCCGGGCCGACCGACAACGCGACGGCGTGGATCGGGGCCATCCCTGTCGACGGCAACTATCTCGTCCTGGTGGCGATGCGCGTTGCCGAGGCGGCAACGCCCGGCCCGTATACTCTCACCGTGTCCCTGAGATAGGATCGCAAGTATTTGCCTCTTTGATGCAAATTAGATTAGACTGCGCTCAAGGAGACGTCCAATGAAAGCGCTCGTCGCCATCGCCTTGGTATCCATGTTGGTGGCAGCCGCCCATGCCCAGCAGCAGCCGGCGACTCAGCAGCAGGCGCCTGCAGGACAAGCGATGTGCATGTCCCAGCATGTCGAGGCGCCGGGTGTATCGGCCGCCGCGCTGATCACCCGCGGCTATGACATCAAGGCCGCCGTCCCGGGCGGCCTTTGGGTGCAAAAGGACCGTGAGGTCTATTTCTGCAATTCCGGCCGGGCTTTGGACAATGACGTGCTGTGCTGGCGGCTGCGCGAACCGGTCAAAGGGCAGATCTGCCAATAAATGATTGCGCCTCAGGTGCAATTAATTCATAAAGCCAGGGTCAGCTGATCGCGAGCGCCGAGGTGCTTGGGGGAGTTCGGCCTCCTCGATGGTTGGCAGCTGTGCGGAGTGTGCCGGCGCGTCCGGGGTGGATTGCGCCGGCATCTCCTCTCTTCACTTTCTCAAGGAGCGCTCTGCGCGGCGCCTCAGGACGAGGCGACTCTAGGACCTGCCGGTGCAGGTGAAGGTGAGCGGTCGCGGCTTGAAGACCGGCGCCGGCGTCTTCGCGGCTTCGACATTCCTGGGCCAGGCGCCGCTCTTCAGATGGCGCTCCACCGCCGGCACCAGCCCCTGCAGGAAGACCCAGGCGCGCAGGCGCTCGCCGGCGTAGCTGTTGTGGATGGCGTCGACAAAGAGATCCGGATCGAACGGCATCTGGCGCGCCACGTCGATGAAGGGGAGATCGTGTGCGCGCGCGTACTTGGCGAACACGCGGTTCTGGAACGCCGCCAGCCGCTCCATGTCGCGATAGTAGAACGGCCCGTAGTTCTGGTTGATGTGGTCGAGGATCGAGCGGTGGCGGATCGGGTCCAACTGCATCCCGTCCTTCACCAGCCAGAAGAATGACGCCAGCACCAATTCGGCGCCGACCGAATCGCCCGCGGCCCGTATGGTGTCGAGGTCGTGCAAGATCGTCGTCAGATGGACCGGCAGGTCGGGGCGGGTGATGTCGGGATCGCGCGGATCGAGGCCCTTGGGCCACGCCAGCGTGTAGTCCTTCTTTGCAAATTCGCCGCCACCTTCGGGCAAGCTGCGCGCGCTGAACAATGCGTGGACGCGCCGGACCAGCGCCGAGTCGTATTGAAGGTCGGTCCACCACGTACCGCCGGCGGCGCCGCCGCCGCCAACCGGTCGTGCCGGACAGTGGTCGCTTGTGGCGCCGGCCGAATACGAGACGTCGGGCGTCATGGTGCGCAGGTCGAACTGGTTCGCGCCTTCGTAGTACACGAGCATGTCCGGGCGCAGCGGCAATACTTCGTCGCGCACGATCACGACGTTGTCGCTCGAGGTGATGCTTTCGCGGCCGGCATTGAGGATCTCGAAGGTCACGCCAAGTTTGCGCGATGCAGCCCACATGTTCAGCCAGTTGCCGACGAACTCGGGATACGAATATGGGAAGTAGTGATTGCCGACGGTGGTCGAGGCGCCGATGAAGGCGATGCGCACCGTCCGCGGCTGGCGCGCGAACGGCACCGGCGGTCCGCGAAAGCCATAGTCGTTGGTCACGAGGCCGATCGGCGTCGTGGCGTTGGGCAGGAAGCGATAGGGCGGCCGCGCCTCGCCTGACGGCGGATCGTACACATGGAGATGACCCGGTGCGCCGCAGAGATAGGCGTGGCGACAGGGATCGCCGACGAAGGTGGCGTTCCAGGCCTGAACATGTCGGCGCGGCGCGTCCCGTCGGTGATGCCGCTCTGTTCGACCTTGTGGACGAGGTCGAGCCATTCCTTCGGTATCGCTCTGCGATTTGGCAGAGGCGGCGGATCGGCGAAGAACCAGGCGCGATCGACGCCCGGAGCGAGGGCGATCTCGTCGAGATGGCGTCCTACGGGGGCGTTGTCGGCATTCGTATCAAGCTGACGCACGACGAATTCGGCCGCGCCGGTGCACAGCGCGACCGAAGCCACGATCAATAAAACGTTCAGCCAAAGCCTTCCCACGACCTCGCTCCTACACGATTCGTCGAGCCGGGTCGTTGGTTCATCGAGCCGCGGCTTCCCTCAAGGCGATCGGATGCAAAATAGGGGGAGGCATCCAATTTCCGCGTTGTCGCGTCACCCCAATGTATTTGCAGCAACCATTACCCTTCATCCGGCGTTGGGACCGAGCTGTAACTGCCTGTTCTGCAGAGACTTTTTGCACTGTCCTTCTGCCCACGAGGATTCGCGTAATGCCCCTCAGTTGGTCCACTCTTCCAGACTCTCAACTCTGCATCGTCAGCGGCGAGGGCACGGTCACTCGTTCCGACATCGACGCGTATCTCAGCGGTACCGTCGGCGAAGGCGCCAAAGGCTACGCCAAGCTGGTCGACATCACGGCCTGCACGTTGGCGCTCGACGCCGACGATCTGGAGACGGTCGCCGATCGCCTCCTGCACTACGGCATGGGCGAGCGGCCCGGTCCCGTCGCCATGGTCGTGGGCTCCGCACTCAATCTCGACATGGCGGTATTGCTGAAGCAGAGAGCAGGCGACCGTCCGTTTCGCATCTTCACCGGCATCGGCGCGGCACGCTCCTGGTTGAAGGGCTACCAGGAGACCTACGATCCCGCCGCCTTCGCGACCGGCCTCAGCATGCGCAGCCTGCGCGCCGTCTGACTGCTTGCCTCGCCCGCCCAAAGCGGGTGAATTGGGCGCATGCAGTTCGGCTGGCTTACCCTTCAGATGTCGCCCTCGCCCGACGAGGACGCCCAACGCATCGAAAACCTGATCGACCAAGTCTGCAGCGCCGAGCGCCTGGGCTTCTCCGACGTCTGGCTGACGGAGCACTATTTCACCGGCGAGAGCGTCTATTCGGACTCGCTGATGTTCGCCGCGGCCCTCGCCATGAAGACCGAGCGCATCCGCATCGGTTTTGCCGTGGTGCAGATGCCGTTCCATCATCCGGTGCGGCTGGCCGTACAGCTCGCCCTGCTCGACAATCTCAGCAAGGGCCGCATCGACGTCGGCATCGGCAAGGGCACGGTCTACAACGAGTACGAGTTCGTGGGCCACGGGCTGCGCAGCACCGACAGCCGCGAGCGCATGGAAGAAGCGGTCGACATCATCGAGCGTGCCTGGCGCGAGGCGCCGCTCAGCTACGATGGCCGGTTCCACAAGGTCCATATCCCGGCGATCCGGCCCAAGCCGGTGCAGCAGCCCGGCCCGCCGCTGTGGCGCTCGGTGATCTCGCCGGGCTCGTTCAAGGAATGCGGACGGCTCGGCGTCCCCATCCTGACGGCGCGGCTCCCCGTCGAGCGCATCAAGGAACGGTGGGCGACCTACGAAGCCGGCATCGCCGCTGGCGGCCACGATGAGCGCACGCGGACGCGGCTGCTGTCGCAGAGCGCGTTGTGGCGCAACGTCTACGTCGCCGAATCGGACGCGCAGGCCGAGGACGAGCTCGCCGGCCTGCTCACCGAGACGCGCGCCCACATGATGCATGTCCGCGAGGCCTACAATCCGGCCGACTTCGAGCCTGAGCCCGCGACACTCAATGCCTGGACCGATCCCAAGGTGCCGGACTCCGTCGCCATCCCCTTTGCGCTGCAGACGGGGTCGCTCTATGGCTCAGTGAAGCGCGTGCGCGAGCAGGTGGCGGAGCTGCGCGACGTCGGCGTCCAGCATCTGCTCTGCCAGACCGGCTTTGGCGCCATGGACCACGCGCAGAACATGGCCTCGATGCGCCGCTTCGGCGAGCAGGTGATGCCGGCGTTCCGCGATCAGCGTCAGCGATAGCTGGTGCGACCGTCGTCGAGGCCCGGCCCGACGCACCAGTTGAGCTGGCTGAGCGGCAGGCGCTGCGCTGACGCAACCATCGCCACGGCCCCCCGATCGATGCAATGGCCGTTGTTGCGGTCGTAGACCGGGGCCATGAGATGGCCATTGGAATCGTGGCCGGCGCCCAGCACATGACCGAGCTCATGCAGCATCACGGCTGTCAGGTCGCGCATGGAGAAGCGATCGGAGATCACATAGACGAAGCCGCTGCCGCGACTGCCCACCGTCATGGCGACCGCGCTGCGGTCTCGGGCGGCGAAGTGACGGCTGTCGACCTTGGCAATGATCCACGCCCCCGGACGGCGGAGCTGCGCGCTGTCGGAAGCGTCGGCAGGCAGCAGCACGGGGCGCAGGCGAACGAAGCCGTTCAGCACGTGGTTCCACTGCCGCAATGCCAGCCCGATGCGCTCGCGCTCCGCGGCATCGAAGTCGCCGTCGATGTAGATGGTGAGCGTGCGCGCGGCCATCGCGGCGGCCGACGGCTTGTCGGTGTAACGATAGGCGGAGGTGTCGTAGCGCGGCTCGCCGGTCGCCGCGGCCGCGGTCATCAGCGAAAGCGCGACGGCAAGCGCCAGCAGCGCCAGGCCGGAAGCCATCAATACCGTTACGAGACGCGTCAGGCGCACCGGAAACCCGCTCCTATGGCGGGGTATACGGGCTCCCGAGCGGCGCTATCCCTGTCGAATCAGGGCAACTTCGTGGCGCCGTTTCAACCACGTCCCCCGTAAGACAGGGGAGGAGAATGACCTTAGCAATCGCCCACGCGCTTGCCGCTCAGCACGCTGCTGCCTTTGACCGTGGTGCCGGCCTTGTCCTTGACCGTGAGCTGGCCCAGGCCCTCGTAGCTGTCGGGGTTGTAGCTGATCTCGGCCTCCGCGGTGATGCCGGGCGTCTGGTCGATCGGCGGGCAGACCGTGGTCGCCTTGAAGATGCCGGGCTGCTTGGGGCCCGGGGTGAAGGTGCAGCCATGCTTTGCGAAGTCGTCGGGCGTCGGATAGAGCAGGCGCTCCAGGATCGCCTCGCCGCCTTTGATGCAGACCTTCTTCGAGGTCGCCGGCATGGGTTGCATGCCCTCAAGGGTGGTCCTGTCGGTGACCTCCCACAGTCCGGCCTGGATCGCCGTCTGGCCGAAGGCCGGGCTAACGATCGGACCCGTGACCACCATGACCGCAATCGCTGCGGCAATGACAGAACGCTTCATCGACTTGGATCGCTCCTGATGTGACGACGGCGCAGCATAGCCTGCTGCGCCCTCGCCGTGCGATCCAAATCAGATGGACTACTGCTGGCGCTGCGGCGCCGGAGCAGGCGTGGCCGGCGCCGGCGTCGCCTGAGCCGGTGCGCGCGGCTGCTCGATTGTGACGTTGACGTTGCGATCAGGCGCACGGGCGACGTTGCTGTGCAGGCCCGGGGCGCCGAACATGAAATAGGCGCCAACCAGGACGGCTACGACCAGCGCCCCGACGATGAAGTAGAGACCGCCGCCACCAGTGGGCGGCCCGGATGTCACGTGGATGTCGGTCTTCGGATCATAGTCGGGCATGGGTATCTCCTCCTGGTCAGTCTCCGTGAAACGGCGAAGGTCACAGATCGTTCCCCACAGCAACTCGTGCGATCAGAAGAGCGAGTAGGTCTTGGATGTCGTCGTACCCGCCGGGGCGGCCGACGCCGCTGCAGAAGCGCTCGGCTGTTGCACGGTCTTCTCTTCCTTGACGCTGCATGCGCCCAGTGCGGCGACAACGGCAGCGGCGAGGGCAACAAGCGCAAGACGTCCCATCGGCAGGCTCCTCTTTCTGTGGTGTCGGGCAACGGCAGGGCCTGCGGCGCGGTTGCGAGGAACCGCCTGCCGGGGCTCGGCGTTATTGTCTTAATGTCGGCTGAGCCTCCGCCCTCCGAAACGCCGCTCAACGGTCGAAAGATCCTGATCGTCGAGGACGAGGCGCCCATTGCCCTCAATCTCGCGGCGGCCGTTCAGCAGGCCGGGGGCATCGTGATCGGCCCCGTTGCCTCGGTAGCCGGCGCCCACGCGGCCATGGCGGACAACCGGCTCGACGGGGCGCTTTTGGACATTCGCCTGCGCAACGAGACGTCGTTTCCGCTGGCCGATGTGCTGGCGGTGCTCAACATCCCCTTCGTGTTCGTGAGCGGCCTGTCGAGCGCCCTCATGCCCTACACGCACCGCGAACGGCCGCTGTTCGACAAGCCCTACGAGGCAAACGAGGTGATCGAGGCGCTGGCCCGGCTGGTCAGGGAGAGCGCGGCGGCTGAGCCTCGAGCCAACGACGCGCCTGCTTAGCATCTTCGAACACCTTCATCGGGCGATCGGCCACGGCGGCCGCGCCCAACAGGCGGGCGATGCGCTGGGCCTGCTCGGCGGTCGCGACGACGGCCAGCGCGCCCATGGTGCCGAGCGCATGCAGCCCGCGGATGCGCACGATGATCGACAAGACGTCGTCGGGCGTCATCGCCGCCTGCGCCCGGGTGCCATCGAGCAGCTTCGAATAGGACAGCGCGTTCGCCCCTTCGACGGCATCGAAAAAGCGCATGGCATCCGCCATCGTCACATCGCCTTCCGCCATGACGTCGACGGCGCGCCTGCGTGAATCGATGGTCCAGTAGAGCGCCATCTAGGCCGGCTGGGCATCCAGCCAACGCCGGGCCGCGCGGACGTCGCGGAAGATCTTGATCGGGCGATCAGCGGCGGCCAGCGCGCCGAACAGGCGGGCCAGCCCATGCGTGTGCTCGGTGACAACCACGATGGCGAGCGGCCCCATCGGCCCCGCCGAATGGTAGGCGCGGATGCGCGCGCCCAGCAGCATCATCTCCTCGTCGGTCAACGTGGAATCGCCGCGGGTTCCGTCGAACAACTTGCGGTAGGGCATGCTTCCGGCCACGACCACGGCATCGAGATATTCCTCGAGGTCGAGCAGCGTGACGTCGCCTCGGCATACGGCGGTCAGCATGCGCTGGTCATGATCGATCGTCCAAGTGATAGGCACGCGGGACTCGCCAGTTCTCCCTCGGCCGGCACAGTAGGGAGGCCGCGCACCGGCTGCAACCTCGGATCACAGGCCACGTTGACCTGCAGGTTGCCGATGAACAGCAAGAACATCACCCCGCTTGGAACCCAGGAACACGAGATCCTGCGCGCCATCGCCCGGGCAGCGACATCGGCGCCGGCGGTTCCGCTGTCGTCGACCCAACGGCTGCGGTTCGAGATGCTGGGCCTGATCGAGGATCGCGCCGATGGCATCCGCCTGACCGAGCGCGGGCGGGCCATCGCCGCGGCCCCGAGCGAAACGCCCCAAGCGGCACCAAAGGACCTGCATCAGCATGCGACCGCGCCGCGTGACCGGCGTGGCCGCCGCCTCGGGCTGAGGCGCCGCTCTCCCTTCTGAGATTATTGAAAGGCACTCCCGGCCGGTGGCGTCGCCGGGTCCGGCGGCGCTACCGGCCAGTGGCCGTGCCTACCAGTAGGTCGGCGCGTTGTAGTAGCGGTCGACCTGGCGGCCGTAGTCCGGCGTCCACTGGAAATCCTCGTCCATGTCGTAGGTCGGCGCCCGCTCGAGCAGCTTCTTGTCGAGATTGACGACATAGCCGCCCTTGCTCTCGTCGTAATTCAGGGTCGACCAGGGAAGCGGATGGTATTTCTCGCCGATGCCCAGAAAGCCGCCGAACGACATGATGGCGTAGATCGCCTTGCCGCTCACCTTGTCGATCATGATGTCGTCGATCGTGCCGAGCTTGTCGCCCTGCGGGTTGTAGACGGAGGTGCCTTCGACGCGTTCGGCGTTGATGAGCGTATTGGGCGTGATCCTGGTGATGTCGGCCATTGCTTGGTTCCTTCTTGGTTGTTGGTGCCCTGCCCAGCCGCGTCGGCCGATCAACGCGGGGCTGGCCCGGCAGTTGCTGCCGCCGGCGGATTCTAGGGGCGCGCTACAAGGTCCGGCCAACGCTGCGCAATGGCCGCAACCATATCGTCGGTGCGGGCCGCCAGGATGCGCTCGCCCTTGAAGGCCGTGGCCCGCGTCGGATCGCCGGTGGCGCCGGTTTGCTCGAACGGCCCGTCGAGCACGAGCTTGTCCATCCGCACGCTGCGTGGGTCCAGCGCCAGCATCACCGACGTCTCGCGCTCGTCGGCGTGGCCGCCCTCGGCGACGGCGAGCAGCGTTTCGGCCGCCGCGCCCAGACCCCGCATGTGCAGCACCAGAAGATCGGCCGCTCCGCCGGCAACCTCGTCGATCGGCTTTTCGGTCGAGACGCCGGTGTTCAGGATGACGAGCCGCCGCGCGCCGTGGCTGCGCAGGTTCCCTAGAAGCTCGTCCAGCAGGGACTTGAAGGTTGCGGCCGACAGATGCTGGCTGCCGGCGAACGACGTGAACGCCGGGTAGAAGCCGAAACCCACGACCGGCGCTGCAACCGCCGGCAGGCGCTCGATCAGCCGCTGGGCGAGCGCGCGGGCGGTCAGCGCATCGGTCTTGAGCGGCAGATGCGGACCGTGCGCCTTGGCCGCCGCGCCGATCGGAACCACGACCGGCGCTCCCGCCTCGAAACGAGCCTTGGCCTCGGGCCAGGTGAGGTCTTCCAGCCAGACGCCGGTGTCGGATGTCATGGCGTCACGCTAGCATGAGGCCCGGCGAACGAGGAGAATCTCATGCGAAAGACTGCCCTCATCCTTGCGTTGGTCGTGGGAGCGCTGCCGGCCCACGCCGCCGATCCCGAGGCCAACAAGAAGGTGGTGCTCGACTTCTATGAAAAGGGCCTGAACCAGAAGGACTTCGACGCGGCGGCCAAGCATTTCGGCCCGCGCTACATCCAGCACAATCCAGGGGCGCCGGATGGCATAGAAGGCTTCAAGGCCTTCATCGCCATGCGCAAGGAGAAGTTCCCCAACGCCAGGAGCGAGATCAAGCGGGTGTTCGCCGAAGGCGACTTCGTGATCCTGCACGTCCATGGCGTGCGCGAGCCCGCCGAGCGCGGCGTGGCGATCGTCGACATCTTCAGGCTGGAGAACGGCAAGATCGTCGAGCACTGGGATGTCGTGCAGCCGATCCCGGAGAAGCCGGCCAACAGCAACGGCATGTTCTGACGCTCAAGCCGCCCGTCGCGGCCGTTCCAGTTCGACCAGCTCGGCGCGTTGTTTCGGCAAGGCCGTGGGATACGTCTGCTGCAGGAAGACGATCAGCTTCTCGCGCACCTCGCAGCGCAGGTCCCAGGCCTGCTCCGAATTGCGCGCGCTGACCAGCGCGCGCAGCTGCACGGCCTGCTCGTTGCTCTCGACGACCTGCAGGTTGACGACCTCGCCGCTCCACAGCTTGCTCGCGCGCACGATCTTCTCGAGCTCGCTGCGAACGTCGGAGACCGGCACCGTGTAGTCGACCCACAGGAAGACCGATCCGATCAGGTCGGTGCCCTGCAGCGTCCAGTTCTGGAAGGGCTTCTCGAGGAAGTACGACAGCGGCACCACCAGGCGCCGCCAGTCCCACACCTTGATGACGACGTAGGTGCCGGTGATCTCCTCGACCCAGCCCCACTCGTTCTCGACGATCACGGCGTCGCCGATGCGGATGGGCTGGGTGATCGCAAGCTGGATGCCCGCGAGCAGGTTGGTCAGCACCGGCCGCGCCGCCAGGCCGACGATGATGCCGGCGGCGCCCGCCGAGGCGATCAGGCTGACGCCGTATTGCCTCACCGAATCGAAGGTCATGAGCGCGGCGGCAACGGTGACGATGATCACCAATGTCTCGGTCACGCGGCGCAGCACCCGCACCTGGGTGATGTGCTTGCGGGCCAGCGGATTGTCGGCGGAGGCGACGTTGGCGCGGCCAAGATAGAAGTCCGACGCCAGCGCAATGGCGGTACTCGCGCTCCAGCCGACCAACAGGATGAAGGCGACCACAAGGGCTCGGCCGACGGCGGCCTGTGCATCACGGTCCAGAGGCGCCACCGGCAGCACGATGCCGAGGGCACAGATGACCAGCGCCATTCGGATGGGACCATCCGCCGCGGAGATCAGCGACTGCAGGAACGCATGTTTCGACGAGATCAGCCGTCGCATCAGGCGCACTGCGGCGCGATGCAGCAGCAGCGCCACGGCGGCTGCCGTGACGAGCATCACCGCCGCCCACAGCCAGTTCGGGATCCAGGGAAGATATTCGTCGGCCTTGGCCAGGAGGTCGCGAAAAAACATCGCGATCCAACGACGGCCCTTCGCCGAAAGTTGCCGCCGTCATCACCTTGTAATGAGCTAGCTCTCCCACGGCAGTTTGACGCGCCTGGGCAGCTGCGTGCCCGGCACGATCAGCTTGCGCCACCGCGCCGACGGCGCGTTGTCGTCGAGCGCGATGCGGCCGGCGACCAGCGAGATGCCGAGTTCCTTCCACAGCGCGGCGAGGTCGACGGGCTGGGCGTTGTTGAAATGGCGCTCGACCAAACCGCTCATCACGGAGGTGCCGGTGACACGGTCACAGGCCGCGGCATACTCTGCGAGGGTGGCCCGCCGCGCGCCGTCGAGGCCGCTCCACAGCACGCCGGCCAGGCAATCCTCCAGTCCCTTGGCGCCGTTGGTGGCGCGGCGCAGGCCGACATCGGCCAGCAGCATGAAGGTGGCGCCGCCCCAGTAGTTCTCCTGGCCGCGCGCGTTGGCCATGCTGCTCGAAAAGGCTTGCACGCCCTTCGGCATGTTGTCGACCCACTCGCGCCACACCTCTTCTTCCGTCTTCCAGCCGGCGCGGGCGCGGATGATCGGCTCGACGTAGGTCGCCGCCCCTTCCATGAACCAGGTGCCGCCGCGGCGGATGAAGGGCATGCCGGTATGGATCAGCTCGTGCGTCAGCACCCAGTCGTCGAACAGGCGACGGCGATCGACATCGCTGCCGACCTCGACCATCACCGTGACACCGCCGCCCGACACGGCACGGCCGTAGCCCACGCCCCGGCGGTGCGTGACCGGCACGAGGCCGAGCAGCGCCTGCCTGGCGGTGAAGCCTTGCCAGTAGTTGGACTGCGCCTGCGCGGTGCGCTCGACCCAGTCGAACAGGTCGGCACGGGCGCTCTCGCTCACGCCATCGAGGATGGCGACGCGCAGCATGGCATCGCTCTTGGGTTGGCCCGGTCGCAGCGATCCGGGCGCGGGAACGCCAAGTTCGCGATAGGCCAGCCGCCCCAGCGCCGAGTAGCCGGCCGTGACCACCGGCGAGCCGCCGAGCCGCCAGGCATCGCCCACCTTGGGCAGGCCGGTTGCGAACACCAGGCCCGGATCGGTCGCCATGCGGATGTCGATGGTGGGCACGCGATCGTAGCCCTGCGGCTCGAGCAGCCAGCCGCCCAGGGTGGCGAGCACGCCGTTGCCGCGCTGCACGGCGAGGGACGTCGAATCCATGGCGCGGGCAAAGCCTGAGAGATCGAACCGGTAACGCGCCTCGGCGACGCCGTCGCGTTGCTCGACCTTGAGGTCCCTGACGTAGGACGAGGCGCGCTCCTCGACCGAGCGGAAGGACAAGGCCTGCGTCGCGCGGCAGCGATAGGTGATGTCGAGCTTCAGCCCGTCACTGTCGGCCAGCCGGCCATCGACGGTGCAGTCCGGCGCCGCAACCGGCTGGGCCAACGATGGGGTTGCCGCCAGCAAGGCGACAATGAAGGCTCGCCGGAACATGCCGCAGGCTAGCACGCGGTTGGCCGCTCTCAATCAGGCCGGGCGTTCACGTTTTGCGGCGCACCGAGGCCGGCATAGAAATCGTTCAGGAGGTCGAGCACGTCGAACACGGGCAGGCCGGTGGCGTCCTGGACCGCCTTCTTGTAGGGCGGCAGGTTGGTGCATTCGAACACGATCGTGTCGATGCCGGGATGGCGGGCCACGAGGTCGCGGGCGGCGGCCACGACCTCCTGCTCGACCTGGTCGCGGTCGAGGGTCGGGGCGTTGCCGATGAAGGTCTTGGCAAACGAGCTGCCTTCGGGCAGGCCGGCGAGCGGCGTATCGGTCAGCGCGCCGACGGCGGCGAAGTGGGCCGGCGTCAGGTTACGGGCCGATGCCGTGAGCACGCCGACCCGTTTGCCGGGGAGCCGCTTGATGTGCAGCAGCGCCGAGGTCGCGACCGGCACGGGCGAGCGGGCCGAAAGATCGTCCTGGTAGAGCGCGAGGAAGCCGCAACTCGTCGACAGCCCGACCGCGCCCTCGGCGGCGAGCGCCCGCGCGTTGGCCTCGAGCGCGGCCAGCACGCGCGGCCGGTCGGGATGGGTCGTCACCGCGTCGGCCGGGCCGATGCCTTCCATGCGCCGGAAGAGCACCGGGAAGTCGAAGGACCGGGCATTGCCGATGTCGCCCACGATGCGCGGGAAGCGCGTGTCGAGCATCAGGATGCCGAGCGGGCCCTTCATTTCGGCGGTACCGGCCAGGGCTTCTGCGGCCCCCTCGCCGTTTCGAACCAGCGCGAGAGGCGCATCACGCCGAGATCGTCGAAGCGATGGCCGGCGATCTGCAGGCCGATCGGCTTGCCCTCTTTGGTGTAGCCGCAATTGATCGAGGCGGCCGGCTGCTCGCTCATGTTGTAGGGCATGGTGAAGGAGATGTGCTCCAGCGGCCGCTGGACGTCGTTGGTCGGCGTCTCCCAGTCGGCGCGATAGGTCGGCACCGGCGAGACCGGCGACAGCACGTAGTCGAACGGCTGGGTGGCGCGCGTCGCCGCGGCCCGGATCGCCATGTAGTTGGCGACGGCCTTGACCACGGTGGCGCCCGAGACGTCGGCGCCGCCGCGGCACCAGTCGGCGATGAAGGGCAGCACGCTCGCCTGCTTGGCATGGCTCAGCGCCGAGAAGTCGACCCAGCTGCGCACCCGCCAGAACAGATCCTGCAGATGCAGCATGTCGGGCGACAGGAACGGCGGCACCGGCTCGACCTTGGCGCCGGCGTCAGCAAACTTCCTGGCCGCAGCCTCGACGGCCGCCTTCACTTCACCGTCGACCGGCAGGCCGGAGCCCGCGTCGAGATGCAGGCCGATCTTGAGGCCCTTGGGCTCGAGCGGGCCGGCGCTCCAGTCGATCGCGGCCGGCGGCAGGCTCATGTGGTCGCGCGCATCGGGCTTGGAGAGCTCAGCCATGAGCAACGCCGAGTCAGCCACCGTACGAGTCATCGGCCCGATCGCGCGACCGAAGTACGGCGGATCGACCGGCACGCGGCCAAGGCTGGGCTTCAGCGTAAAAATGCCGTTCCAACACGCCGGCAGGCGCACCGAGCCACCGATGTCGGTGCCGAGATGCAGCGGACCGTAGCCCGCCGCCGCGGCTGCGCCGGCGCCGGCACTCGAGCCGCCGGGGTTCCAGGCGAGGTTCCAGGGGTTGCGCGTGAGCGGATGGAACGAGCTTCGACCCGACGACAGCATGCCGTAGTCGGGCATGGTGGTCTTGGCGAGGATCACCGCGCCGGCCTCGCGCACCCGCGCCGCGGCCGGCGCGTCGTCCGCCGCCGGCACCAGGTCGGTCGCCGCCGTGCCGAGCGGCACCGGCACGCCCTTGGTGGCGATGTTCTCCTTGATGGTGATGGGCACCCCGTCGAGCGATCCCTGCGGCTTGCCCGCCTGCCAGCGCTTCTCCGACGCCTTGGCCGCCCTGCGCGCGCCCTCGAAGTCTGGGGCGTATAGCGCCTTGAGCCTGGGCTCCCATTTCTCGATGTGGGTGATGACGGCGTCGACGGCTTCGACGGGTGACAGTTTCCTTGTCTTGTAGTGGGCGAGGAGCTCGCCGGCGGTCATGTCATGGAGGGCGGTCATTCGGATACCTTAGACGTTCGGCGATGAACTTGGTCAAGACCGGCGCCAGGAACAGCACGGCGATCATGCGCACCGTCTGCATGGCCATGACGAACGACACGTCGACGTTGGTCGAGGCGGCGATGATGGCGATGGAATCCGAGCCGCCGGGGCTGGTGGCGAGGTAGGCGGTCAGCGGATCGACGCCGGCCAGCCAGACCATGGCGGCGGCGATGGCGCCGCACAGCGCGATCAGGGTCAGGGTGGCGCCGAAGATGACCGGCAGCGCCTTGAGGGCGTGGATCAGGAGCGGCCGCGTGAAGCGCAGGCCGACGTTCCAGCCGACGAAGGCGTAGCTCGCGGCCAGCAGCCAGGTCGGCAGCTCGATCCGGATCAGCCCGAAGTGGCTGAGCACGATGCCCAGCACCAGCGGCACCAGGAAGGCGCCGGCGGGAATGCGCAGACGGCGGGCAATGATCGGCCCGACGATGGCGAGCGCCAGGGTCTCGGCCAGCGGCAGCCAGGCGACGGTGGGGAACCAGACGATGTCGTGCGGCACATGGACCGGCGTGACGCCGAACAGGCGGGCCACGATCGCGGCGATGACGGCCACCAGCACCACCCGCAGGTACTGCATGAAGGCGACCAAGCGCGGGTCGGCGCCGTAATGCTCGGCCATGATGGTCATCACCGAGGCGGCACCCGCGCTGGTGCCCCACAGCGCCGTCGTGCCGGGCATCATTTGCCAGCGCGTCATCAGCCAGCCCAAAAGGCTCGAGACGACGACGACCAGCACGACGCCGGCGCCGAACAGCAGCCAATGGCGCAGTACGTCGTCGACGATCGACAGCGGCACCATGCTGGCGATCAGGCAGCCGACGACGCCCTGGGCGAGCACGAACGGTGGCAAGGGGAACGCCACCTTGCCGCCGGACGAGGCAACGACGATGCCGGCGATCAGCGGGCCGAGCATCAGCGCGGCCGGTGCGTGGATCCACAGCAGGAAGGCTGCGATCGCCGCCGACAGGGCGATCAGCACTCCCCACTGAAATGCCGATGCAAGCCTGCTTGTCAGTCTACTGGGCAAACTCCTCCGCCTCGCCGTTCATGCCGCGGATGGTGGCTAAAAGCTCGACCGCGGCGGCGGCGAGCCGTGCATCATCCGTGCCGCGCAGCACCAGCGAGACGCTGGGCTTGCCGTTGCGGAACGCAGGGTAGCTGCCGATGTCGAGATCCTCGTAGCGCTTCTGCAGGTCGCCCAGCGGCTCGGCGATGATGCCCTCCGGCAGGTTGGTGCGCACGGTGCGCGACAGCACCGGCGTGCCGCCGACCAGCTTGTGCTTCATCGACTGGAACATCGCCTCGGCGACCTTGGGGATGCCGGCGAAGGTGAAGACATTCTCCATCTGGAAGCCC
>Ga0081539_10001489_pt1 | contig 39599 bp, 45 predicted proteins | sample TabmetS4T2R2_FD_71023 | JGI IMG/M metagenome (GOLD analysis project Ga0081539, IMG submission 71023) | Tabebuia heterophylla rhizosphere microbial communities from the University of Puerto Rico - S4T2R2 | ecosystem: Host-associated > Plants > Roots > Rhizosphere ... | reverse complement strand
CAGGCCCTGCAGTGCCGTCAGGCCGGCCAGGGGAACCGCCGCCGCCTGCTCGAAGGAGAGGCTTGGCGGCTTGACCGCGAGGGCGTCCTCCGGGACCAGCGAGTAGTCCGCGAAGGCGCCGGAGCCTCCCTCGAACGGGCTCCCGTAGACCTCGTCGCCGGGCCGGAACGCGGTGACGCCGTCCCCGACGGCCTCGACGCGTCCGGCGACGTCCCAGCCGAGGACCGCCTTCTTCGGCCGACGGAGCCCCATCTGCAGGCGAGCGATGGACGGGTCGCCGCGCATGAGGTGCCAGTCCGCGGGATTGACCGACGCCGCCTGCACGCGGACGAGGACGCTGGTGCCGCCGACCGCCGGCGTGTCGACGTCGCGCAGGCTCAGGACGTCGGCGGCTTGGCCGTATCGCTCTTGGAAGATCGCTCGCATGACGCGGGCCATGGTGGCGCATCGGCGGTCGTGGCGTGAGAGCAACCGGTCGCCCACGTGAAAATGTGCACACGCTCCTCAAGGGGCCCGCCCTGCCGCCGATTCTGGGGGCGATGATGCTGAACGCGCCCGCTCGGCTGCGCTCTGCGCGCCATGGGGAGATGGCCACGTGGGCGGCCCGGCTCTACGCCGTCTCCGGCGTGCTGGCCTTCGTCTGCCTCCTCGCGCCCGCCGAGGGTGAGCGGACCGTGCCCGTCATCGCGATGCTCGGGATCGTCGACCTCGCCCTGGCCGCCCTCATCGCCAAGCTGCCCGCGGCATGGTGGTCCGAGCGACGGATCGTCGCCGTCGCGGTGGCGAGCCTCGCGATGGTCGCGCTCTTCGCCGTGTCCGGCGCCGTGCCGGCGTTCGGCTACCCGACCTTCTACATCGTCCTGTTCGCATGGATCGGCCTCGCGCTCCCGCAGGGCTGGGGGATGCGCCTCGCGCTTCCGGCCGCCGTGGCCTACGTTGTGCCCTCGATCGTCCGCGGCGGCCCGGTCGAGCTCACCCTCAGCGTCGTGGTCGCCGTGCCGGTCATGGTCCTCATCGCCGAGGTGTGCTCGGCGGTCGTCGCGCGCCTGGACCAGCTCGCCGCGACGCTCGCCCACACGGCGAGCCGAGACGAGCTCACCGGCGTCGGGAACCGCCGTCGCGCCGACGAGCTCGTGCGCGATCTCGCCCCCGGCGACGCGGTGATCATGATCGACGTCGATCACTTCAAGGAGGTCAACGACCTCCACGGCCACGCCGCGGGCGATCACGTCCTGACCGAGCTGGGCGCCCTTCTCCGGCGCGTCGTGCGCGACGCGGACCTGATCGCCCGCTACGGCGGGGAGGAGTTCGTCGTCGTGGCCCGCGACGCCGCCGGCGAGGCCCGCGCGGTCGCGGAGCGCATCGCGGACGCCTGGCGCGGCCTGCCCTCGACGCTGCCGACGCTGAGCCTGGGCGTCGCGGTGCACGACGGAGCCCAGTCGGCCGCGGAGACGCTGCATCGTGCCGACCGGGCCGTCTACCAGGCCAAGCGCTCCGGGCGCGACCAGGTCTGCCTCAGCCAGCGCGGCTGAGGTCTCCCGAGCCGTCGAGGTCGAGCGCGAGCCGCGCGACGCTGGTCTTCGAGGGTGGGGTCGTCCTGGGCGACGGCGCGAGAAAAGGTCCCCGCGGGCTCGACCGAGGCGTAGTGTTGCCCCATGAGCGCCACCGGCGACAGCACCGGGGCGAGGGTCCTCATCGTCGCCCACCGCACCGCGGCGACACCGCGGCTGATCGACACCGTCCGCGAGCGGGCACAGCGCGGGCCGTGCACCTTCACGCTGCTGGTTCCCCGCGGCTACTGGGACCCGGACACGGAGGCCGCGTCGCTCGTCCTCGAGCTGGCGCTGCCGCTCCTGGAGGAGGCGGCGGGCAGCCACATCCAGGGCGTCGTCGGCGCGAGCGATCCGTTCGTCGCAGTCCGGACGGCCATCGGCGAGGGGGATTTCGACGAGGTCATCATCTCCACCCTCCCCGAGCGGGTGTCCCACTGGCTGCGGCGCGACCTGCCGAGCCGTGTCGAGAGGCTCGGCGTGTCGGTGACCGTCGTCACCGCGCAGTCGCGCGGGGCGGCCATCGGCCGCGGCTGACGCGCCGGCCCGCGATGAGTTGTGGCGCCCGCGGGTGTCCTTAGTGGCATGACACTCCGTGACAGCAAGGTGGCGACCCGGCTTCCGGCGCAGGACCTCGACCGCGCCCGCGCGTTCTACGCCGAGCAGCTCGGGCTCGAGCCGATCGACGAGCGCCCCGGCGGCCTGCTCTATCGCGTGGCCGGCGGCGACTTCGTGCTCTTCCTCTCGTCGGGGCGCGCGACGGGCGAGCACACGCAGATGGGCTTCGAGGTCGACGACATCGAGGCGACCGTCGCCGAGCTCCGGGCGCGCGGCGTCGTCTTCGAGGAGTACGACGCGCCCGGGCGGCGCGGGCCTGACGGCATCAACGACATCGAGGGCAACTACCCGAGCAAGGGCGCCGGCGGCGAGCGCGGCATCTGGTTCCGCGACAGCGAGGGCAACCTCCTCGGAATCGCCCAGCCGGTCGACTGAAGGCGTAGAACTCGGGCATGGCCGCGACCGACGCAACGATCCTCGACGCCGGTGAGCGCGAGCTTCGCGTGACGAGCCCCGATCGGGTGATCTTCCCGGCGACCGAGCGGACCGAGGAGGTCACCAAGCTCGACATCGTCCGGTACTACCTCGCCGTCGAGGACGGCATCATGCGCGCGCTGAACCGGCGGCCGACGACGCTCGAGCGCTGGCCGAAGGGCGTGCACCCGGGCATCGTTCTCTCGCAGCGCGACCAGCGCGGCGGCGACGCCTTCTACCAGAAGCGCGTCCCGAAGGGCGCTCCTGACTACCTGCAGACCGCGCGGATCCAGTTCCCGTCCGGCCGCCACGCTGACGAGATCTGCCCGACGGAGATCGCCGTCGTCGGCTGGGCGGCGCAGATGGGCACGATCACGTTCCATCCGTGGCCGGTGCGCGACGATGACGTCGACCATCCCGACGAGCTGCGCATCGACCTCGACCCGCAGCCCGGCACGGACTTCGTCGACGCCGTGAAGGTCGCCGCCGAGGCACGCGCCCTGCTGGAGGAGCTCGGCTACGCCGGCTTCCCCAAGACCTCCGGCGGGCGCGGCATCCACGTCTACGTGCGGATCGAGCCGCGCTGGACGTTCACCGACGTCCGCCACGCCGCGATCGCGTTCGGGCGCGAGCTCGAGCGGCGCCTTCCCGACCAGGTCACGACGAACTGGTGGAAGGAGGAGCGTGGCGAGCGCATCTTCATCGACTACAACCAGAACGCGCGCGACCGCACGATCGCGTCGGCCTACAGCATTCGGCCCAAGCCGGGCGCGCCGGTCTCGGCGCCGGTGACCTGGGACGAGCTCGCCCACGTCGCGCCGGAGGACTTCACCGTGGCGACGATGCCGGCCCGCTTCGCCGAGGTGGGCGACCGTCATGCGGCGATCGACGACGTCGCCCACTCGCTGCAGCCGCTGCTCGACCTGTACGAGCGCGACGAGCGGGGCGACATGCCCTATCCGCCGGATTACCCGAAGATGCCGGGCGAGCCCAAGCGCGTGCAGCCGTCGCGCGATCGCGACCGCCCGCGTTAGGCCTGGGGAAGCTTCACGGTGCCGCGTCGGGCGACCGGCGCGGACGGCGGCGGAACGACCGGCCCGATGTCGCCGTCGGGCGCCTCGTCGAGGTCGATGATCACCGGGGCATGATCGCTCGGGCCCTTCCCCTTGCGTGCGTGCCGGTCGACCCACGCGGCCTGCACGCGCTCGGCGACGGCCGGCGTGGCGAGGACGAGGTCGATGCGCATCCCGAGGTCCTTGTGGAACATCCCGGCGCGGTAGTCCCAGTACGTGAAGACGCGCTCGTTCGGCCAGCGGTCGCGCACGACGTCGCGTAAGCCGACGCCCTGCAGCTGCGCGAGGGCCTCGCGTTCCGGCGGGGTGACGTGCGTCTGGCCGATGTACGCGTCCGGATCGAAGACGTCCTCGTCGGTCGGGGCGATGTTCATGTCGCCACAGACGACCGTCGCGTCCGGGGCGGCCGCGACCATGTCGCGCAGCGACGCCAGCCAGGCGAGCTTGTAGCGGTAGTGGTCGGAGCCGGGCTCACGCCCGTTGGGCACGTAGATCGAGACGATCCGCACCCCGCCGCACGTCGCCGACAGCGCGCGCGCCTCCGGATTCGGGAAGCCCGGGCCGCCGGGGATGCCGGCGACGACGTCCGCCAGCCCTGCGCGCGAGAGGATCGCGACGCCGTTCCACGCCGCCTCGCCGTGCGTCGCGACCTCGTAGCCGCGGCGGACCAGCTGGTCGTGCAGCAGCTCCGCGAACTTGTCGTCGGCGAGCTTGGTCTCCTGCAGGCAGACGACGTCCGGCTGGCGCTGATCGAGCCACGGAAGCAGCCGCGGCACGCGCTGCTTGACCGAGTTGACGTTCCAGGTCGCGATTCGCACCGGCTTCACCGTACTCGGCGTGTCGCGCTCGGTGGCGTCCCGGGTATCCCGACTACGAGCTGACCCGGGAGGACGCGCATGAAGCAGTTCGTCGTCAACAGCCACGGCCGTCTCGTGTTCCCGTCGAACTTCTTCCCGGAGCTCGACTTCACGGTGCTCGAGAGCCTCGAGCAGCTCGACGCGGTCATCTCCCGCGACCTGGAGGCGAAGGCGCCGACGGGCACCGACATCCTGGAGCGGGTGCGGTCCGACGCCTACGACACCCGCTACGGGCTGCTGCGCGACGTGGCGCTGAACCTCCTCTGGGTCAACCGCTACGCGATCACCATGTACGACAAGCGCCCGACGAGATGGCGCGACGTTCCGCGCCGGCGCGAGGACGTCTTCCTCCCGATCCTCAGGCCCTGGGAGCGCGGGGAGGAGAAGATCGCCGCGGTGCGGGACGCCTTCGCCCGCCTCGAGCCGGGCGTCGACCCGGCGGCGGAGGAGGAGGTCTTCCGGGTCCTCTTCGACGTATTCGGGCATCGCCGCTACCACGCGACCGAGCTGCCCGCGATCAAGCCCACCGTCGCCCAGATGCTCGCCCAGCCGACGCACATGACGCTGGGCCTCGGGCGCTACGACCCGGACTTCCCGACGTACACCCAGGCGCAGATCCACGACTGCTCAGAGCAGGCACCGGAGCTCGAGTCGCTGCACAGGCTGGCGATGGTGCTGCACAACCAGTTCCCCTGGGACCGCGCCGATGCCCGGCTGGTCGAGGTCGGCGCGCTGCAGGACGACGACGTGGTGGTGCTCTTCGCGCCCCGCAGCCCGGAGGCCAGCGCGTTCCTGCGCCGCGCGCGCCGTGCGTCGCCGCGGCCCGAGACGCCGCCAAGGACCGAGGAGCCCCGCCCCACGCCGTCGCCCTCGCCGCCGATCGTCGTCGCGGGCGGGTTCGAGGTCCTGCCGCGCCTGGAGGCGCTCGCGATCGTGCGCGGCGAGCACGCGTGCACGAACGAGGACCTCATTCGCAACACCGCCTACAACTGGTCGCCGATGACGGCTGAGGACATCAGCCGCAAGACGGGCATCGAGGCGCGCCGCTACACGCAGCGCAGCCTCAACGAGATCGCGCTGGAGGCGGCCGACGCGGCACTGCGGCACGCCGGGCGCGAGCCGGAGGAGCTCGGCGCCGTCATCTTCTGCACCTGCACGAGCACGACGCTCATCCCGTCGGTCGCCACATGGATCTCGGGGCAGCTCGGGATCTTCCAGACGCACGCGTCCTTCGACGTCGTGGCCGCGTGCGCGGGCTTCCCCTACGGGCTGGCGGAGGCGGTGCGGCTCCTGCAGGAGGTCCGCCGGCCGGTGCTCGTCGTGTGCGCCGAGAAGTTCTCCGACAAGATCGGGACGGTCCGCACGTCGAGGATGATCTTCGGAGACGGCGCCGGTGCCGTCGTCATCGCGCCCGCGGACGGCGGCCAGACGGACGTCGAGGCGCTGCAGACGTACGCGAGCGGCCCGCCGAGCCAGGTGAACTCGATCATCTGGCCCAATCCGGAGTTCGACGGGAACATCACCGTCTACGGGCCGGAGGTCCGCGCCCTGGCCGGGCGCTACCTCGCGCAGATGATCGACGAGCTGCGGCAGCAGCCGCATCCGGACGGCCACGACGGCTCGCTACTGGACGCGATCGACCTCATCGTGCCGCACCAGGCGAACAAGACGATGGTCACTGAGCTCGCGGTCGATGCGGGGGTGCCGGCCGACCGCCTCTACTTCAACATCGCCGACGTCGGCAACGTCTCCGCCGCGAGCATCCCCCTCGCGCTGCACGACGCCGTCCGCGACGGCGTGATCGACCGGCCGCTGCGGGTGTTCGCGCCGGGGTTCGGCGCCGGCGCGGTGGCGGGCTACGCCGTCCTGCGGATGGATCCCGCGGTCGTCGCGCCGGAGACGGCCCGCTACGAGCGCGTGCGGCTCGGGACCGAGCTGCCCGCGACGACGCCCGACGACGCCCTCGTGGCCTTCGGAGGCTGAGCCTCGGACGGGGCGTGCGTTGCGAGGCGCGGCGCCGTCATGAGACGGTCCGCTCGTTCGCTGGTGTGGATCGGAGGGACATGGCCGACGGCTTGACGTGGAACGACCTGCCCGCGGTCTTGACGGGCCCGGGGACCGAGATCCGGCGACAGGACTTCGGCGGACTCGCGGTGTGCCTGCTGCGCCTGGAGGCGGGCGTCAGGACGGATCCGGTGTTCGCGGGACTGCCCGGCGACCGGTGCCAGTGCGCGCAGTGGGGCCACATCATGCGCGGGACCATCCGCGTGCACGACGCGGACGGCGCGCGTGACTACGGGGCCGGCGAGTCCTACTACTGGCCCCCGGGCCACAACCTCGAAGCCGTCACCGACGTCGAGTACCTCGAGATCAGTCGCAGTGAGGAGTACGACGCGCTGATGGAACACTGCGCGCGGGTCATGGCGGGCTGAGAGAGGGAGACGCAGCGCATGGCAGTCGACCTGGTGATCGACATCGACAACAAGCCCGGGGCGCTCGCGCAGGTCGCCGCCGCGATCAGCGACGCGGGCGTGAACCTCGCGGCGGCGACGTGCCTCGGGACCGGCGAGCGCGCCGAGCTGCACATCCTCGTGCCGCACGCCGGAGCCGTGAGGCATCTCCTGGGCATCTCCAACCTCGCGGTCTCCCGCGAGCGCGAGGTCGTCGTGGTCGATGTCGAGGATCGCCCGGGCGTGCTGGCCGACCTCACGCGGAAGATCGCCAAGGCCGGGGTCGATCTCGATCTCGTCTACATCGCGACGCGCAACCGGGTGGTGTTCGGCGCGCCCGACCTGGACGGGCTGAAGGCGGCGCTCGACGCCGGAGGCTGAGCGCCGCTCATCCCAGCAGGCTCACCGCCCGCGCGACCACGACTCCGGTGGTGATGAGCGCCGCGAGACCCTGCACTGCCATGAGCGCCTGACGCGCGCCGTCAGCGGCATGCTCCCAGTACAGGACCGCGAACAGCAGCAGGTTGGTCGCCCAGATCAGGACGCCGCCGTCGAGCAGGTCGGCGCCGCGCGCGCTCCCGCCGCCGATCAGGACGAGGAAGCCGCCCCGGCCAGAGCGGGTCGTCGCGCCCGAGCTCCTCGAGCGCGCGGACGCCACGATCAACCAGCTCGCGCTCACTCAACCGCCGGTCGCGCAGCCCGGCCCAACGCACGCCCGCGCCCATGGATCGGCACCGTACGCGACGCCCGGCCGGCAGGGTGGCCGTCGCCGCGAGGCGCACCCGGCGCGTACGGCTCCGCATCGCGAGCGCCGGCGTAGTGGAGTACGGCGGGACGCCACCAACCCAGGGGAGGCCTCATGAACGAGGATCATCCGGTTCGCTTCTCGGTCGACTACCCCGACCGCCCGCTGGACCGCTTGACCACGGCTCTGCGGATCTTCACGGTCATCCCGATCGGGATCGTGCTCGCCAGCATCGGCGGCTACGCGCGAGGGGACTACGACGCGGCCGGCAGCGACGCTCCGACGATCGCCATCGGCGGCACGGGGCTGCTGTTCCTGCCGCCACTGCTGATGATCCTGTTCCGCGAGAAGTACCCACGCTGGTGGTTCGACTGGAACCTGGAGCTGCTGCGCTTCATGAACCGCGTCGGGACCTACTTCGCGCTGATGAGCGACCGCTACCCGTCGACCGACGAGCGCCAGTGGGTGCACCTCGACGTGCCCTATCCGGACGTCAGGCGTGACCTCAACCGCTGGCTGCCGCTGGTCAAGTGGCTGCTCGCCATCCCGCACTACATCGTCCTGTTCTTCCTCTACCTCGTGGCGATCGTCCTCGTGATCGTCGCGTGGTTCGCGATCCTCTTCACGGGTCGCTACCCACGGGGCGTCTTCGAGTACGTCGAGGGCGTGATCCGCTGGCACAACCGCGTGGTCGCCTACGCCTTGATCCTGGTCACGGACCGCTATCCGCCGTTCTCACTGCGCCAGCGGGATGTCGCGCCGCCGAGCCCGGAGCCCCCGCCCGCATCCTGACCGGTCGGCCTTCCGATCCCGGCGGCGAGCTCAGTCCGCTGACGTGGCGCCTACGGCTGGATGGTGCAGTCGGCGACGAGGCACGTCGGCGTCTGCGTCACGCTCGGCCCGCCGCTTGCGGGAGCCCTGGGAGGCGACTGTGGCCGTGCCGACTGGGTCGGCGTCGCCGCGGGCTGCGGCGTGGTCTGCGTCGGCTGCGATGCCGGCGCGACCGTGGCCTGCGTCACCGGCGTCGCGACGGGCGTGGCCGCCGGAGGCGCGGCGGTCGTCTGCGGCGCCGGAGTCTGCGCGGGCGTCTGAGGTGCTGACGCGGGCTGCTGGGTCGAGATCGGCGTCGACACCACGGTTCGCGACCGAGCGGTCCGCTTGGTCGTCGGCGCGCTCGGCGTCCTGGTGGCGACGGGGCCGGACGCGGCGGTGGTGCTCGACGGCACGAGGACGGCGGGCGCGGCACGCTTGCGCTTCGCGACCGCCTTGACGCGATACGGACGAACGACGTTGGGCGCTGCCGCCATCGCCATCTGTGCCGTCGGCGGCGTCTGCGCGGCTGCCGCAGGCCCGGCTTCGCCCGGCGTCTCCCCGCCGCGCTCGGACACGACCAGCGCTCCGACGCCCGCCAGCGCCGCGACGGCAGCGATCGCCGCCTTCCCCACCAGCGGGCGCACCGCGGACTCTCCGCCGCTCGCCAGCAGGCGTGCGAGGGCGGGAGGTACGGGAACGATCCCCGCGATGCGCGCGAGCCGCGGCGCCGGGATCAGGTGCTCGGCGCCCTCGAAGCGCGCCACGCGCTCACACGACGCGCACCGCCCGAGGTGCCGCGTGAGCCGCCGGCGCTCCACGTGCGACAGCTCCCTGCCGGTCAGCAGCTGGGACTGCACGATCCGGCAGCGACGACCGCTGTCGAGCTCGGCGTACTCCTTGGCGAGCTTGCGCCGGGCGCGGAACAGCGCGGCCTCGACCGTCGACTCGGGCTTGCCGAGCTGCTCGGCGATCTCCTTGTAGGTCAGGCCACCGAACTCGCGCAGGTTGAAGATCAGGCGCTGGTCCTCGGGCAGCTCGTCGAAGGCGCCCAGGAGCCGGCCGATGTTGTGCTTGCCCTCCAGCGCGCTCTCGACGCCGCCGGCGGCGGGAGCGGCGGCGACGATGTCGTCGTCGGCGACCTCCGGCTGGCGCATGTCCCTGCGATACCGATCGCGGGCGATGTTGCGGGCGATCGTCGCCAGCCACGGGCCGGCGTGCTCGATCGACTTGCCGGGCCCGGACAGCGCGCGGTACGCGCTCGTCCACGTCTCCTGGGCGATGTCCTCCGCGCGCTCGCGCGACGCCGCGCGGGCGACCGCGTGCACGATCGACTTATGCCGCTCATACAGCGCCCGGAAGGCGTCCTGGTTGCCCCGGCGCACCAGGCTCGTAAGTTGTTCATCGGACGCCCTCCCCAGCGCACCAGCCCGGGCGGGGTCAATCGCAGACGACACGCGCGACCCTTCTTCCGTGGAGGGCGGAACCGCTGCGCCGCGGACGCTATCGGGTCGTGCCGTTTGTCTCGTTCCAGGTTTGTTCGACGCCGGACCAGCCGCGAAGGACCCGGAGCCGCGTGCGAAGGCCCACTAGAGCCGGTTCGGATGCTGCACGCGCCACCACCAGCGCGGTGAGCGGAAGTGGCGTAGCCGGCGCGGCTTGGAGCCACAGGAGCTCGGGCCGGACGCTGGGCCACACGTGATCGTCACCACGCCCACCTCGGTCTGCCCGCCGCCGTCGACGGTCCAGCTCGTCTGGTATCGCACCTCATGCGTGCCCGTGAACGGCGGCAGCTGCACGAGCACCGTCGCCGATGGTCCCTGGAACGTCGAGACGACCGGATCGATGGCGATGCCGTCGATCGTGATGGTTGTCGTGACCGTGTTCTCACCTGCGGGGAAGCCCGCGAGGTTGAGTGTGATCCCCGCGCAGGACATTCCGTTGTCCTGACCCGTGTGTGCCCCTGCCGGGGCAGCCGACCATGCGCCCAGCAGGGCGCACGCGATCACCGCGAGGGCGAACCGCCTCATCCGTGCTCCTTTCGAGGAACTCGCCGCCCAGCCGAGAACCACCATCCTGTTGGGTGGGGGCGGGCGGGCTCTGTTTCCCCCCTCGGATAGGCACAACGCGCCGGACGGCGGAATCTTGCGCGGATGCGCAGAACGCGGCGCGGGCGAGGAAGACGGCGCGTCGGCGCGCCCGTCCCGAGGCGTCCGGTCCTCGTAGTTGTCTGGCGCGGATGCAGATCGAACGCGTCGCGCTGATCGTCGACGACTACGACGAGGCGATCGGCTTCTTCGTCGACCTCCTCGGCTTCGAGCTCGTGGAGGACTCGCCGTCGCTCACGACCGACGGACGTCCGAAGCGGTGGGTGGTCGTGCGACCGCCCGGCGCGACGACCGCGCTGCTGCTCGCGCGGGCCCACGGGGAGCGGCAGGCGCGGGCTGTCGGCGACCAGTTCGCGGGGCGGGTGGGGCTCTTCCTGCGCGTCGACGACTTCCGGGCGTCGTACGACCGGATGCGGAGAGCCGGCGTGGAGTTCCTCACCGAGCCGCGAGAGGAGCGGTACGGGTGGGTCTCAGTGTTCCTCGACGTCGCGGGGAACCGGTGGGACCTCCTGGGACCGGCCGAGGCGGGAGGCGGCTAGCCGAGGTCCGTCGGCGGCCGCGTCTCAGCGCGCCCGGCGGAGCTCGACGACGATCCGTCCCGACACCACCCTGGTGCCGCCGACGACGGCGCTGCGGTCGGTGCTCGATTCGCGGAGCACCGGCGCCGACTCGCCCGTGATCGCCGACTCGTCGACGAGAGCGATCCCCTCGCACACCCGGCCGTCGCCGGGGATCATCTCGCCCGCGGCAACGACCACGGCATCGCTCCGGACGAGCGCGGCGTCCGTACCCGCGCTGCGCTCGACGGCATCGGCGCCGCCGCGTCCGCGGCCTTTGAACACCGCACCTGTGAGCTTCGACAACACCGTCCGCCCGCTCCTCAGCGCGCAACGGTACCGGTCACGCCGACGCAGCGCTGGGGCTTGAGCATCTCCCACTCACGCGCACTGCCGCTGCGATCGGCGCTACCGCGTAGCCACGATCAGCAGCCGCGCTGATGTGGCGGCGTGGAGCGACGCATAGCGTCGCGCTAGCCCCGAACGACTCTCAAGGAGCTCGAGATGCGTCTCACGCAGAAGGCCGCCATCGCGCTGATCGCTGGAGCCACAGTGCACGCCGTCGGCGGCGTCGTCGGCCAGGTCGTGCAGGCATCGACGCTCGTGAGCGACGACATGTTCTCCTACCCCTGGACGAGCGCCGAGCTGGTCGCGGTCTCCCTGGTCGAGGCCGTCGCCTTCGCCCTGACCCTGGCGGGATTCGCCGGCCTGCGCGCCAGCGGCGTCGCCGGTCCCACGCGCGCAGCGCGCATGGGTCTCGGCGTCGCGCTCGCCGGCAGCGCCCTCTTCATCGTGGCGGAGCTCGCGGCGATCCTGGTGCGCGACCAGTACTTGGACGACGGCGCGGCCGGCGCGGTTGGCGGCATCTTCGGACTTGCGACCCTCCTGCTCGGCGCCGGCCTGGCTGCCGCGGGCATTGCCGCCCGTCGCGCCCGGGTCTGGGAGGCCTGGCGGCCGACGGCCCTGCTCGTGTGCGGCCTGTGGACGCTGGCCATGCTCGGGATCGTGCTCACGCCGCTGATGCCGCTCGGTGTCACCGTCATGGGTCTGCTGCAGATCGCGATCGGAGCCGGGCTCCTCACGCGCCCGACCCGCGCAGACGCGGGCGCCCGGCCCGCCGCGGCCTCCCCTTCGATCGTGCTGCGCTGACCGCGTGACGCCGCTGCGCCGGGTGAGCCTCAGAACAGCCCGGGCAGCGCCTGGCCCGCGTCGTGGACCAGGTCGAACAGCGGCTGCGGCACGATGCCCGCCGCGATCGTCAGCGCCGCGAAGCCGACCGCGACGAACAGCAGCTCCACAGGGGCGCGGTCGGCCTCCGGCGCCCCGCCCGCCAGCGCCGGCGTCTCGCCGGGCGATACGGGGGCCGCGACCTCGGCCGCCGGCCTCATCCACACCGCCGCCACCACCCGTAGGTAGTAGGCCAGGGAGATCATCGAGCCGATGACGATCACGACGCCAAGCCAGACGTAGTCCCCCGCCACGGCGGCGTCGATCAGGTAGAACTTCCCGATGAAGCCGCCGGTGACGGGGAAGCCGGCAAGCGCGAGCATCGAGATCGTCAGCGGCCACGCGAGCAGCGGTCGCGAGGATCCCAGGCCCGCGACCGCGTCGATGGAGTCGCCCAGCGGCGTCTCGCGCTCGCGGATGATGATCACCGCGAACGCGGCCAGGTTCATCGCCAGGTACACGGCCAGGTAGAAGACCGTCGCCTGTACGCCCAGCCGTGTCGCGACCACGACGCCGGCCAGCATGTAGCCCGACTGCGCGACCGACGAGTACGCGAGCAGGCGCTTCAGGGAAGATTGCCCAAGCGCGCCGACGTTGCCCACGATGATCGTGACCGCCGCCAGGAAGGCGAGCACGTCCTGCCACACGTCGCTCGCCCCGATCAGCGCCACGTCGAACAACCGCAGCGTCACGCCGAGCGCGGCGGCCTTGGTCGCCACCGCCATGAACGCCGTCACCGGCGTGGGGGCGCCCTCGTACACGTCGGGCGTCCATTGGTGAAACGGCGCGACGGACGCCTTGAACGCGAGGCCGACCATCGCCAGCGCCACGCCGCCGAGCAGCAGCGAGTCGTCGGACACCGAGCCCTCCACGGCCCGAGCGATGCCGGCGAAGTCGGTCGACCCGGTCGCGCCGTACAGGAACGCCAGCCCGAACAGCAGCGTCGCCGACCCGACCGACCCGACGATCAGGTACTTCAGCCCCGACTCCAGCGATCCCTCGCGGCGCGTCTCGGTCGCGCACAGCACGTAGAGCGGCACCGACAGCAGCTCGAGCCCGAGGAACAGCGTCACCAGGTTCTGCGCCGCGACCAGCACGAACATGCCGGCGGTGACGCTCAGCAGCAGGCAGTAGTACTCGCCGTGGGCGGCCTCGCGCGGCGCGACGTGCCGCCACGACAGCAGCACCGCGGCGATGCCGGCGACGCAGAACAGCATGGTCAGCGACAGCGTCAGCTCGTCGAGCCGCAGCGCGCCCTCCATGAGATCCGTCCGCTCGCCCCACTGCCAGATCGACAGCCCGATCGCGGTGCCGAACGACGCGATCGCCAGCAGCGGCACGAAACCCTCGCGGATCCACCGCGGGCGCAGCAGGCCGACGACCAGCACCGCGAGCGCCCCGCCGAGCAGGGCGACGAGCGGCGACAGCCCCGCCCAGTCGATGTAGGGCGTCTCGACGGCGGCGATCACGGCATCACCGCCGTTCGAGCGACCTCACCGGTCGCGAGCGCCTTCGCCTCCGCGACCGCCTGCGTCGTCGACCGCTCGCTGCGGTGCAAGGCGAGCTGCGGGTACAGGGCCAGCGCCACGATCGCCGCCACCAGCGGCACCAGGACGAACGAGTCGCGCAGCGAGATCTCCCGCGACTCTTGCCGCTCAACGCCGCGGTCGTTGTGGAACGCGCGGATGAACAGCCGCAGCGCGTAGACCGCCGCGAGCACCACGCCGGTGCTCGCGACGAACGCGAACACGATCTTCGACTGGAAGGTGCCGAGGAGGATCAGGAACTCGCCGACGAAGTTCGACGACCCCGGCATCGCCAAGATGGCGAAGGTCACGATCAGCGCCATCGTCGCCAGCACCGGCGCGCGCAGCGCCAGGCCGCCCATGTCGCGCAGGTCCTCCGAGCCGACCCGCTCCGCCAGCAGCGCGACGACGAAGAACGCGGGCGCCACGACGAGCCCGTGGTTCACCGCCTGCAGGATCGCGCCCTGGGCGCCGGTCTCGCGCAGCGCGAAGATGCCGAGCACGATGAACCCGAGCTGCGCCACCGACGAGTACCCCAGCACCAGGCGCACCTGCGTCGTCGTGAACGCCATTACCGACCCGTAGAGGATCGACATGAGCGCCAGCAGCAGCATGAACTCCTGGTAGTGCACGGTCGCGTCGGGGAAGACCGGCAGCACGATGCGCAGGAAGCCGTAGGCGGCGACCTTCGACAGGACGCCCGAGAACACGGCCAGCACGGGCAGCGGCATCGACGTGTAGCCGTCGGGCATCCAGCCGTGCAGGGGGAACGCCGGCATCTTCACCAGGAACGCTGCGGCGAAAAACAGGAAGATCCAGTCCTGCGTCCCGCGCGGCAGCGTCCGCTCCGCGAGCGCGCTGATCTCGAAGGTGATCGACTGGTCGCCCGAGGCCGACAGCACGCCGGTCGCCACCGCCGCGCTCAGCATGAGCAGCGATCCGACCAGCGTGTAGATCACGAGCTTGGTCGTCGCGCGCACGCGCTCGCCCGTCCCCCACTGCCCGGTGAGGAAGAAGAACGGGACGAGCATGAGGTCGAAGAAGACGACGAACAGCGCGAGGTCCTGCGCGGTCAGCGCGCCCAGCACGGCGGTCTCGGCGAGCGCGAGATGGAGGAAGAAGAGCTTGGGCCGATCCCACGAGCGCAGCGACGCCCAGACGGTCGAGGCAGTCCACAGGACGGTCGTGAGCAGGATCAGGAACAGGTTCAGCCCGTCGACGCCGAGCTTCCAGCGGATCCCCAGCTCGGAGATCCAGACGTCGTTGGTGACGTACTGCAGCCCGCTCGCGCCGCTCTCGAAGTCGGCGACGATGACGATCGCGTAGGCGAGGACCAGCAGCGACCCGACGATGGCCACGCCCCGCACGAGGGCGGTCGGCAGCAGCAGGCCGACGACCGCCACGGCGAGCGGCAGGAAGATGACGATCGACAGGTGGATGGTCACGTCTGCAGCAGGAAGTAGACGGTGACGGCGACCATCCCGAGGACGATCAGCCCGACGTAGTTGCGCAGGAAGCCTGTCTGCACGGCGCGCACGGCGGCCGATCCGGCGCGCACCACGCTCGTCGCGCCTCCCGTGATGCCGCCGTCGACGAACAGGCGCTCGATGACGGACTGCGCCACGGCGCCGAGCAGTCGTCCCGGCCGCACGAACAGCGCGTCGATGAGCTCGTCGAAGTACCACTTGTTCACGAACAGCCCGTAGAGCGGCGCCAGGCGCTCGCGCACGCGCTCGGCGGTCCCCGGCCGGCGAACCCAGATGAAGTGGGCGAGCGCGATGCCCGACAGCGACAGGACCGTTCCGAGGATCAGCCCGAATGCGGTGAGGCCTCCGGAGGGATCGAGCTCCTCGAAGAACTCAGATCCGGCGAACGTGGGCTCGAGGAAGTGGTCGATGGCCTCGGTCACGTCCGGGATCTGCAGGAAGCCGGCGATCACTGCGCCGACCGCCAGCGCGCCCATCGCGACCTTCATCGGCAGCTCGCGCTCGGCGATGTGGTGCACGGGACCCGGGAAGCCGACGTCGGTGTCCTCCACCTCGCCCGTCATCGGGTTCGTGTGCACCTCCGCGTGGTGCAGGTGGCCGGACTCCAGCTCGCGCGCCTCGGGCACCGGATCGCCGAGGAAGGCGCGGAAGATCATCCGGAACGTGTAGACGGCGGTCATGAACGCCGCGATGTAGCCGACGACGGCGAGGATGATGTGCCAGTCGTCGCGCGCCGCGACGAACGCGAGGATCTCGTCCTTGGAGAAGAAGCCGGAGAACGGCGGCACGCCCGCGAGCGCCAGGCCGCCGATCACCATGCAGCCGAACGTGAACGGCATCGCACGCCGGAAGCCGCCCATGCGATCGAGGTTCTGCGTGCCCGCCATGGCGGCGATCACGGAGCCGGCGGCCATGAACAGCAGCGCCTTGAAGAACGCGTGCGTCATGAGGTGGAACAGCCCCGCGACGTAGGCGCCGGAGGAGACGGCCATGACCATGTAGCCGATCTGCGACATCGTCGAGTAGGCGATGACGCGCTTCAGGTCGGTCTGCGTCAGCGCGATGGTCGCGGCGATGAACAGCGTCACCGCGCCGACGATCGCGCCGACCGCGGCGGCCGCCGGTGTGAGCTCGAAGAACGGCCACATGCGCGCGATGAGGTAGACGCCGGCGGTGACCATCGTCGCGGCATGGATCAGGGCGGAGACGGGCGTCGGGCCCTCCATGGCGTCCGGGAGCCAGGTATGCAGCGGCACCTGGGCGGACTTCGCGAACGCGCCGACGAGGAGGAGGATCAGGCCCGCGACGAGGTCCCCGTCGTTGTGGCCGAAGACGTCGGGCGCCTTCGCGAACGCGTCGAGGAAGTCCAGCGTCCCCGTCCCGCGGAAGATGAAGTACGTGCCGAGCACGAGGCCGACGTCGCCGAGCACGTTGATGACGAACGCCTTGATGCCCGCGGCGGTGGCCGTGGAGCGCCGGTACCAGAAGGAGATCAGCAGGTAGGACGCCGCGCCGACGAACGCCCAGCCGACGATCAGGACCAGGAAGTTCCCGGCCAGGACCAGCAGCAGCATCGAGAAGACGAAGAAGTTCAGGTAGCTGAAGAACCGCGTGTAGCCGCGGTCGGAGTCCATGTAGGCGACCGAGTACAGGTGGATGAGCGACGAGATGCCGCTCACCACGAGCGCCATGAACACCGCCAGCGGGTCGACCAGCAGCGTGAGCTGTGCGTCGACCCCCGCCGTGTTCGCGATGTCCCACGCGATCGCGCGGACCTGGCGCTCCTCCTCGCCGAGGTCCTGCAGGGCGACGAACGTGACGACCGCGGCGACGAAGGAGACGAAGAGGAAGAACGTCCCGATGACGCCCGGGATACGGCCGCGCGCGACGCGGAACAGCAGGGCGTTGAGGATCGACCCCGCGAGCGGCGCCAGCAGGCAGAGCCAGGCGAACGTCTTGACCGTGGTCATCCGTGCAGCGCCCGCAGCTCGTCGACGTCGATCGGCAACCGGCGCCGGTACAGGGCCACGATCATGCCGAGGCCGACCGTCACCTCACACGCGGCGACGACCATCACGATGATCGCGAAGATCTGGCCGTCGCCGTTGCCGTGCATCCGGCTGAAGGCGACGAGCGCGAGGTTCGCCGCGTTCAGCATCAGCTCGAGGCAGAGCAGGATCACCAGCGGGTTGCGGCGCGTCAGCACGCCGCCCGCGCCGATGGCGAAGACCAGCGCCGAGACGACGAGGTACCAGCCGATGTTCACGCCGGATCCTCCTCCGACGCGGCGGAGACGCCCGTCGGCGTGGGGAGCCCCGGACGCGGGGCGACGGGGCCGTCCTCCCTGGTGTTCGTGCCGGTCGGCCGGCCGAGCGCCTCGCGCATCGAGCCCGTGCCCTCCGGCATGCGGAACAGGTCGGCGACGCTGAGCGCCTCGCCGGCGGCGACACCGATCGCGCCGCGTCGTCGCGCGAGGACGACGGCGCCCACGGCCGCCACGAGCAACAGGAACGAGGCGACCTCGAACGGCAGCAGGAACTTCGTGAGCAGCAGCTCGCCGATCTGGCCGGGCTGGCCGAAGGTCCCGCTCATGCTGGCGCCCTCGCTGTCGATGGCAGCAAGGCCCGAACCGAGCGTCGCGAGGATCAGCACGATGAAGAGGCCCGCCGCCGCGAGGATCGCGAGGCTGGTCAGCCCCTTGCCGGCCTGCGGCCCGATCGGCTGGTCGGAGCCGCCGATGTAGGCGACGACGAAGACGTAGAGCACCATCACGGCCCCGGCGTACACGACGATCTGGGCCGCCGCGACGAACTGCGCGTTGAGCAGGAGAAACAGCACGGCCAGGGAGAACAGGTGGCTCACCAGGGCGAGCACGCTGTAGAACGGATTGCGCAGCGTCACGACCGCGATGGCGCCCGCGACTGCGCCGATCCCGGCGATGAAGAACAGGGCCTCGTCCATCGTGCGGCGCGAGAGGCTACTCGCCCTCCGCCCGGAGCGGCGTCCGCTCCAGCGGCTCCGTCAGCAGCATCTCCTTCGTGAAGATGAGGTCGGAGCGGTGGTAGTCGGACATCTCGTAGTCGTGGCCCATCGTGATCGCGTCGAAGGGGCACGCGATCTCGCAGTAGCCGCAGAAGATGCACCGCGAGAGGTTGATCTCGTACACCGCGGCGTAGCGCTCGCCGGCGCTGATGCGGTTCTCCTCGGTGTTCTCGGCGGCGACGACCCGGATGCAGTCGGCCGGGCAGGCGGCCGCGCACAGCGAGCAGCCGACGCACTTCTCCAGGCCCGTGTCCTCGAAGCGGTGCAGCCGGTGGCGGCCGCGGAAGCGCGGGTACACGGGCACCTTGTCCTCGGGGTACTGGTGCGTCGGGACGTCCTCGAACTGGCGCCTGAACGTCGTCTTCAGGCCGCGCATCGTCTCGCCGAAGGCGCGGTAGAACCCGCCGGGCCCGCCGGGCTCCGGTCCCCGCACGACCTCGACGACGTCGTCTCCGGGAGGCCAAGCCATCAGTCACTCACCACCACGATGATCGCCGTGACCAGGGCGTTGAGCGTTGCCAGCGGCAGCAGCGCCTTCCACCCCAGGGACATGAGCTGGTCGTAGCGCGGCCGCGGGAGCGTCGCGCGGATCCAGACGAAGAAGTACACGAAGAGCAGCATCTTCCCCAGCACGACGATGGGATAGACCCACGTCGGGGGATGGATGCCGAACGGCAGCCACCAGCCGCCCAGGAAGAACGTGACCATCAGCAGCGACGCGACGAGCATGTTCAGGTACTCGGCCATGTAGTACGCGCCGAACTTCGAGCCGCCGTACTCGGTCATGTAGCCCTGCACGAGCTCGGCGTCGGCCTCGGCGAGGTCGAACGGCGGGCGGTTGGTCTCCGCCACCGACGCCACCAGGAAGACGAGGAAGCCGACGAGCTGCGGGACGATGTACCACATGCCCGCCTGGGCATCGACGATGTCCACGAGCGACAGAGAGCCGGCGGTCATGATCACGCCGACGATCGACAGGCCCTGCGCCACCTCGTAGGAGATGAGCTGGGCGGCGGCGCGCATCGAGCCGAGGAAGGAGTACTTCGATCCGCTCGCCCAGCCGCCGAGCATGAGCCCGTAGAAGGCGAGCGATCCGAGCGCGAACACCCACAGCGGCCCGATCGACACGTCCATCCCGTACAGGCCGGTGTCGGTCCCGAAGATCGACGTCACGGGGCCGAACGGGATGACGGCCACCACGCCCGCCGCCGCGATCACCGACAGGATCGGCGCGAGGCGATGCAGGAACGCGACGGAGTTCCAGGTCCGGAAGTCCTCCTTGCTCAGGAGCTTCAGGATGTCGGCGATCGGCTGCAGCCACCCGTACGGACCGACGCGGTTCGGGCCGTAGCGCTGCTGGAAGCGCCCGAGCACCTTGCGGTCGGCCATCAGCGCGACGGGGACGAAGTTGAAGACGACGAGGAAGATCACGAGCGACTTCAGGATCTGCATCCACCACGGCTCGACGTAGTTGATGTCGCCAAGCAGCGTCATGCGCGGGTGATCTCCACCAGCCCGCCGCCCGGCAGGTCGGCGGCCGACTCGTCGGGGATGCCGGTCTGCAGGAAGACGGTGCCGGCGGGGGCGTCGGAGCGCAGGTGGACCTTGCCGTGCACCCGACGGTTGTCGGCGCCGACGGTGACGCGGTCGCCGTGGCCGATGCCCAGGCGTCGTGCGTCGGCGGGGTTGAGCTCCACGACCTGGCGCGCGGCGAGGAACTTCAGCGCGGGCGCGACCTCGACCTCAGGCGAGGTCCAGATGGACCGGTACGTGCCCAGACGCAGCGCGCCGTTGGGCGTCGGGGCGTGCGGCGGCGTCTCCAGGCCGAACGGCCCGCGGTCGGCCTGCGGCCAGGCCGCCGCGAGCTGCGCGTTGGCGGGCCAGCGCACGCCGCGGCCGCCGACGGCGTCGAGGGTGACGTCCGCGTAGAACGGCACCTCGGCCTGCAGCTGCGCGAACGCCTGCGGCGCCGTCAGCGTGCGGCCCGCGACCCCGACGCGCGCGGCGATGTCGGCGATCACCTGCCACTCCGGGCGCACGTCGCCGGGATGCGCGATCGCGCTGCGCAGCCGCTGCAGCCGCCCGTCGGGATGCGTGACCGTCCCCTCCTTCTCGGCGTAGGACTCGGCCGGGAAGACGACGGTCGCGTGCTCGCGGATGCCCTCGGTCAGGAACGAGGCGTGGGCGACGATCGTGGTCGCCTTGTCCAGCGCCTCCTCCCAGCCGGCGCGGCCGGGGAGCGAGCGCAGCGGGTCGATGTGCAGCAGGTACAGCGCGGTGAGCCGGCCGGCCGCAGCCGCCTCGGCGATGCCCGCGGCGTCCAGCCCCTCGTCCGCCCGCTGCAGGCCCGGGCCGGACGTCGGCAGCACCCCGACCTCGCGCAGGCCGCGGCCGTTGGACGTTGACGGAACCTCGAGAAGCCCCGCACCCGGATGGTCGGCGGCGATAAGGCGACCGGCGACGTTCAGGAGCGCCCGGGCCGCGTGCGCGCCGCGCGGCCCCTGCGTCAGCCGCTCGCCCCAGACGACCACGACGTCCTCGCCCGCGCCGCGCAGCACGTCGGCGACGGCGCCGACCGCCTCGGCGGTCGTGCCGGCCGCGGCGGCCAGCTCGCCGAGCACGCCGCCGCCGCCCAGAGCGGCCGACAGCGCCGCGACGAACGCCTCGCCTGCGCCCGGCGCGAAGCGCGCGACGGCCATCGCGTTCGCGTCCAGCGACGACGGCCGGCTGGTCGCGACGGCGAGCTTCACGTTGCGGCGGCGCACGCCCTTGCGGATGCGCAGGTCGACGATCGGCATGTCGTCGACCGGCTCGCAGTCCAGCACGAGCACGGCATGGGCGTACTCGAGGTCGGGCACCGTGGCCTGCAACGCGGGGCCGCCAAGCGCCGCGGTCAGCTCGCGCGGCAGGCGCCCGCCCGCTCGCGAGTCCAGGTGCGGCGAGCCGAGGCCCTCCCGCACGAGGCGCTGTAGGAGCCAGCCCTCCTCGTTCGTCGTGCCGTCGCCGGCCAGCGCCCCGACGCGGCCATGCGCCCGCCCGAGCGCACCGGCCGCCGCCTCCAGCGCGCGCTCCCAGCTGACGGGCGAGAGCACGCCGCCGTCGCGGAGCATCGGCGTCGTGATGCGCTCGTCGACGTGGATCGACTGGAACGCGAAGCGCCCGCGGTCGCAGAGCCAGCCGTCGTCGACCTCGTCGTGGTCGCGCGCGAGGACGCGCAGCACCCGCTCGTCGCGGACGGTCAGCTCGACGTTGCACTGCCCGGGGCACAGCGAGCACACGGTGCCGGCGCCCTCGATGTCCCACGGGCGCGCGCGGAAGCGGTAGGGCTGCGACGTCAGCGCGCCCACCGGGCACAGCTCGATGATGTTCCCGCTGAACGGGGCGACGTAGGGATGGCCGTCGAACGTCGCGACGTACGTGTCCGCTCCGCGCTCCTGGAGGACGAGCTGGTAGTCCTCGGACACCTCCTGGCTGAAGCGCACGCAGCGGTAGCAGAGGATGCAGCGCTCGCGGTCGATGGCGATCAGCGGGGACAGGCCGAGCGGCTTCTGGAAGTGGCGCTTGGGCTCGATGAAGCGCGAGCGGCCGCCGCCCCAGCCGAAGGAGATGTCCTGTAGCGGGCACTCGCCGCCCTTGTCGCAGACCGGGCAGTCCAGCGGGTGGTTGATGAGGAGGAACTCGACGACCGCCTCCTGTGCCTCCTTCACCCGGTCGGTCTGCGTGTGCACGACCATGCCGTCCTTCACCGGCGTGGAGCAGCCCGTCTGCAGCTTGGGGATGCCCTCCACCTCGACGAGGCACATGCGACAGGCGCCGACGGGCTGGCCGAGCTTGGGCTCGTAGCAGAAGACCGGGATCTCGACGTCGCCGAGTTTGGCCGCGTCGACGAGCATCGTGTTGACCGGGGCCTGGACCTCCTGGCCGTCGATCGTGAACGTGATCAGCTCGGGGTTGGGGCGGGGCATCGCTAGGCCGCAGCGCCCTGGATGAGGACCGGCTCGACCACGGGCGTCTCGTCGCCGTACGGGCTGCGCTGTCGCGCCGCCTCGATGTACTCCTCGAACTCGTCGCGGAACTTCGCGACCATCGAGCCGATCGGCATGGCCATGGCGTCGCCGAGCACGCACAGGCAGTTGCCGATGATGCGGGTCTGGACGGAGGCCATGATGTCGAGGTCCATGGGCGTCGCGAGCCCGTCCTTCATGCGCTGCAGCATCCTCACGGTCCAGCGCGTGCCCTCGCGGCAGGGCGAGCACTTGCCGCAGGACTCGTGGGCGTAGAACGCGGCGGTCTTGTACGCGACGTCGACCACCGACACGGAGTCGTCGACCACGATGATCGCCCCGGAGCCGAGCATGGAGCCGGCCTTCGCCATGGCGTCGAAGTCGTAGGGGAGGTCGAGGTCGTCCTTGGTCAGGACGGGGGAACTCGAGCCGCCGGGGAACCAGAGCTTGATCTCGCGTCCGTCCTGGGGGCCGCCGGCGAGGTCGTAGATGATCTCTCGCGAGGACGTCCCGAGCACGATCTCGTAGTTGCCGGGGCGCTTGACGTGCCCGGACACCGAGACGACCTTGGTGCCGGTCGAGTTCGCGGTGCCGATCTTGGCGTACTCCTCGCCGCCGATCCGCAGGATGTGCGGGGCGGTCATCAGCGTCTCGACGTTGTTGATGAGCGTCGGGCCCTGGAAGAGGCCCTGGTTGGCGGGGAACGGCGGCTTGAGGCGCGGGTTGCCGCGCTTGCCCTCCAGCGAGTCCAGCAGCGCCGTCTCCTCGCCACAGATGTACGCGCCGGCGCCGCGGTGCACGACGAGGCTCAGGTTGAACCCCGAGCCGAGGATGTTGTCGCCGAGGTACCCGGCGGCGTAGGCCTCCTCCAGCGCGGCGTCGAGGATGTCGGCCTGCTGCTGGTACTCGCCGCGAATGTAGATGAACGACCGGTTCGCGCCTGCCGCGAACGCCGCGATGACGATCCCCTCGATGAGGGTGTGCGGCGTCTTGGTCATGAGCTCGCGGTCCTTGAACGTCCCCGGCTCGGACTCGTCCGCGTTGCACACGAGGTACTTGTCCATCTGCCCCGCAGGCATGAACGACACCTTGCGCCCCATCGCGAAGCCGGCGCCGCCGCGGCCGCGGACGTTGGAGGCCAGCAGCTCGTCGGTGATCTGCTGCGGCGCGAGCGAGAGCGCCTTGCGCAGCATCTCGTAGCCGCCGCGGCGCTCGTACACCGCCAGCGTGTTCAGGCCCGGCTCGTCGATGTCGTGGAAGAGGATGTGGTCGGTCACGTGCCCTCCAGCGGCGCCGAAGGTCCTGGCTGGTCGCCCGGCATCTCGCCGAACGTCTCCTGCTCGGCGGGGCGCACGGGCATCGCGCCGCCCGGCACCGCGCGCTGCGCCAGCGGATCCGGCCGTGGGAACTCGCGGGTGTTCGCGTACGGATCGGTGCTGGCGCGCCGCAGAATCTGCTTGTCGGGCAGCGGCGCCTCGTTCGCCCGGATCTGCTCGGCGAGGATCGGCACCTCCTCACGCGTGATCGGGCCCACGTAGATCCCGTCGACGCTGGCCATCGGCGCGATGTCGCACGCGCCGAGGCACTCGAAGTGGCGCACGTGCACGTCGGGGTCGTCGCCCAGCTCCTCCTCGAGCGCGTGCAGCAGCTCGTCCCCGCCCAGCAGCGAGCAGGAGATGTTCGTGCACACGTACACGCGGTGGCGGCCGACGGGCCGCGTGTCGAGCTGGTCGTAGAACGTCGCCACCGCGACGACGTACCCGGGCGTGAGGCGCATCACCGTCGCGACCTGCTCGATCGCCTCCGGCGAGCACCAGCCGTGCAGCCGCTGGGCTGCGGCGAGCGCGGGGATCGTCGCCGAGCGCCGGTCGGGGTACTTGGCCATGTGCGCCTCGATCTCGGCGCGCAGCTCCGGCGGGACCTGGACCGCGGTCGGGTCGGGGACGGACGCCGGGTCCTTCGCGGGGTCGACCGCCTCGTCCCAGCCGGGGACGCGCGATCCGTGCGAGAAGCGGGTGACCTTGTCGCCAAGCGCCATTACGAAGCTCCTGGCGACGGGAGCATGTCGCTCTGCGACATGGTCCAAACCGATGACGCTGATGTCTGAGCCTCTGGCGAAGACATCCGCGTCATCGGTCGATCCCACCGAGGATCGGGTCGAGCATGGCCAGCGTCGCGATGACGTCGGCGATGTAGGCGTCCTTCACCATCGGCGCGAAGGCCTGCAGGTTCACGAACGAGGGATCGCGCATGTGCACGCGCGCGGGCTTGGAGGAGCCGTCGGAGCGCACGAAGCACCCGAGCTCTCCGCGCGGCCCCTCGATCGGGTAGTAGACCTCGCCCGGCGGGACGCGGTAGCCCTCCGTCACGAGCTTGAAGTGGTGGATGAGCGCCTCCATCGAGGTCGCCAGCTCGTGCCGGGGCGGCAGGACGACCTTGCGGTCGTCGGCGATGTGGGAGCCCTCGGGCAGGCCGTCGAGGGCCTGCTCGATGATCTTCACGGACTCGTCGATCTCCGCCAGGCGCACCGCGAAGCGGTCCCAGTTGTCCCCCTCGGTGCCGACCGGGATCTTGAAGTCGAAGTCCTCGTAGGAGGAGTAGGGCATCGCCTTGCGCAGGTCCCAGGGGTTGCCGGCGGCGCGCAGGAGCGGGCCGGTCACGCCGTAGGCGAGCAGCGTCTCGGCGTCCAGCGGCGCGACGCCCTTCAGCCGCGAGAGCGCGATCTCGTTCTTGGCCAGCAGCGCGCGGTACTGGCGGTTGCGCACCGGCATCGCCTTGAGGAACTTGCGGACGTTCTGCTCCCACCCGCGCGGGACGTCCTCCGCGACCCCGCCGACCTGGATGTAGCGCGTGTGCATGCGCTGCCCCGAGGTCTGCTCGAACAGGTCGAGGATCATGTCGCGCTCGCGCCAGCCGTACCAGAACATCGAGACCGCGCCGAGGTCCAGGCCGCCGGTCGCCACGAAGATCAGGTGGCTGGCGATGCGGTTGAGCTCGAGGTGGATGACGCGCAGGTACTGGGCGCGCTTGGGGACCTCCAGGCCGAGCAGCGTCTCCACCGCGCCGCAGAAAGCCATTCCATTGAAGTAGTAGGACAGGTAGTCCATCCGCTCGACGACGGGGATGACCTTCCAGTAGCTCTTGTCCTCGGCGGTCTTCTCGATCCCCGTGTGGACGTAGCCGATGATCGGCTTGATGTCGCGCACCACCTCGCCCTCGAGTGTGGTGAGCAGGCGCAGCACCCCGTGCGTGGCCGGATGGTGCGGGCCCATGTTGAGCGTCAGCAGCTCCTGCTCGGGTGGGAGGTCGCCCTCGGTCTCGATCCGCTCGACGGGATCCCACGACGTGGTGCGGTCGAGCTGGCGGGTCTCGGTGCCCATCAGTCGGTGTACTGGGTTCCCTGGGCCTGGTTGTAGGTGAAGAGGACGGGCTCGCCGCCGACCGGGAAGTCCCGTCGCTGGGGGAAGCCCTCGTAGTCGTCGGGCATCAGGATGCGGCGTAGATCGGGGTGACCTGTGAAGATCACGCCGAACATGTCGTAGATCTCGCGCTCCTGGTGGTCGGCGGTCGGCCAGTCGGGCGTCACCGAGTCCACCTGCGCGGCGTCGACGGGCACGCGCAGCTTCACGGTGATGCGGTCGAGGGCGGACATGTCCAGCAGCTCGTACTGCACGCCGAGCCGCGGCTCCTCCGGGTAGTAGTCCAGCCCGTGCACCGAGGCGAGGAACGTGAAGCCCCGGTCGCGCAGGAACTCGAGCGTCCCGCGGACGGCCGGCGGCGCGATGTGCAGGGCCGCCTTGTCGCGGAAGAACTCGGTCTCGAGCACGGCGTCGGGATGCTCGGTGCGAAGATCGGCGGCCAGCAGCTCCAGGCCGGTGGCGTCAGGCACCTGCGGTGTCCCCGGGCTTGAAGACGTTGATCGCCTGGTCGCGCCCGTCGCCCGTCCCGGCCTCGCGCGCCCGATCGTGGAGCGGGTCGACGCTGGGATCGCGGGGCACGATCTCCTCCGTCCCGATGGCCTCGTAGCGCTCGCGCCATCCCTGGTCGGGGCTCTCGAGGATCTTCTTGCGCAGCTTGAAGATGCCGTGCATGAGCGCCTCGGGGCGGGGCGGGCAGCCGGGTACGTGGACGTCGACGGGCATGAACTTGTCGGCGGGCACGATCGCGTAGTTGTTGAAGACGCCCATCGAGGACGAGCAGGCGCCCATCGCGATCGCCCACTTGGGCTCGAGCATCTGGTCGTAGACGCGGCGGACGATCGGCGCCATCTTGATCGAGACCCGGCCCGAGATGATCATCAGGTCGGCCTGACGCGGCGTCGCGCGGAAGGCTTCCGAGCCGATGCGCGCTGAGTCGACGCGACTGGCGACGATGGCCATCATCTCGATCGCGCAGCACGCGAGGCCGAACGTCGCCGGGAACATGCTGTTGGCGCGGGCCCAGTTGATCGCCCTGTCGAGCGTCGTGGTCATGACCCGCTCGCCGACGTACTTCTCCAGCGCGGCACCCTCGAGATCGGGCCCGCGCAGCAGCTCCTGGGCCCGGGCCTGACGGATGCGGAGCTGGTCGGGCGACCCCACCCTCTCGCGGCGCACTACCTCCATTCGAGCGCTCCCCTCCGCCAGACGTACACGAACGCGACCGCCAGCAGCGCGATGAACACTCCGGTCTCCACGAGGGCGAACGTCCCGAACGCCCGGAGCTGCACGGCCACGGGGAAGAGGAAGATCACCTCGATGTCGAACAGGATGAACAGCATCGCGATGAGGTAGAAGCTGATGCCGAACCGGAAGCCCGACCGCACGTCGGACGGCAGCCCGCACTCGTAGGGCTCGCGCTTGGCGGCGATCGCGCGGCGCGGTCCGAGCAGGCCGCCGGCGAACACGAAGACGACGCCGATGATGAGTCCGAGCGCCACGAAGACGAGGGCGGGCAGGTAGCTCTGGAGCATCGACCGCAGGTTGTAGCACCGTTTGTGACGCCTTGATACTTAGTACCGGCAGGCACTTGCAGTGACCGCAGCGGCGCTTGCAGCCGCGTGGGCCACGGCTGTCGTCGCGGGCGTCGCCGGCGTGCTCGGCGCCGCGTCGTGGTGGCTCGTGCGCCAGTCGCGGGCGTTTTGGGTGCTCATCCGGGCCGGTCAGGCGGTCGCCGTCGCGCAGGCCGTCGTCGCCGGCGTCCTCGCCGCGCTCGGGTTCGATCCCGACGACGGCCTGTACTGGCTCTACGCCCTGCTGCCCGTGGTCGTGGGGTTCTTCGCCGAGCAGCTGCGCATCGTCGCGGCCGAGCAGGTGCTCGACCGGCTGGGGCTGGCGAACGCCGATGCGGTCCGGGACCTTCCCGAGGAGCGCCAGCGCTCGGTCGTCGTGTCGATCCTGCGGCGGGAGATGGGCGTGATGACGGTCGCCGCGCTCGTCGTGTGCTTCCTCGCGGTGCGTGCTGTGGCAACCGTCTGATTGCTACCGCTTGCGCTTGCGGACGAAGAGCGTCCCGTACATGCCGAGGTCGTCGTGGTTGGCAAGCGAGCAGCGCAGCCGGTACGTCCCCGGCTCCAGGGTGATCGTCGTGCGGACCGTCTGGCCGGGCTGCGCGGTCGGCGTGCCGCCGAGCTGCCGGGACTCCTCGCCCGGTTCGGTGGGAGGCACCTCGACGCGGAGGTTGTGCGTCACGCGCCCCACGTTGCGCGCGACGAGCTCGACGCGTCCGGAGGGGACCGAGAGGTCCTGCGGATCGATCGCGTAGTCGTCGAGCGTCACACGCACGACGGGCCCGGCGAGGGTCACTCGGTCGTCGTCCGAGCACCCCGCGAACAGGGCGGCGCCGGCGGCGATCAGCGCCGCGAGAAGGGCTCGGGGGGCAGGCGGTCGCGCCGGAGGCATCGCTTATAGTCTGCGGCCCCCATGGCCCGGCGCGCCGTCATCCCCCTGCTTGCAGTGGCCGCGCTGGCGACCGTTGGCTGCGGCTCGCAGGGGATCGATCTCGACAGTGGCGAGAGCGCGAACGTCCAGGCCGGAGCGCAGCTGTTCCACGATCGCTGCTCGGGCTGCCACTCACTCAGCACGGTCGGCGCCGAGGGCAGCGCGGTGAACCCGCGCGACAAGGAGCACACGGACGGGCCGAACTTCAACGATCGTCGCGAGGACGCGAACGGCGTTCTCTACGCGATCCGCAACGGGGGCTTCTCGGGCGCGATCATGCCCGAGAACATCGTGACCGGGCAGGACGCCGAGAAGGTCGCGGAGTTCCTCGCCAAGTACGCCGGCCGCAACGCCCCGTAGCCGCGACGCCGATGCTGGACCTCCGGCGCATCCGCGAGGACCCAGACGGCGTGCGGACCGCGCTCGCCCGCCGCGGTCCCGGCGTCGCCGAGCGCATCGACGCGGTGCTCGAGCTCGACGGCGAGCGCCGCGCGGCCATCGCGACGGCGGAGAACCTGCGCTCGAAGCAGAAGAGCGACTCCGAGAACCTGGCCGCAGCTCAGCGGGCGGGTGAGGACGTCGGCCAGCTGCGAGCGAGCTTGAAGGACCTGTCCGCGCGAGTGAAGGAGCTCACGACGCAGGCGTCGGAGGCGGACGAGCGCCTGCAGGAGCTCCTGCGGACGCTGCCCAACCTGACCGACGCGGCCGCGCCGCCCGAGGACGAGGTGCTGCGCGTCGTAGGCGAGCCGGCCAGCCCGGTGGCCGAGCCGCGCGACCACCTCGAGCTCGCCGGCGATCGCATCGACATGGAGCGGGCGGCGCGCATGTCGGGCTCGCGCTTCGCCTACCTGCGCGGCGAGCTGGTGCTCCTCGAGCTCGCGCTCGTGCGCTGGGCGCTCGACGTCCTCGGCCGCCATGGCTTCCAGCCGGTCATCCCGCCGGTGCTCGTCCGCGAGCAGGCGCTGTACGGGACGGGCATGCTCCCGGACACCGAGCAGCAGATCTACCACGTGCCGTCCGACGACCTCTACCTCGTCGGCACGAGCGAGGTGGCGCTCGCGTCGCTGCACGCCGACGAGGTGCTCGACGCCGCGGACCTACCCGTCCGCTACGCGGGCTTCTCGCCCTGCTTCCGCCGCGAGGCGGGCGCCGCGGGGCGCGACACGCGCGGCCTGTTCCGGGTGCACCAGTTCGACAAGGTCGAGATGTTCAGCTTCGTCGCGCCGCAGGAGTCCGCCACCGAGCACGAGGTCATCCTCTCGATCGAGGAGGAGATCCTGCAGGCGCTCGGCGTGCCCTACCGGGTCGTGAACATCGCTGCGAACGACCTGGGCGCGAGCGCGGCCAAGAAGTTCGACCTCGAGGCGTGGCTGCCCGGGCAGGGCCGCTACCGCGAGCTGACCTCCTGCTCGAACACCACCGACTTCCAGGCGCGCCGGCTCGACGTCCGGATGCGCCCGCCGGGCGGCCGGCCCGAGGTGCTGCACACGCTGAACGGCACGGCCGTCGCGGTCGGGCGGACGATCATCGCCCTGCTGGAGAACGGGCAGCGGGAGGACGGCTCGGTACAGCTGCCGGAGGTGCTCGTCCCTTACGGCGCGCCGGCGACGCTCGCCGCCGCGTCGTGAGCGACCTGACGTTTCGCGCCGCCACAGCCGACGACGCATCGAGGGTGATGCCGGCCGCGATCGCCCCGTCGCCCGATCGCCGACCGACGCGTCGCGCACCTCTGGCAGCTCTTCGTCGCGCCTCCGTGGTGGGGAAGCGGGCTTGCATCGAGCCTGCACGGCGCTGCGGTCAGCGGAGCACGATCAGGCGGGTTCACGGACATGAGGCTCTTCACGCCGGCCGGTCAGCGGCGCGCCCGGCGCTTCTACGAGCGTGAGGGCTGGACCCTCGTCGAGGCGCCGAGGTTCGAGGACGCCTTCGGTCTGGACGTCGCCGAGTACCGCCTCAACCTCTGTTAGTGGCCGTGGGCGGCGTCTCCTGAGAGCGCTTGCGCTGTCGACTGTGTCCTTCTGCGCGCCTCAGGGACCGCTAGACGGACACACTTTCCCTAGCAAGCTCTCCGCCGCGCCATCATGACCCCTGCGGAACGGACGCCCGCGACCACGCGCTGCCTACGTCCAGGTCGCAACCGTCAACCACACCACGGCGACCGGGATCGACCATCTAATGGGCGACGCGCCGCAGCGCCTCGTCAAGCGTGGAGTCGATGTCGAACGTCGAGTCCAGCCGCGTGATCTCGAAGAGGCGCAGGACCGTGGGGTTGGACACCGCGAGAGCGAGCCGGCCTCCGCGGAGCGTCACGCTGCGCAGGCCGTTGAGCAGCACCGACAGGCCGGTCGAGTCGATGAACTCGACCTCCGTGAGGTCGAGGACGACCGCCGGGTGGTCCTGCGCGATCGCGCCGTCCAGCTGCGCCGCGAACTCGGGCGCTGTGGAGACGTGGATCTCGCCTTTGACGTGGATGACGTGCGTCTGGCCGTCACGCGTCTCGGACGACAGCTCGAAGTGGGGGAGGATCGACATCGTGGTGAAGGTTGGCGCAATACCACCGTCCGCCGCGCCCGCAGTCAAGGGGGATACCGTTTCGCTCCGTGACCGGCACGGTAGCGACGCCGCTGATCTCCAAGCCGCGCCTGCGCGGCGTCCTGCATCAGTGGGCGTGCGCCACGTCCGCCCTGCTGGGGGCGCTCGTCGTCGTGTTCGCCGACGGCGGTCGCGAGCGGATCGCCGCGGTCGTGTACGCCGCGAGCGTCACCGGCCTGTTCGGCGCGAGCGCGCTCTATCACCGCGTCACCTGGCGCCGACCGGCGGTGCGGCGATGGATGCGCCGGCTCGACCACGCGATGATCTTCGTGCTCATCGCCGGCACCTACACGCCGTTCGCGCTGCTGGCCTTCGACGACGGGATCGGCCGGGTCCTGCTCATCGCCGTGTGGAGCGGCGCCGCCGGCGGCGTCGCCCTCAAGCTGCTGTGGATCGACGCGCCGAAGTGGCTCGGCGTTGCCGTGTACATCGGCCTGGGCTGGCTCGCGGTGTGGACGTTCCCCGCGCTGGTCGACGCGGTAGGCGTCGTGCCCACGGTGCTCGTCGGGCTCGGCGGGCTGCTCTACACGACGGGCGCGGTCGTCTACGCCACGCGCCGCCCGGATCCGGTGCCGACGGTCTTCGGCTATCACGAGCTGTTCCATCTGCTCGTCGTCATCGCGGCCGCACTGCAGTACGCAGTCGTGGTGTTCTGGGTGCTGCTCTAGGCCGCCAACCGCTTGACGCTCCCTGAGCGGCGGCGCATGCTGTCCCCTTCGCGACGCCTGCCATCGGTGTGAGCCGAAGGAGCCGGCGAGTGACCACCAGCCGCCCCCACTGGCCTTCGACCGTCGGACCATCTTCCTGGCTCTACGGAGCTGAGTTGCTGGTCGTCGCCGCGGCGTTCTACGTCGCGGCGCGCTTCGCGTTCGAGACGGCGTTCGTGTACGAGAACGTGGGCCCCTTCTGGCCTGCGACCGGCGTCTCGATCGCGGCGCTGTTCCTGCGCGGGGATCGGCTGTGGCCGGGCGTGCTGGCCGGCTCCCTGCTCGCCAACCTGGACGCCGGCGCCGCCGCCCTGCCGTCCGCGGGCGCGGCGCTCGGCGCCGTGGCCGAGGCGCTCGTCGCCGTCCGCCTGCTGCGGCTCGCCGGCTTCCGAGCGCAGCTCGACCGGCTTCGCGACGTCGTCGCGTTCGTGCCGCTCGCCTGCGGCGTCGCGCCGACGCTGAGCGCGACGCTCGGCGTGACCGCGCTCTGGCTCAACGACGACATCCCCGGCTCGACCTACGACCGCGCCTGGGCGATCTGGTGGTTCGGGAACGCATCGGGCGCGCTGATGATGGCTCCGGCCCTGCTCGCCTTGGCGACGCGCGACCGGCTGCCGACACGCGCCGCCGCGATCGAGGGAGCCGGGTGGCTCCTCGCGGTCGCCGTCGTCTCCGAGGTGATCTTCGCGGAGCGCTTCGGCGTGGATGTACCTCCGTACCTCGTGTTCGCCCTCGCGATCCTCGTCGCTCTGCGCTTCCGCCAGGCCGGGATCGGCATGGCGACGCTCGTGATCGCGGTCATCTCCGCGTGGCACACCGCCGACGGACTGGGACCGTTCAGCACGGGCGCGACGGCGCACGACATCGCCGTCCTCGACGGCTTTCTGGCGACCGTCGCCGTGACGGGTCTCGTGATTTCGGCGCTGCTGAGCGAGCGGACGCGGTCCGAAGGCAGGCTGGAGGAGCGCGAGGAGCGCTTCCGGCTGCTGATCGAGAATGCCTCGGACGTCGTGCTCGTCGTCGACGCGGACGGGACCATCATCTACGTCAGCCCTGCCAGTACGCAGGTCATGGGCCTTCGTCCGGACGAGCTCGCCGGGACGCCGCTGCCTCGCGGCGTGCACGAGGCGGACCGCACGGCGCTGACGGCCGCGCTGGCCCGCGCGGCCGAGGAGCCGGGCGTCAGCGTCCCGATCGACCTGCGGTATCGCCATCGCGACGGCGCGTACCGGTCGGTCTCCGCCGTCCTCGTCTCGCGCCTCGAGGACCCGCGCATCGGCGGGGTAATCGCGACGCTCCGCGACGTCACGGAGCGTGATCGCTTCGAAGGACAGCTCCGCCAGGCCCAGCGCATGGACGCGATCGGCCGGCTCGCCGGCGGCATCACCCACGACTTCAACAACCTGCTGACGGCCGTCCTGGGCTACAGCGACCTCATCCTCCACTCGCTTCAGCCGGGCGATCCCCTGGGTGAGGACGTCGAGGAGATCAGGCGCGCCGGGGAGCGCGGAACCCTCCTCACGCGCCAGCTCCTCGCCTTCAGCCGCGGACAGCCCGTCGAGCACGTCGTGCTGGACATGAACGGCGTCGTCGCCGACGTCCGGCCGCTACTCAGGCGGTTGATCCGCGAAGACATCCGCCTGGAGATCGCGGCGCGTGCACGCTCGGCCCAGGTGCGCGGCGATCGGGGACAGCTCGAGCAGGTGCTGGTGAACCTCGTCGTGAACGCGAGCGACGCGATGCCCGACGGCGGCACCCTCGCGATCACGACGGACGACGTCGAGCTCGGCGCCGAGTACTTCGAGGTCCACGGCGTCGCGGAGGGAGAGCCCGGCCGCTTCGTGCAGCTCGAGGTGACGGACTCGGGGACGGGGATGGACGAGGACACCGTGTCGCACGTCTTCGAGCCGTTCTACTCCACGAAGGTCGAAGGCAAGGGCACCGGCCTCGGCCTCGCGACGGTCTACGGCATCGTGCGCCAGAGCCGTGGCTTCATCTGGGTCTACTCCGAGGCCGGCATCGGGACCACGTTCAAGGTGTACCTGCCGAGCGTCGAGGTTCCCGTTCGCGGCGAGGACGAGGGCCGCGTGGCCGACGGACGGCACAGCGCCCCCTCGCTTCGGCCGGGCCGGACGGCCCTGCTGGTCGAAGACGACCCCATGGTCCGCGCGCTCGTGCGCCACATGCTCACGCGCCACGGGTTGGAGATCATCGAGGCCGAGGACGGCGACGAGGCGCTCGCGCGCAGCGAGGCGTCAGATCGCGGCGGCATCCACCTGCTCGTGACCGACACGGTCCTGCCCGGCGTCGGCGGGATCGAGCTCGCGCAGCGCGTCCGTGCGCGACATCCCGCACTCGTCACGCTGGTCATGTCGGGCTACAGCGAATCGGTTGCGACCGGCTCCGCGCCGCTGGGCAAGGCGACGGGCTTCATCGCAAAGCCGTTCGACCCGTCGGACTTCACCGCCAAGCTCGAGTCGCTCTTCGCGGCGGCCGCGGCTGATCAGGCGAGCGAGCGCAGCCGGTAGCGGTTGCGGCGCGGCCCGCGCCGCTCCACGATGCCGGCGGCGACGAGGCTCTCGAGCGCGGCGCGAACATCGTCGCGCGACACCGCGAGCCTGCGCGCCAGCTCCTCCGCGGTCGGCGAGGAGGTCGGCGCGCGCGCGAGCTGCGCGGCCACGCGGTCGGTGATGTCGTCGCTCATCCAGTCGCGAGCAGGCGCTCCAATGCGGCGCGGTCCTCATCGTCGACGGTGACGCCGAAGCGCCGCTCGAGCGCGTCGAGGGCCGCGGCCGGCGTCAGCTCCTCGACGTGCGTCTCGCCACCCACCGCGGAGATCTCCAGCCGCCTGCCGATGAGCCGCTCGCGGCGGTCGTCCGTCGTGCGCATCGCGATGAGGCGGCCGGCGAACGGCGATCGCGGCTGCAGAGCAACCCAGCGGTTGGCGTGGGCGACGGCGTCGTCGTCGACGTCCCGGTCGACGCTCGCGTGCAGCGGCCGCCATCCCTCGGGATCGTGCTCGAGCAGGACGATGCGGCCGTCGTCGCGCACGTCGACGCGGTGCTCGAAGCGGCCGTAGCGGACCGGCTCGCCCTCCCCGGGGTCCGGCGGGACCGGCAGCGGCCCGAGCACGCCGACGCCGAAGCCGACGTCCGCCATCCACCGCCGGTCGTCGTCGGCCGGCTGGGCGAGCGCGGTCAGGTGAGTGGGCGGTCTTGCGTTCTCGCCCTCGCCGGGATCGCCGACGATGCACAGCCGGACCTCGGGCGCGAACCCGAGCGCGTCCAGCACGGCCGCGAACAGGGTCACGTGCTCCAGGCAGTAGCCGCCGCGGCGCTCCTGCACCATGCGGCGCTCGAGCGTCGGCAGGTCGAGCGGCGGGACTCGCCCCAGCGCGGTGGTGACGCTGGTGAACGGGATCGCGTCGACGTGCGCGCGGTGCAGCCGCCGCAGCGAGGACACGGTCGGCGACCAGCCGTCCACGGGCAGGCCGACGTGGCGCAGGTAGGCCTCCAGATCGATGGTGCGGGCGGATGCGATCTCCATGACAGCCAACGTAGCCACCGGGCGGACCGTCATCGAAGGTGTGTGCTCGTCCGGAGCGGGGTAGCGCCGACCCATCCAACGAGACAAGGGGATTCCCGCCATGAGCGACGGAAAGACCGACGAGCTGAAGGGTCGCGCGAAGGAGGCCGCGGGCGACCTCACCGACGACGACAGCCTGAAGAGGGAGGGCAAGGTCGACCGCGGCGAGGGCAAGGCCAAGGAGGCGGTCGACGACGTCGGCGACAAGGTCAAGGACGCCCTGAATCGCGACTGACGATCTCGAGCGGAGGGGGAGGGATTCGAACCCTCGAGGCCGGGGCTACCGGCCTAACGGTTTTCAAGACCGCCGCATTCGACCACTCTGCCACCCCTCCGGAGCATCGCGAGCGATCATTGTCGCGGCTCGATGCCCCGCGCCGCCTTCTCGAGGATCTCGTAGAGCGGCGTGAAGGCTTGGCGGTCCTCCGGCGTCGAGCGCAGCCGGCTGCGCTCGACGACCGTGATCCGCGGGGCGCGCCGGCGGTTCACGTGCACGTCCTTGCGAGCGAGCACGATCATGTTGCAGCCGCCGCCGGCGACGTGCTCGTAGAGCCAGTCGCGGACGCTGCGGCGCTGGCGACCGGCGCGCAGGTCCTCGTGCGCGCGGCGCTTGATCGTCGCCGTGAACGGCATCCGCCCGTCGTCGGAGAGGTAGTGGCGGCCCCTCCAGAAGGTCCGCAGGCCGTTGCGCGCGAGCGCCCGGACGTAGGTCTCGGCCCACGTGATCTCGTGCTGCGTGTGGCCCTCGTCGGGGTCGTTGCCGCGCAGACGCTGGGCGGTCACGAAGAGGTTGTGCGTCGGCTCGACGAGGACGAGCAGGCCTCCTGGGCGCAGGACGCGGTTCGCCTCGGCGAACAGCGCGTCCTTGTCGGCGACGTGGTGGGCGAACTCCTTGACGAGCGCGACGCCGAACGTCGCATCCGGGAAGGGCAGCAACGTCGCGTCCCCGACGATGCGCTTGCCCGAGCCGAGCAGCTCGTGCTCGTAGAGGCCGCCGAGCCATAGCGAGTTGGGTTCGAAGTCGACGAGCCACGGGTCGTAGCCGGCCTGCGCGAACAGCCAGCTCCCCCACCCCGAGCCGCTGCCGATGTCGATGAGCCGGTCGCCCGGAGCGGCGGCGCCGAGCCGGCCGATGACGTTGATGATGTCGACCGTCGCGGGCGCGCTCCAGCTCAGGTACTCGATGTCCTGCTGGAGGTTGGCGGGCGTCCCCTGCCAGACGCGCTCCTCCTCCATCGTCTCCTCCATCCACGCCGCCTCGGAGGCGTCGTAGCCCATGAAGACCATCCCCTCATGGACCGGATAGAGGAGATCCGCGGCCGGCGAGTACAGGCCGTCATCGCGTTGCTCGAGCGGCTGGAGGGTCTGCTGGCAGCGCAGGATGTCGACCGCCGTGGCGGGCAGCGTGAGCGAAGGCATGCGGCATGCTAAGCACGATCCGCGTGCAGCCGCGCCGGCCTACGCCGCGAAGTCCGCCGGCCGCAGCTCGATCGGTGTGCCGTGCGGCGTACGCAGTGCCGCGCGCTCCCACGCGTGCGCGTAGCGGTCGAGCGTCCCGGCGTCGGTCAGGCCCCGCTCGTCCACCAGGCGCTCAAGCGCGGCCAGCCAGTGGCGGTAGTAGGTCTCCCCGGTGTCGGGATCCCCCGCGGCCTGGGCGCGGGCGATCTCCGCCGCGAGCGCGGCGGTCCACTCCGGCCAGGCGAAGACGCCGCGGTCATGGAGGGCGATGACGAGCGCGAAGGCCTGCGCCTCCCACGGCTCGGCGAAGACGGGTCCGTCCGCGTCACGCGGCTGGCCGGGCGCCAGGCGGTTCACGGCGCCGGCTCCAGGTAGGGCTCGAACGCGTCCACCGAGACACGTGAGGTGGCGTCCGCGTCGACGCCCCACAGCTCCCGCGCGTCGAAGCGCACCGTGTAGAGCCACTGGGGGTCCTCCCCAAGCCCGTGCGCGTGCGCGTCCGGGAACACGTGGCAGCCATGCACACGCTCGACGGTGCCCACATGGCCGCGGACGTAGCGCGGCAGGCGCGTGTGCGTGGCGGGATGGATGTTGCGCGCGCGAACCCGGTCGCCCTGCGCGAACCGCGCGGGCCGCCGCGCGTCACGCACGGTCGGGCCGCCGCGGCCGAGGGTCGCGGGGACGTCGGCGGCGTCCAGCGTGCGTGCGACGGGGGCGGGGTGCTCGGCCAGCGGTCGCCCCGTCGCGAGCTCGTCCTCGCCGACGAGGCCGTGCTCCACGAGCTGGCGCTCGAGCGCCGCGAGCCAGCCCTCGTAGTAGCTGCTGGACAGGTAGGTGACGGGCGGCAGGCTCTCGCGGGCGAAGCGCGACCCGTCGAGGTTCCAGGTCCCCGTGGCGCCCATGGCGAGCGTCAGTGCGAAGGCGCGTCGCTCCCATTCAGCGTGGAACACGGGCTCGTCGCGCTCCGGCCGCACGGGGCCGAAGCCGTGCTGGCCGCCCATGTCGTGGACGCCGTTCACGCGGCCGCCTCGGCGGGCGACAGCGCGAGGCCCGTGCCGATCATCGCGTCTCGCGTGACGAGGCCCGCCAGCCGGTCCTCGCTCCAGCCGTCCGTCCCGTCGGGACGCATCGGCACCACGAGATAGCGCAGTTCGGCCGTCGAGTCCCAGACGCGGATCTCGGTCTCCTCCGGCAGCTCGACCCCGAAGTCGCGCAACACGCCGCGTGGATCGGCGACGGCGCGCGAGCGGTAGGGCGCGGCCTTGTACCAGACCGGCGGGAGCCCGAGGACCGGCCACGGATAGCAGGAGCACAGCGTGCACACGACCAGGTTGTGCACCTTGGGCGTGTTCTCGACTGCGAGCAGGTTCTCGCCCTGGCGACCTGTGTAGCCGAGTGACGCGATCGCCGCGCCGCTGTCCTCGAACAGCCATCGGCGGTACTCGGGGTCGGCCCAGGACTTCGCGACCACCCGCGCGCCGTTGTGCGGGCCGACCTTCGTCTCGTACGTCTCGGCGAGCGCATCGAGCGCCGCCGGATCGACGTAGCCCTTCTCGACGAGGATGCTCTCGAGCGCGCGGACGCGCCGCTGGGTCTCGGACAGCTCGGAATGGACGTGGTCGTGTATCGCTACCTGCCTCGGATGCCGCGGGCGGCCTCTTCGAGTATCTCGCGCAGCGGGCCGAACGCAACGCGATCCTCGGGCGTCGACCGCAGGTGGCCGGCGTCGACGACGCGGATCTCGGGCGTCGGCCGCCGCGCGACGTGGACGTCCTTGCGCGCGAGGACGACCATGCTCCCTCCCCCGCCGGCGACGTGCTCGTGGACCCAGCCGAGCAGGTCGCGACGCTGACGGCCGCGCCGCAGGTCCTCGCGCGCGCGGCGCTTGATCGCCGCGGTGAACGGGATGCGCCCGGACTCCGAGGGGAAGTGCCGACCCTTCCAGAACGTCCGCAGGCCGTTGCGCACCAGCGCGCCGACGTACTGCTCCGGCCAGCTGATCTCGTGCTGGCTGTGACCCGCGTCGGGGTCGTCGCCCCGGAGGCGCTGCGCCGTCACCCACAGGCTGTGCGTCGGCTCCATGAGGACGAGCAGGCCTCCCGGGCGCAGGACACGGTTGACCTCGGCGAAGAGCCGGTCCTTGTCGGCGACGTGGTGGGCGAACTCCTTGACGAGCGCGACGCCGAACGTGGCGTCCGCGAACGGCAGGAACGTCGCGTCGGCGACGATGCGCTTGCCCGGGCCGAGCTGCTCGTGTTCGTACAGCTCGCCCAGCCAGAGGGAGTTGGGCTCGAAGTCGACGAGCCAGGGGTCGTAGCCGGCCTGCGCGAAGAGCCAGCTCCCCCAGCCCGAGCCGCTGCCGACATCGATGAGCCGGTCACCGGGCGTCGCGGCGCCGAGCCGCGCGATGAGGTTGATGATGTCGACCACCGCCGGCGCGCTGCCGCGGAGGAACTCGACGTCCTGCCGGAGGTTGTCAGGCGTCCCCTGCCAGACGCGCTCCTCTTCCATGGTCTGCTCGATCCAGGAGGTCTCCGGGGCGTCATAGCCCATGAAGACCAAGCCGTCGCGGACGGGATACAGGAGATCCGCGGCGGGGGAGAACAGGCCGTCGTCACGCTCCTCGAGCGGCTGCAGCGTCTGCTGGCAGCGCAGCGTGCCCACGACCGTCGTCGACAAGGCGAGTGAGGGCATGACCCATGCCTACCACCGTCGGCGCGATGCCTCACGTCCCGCCTCTACACTGAGCGAGCCGTGCCCGGAGAGGTGGCCGAGAGGCTGAAGGCACTCGCCTGCTAAGCGAGTAACGGGCGGCAAGCTCGTTCGCGGGTTCGAATCCCGCCCTCTCCGCTTCGCCCAGGGGGTCAGGCC
>Ga0081539_10001488_pt1 | contig 39658 bp, 41 predicted proteins | sample TabmetS4T2R2_FD_71023 | JGI IMG/M metagenome (GOLD analysis project Ga0081539, IMG submission 71023) | Tabebuia heterophylla rhizosphere microbial communities from the University of Puerto Rico - S4T2R2 | ecosystem: Host-associated > Plants > Roots > Rhizosphere ... | reverse complement strand
AAGAACATCCTCAGAAAGCTTGGTGCGCGTACTCATGAGGCTCTCTGCTGGAGGCGATGGAGGAAGCGCTCTACAAGGTCACCCCTGCCGATGCTGCCGGATGGTTCGATCACTGCGACTACCAGGTCGAGGTCCAGTACTTATGAACACCGCTGTAAGAGCGTCTTGATCCCCTCGTAATCCATCACCTTGGCGCCGTGGACCCTGGCTTTGAGCACAAAGCCTTCGGTGTCGACCAGCAGGTGACGCTTGCGGCCCTTCACCTTCTTACCCCCGTCGTAACCGCGTTGATCGCCTCCCACACCGGTGCTCTTGATCGACTGGCTTCCACCACGCCAGCACTTGGCTGAGGATCTCGCTTCAGGCGTACCCTCAGCCGCTCGCGCAACGCAGCGCGCACCCTCTCCCAAGTTCCGTCATTGCGCCAAGTCCTGAGGTAATGGTGGACGGTCTTCCAGGGAGGGAAGTCGTGAGGAAGCAAACGCCATTGGCAGCCACTACGCACGACGTAGAAGATGGCGTCGAGGATCTCTCGCAAGGGATGCACCCTTGGGCGCCCGTGGGCTTCGGGGACGGGCAGACAGGGCTCTATGCAGGACCACTCGGCATCTGAGAGGTCAGTTTGGTATGCTCTTCTCATGCTTGGTATATTACTGAGTTACCCTCTCAAGAACCCCTTTTCGGACAGTCTCTTCCAGAACAAGAATGGAGCATATGAGCCGCACCCGAGAGATCACGGTCCAGGCAGACGTTCCCGCCACCATGCGTGACGGGGTGACCCTGCGCGCTAATGTCTACCGTCCTGCGGACGATGGTGAGTATCCTGTCCTCCTGACCCGCCTTCCGTACGGCAAGGACTCGCCCCGCGACTTCACGTACTTCGATCCGATACGGGCGGCCCGTCACGGCTACATCGTCGTCGTGCAGGACGTGCGCGGACGCTTCGCCTCCGAAGGCGAGTTCGGCACTTTCCCGCAGGAGCCGGAGGACGGCTACGACTCCGTGGAGTGGGCAGCGAAGCTCCCCGGCTCCTGTGGCGTAGTCGGGATGTTTGGCCTCTCGTACTTCGGGAAGACGCAGTGGCACGCGGCCACCGAACGCCCGCCATCCCTGAAGAGCATGGCGCCCGGCCAGACGTGGGGCAACCACCTGAACGGTTCGAGCCTGCGCGGCGGCGCCCAGGAACTTGGGCTTGTTCACTTCTGGGCGCAGGGTTCCATCGCTCCAGGCCAGGTAGTGCGCCAGTACAGGGAAGATCCGAAGAAGCTGAACCAGAAGTTCACCGAAGTAATCAGGACCATAGACGAACTCCTGTCAGGCGGTGGCTACGAGGCGCTTCCGCTCTCAGAACTGCACGACCCGGACAATCTGTCCGTTGCCCTCGGCCTGGGACGCGGACCGGAGGATCCCATGTGGAACGTCGTGAACATAGACGGGAAGTACGATCGGGTGGAGGTCCCCACCTTCCACATCGGGGGCTGGTACGACTGCTTTATCGGGGAGACCTTGCGCCAGTACGAGACCATGAAAGACCGCGCGTCAGAGACCGGCGTGCGCCAGCCGCGCCTGTTAGTCGGACCGTGGACCCACGGTAGCTTCGACGGTACCACCTACGGGGACCTCGACTTCGGCATGGCGAGCGCTGGAGCGTTCATCAACGCCGATGGAAGCCTTACGGATCGCCATCTCCGCTGGTTCAATGCAACGCTGAAAAACGACGAAGGCGCCCTGGAAAGCCGTCCTCCGGTCGAGGTCTTCGTGATGGGCGAGAACCGCTGGCGCGGCTACGAGGAGTGGCCTGTCCCCGGCTCGCATGAAGAACAGTGGTACCTCCGGGCCAGCGGGTCGCTTTCCCACGAAGCTCCCGATGCCGAATCCCCAGATGAGTACGACTACGATCCCCGAGACCCCGTGCCGACCGTCGGAGGATCCAGCCTGTTACCCTCGATCCATGGATCTGGTCCCTGCGATCAGCAGGAGGTCGAAGCCCGCCCGGACGTTCTGGTTTTCACGAGCGATGCGTTGCAAGAGGATTATACGGTTCTCGGCGCCGTCCACGCTACGCTCTTCACCGCCTCGTCGGCTCCTGACACGGACTTCGTCGTCAGGCTCACGGATGTGTACCCGGACGGGCGCTCCATCGTCGTCGCTGACGGCATAGTGCGGGCCAGTGCCCGCGAGAGCTATCCCGTGCCCGGCGTCGTCACCCCGACGGCTCCGAGCCCCATCGAACCCGGCGAAGTTTACGAGTACGCCATAGACATGTGGGCCACCGGCATTACGTTCCTCGCGGGACACTGCATACGTGTGGATGTCACGTCCAGCTCGTTCCCCCGCTGGGACCGCAACCCGAACACCGGCGAAGGCAGCATGACTTCCGCGAGCACCGAGGTTGCCCACCAGAAGATCTTCCACGACGCCGAACGTCCGAGCCACGTCACGCTCACGGTCGTGGACGGGTAGATGTTCTGCGCTGAACTACACGTCGGGCAGTGGTCGTCGGGCAGTCTCGGCGATGGTGAGGGTGGCTACCGTGGAGACGACGGCCGCGACCACGACGTAGAAGGCCGGCGAGATGGGGTTCCCCGTCCTCTGTAGCAGGAAGGTGAAGATCAGGGGCGCCGTCCCGCCAAAGATGGATACAGAGACGCTGTACCCAAGGGACAGGGCGCTGTAGCGGACCTTGGTTGGGAACATCTCGGAGAACGCGGCGGGATACGCGCCGCCGAAGACACCGACCAAGGACCCGAAGATGGCGCAGCCCACCGCGATGGATGCAAAGCCCCCCTGAAGCAGCAGGAAGCCGGGGAAGGTGAGGATCAAGGTCCCCAGCGCAGCCCCAACCAGGAACGGCTTCCGGCCCATCATCTCAGATAACACCGCGACCACCGGAGTGAATATCAGGAGGAAGGCGACCCCGATGAGGTTTGCTGTCAGGGCTTGGGAGGAGGATACGTCGAGCACCTCGGGGAGGTAGGTTGGAAGGTAGATCAGGAGGTACGTCAGCGCCGTGCCGAAGACGATGGCCCCGACCACCTTCAGGATGTCAACGCCGTGCGACCGGATCGTCTCGCGCAGCGGCGCGGCCTCGACTTCTTGCTCCTCCTGAATGGCACGGAAGTTTGGGGTATCTTCCATCCGCAGGCGGAGGTACAGCCCGATCAGGCCGAGCGGCAACGCCGCCACGAACGGAAGCCTCCAGCCCCACGCCAGAAAAGCATCCTCCGGTAACGCAGAGAGCAGCGTGCCGAGCGTCAGGCCGACCGCGAGGGCGCAACCCTGGGTGAAAGCTGCCAGCTACCGTAGAGGCCGCGCCTTCCTTCGGGGGCATACTCGACCATGAACGAGGTCGCCCCGCCGAACTCGCCGCCCGCAGAGAACCCCTGGAGGGCGCGGGCCAGGGCCAGGAGGATGGGCGCGAGGACGCCGATGGACTCGTATCCTGGCGTCACCCCGATCAGGAACGTCGCCCCGGACATGAGCAATATGACCACGGCCAGGGTTGTCCTGCGCCCCACACGGTCGCCGTAGCTGCCGATGATGAGCGCCCCGAGCGGACGCACCACGAACGAGACCCCGAAGATGGCGAACGTCGCCAGAAGGGATGCCAGGCGATCCTGAGAGGGGAAGAAAAGCGTGGCGATGGTGGTGGCGAACAGGCCGTAGACGATGAAGTCGTACCACTCCACGAAGTTGCCTATGGTCGCCGCGATCACGGCCCTCCGCCGTTCCGCAGCCCCTATCCTGGGCTCCATCGAGGACGACATGCTGCACCTCCTGCGGTTCGGCCGGCCAGACCCGCCGATCTTCTCATGCCGCCCCGGGACACGCAATGCCGCTGGCTATGGCGTGAAGTATGATGTCCGGCCATGAACCGACTTGCCGGAACGCGGGATCTTTCTTGATGGAGATCGAGGGCCGCACCTTCCTGGTCACCGGCGGCGGCTCCGGCCTCGGCGCCGCCACAGCTCAGATGCTCGTGCAGGCGGGCGCCAGCGTCATCGCCGCCGATCTTCAGGGCGAGCCGGGCAAAAACATCTGGTTCATCGAGACAGACGTGACCGACGAGAAGAGCGTGCAGGCGGCCGTAGATGTCGCCTCGGAGGTTTTCGGCGCGTTGCACGGCGTCGTGAACTGCGCCGGCGTTGCCATCGCGGAGAAGGTGCTCGGCAAAGAGGGACCGCACGCGCTCGACTCGTTCGCGCAGGTGGTTCAGATCAACCTGGTCGGCACCTTCAACGTGGTGCGGCTCGCTGCCGGGACTATGCGGGAGAACGAGCCAGGAGAGGACGGCGAGCGCGGCGTCATAGTGAACACCTCCTCGGTGGCGGCTTTCGACGGTCAGATCGGGCAGGCCGCCTACGCCGCGTCCAAGGGCGGTGTCGCCGCCATGACGCTGCCTCTAGCCCGCGAACTTGCCCGGTGGGGCATCCGTGTGGCAACCATCGCCCCCGGCATCTTCGACACCCCGATGATGGCCGGCCTCCCCGAAGAGGCTCGCGAGTCTCTGGGAAAGCAGGTTCCTTTCCCTTCCCGCCTCGGTCGACCGAACGAGTACGCGGCGATGGTGCGGCACATGATCGAGAACCGGATGCTCAACGGCGAGGTCATACGACTCGACGGTGCGATCCGGATGACGCCCCGATAGCGGAATCACGGGCTAGAACCAGTACCACCAACGCTACGACGAAGGTAAATACGAGTCCCACAGATTGCAATATCTGATCCGCAAGCGTCGGCAGGTCCCCGACGTGTACCAGATGGTAGACGAGATGAGGAGCCTGCCAGGTGATCGAAGCCAGAGCTGCCACGCGCACAAGCAATACTTCCGGCCGGACGAACGCCGCGACCAGCAACACGACCATCGCGAGCTGGAGCCCGCCGACGTCTCTGATGAGATGCTCGTTATACGGGCCGTCAGCAGAGACCCACCCATGCCTGAACCCGGGGAATCCTTCCCAGAACGAATGCGGGGCGAACTGCGCCTACGGCCCGACCAGGAGCGACGCGACCGCCAGGAACAGCAGTCCAGCCCGTATCAGCCCGCTCCGTCTCAAGCCGCATCCCTGATGTTGACCTCCGCCCGCAAGAATTCCTCCCAGGTGATCGTCCCGTACCGGTTGTCCGGGCAAACTATCGCGCCTTCGCGGAATGCGCGGGCCGTCTTGCCGGGGAACGGCAGCCTTACGATGCGCTTCTTGCTTCCTTTGACTTTGAGGTAGGTCCGCACGGCATCCTCAAGCGACGCGACCTCCGGGCCGCCGATGTCCGGTACGCGCCCGGCTGGCTCGGAGAGCGCGAGTTCCGCCATGCGATCCGCGACCTCCCCGGAGTCTATGGGCTGGCCGAGGAAACCGAAAGGGAGCGGCATGACGGGGAGTCGGTCCAGGAAACGCACCGCCATAAGGATCAGGTCGTGGAACTGCGTGGCCCGCAGGATGGTGTGCGGGACCGGCGACTCCTCGACGACATGCTCGGTCTTCAGCTTGATGTCGTAGTAGGGGTAAGAAGCGGCGCCGTCTATGCCGACGATGGAGATGTAGACGCAGTGCGACACCCCCGCCCTCGCGGCCATACGGAGCATGTTCGCCGTCCCCCCGATATCCACCTGTTCCGGCTTGCGAAATGGACTGGTGGCGCAGTGGACTATGGTGTCCACGCCGCGCATGGCCCGCTCCAGCCCCTCACCCGTGAGCAGATCCCCGTGAATCGCCCCTGGTTTGCCGCTGTGGCTCATGACCCTCACCCTGGCTCTGCCCGAACGCAGGCGCTCCACGATCTGCAGGCCGAGCACACCGGTCCCTCCTGTGACGAGTACCTCCGCGCTCATACGCTGTCCTCCTTCACCTAGTCAGCTATCTCGCCGGTCGGGATCAACTCCAGGTGCACCGTCTCGTAGCCGCGCAGCCTGTGCGCCATCGGTACCAGGAAGCGGTGCATGACCGGATGCTTGCGCGAAAGCAACCTTGCGGCGTGCTCCGCTTCGGCGTCCTTCAGCACCCTGACGCGGCCCCGGATGGCCGGTCCCGTCGCTCTTCCGAGCGCCGTGGACGGGGCGACCTCGACCTCCGGGTTGTTGCGGATGCGCTTCATCTTCCCTGAGGTGGACCAGGTTCGGAAGTACGCGTGGTCGTCCTCGACTACGAGGCTCACCGGCGTGCCGACAGGCGTCCCGTCGCGGCGGAAGGTAGTCAGTAGCGCGGCCCACTGCCGGACGAACGGGTCCAGGGCATTCATCACTCGACCTCATCTAGCGGTGGTATGTTCGCCAGCTTCTCCGGGTTCACGACGATGTGGATGGCCCGGATGCTGCCCTCGTCAACGACCAGCGTCATCACACCCTGTGGGCTGCCGTCTGCATAGTATCCGACGGCTCCGGGGCGCCCGTTGACCGGGGCCAGCCTGTAGGTGAGCCCTGGCGGGGACTTCTGCAGTATCCCGGCGAACCACCGGGTAACCTTGTCCGCACCATGAATAGGGTTGAGCGCGGCCCTGACCTTGCCCCCGCCGTCGGACCAGAGGATCACGTCTTCAGACAGGAGTGAGAGGAGCGCCTCCATGTCGCCGCCCGCGCAGGCCTGGAGGAAGCTCCCCATCAGGCGCTCTTCCTGCTCCTGCGACGCGTCGAAGCGGGGACGGCGGGCCGCGACGGACTGGCGGGCGCGGCGTGAGATCTGACGGCAGTTCTCCTCGCTCTTGCCGACGAGCCGCGAGACCTCCCCGTAGTCGTAGTCGAAGACCTCGCGCAGCAGGAACACGGCCCGTTCCGTCGGCGTCAGGCTTTCGAGCAACACCAGGAAAGCCATAGAGAGCGTCTCGTCGAGGATCGCCGCTTCGGCGGGCGCATCGGCGTCCTCCCCTTCCGTCAGAATAGGCTCCGGCAACCACGAACCGACGTACTCCTCCCGACGCACGCGGGCGGAGCGCAACTGGTCAATGGAGAGCCGGGTCACGATGGCGGAGAGATACGCCTTCGGCGAGCGTATCTCGTCTTCCGTCCGCTGCCATCGCAGGTACGCTTCCTGCAATACGTCCTCCGTATCCGCCACGCTGCCGAGCATCCGGTAGGCGATGGAGAACAAGAGCGGTCTGTGCCGGTCGAAATCCCTGGTCTTTCCCATATCAGCCTCGCTTCGCGCTCCCGTTATCTCTGCCCTCAACTTCCGTTCCTTTCATTGTCCTCTATACACGAGACGAAGGAGCATGGGCCACCGTGACAATGCGAAACCCGTCACAGGTCCGGCAGTTCTCAACTTGTACGCGCAAGTGGATTTGCGTATGGTTTGGGGGATGAGATCGCCCTCGATCACCGGGTTCAACGGATAACTTTGGAAGTACCCGCGGAACTCACTGGCCGATTACGGCTGCTCCGGGCGGCTGCCTTTCTCAGCACCTTCGACCGCTTCACCATCGCCCCGATGCTCGTTACCATGGCGGTAGGTCTCGGCGTGTCACTCGGCAAGGTGGCGGTGGCGGCCAGCGCCTACTTCCTGCTTTACGGCCTCATGCAGCCGGTGTGGGGGATGCTGTCGGACAGAATCGGACGTGTCACGGTCATCCGGCTCACCCTGATGGGCGCCCTTCTGCCAGGTCTACTCTCCGCTTTCGCCCCGAACCTCGCAGCGCTCCTCGTGGGCAGGGCAGTTGCTGGCGGGCTCTTCGCGGCGGTCATCCCGGCCTCGCTCGTGTACATCGGGGACACCGTCCCGATCTCCACCCGCCAGAAGGCCCTCGTCGATCAGCTCGCCACGAGCGCCGTGGCGACCGCGCTGGCCACTGTGGCAGCCGGCCTCGCCGCGTACCTGGACCTCTGGCGTCTCGCCTTCGCCGCCCCGGTCGTCGCCTCAGCCGTGCTCGGCCTCATGCTCGCCCGGCGGCTACCAGAACCAGAGCGTGAAGATGGGGACGCCAGCGTGATCGAACGCCTCGCCACCGTTTTCAGAAAGCCGTGGGCCTTGCTAGTCGTGCTGCTCGCCCTCATCGAGGGTGGTGTCATCCTGGGTTTCCTCACCTACCTCGCGCCCGCGCTGGAGAGCCAGGGTTTCAGCCCAGCCGCGTCAGGATTGGTCGTCGGGCTCTATGGCCTCGCCACGCTCGCCTGGACCCGGCTTCTGAAGAAAGTTTCGGACCGCGCCGGGGCACACGTGCTACTGATCATGGACGGTGGTTTGCTCGTGGCTGGTTACGCGGCCGGGGCGTTGGAGCAGAACCTGATCGGCATTTCGCTCGCGGCCGTGTTCGTCGGCGGCGGGTTCGCTTTCATGCACTCAACGCTCCAGACGTGGGCGACAGAGGTCGTGCCGGAGGCGCGGGCCACCGTGATCTCACTATTCGCCGCGGCCCTGTTCACAGGAAGCGGCCTCTCTACATCCGCCGCCTCACTGGCCGAAGACGGCGCCTTCAGCCTCCTCTTCGGCATCGCAGCCCTGATCGCGCTTCCCCTGGGCCTCTTGGCTGGACTTGCCCGCCATCGTTACAGCCGGAAGTGACTACCTAAACCTTCAATTCCACAAGCTCTGCCGGAACGCGCTTCGGGCGGCCGGTTGCGAGGTCTATACAGCCGTGGCGGGTGTAACCCGTGGAGATCGTCTCCCCATCCTGAATCACCTCGTACTCGAAGCGCAACGAGGCGCGGCCCACATCAGCGAGGTCCGTGCGAAGCGTGAGTTCGTCGTCGAAGCGGGCGGCTTTCTTGTAGAAAAGGCGGGCCTCGACAACCACGAAGCCGAGGCCGTTATCTTCCAGTTCCCGGTACGAGAGCCCGGCGGCGCGGAGCCACTCGACGCGGCCTACCTCGAAGTACGAGAGGTAGCTGGCGTTGTTGGCTATGCCCTGGGCGTCGGTCTCGGAGTAGCGGACACGGAGCTTTGTGGTGTGGATCAGCGTCCCTCGAACTTCGGCTTGCGCTTCTCGACGAAGGCGCCCATACCCTCTTTCGCGTCCCCGGTAGCGAAGAGGAGGGCGAACTGGTAAGCCTCGTATTCCAGGCCGCTTATCAGGTCAACGTCGAGGGCGCGGTTGGCTGCGGTCTTGGCGTGACGCACGGCGAGGGGGCCGTTGCCGGAGATCTCCGCCGCAAGTTCCTTCGCCACATTCAGGGCCTCGCCCTGCGGGACGACGCTGTTGACCAGACCGATCTCCCTCGCCTCCTCAGCACTTATGCGCCGACCCGTGAAGATGAGTTCCTTGGCGATGGCGGGACCGACCAGGCGTGGCAGGCGCTGCGTCCCGCCCATGCCGGGCAGGATGCCGAGGCCGACCTCCGGGAAGCCGAACTGGGCGTTCTCGGCGGCCACCCGGATGTCGCAGGCGATGGCGACCTCGCATCCCCCGCCGAGGGCGAAGCCGTTGACGGCCGCGATGCTGGGGATGGGGCTCTTGTCCAGCAGGGCCATGGCCGCGTGCCCGATCTCCGAGAACCGCTTTGCCTCGATGGCGTCCATCGCGTGCATCGCCCCTATATCCGCCCCGGCGACGAAGGCCCTCTCCCCGGCCCCGGTCACTATGACGACGCGCGGTCCCTCCGTCTCCATCTCCAGGAGCGCCTGCCCGATCTCTTCGACAACCTGCGGGTTCAGGGCGTTCAGCTTGTCCTGGCGGTCTATCGTCAGGACGGCGACGCCGTTTTCTTCCCAGTCCACCCTCACGAAATCCAAAGTGTTTGCCTCCTTCGTCGGCAGGTATCAGACGTCAGGTTATAGGTTTTTCTTGCTGATGCCTGAAGCCTGTAATCTGATGCCTAATCGGTTGGCACAGCTTCTCTGACGTATTCCACGGCCCGCTTCGTGGGGGTTCCTGGAGTGAAGATCTCGCCGACGCCCAACTCCTTGAGCTTCGGGATGTCCTCCCTGGGTATTGTGCCGCCCACGAAGACCAGGATGTCCTCCGCCTCGTTCTCCTCGAGGAGATCCAAGACCTTCGGGACGAGGGTCATGTGGGCCCCGGAGAGGATAGAGATGCCGATGGCGTCGGCGTCCTCCTGGATGGCGGCCTCGACCACCTGCTCAGGGGTCTGGTGCAACCCCGTGTAGATGACCTCCATCCCGGCGTCCCGGAGGGCGCGGGCGATGATCTTGGCCCCCCTGTCGTGGCCGTCGAGCCCAACCTTCGCAACCACAACCCGTATCGTGCGATCCATAGTATGTATTGTAGACGGCGCGGCCTCCCGCGCTAGTCCTCGAAGATCTTGCCCGGGTTCATAACGCCGTTTGGGTCGGCGATACGTTTGATGCCGCGCATGAAATCCAGCGAGTCGCCATGTTCTTTCTTCAGGTCGGCCATTTTGCCCGAGCCGATGCCGTGCTCTCCCGTGCATGTCCCGCCACAGGCCAGGGCGTGGTCCACAATCTTCTCGTTCACCGCTTTGGCCCGTGCCATCTCTTCTGCATCTTCAGGGTCCACGGGAAAGATGGCGTGGTAGTTGCCGTCACCGACGTGCCCGAGGATGGCGCCGTCGAAGCCCGCAGCCTCGATGGCCTCGCGGGCGTGGCGCAGCGAGGCCGGAAGATCCGAGAGCGGAACGCACACGTCGGTGGTCATGGGCTTTCTCTCGGGGTTCATGGCGGTCACGGCGAGCCCGGCGTCGTGGCGAGCCTCCCACAATTTCTCACGGGCTGCCTCGTCCGCCTCGAACTCAAACCCCTCGCAGCCGTACTCCCCGGCTATGGCGCGGGCCGTCTTCACGTCGCTCTTGACGCCAGCCTCGGATCCGGAGAACTCGAAGAACAGAGTTGGAGCGACGGCGTATTCCGTGCCCTTGGAGACGTTGACAGCGTCAATGGTGCGGGCGTCCACCAGTTCGACCCGTCCGATCTGCATTCCCGTCCGGATCATGGCTCCCGCCGCCGTCCCGGCCGCCTCGATGTCGGGGAATACGGCCCGCCCGGCCAGGATGCGCTCCGGTATCGGCTGGAGACGGAGCAATATCCCGGTGAACACGCCGAGAGTGCCCTCGGAGCCGACGAAGAGCCCGGTCAGGTGGTATCCGGCGGAAGACTTCATGGCCATGCCGCCCGTATGCATCACCGTCCCGTCACCGAGCACGACCTCCAGTCCCAGGGCCTGATCCCGCATCGCCCCGTGGCGCACGGCGTTGGTGCCGCTCGCGTTGGTCCCTGCCATGCCGCCAACCGAAGCGTCCCAACCCGGATCTACCGGGAAGAAGAGCCCGTGCTCTTTCAGCTCTCTGTTCAGCGTCTCGTGCGTGACGCCAGGCTGCACCCGCACCACGAAGTCGTCGGGGCGAATTTCCAGTATCTGGTTCATTCGCCCGAGATCCAGGCTGATGCCACCCCGGACGGGAACGGTGTGCGCCTCAAGGCTGCTCCCGGCCCCGAACGGCACGATGGGTACGTCGTACTCGTTGGCGAAGTGCAGAACCTCGACGACCTCTTCGCGATTCTCGGGATAGACGATCGCGTCGGGCGCGTGCGACGCATGGTAGGTGAAGACGGAGGTTCCGTGGCGGTCTATCTCCTCTCCATCGGTGGAGATACGGCTCTCCGGCAGAACTTTCCGCAGCCTGGAGATCAGATCCACAAAACTCCCCTTACTCCGCCTCGACCGGGTTGGTGAGGGAGCCGAGACCCTCTATCTCGATGGAGATCTCGTCGCCAGGCTTCATCCACAGTTGCGGGTCGCGGGCCATCCCGACGCCGGGGGGCGTGCCCGTGATGATGATGTCGCCAGGGATCAGCGTCATGCCGGTGGAGAGGAAAGCCACGATCTCGGCGACGGAGAAGATCATCTTCTGCGTGGTCCCGTCCTGCACCGTCTCGCCGTTCAGGATGGCCCTGATGTAGAGGCTCTGGGGATCGGGAACCTCATCAGTCGTGGCGATGAACGGCCCGAAGGGCATGAAGGTGTCTATGGATTTGCTGCGGGACCACTGCCCGCCCTCCGAGAACTGGAGATCGCGGGCGGAAACGTCGTTGGCGTTGGCGTATCCAAATACATGGTCGAGGGCGTTGGACTCGGAGACGTGGCGGGCGGTCTTACCGATCACGACCGCGAGCTCCGCCTCGTAGTCAACCTGCTCGGTGATTGGCGGTATGCGGATGGCCTCGCCGGGACCGACGATGCAGTTCGGGTATTTGGTGAAGACGACGGGCTTCTCCGGGATCGGGGCCCCCGTCTCCTCGGCGTGGTCCACGTAGTTGAGGCCGATACAGATTATCTTCTGGGGGTCCGGGATCGGGGGGTGAAGTTGCGCTTCCAAGAGCGGGACGGTGTCTTCGCCCGGCTCGGGGCTCCCACCGTACTCGATGAAGTCCAGCATGCTCTCGTGGGCGAGAGGGCGGATCTCATCGTTCTCCAGAGATCCCACGGCGGGCGCGCCATCGCCAACGGAATATCGGACCAGCTTCATGTTCCCTCCCTATCGTGCTCGCGACACGGGCAATTTTAGCAGGACGAACGCCGGCCCTTCAGGTCTCGCGGCAGAATTGCCGAACCGTAAGGAAAACAGCAGCGACCACCACAGCGGCGATGAGGACGGCGTTGGAGTAGGAGCCGATCCAACCCTCCACCCGCTGCCAGTTGGCGCCGAGAACGACCCCGGCCCCGATGAGCAGCCTGTTCCGCACACCAGAACCCAGGGCGGTCAACACCATGAAGCGGACAGGCGACATCTTCATGGTGCCGGTGGGAATGGAGACGACACTGCGCGCCAGTGGCACGAGGCGGGCGAAGATCACCCAGACCCCGATCCTCTCTAACAAGAACACCTCTGTTACGGCGCCCCGTACGCCCGCGATGGCTTGTTCCCCACAGATGCACCGAAAACAAGGAAAAGTTGTCCGACAATTCTGGCACAAGCCCCTCAAGGCTGGAGGCGCTGCAGTTTCCAGCCTCTATCATCGCGGCGGTAGATCAGGCGGTCGTGCAGCCGGTTCTCGCGTCCCTGCCAGAATTCGATTGTTTCCGGTACGACCCGGTAACCACCCCAGTTCGAGGGACGCGGGACCTCCCGGCCCTCATATTCCCGCTCCAGGTCCCCTAGACGGCGTTCCAGGGTCGCCCGGTCCTCTATGGGGCGGCTCTGCGCCGAGGCGAGCGCCCCGAGCCTGCTGCCCCGCGGTCTGCTGGCGTAGTAGGCATCGGACTCCTCTGGCGTGATGCGTTCCGCCGTCCCCTCCACCCGCACCTGGCGTTCCAGCTCGCCCCAGTAGAACAGGAGCGCGCAGCGGGGATTGGATTCTAGCTCCGTCGCCTTGCGCCCCTCGTAGTTGGTGTAGAAAACGAAGCCACACTCGTCGAAGCCCTTGAGCAGGACGACGCGGGCCGAGGGATGTCCGTCAGGCGTGGCTGTGACGACGGTCATGGCGTTGGGCTCGTGCAGGCTGGCGTTCGAGGTTTCGTCGAACCAGCGCCGGAATTGCTCGATGGGGTCGGCGGCTACGTCCGATTTGTAGAGGCCGGTGCGGGTGTACTCCTGACGGAGATCGGAAACGTCCATGCTACCAGCCCCAGGTGCCGGGGGCGCCCTTAAACGGGCCGACTATGTTGGACGTGATCCAACCTCCGTAAAAGTCCCCCTCCTGCGCCCCGACCTTCTCCCCGCCGACCCAGCACGCATCCATCTTAGAAGGATAGAAGGCCACGTAATCTCGCAAATCGGAGAACTCCGGGACCGGGTTCGGGTAGCACCAGGCGGCGTTGGGCTCGAACTTTTTTTCGCCCGTGATCTCATCCTCCGTTGCGATGTCGTAGTAGCGGGCGCGTCCCTTCCATTCGCACAAGGAAGTTCGTTCCGACGGGATGAGGAACTCCATCTGGATGTCATCCTGCGGTATGTAGTAGACAGGCGGATGGCTCGTCTCCAGCACGCGCTTCGCCCGGTTGGTGTACGCGAGCGTCACGCCGCCGAAGACGACCTTGACCTTCTCGTCCACGTCCTCAATGCGCGGCGGGCGCGGATAATCCCACACTGATTCCTGACCGGGGCCCGGTTCGATACGCTGGCGGTTCACTTCAGGCATTCTCCTGACTCTCTGTGGCAAGATCCAGGTCTTCGACCCAGACCAGATGCTCGTTCAGGTCGCTATCGTTCAAGGCGTTGTAGAGCTTACGGTCGGCGGTTACGAAGGCACAGCCCATCTGCACGGCGAGCGCCACATAGAGTCCATCATAGAAGCTTCTGCCGTAAAGCCTTGCCACGTTCCAGGCCGTTTCCATCAGCAGTTCTGAACTTTCGATCCGTAGCGGCAGGAGTTCGAGATCGCGCAAGGCTTCAATGGTCGATTCCGCCAGCACCTCGCCCCTGAGCCACCTCTTCCACATCACGTTGCCGACTTCGGCGCGAACGAGGTCAGGGGAGAGAAGGTCGGATCCACTCTCCACGAGCCCCCGGGCGGCCTCGGTATGATCCTCCGGCAAGAACCACTTGACAGCCACGCTCGCGTCCACCACGAATCGCGTCAAGCGTTACGATCCTCACGGATTAGCTCCGCGCTGTCGCTGAACTTCTGCCCAGCGAATCGCTCCCGCCACTTCTCCGAGATCTTCCTGGCCTCCGCCGGAGTATAAGTCTCAGCCGCACCCTCCAGGATCGCCCTGACCTCCTTCTGCAACGACCGCCCGTTGGACCGCGCCCGCTCCTTCAACCTCTCTACGACCTCGGGGGGTAGATCCCGGACCAGCATCTGCGTCACGTCAGGCTCCTGCTTACGCTTTGTAGTATCAAAACGATACCATAACAAACGATGGATTGATGTCGCTGACGCGCTCGGCGCACGAGTTTTCTCGCCGTGTCTTCGAGTTCGACATTAGTGTGAGCAATTGCGCTGGGTTGTGGAGAGACTAGAGAATACTTCTATCCTTTGAACCTTCCGTTTCCAGCGGACTCCACTTATAGTGAGGTGGCGATAATGAGCCATACGTGCGTGGGGCGGAAAGAGTTGGAAAGTTCCGTAAACGACAGCTTCGAGTGCCAGTGCGATGAGCGGTTTCGTCCGGCTTGTCGGGATCTGCCTTTTTACGGTGAAGTCGAAGGTGAGCGGTACTGCGTGCTCCACTTTCCCGGTCAGGAGAAGAATGCGGACGAACGTTTTCGAGAAGCTCTTGTAAAGAAGGTCGTGTCCCGGGACCTGGATTTTTCTGGTGTGTATTTTCCGGGTACGACTTTCGGAGGGATCGAGTTCGAGGGCAACGTGGACTTCTCCTGGGCCACCTTCAGCGGGGAGGTGAACTTCACCGGGACCACCTTCAGCGAGCGGGCGGTCTTCTCTGATAGAGACGCTTCCTGAAACGACACTCCTCTTCGATGAAGCTACCATAGACAAACCGGATCGGATCTCGTTCCATACGATGCACTTACGCCCGAGTTGATTTGCGGATGTGGATGCCCAGAAATTCGATTTCTCCGATGTGGAGTGGTTCAGATTGCCTGACGGGAAAGCGCTCACCATAGACGAGGAAATCGGGGCGCTCGAAAATCGTGACATCGGGCCACCCGTCAGCCTGCGCAAATTACAGAAAGCCTGTCGGAGGCTCATGAACAACGCCGAGGAGAACCGCGACTACCAGACCGCCAACGAACTTCACTACTGGTCGATGGAAGCGCAGCGCAAGGAAGGCTGGCGCCATCTCGGGCTGATCGCCACCCTGTACTGGGCGCTAAGTGGCTATGGAGAGAGGCCGCTGCGCGCGTTCCTGGTAGCGGTAGGACTGTGGATCTCGTTTGCCATCCTTTACCTGGTTGTAGGCTATCCCGAGCTGCAATTGCTTCCAGCTTCGGGGGTCTGGCAGGCAGTAGAGCACGCCGGGCGAGCATTGGTGTATAGCCTGGCCGCGATAGCCCGGCTAAACCCCGAGCCCAGGCCCGATGCGCCGGGTTTGTTCCAGTTCCTCGTCACAACCGAAGGGATACTCGGGCCGTTGCAGATCGCGCTGTTCGCTCTGGCCGCGCGGCGCACAGTCATGCGCTAACGAGATCCGGCTCTCATCGCCTCTCGATGATTGGCGAACCGTCTCCTCACAACAGACCTCCGCCTCGGCTCAGATGAGCTCTCTGGCCTGAGCCTCACGTCGGGAGCAGATTCCGGCAGCCTCTCTGCCAGGTCCGCCTGGTGGTAGATCAACAGTACAAGCGCCTTTTCCCACACGAACCAGGTGCCTCCCATATCAGCCGATCAGCCAGAGACAGCGGGTATGGCTGTCAGGCATAGTCACAACAACCCGCGTTTCTCCAGCTCATTCCTGAACCGGCGTCCCTCCTCGGAGCCCTGCTTGTAGAATACCGCAGGCTCCCCGATGGGAGCGCGAACGGTCTTGTAGACACCTTTATCGGTAGAACCGTACACTTTGCCCGTCCACAGGTGGACCCACCTTCCGGCCAGCAGGTAGACCTCGACCTCTTCCTCACCGGGGTCGAGCACGGGCGCGACCATGAACTCGGAGCCGACCATGAACTGGTACTCGAGACCGTACACCTCCGGGTCGCCGGGGTAGTGGATGAAGGGATGGCGGACGACGGGGAGGCCGGTCCTGGCGGCTTCTTCGACCAACTGCTTCCGGTACGGTTCCCAGGTGGCGTAGACTTTGGCGAAGCGGCTGAAATGCCGGAGCGTCTGCCGATCCGAGTAGATCTGGTGGTTGTCCTCGGGGCGGTTGCCCTCGTGGGTGCGGAAGACCGGGGTGAAGGCTGCGAGCTCCGTCCAGCGCATGAGGAGCTCCTTCGAGCGGTGGTAGCGGACCAGCGGGTGATCCAGGGTCGTATACCCCCCGATATCCGAGTGGGTGAGGCTGTAGCCGGAGAGGCCACTCGTGAGCATGCCCGTCACGGCGGTCTTGATGCCGTCGTCCCCATCCCAACTGACCAGTTGATCCCCAAGCCAGAACAGGGTGCTGTACTCGGGGCTACGGGTGTAGCCGGAGCGGGTGAAGAAGACGATATCGTCTCCTTGCCCGGAATCCCGGATCACCTCACGGTTGAGCCGCGCCCACTCCTCCGGGTAGCGGTTGTGGTAGACCGCCGCGCTCTCGCCGGAATGGAGGACGACGTCGTACGGCAGCCCCTCCCCGAAGTCCGCCATCCAGCCCGAAACCCCGACGGCCAAGACCTCGTCCTCGATGACTTCCTTGTACCAGGCGCGCGCCTCCGGATTGGTGAGGTCCACCATCGCGGCGGAGAAGTCGGAGATCCGGACCATGTATGGATCTCCACTCTCGTCCTCCACGAGATAGCCCTTGCCCCGGGCCTCCTCGAAGAGGTTGCAGCGGCGGTTCTCCTTCTCCGAAGGATCGGCCAGAAACGGGCTCACGTAGGTCATCACGCGCACATCATCGCGCCGCAAATCGGAGACGAGATCCTCCCACCCAGGATACCGGCCCCGGTCGAGCTCCCAGTTCCACCAGAGTTGAGATCCGAACCTGGTCTGCCGCTTCTCCACCCAGTCCTGCAACCAGAACGCCGCGACCGGGGTGTCCTGGGCTTCAAGCCTGTCGTGGATGCGGCGCACCCTCTCAGTGCCGCCCTGCATGCCGATGACCGCGCCGCCCATCATCCAGCCCGGCAGAGGACGCATCCTGCCAGAGTATTCGGTGTACTGCTCGATCAGGCCCGCAGGCGTATCGGCGGAGAGGATCTGGCCCTCCATCCGCCGCGAGAAGACCTCAATCTGCACCTCTTCGTCGTCTGTGAGGTCGAACGCCGAATACTCGTAATTCTCCAGAAACAAGGAGCGCGAGTCGCTGGTTATGTAGTGCGGCACGCAGGCGTAACTGGAGTACCAGTGACCGCCTGCCCCCGCCTCCCAGTTTGCGCCGAACGTCGCGGGCTGCCCGCCCCGCCCGATACCCTGTTCCTGGACGAAGATGGGCACCTTTCTTCCCTTCATGTCGTAGTATGAGTATTGGGTCCCGAACCCGAAGAAGCGCTGACTGGATCGGGAAACATAGGTCAGGTAGACGCGGTTGCACGGCTCCCCTACCTCCGCCACGAACCGCAACCGCCCTTTGGATGCAGGCGAGAAGGTGAGCGTGTAGCCGGAGGCTTCCCGTCCGTTGGTCAACCGTCCAGTGATGACCAGCGTATCCCTTTGCTTCTCGACCCGCTCCACCGTCTGGTCCGGGAGGCGCTTCTGGATCTTGTCTACTATGGTGAAATGCGCTCTGGACTCTTTCACCGTCTCTTCGCCTTCGGCGGCGGACACGAAGCTCGTGCCAGGGATGCTGCTCCACAGAGCCCGGCCCGGCCTTGTAGCGTACGCGACGCTCAATATGGTTCGGGAAGGTTCTCGACCCTCCAGGGTGATCACGAACTCGCCTAACCAGTACGAACCGGCGACGCCCGGCGAGAGCCCGACGATCTCCCCCGAAGCGTCCTCATCCCTGCCTCGAAGAAGACACGCTGCCAGGACCGCCAGAATACCGCCCAGGCCCAACCCCACGAACAGCTTCGCCATCCGCCTGGACAAGAACTCCATCTTGCAAGTATCTCACGTTACAGCATCCAGGATGGTGGTAGATACTTCTCGCGCTAGGCTGGCGTGGATGGGTCTGCTCCGGCGAGGAACGTGTCGATCATGGCGCGGGCGATGCTGACCTTCGGAGGCATGGAGGGCAGGCTATCCATTCCGAACCATCCAGCATCTTCTATCTCGTTAGGATCACCGACTCTGGGTTCACCGGAAGACCATTCGGCGAGAAACCCTATCATAAGCGAGTTCGGGAAGGGCCAAGGCTGGCTGCCGAAGTACCGTACCTCCCCCACCTCGACCCCGACCTCCTCGCGGACCTCGCGCCGCACCGTCTCCTCGATGCTCTCCCCCGGCTCCACGAACCCGGCCAGCGTGCTGTACATCCCAGGCGGGAAGTGCGGAGAGCGCGCCAGAAGAAGCTCGCCGACGCGGTGGACCAGCATGATGGCCGCCGGATTCAGGCGCGGATAGTAGGTCATCCCGCAGTTCGGACACTTCTTGACGAACTCTTCGTCTCCTGGTTCGGTTCGAGATCCACACCTGCCGCAGAACTGGTGCGTCTGGTTCCAGGCTACGATCTGCTTGGCCCGCCCCGCTACCCGGAAGAAGTCTTCATCCCAGCCCCATAGCCCGCGCAGATCCCGGAACACATAGCCATCCGGCGCTTCGCCACCCCCGGCAACCTCCGCCGCGACGCACCCTTGTCCGCGCAGTACCCCGACCCCCTGCTGGAAGATAACATCAAGACCGAGATCTTCCACCGAAGACGGCGAAGGCACGGAACGCCCGTTCTCCCGGCTCGTGAGCAACAGGCCGTCGCGGAAGGCGAAGAGCATGGCTTCTGGGTCGCGAGCGGACACTATTTCTAACGGGCGCCGTTCTTCAAGCATCGGGCGAGGTATTCGGCCGGGTGGATGGCGCGGGTTCCGGTGCCGTCCTGGATCTGCTCCCGGCAGCTCGTCCCCGGTGCGACCACAACCCGCTCCCTCGCATTCCTTACGGCTGGGAATAGCCGCCGCTCCCCCATCTTCATCGAGACCTCGTAGTGGCCCTTCTCGTAACCGAAGAGACCAGCCATTCCACAGCATCCCGAGTCCACGACCTCGACGTCGGCGCCCGCGAGCCCCAGCGCCCGCTCCGTCGGCCCTGTCCCAACCAGTGCCTTCTGGTGACAGTGCCCGTGCAGCAACACAGGAGTACCGTCTTCGAGTGGCAGATCCATGTCCTCGGCCAGCTCCAGCAAAGCCTCCTCAAAGAGCCTGGTGGATTCCGCGAGTTGCTCGACGCGCTCATCGTTCGGCAGGAGTTTCCTGTAATCGTCGCGCATAGTCAGGATGCAGCTTGGCTCCAGTCCGACGAGCGGAACGCCGCGCTCCAAAAAGGGCTGCAGCAGGTCGAGGTTACGGCTGGCGTTCTCGCGGGCCTCTTCGACGAGTCCCTCGGAGAGCATCGGCCTTCCGCAGCAGACGACCTCGGGCAGGCTGACGCGGGCCCCGGCGGCGGCGAAAACACGCACCGCAGACTCCCCGGCCTCCGGCCTCTGGTACTCGTTCCAGGTGTCGTTGAACAGCGCGATCTCCCGCAACCCCTGTCCCTGCGGCAGATAGGGGAACCGTTTCGAGAAGGTCTTGCTCGTTACCTTGGGAAGCTCCCTGCGCGGGTCTATCCCGAATCGGGAAGCCATCCTGCGCGCGAGGCGGGTTCCGGCGACGGCATTGTACAGGGCTGGCATACGGGCGGCGAGTGACAGGCCGCGCCGGACGTGGCCCGCAGCCTTCTGGCGGACGGAGAAGCCGTGTTTCCTGCCCCGCTGGTACAGGACCTCGGTCTTCATCGAGGCCACGTCCACCTGCGAGGGGCATTCCGTCTTGCACGCCTTGCAGCCCACGCAGAGGTCCATGACCTCCTTCATGCGTTCGCCGGTCAACTCCTCCGGCGGGAGGGAACCTTCGATCACGGAGCGGAGCATGTTCGCCCGTGCCCGCGTGGTGTCCTGCTCATCGAGGGTGACCATGTACGATGGACACATCGTGCCGCCGGTCTTCTTGCGGCAGAGCCCCGAACCGTTGCACAGTTCGATGGCCTTCGCGAACCCGCCCTGCCCCGAGAAGTCCAGGCCCGTCTTCACGGGGAGGCGCGTGCGGCCCGGCGCGATGCGGAGTTGCCGGTCCATAGGTTTCGGGTCGAGGATCACACCGGGGTTCAGCATTCCCTTTGGATCGAAGAGCTCCTTCACCTCGTGGAAGGCGCGCATGATCTCCGTCCCGTACATCCGGCGGAGGAACTCGGATCGGGAGAGCCCGTCGCCGTGCTCGCCGGAGATGGAGCCTCCGCATTCGATCGCCAGTTCCGCAACCTCTTCCGCGATGCGGCGCATTCTGGCGACTCCCTCGGAATCGGAGGTATCGAGCGCCGGACGCACGTGCAGCGTCCCCACCGAGGCGTGCCCGTAGAAGCAGGCCCACGTGCCGCTCCGCTCCACGATCTCCTCGAATTGGGAGATGAACTCCTCCAGCCTGTCCGGGGGGACCGCCGCATCCTCCACGAACGCCACTGGTTTCTCCTTCTCGGTCGTGCCAAGCAGCAGCGGCAGGATGGACTTCCTCAGCTCCACCGTCTGGGACATCTCGTCCTTCGTGCGCAGCGGCGCAGCACTCGTCGCCCCAACCTCATCGCCGATCTCATCCAGCCTGGCGAACCGCTCGTCCAGTTCCTCGTCCGTGCCGCTCCACTCCACGAGCAGGAGCGCCTTCGAGATATCGCCGTTCCTGTCGCCACGCACGAAACGGGTCGAGCCGGCGTACGCTGCCGAGGCGCGGGCGCGGCCGATCGCCACGTCGTCCAGAAGCTCTATCGCGGAGGGATTCATTTCGAGGAACCGCACTGTCGCCCGCGCCGCATCCGCCAGGGACTCGAACTCGAAGGAGGCGAGGGCGCGTTGCGGGGGAAGTTCTTGCAGGCGGAACTCCGCCTGGGTAACGACGGCGAGCGTGCCTTCCGAGCCACATACCAGGCGGATGAGGTCTACGGTGTCACCCTCCACGAGCGCATCGAGGCCATAGCCGGAGACCCGCCGGATCATCTCCGGGAACCGACGCCGGATCTCCTCCCCGTACCGCTCTCCGATGTCTATTGCACCACGCAGCAGGCTGGCTGTGGCGTCGGCGTACCGGGCGCGCTGCCTGGCCTCATCACGGGACATCGGGCGAAGTTCGACCGTCTCGCCGTCGGCGAGGACACAGCGGAGGGAGAGGATTTGATCCGCCGTCGTCCCGAAGACGAGGCTCCGCATCCCGGCTGAATTGTTCCCCACCATGCCGCCCAGCGTGGCTACATCGGACGTGGATGTATCCGCCCCGAAGACGAGCCCGTGCGGCTCGACCATCGCGTTCAACTCGCCCTGTACGAGGCCGGGCTCCACCACGCAACGCCTGCCTTCGAGGTCCATCTCCAGAACCCGGTTCATCTCCGATACGTCGAGGGCAAGGCCGGGTGCGGTAGCCTGTCCCGCAAGGGAGGTGCCGGTGCCGCGCGGGGTGATGGCAAGGCCAAGCTGGCGGGCGGCGGAAAGGGCGCGCTTCACGTCGTCTTCCGTGCGGGCCACGACCACGCCGGCGGGTTCGCGACGGTAGATGGAGGCATCAGTAGACCACATGGCGCGGGACGCCGCGTCTGTGCGCAGGTATCCTTCGAGGACGCTGTCCAGGAGATCGTGCAGCCGTTGCTCGATCGTCGTTGTGGCTTCTATCATGCCTGGCCCGTCCGAACGGCGATCTCCATGCGGCGTGCCTCCTGACTCCCCGGGTACACAGACAAGTTTATCTTCTCCGTAGCCTCAGAGGGCGTTGATCAGGAGCCCGCGGACATCTTCCTCCGAAGGCATGCGCGGGGTGTTGCTGATTACGATATCCGAGAGCGTGTCCCGGATGAGCGTAGGGATCATGGCTTCCTCGACGCCAACCTCCGAGAGTGCCTGTTGCCGCACCATTTGGCGTCCGAGGTCTTCTATCGCGGAGATCGCAGCCCGGGCGTTGTTTTCTTCGGAGCCATCCTCAAGTCCCAGCGATGACGCGGCAAGGGCGAGTTTGTCCACGCCCGTGGGCAGATTGAAATTCAGGACCTGCGGCAGCACGACCGTGAGGGCTGCGCCGTGGGCTGCGCCGGTGCGGGCGGAGATGGAGTGCGCGAGCGCGTGGCAGAGACCGAGGCCCGTGCCGCTGCCGAACGCCAGCCCGGCCAGGTGGGCGGTCAGCAGCATCTGCGAGCGGGCTTCGATGTCCTTCCCGTCGGATACAGCGGCGGGCAGCCAGCGGTGGACGGTTCGGATCACCTGCAACGCCAATCCCTCCGCGTATGGGTTTCCGTTGCGCGACATGAGCGCCTCCAGCGCATGCACCATCGCGTCCATACCGGTCGCCGCCGTCGGATCTGGCGGCAACCCAACGGTGAGCGAAGGATCGAGCACGCTCGTCTTCGGGCGCACGCTCGGATGTCCGACGTAGAACTTCTTGCCCTCGTCGGGATCCGTGACGACCCCGAAGTAGTTGGTCTCCGATCCCGTCCCAGCCGTCGTGGGCACGGCGACAACGGGAAGTCCTTCGTGCAGCCCTTCGGCCCGGAAATCCAGCCGCCTCACGGGACCGGGGTTGGTTGTGTGCAGAGCTATTCCCTTTGCCGCGTCCAGCGAAGATCCACCCCCCACCGCGACGACAGCCGTCCCGGCAAGGTCCAGCCCTCTGAGGGCCGCACTTCCCGCTTCAATGTCCGTGGTCGCCGGGTTCGGTGTGACACGGTCGAAGACCTCGACGGCCAGCCCTTCCGCGTCGAGGCTCTCCCTGACGGTATCCAGAATATTCGAGGCGGCTATACCCGGATCGCAGACCACGAAGGCTGTCCTCGCCCCGAGTTCCCTGACCCGTCGTCCGATTCGGTTGGCTTCGCCTTTTCCAAACACGAAGAGGCCGGGAGAATGCATCTCCAGATACCGTTCGCCCAGCATGCGTGGCCCGCTCACGGTGTCAGGTCCATCCAGGTCGTCTTGAGTTGCTCGTACTGATCAAGGGCATGGAGGGATTTGTCCCTGCCGTTGCCCGATTCTCCGAAGCCCCCAAAAGGTACGGTCACGTCGCTGGCGTCGAAGCAGTTGATCCAGACGGTCCCGGCGCGCAGGGCCTTTGCCACCCGGTGCGCTCTTCCCACATCACGGGTCCATACCGAGGCGGCGAGCCCGTAGCTCGTGGCGTTGGCGATGGCGACGGCTTCGGCCTCGTTCTGGCATTCGATCATGCTGAGTACGGGACCGAATATCTCCTCGTTCGCAACCCGCATCTTCTGCGTGACACCCTCGAACACCGTCGGCTGCACATAGTAACCCCCGCTCTCCACCAGCGCACGTTCGCCACCGGCGGCGATCTTTGCCCCCTCGTTCCTACCCACTTCCACGTAGCCGAGCACCCGCTCCATCTGCCGCCCGTCCACGATGGTTCCGAGCTTCGTGTCGGGGTTGAGGGGATCTCCGGGCGCCATGTCCCCGGCGAAGCTGACCACCCGTTCGAGCAGTTCGTCTCTTATCTCGCGGTTCACCACGACGCGGGAGCCGGCGTGGCAGGTCTGGCCGGCGTTGTAGAAGATGCCTGACGCAATGCTCGCGGCTGCGGCGTCGAGGTCGGGAACGTCGGCCATCACGACCTGCGGGCTCTTGCCGCCGCACTCCAGAGAGACGCTCTTCATATTCGACTCGCCCGCGTAGCACAAGAACGCCTTGCCCACCTCGGTCGAGCCCGTGAAAGTCACCTTGTCCACGTCTACGTGACGACCCAGGGCCGCGCCAGCCTCCTCCCCGAAACCGGGCACCACGTTAAGCGCGCCATCGGGCACGCCAGCCTCGGCTGCCAGTTCCGCGACCACGAGCGCGGTGAGCGGCGACTGCTCCGCGGGCTTCAACACCACGGAGTTGCCGGTCGCCAGGGCGGGCGCAACTTTCCAGGCCGTCAAGATGAGGGGATAGTTCCACGGCACGACCGCGCCGACGACGCCGAACGGTTCGCGGGTGACGGTAGCCAGCGCGTCAGGACCTGTAGGCGCAACCTCCCCGTAGCGTTTGTCTACGGCTTCCGCGTACCACCGGAAGTACGAAGCTGCGGCAGGGACATCTACGGCAAGAGTATCCGAGATCGGCTTTCCCACGTCTAGGGTTTCGAGGAGCGCCAGATCTTCGAGGTGAGCTTCGATCAGGGCCGCGAGGCGTAAGAGCACCTCTTTCCTTTCGGCGGGAGCTTTGTTCGCCCAGCGGCCGTCTTCGAACGACTCGTGGGCTGCGCGAACCGCCCGATCCACGTCCTCCGGGCCGCAGCGGGCGACCTCCGCCAGCACGCTCCCGTCGCGCGGGCAGATCGTCTCGAAGCGTTGCCCTGAGGCGGCGTCGGTGAAGCGGCCCCCGATCCAGGCTTGCGTGCGGATCGGGACTTTCCGGGCGCGATCCTCCCACTCGGAAACGGTAGCCTGCTGGCCATCGATTGTGCTCATGGTAGCCCTCCAATCGGTACGTTACATCCCCAGAAACGGAGAGTATCAGACGGAGTCCACGTCGAGCGAGCGCAGCGCGTCCTCATCCAGCATCGCCCCCAGACCGGGGCGGTCTGGGACAGCCAGATAACCCTCGTGGTCTACCATCAAAGGCTTGGCCAGCATGAAATCCCGGCGTTCGGGGGTCCAACCGGGCGGGTCGTATGGGAACTCCAGGTACGGGCCGCCACCGACACCAGCGGCGACGTGCAAATTGGCGAGCAATCCGAGACCGTTGGTCCAGGTGTGCGGCGTGAAATGGCAGTTGCGTTGCATCGCAAGCTCCGCGACCAGCCGGCAGCGCGACATCCCGAGCGAGAGCACGACATCAGGCTGGTATACGTCGAGGACGCCCGCCTCCAGGCAGGCCAGAAGCTCCGTCAGAGCCGGGGACATTTCACCACCTGCTACCCGAACCCCGGCAGAGCGCACCTTTTTGAGTCCTTCCAGGTCCGAGAGCGGAAGCGGCTCCTCCAGCCAGAACACGTCGAACTCGCGCAGCCGCTCCGCTATGCCCTGCGCCCTGGTGGTATCTATGCTCTGGGCTGGATCACCTATGGTACGCCACGCCTGGTTGAGATCCACCATGATCTCCATCGAATCCCCGATGGCATCCCGCACAGCCGCGACGGTTGCGATGCCTTCGTCCAACTGACGCGGGTCCACCCTAAGCTTGAGAGCCCGGAAACCCTCTTCCCGCATGAGGAGTGCCGACTCGGCCCGCTCTTCCGGCGGCTTCAGCTCGCCACAAGACGCGTAGACCGGTAGCCGCTTCTCGGCTCCCCCGAAGAGCGTCGCAACGGGCTGCCCACAGACCTGTCCGAAGATGTCCCATAGCGCGGCTTCGAGGGGCCAGTAACGGCCTGTATGGAAATCCAGCGTTTCGAGTACCCTGACGTGCCTGACCATGTTCATCGGGTCTTCGCCCACGAAGAAGTGTTCGAAGCCCTCGAACCCGGCCATCGTATCTCCCGAGCCGACGCCGGTGAAGCCTTCGTCGGTTTCGACGAAGACGAGGGTGGCATCGAAGACGCTCCGGGGTATGGGGTCCCAGGCGGCGCGAAGCGGTGGGTCGAGCCTGCTTCTGAGGCGCTGGATCCTTACGTCGGTGATCTTCACTCGCTAGCTCATTTCGTTCCACACGCCGGTGAACAGCGCGAACCCAGTCGGTCCCGTGCCTTCGGTCCTGGCCCTGGTGACAACATCTTTCACCCGGCGGAGGTTCTCGTCAACATCGCCCAGCAGGCAGTCGGTCTGTACTAGAGCCACCCTCACGACTTCATACTATCCTTCTCATCCGTACTCTGCCATCCAGTTCGACGCACACCCTATCCCGAAAAACGCACTATCGATGGCCGGTTGTGAGGCTCATGGCCTCCTGACGGGTACGCTGGTCCTTGGCGTAGATGCCCCGCGCCGGAGAGCAGGTTACGGTCACCTTCGCCTCGCGGGGGAGGTCGTCCATCCACTCGTTCGCACCTCCCGTCGGGATCACCTCGTACCTCGGCCGCGCGAGCGTCGTGCGCAGGGTTGTGCCGATCTTCGCGTTCGGCGCGGAGGGTGGTCTGGTCCGGTTCACCGGAAGAACCTCTGGGCTAGTACGCCCTGATGGTCTCCCGCCTCAGATCCGTCTTGGGGGTCTGCTTCTTCGGGTCTATGAAGGGCCTCTCCACAACCCTGGCGGTAACATCTCCGACGTTGGATCTCACCGTGATCCCGGTCCCCAGACCAGCGTACTCGATGGGCACCAGGGCGAACCCGATGTTCTTCTTCAGCCGCGGAGAGTAGAAAGCCGAGGAGACCTGTCCTATCTGCGAACCCTCTTCGACGACCTGCAGGTAGTCCTCTATGTAGCCCACCAGCGGATCGCCCTCGATCTCCACGCCCACGACCTTGCGGCTCACACCCTGCTCGCTGATGCGCTTGAGCGCCTCTTTGCCTATGAAGTCAGCCTCCTGGTCGAGCTCCACCGTGTACTCCAAGCCCACCTCGAAGGGGTTCAGGAACGCGTAGTCGCTGTAGGGGTTGTTGTCCAGCGCTATGTCCGAACCGTAGCTCAAGATGCCGGCCTCCACGCGCCGGATCTGGCAAGGCCCGATGACCGCGAGGTCGTGGGGCTCCCCGGCCTCGTACACAGTGTCCCAGAATTTCATGCCGTCCCGGCTGGCGTTCTTCAGATAGATCTCGTAGCCCACCTCCCCGGTGTAGCCGGTCCGGGAGACGATCACGTCCATACCGTCGAGCTGATGCTCGGCCATCCAGTAGTACTTGATATCCAGGATCTCGTCGCCGAAGAGGTCAACCATCAGATCCCTGGACTTGGGACCCTGGATCTGGACCGGCGCCACGTCGGGCTCCCGGATCTGCACGTCCAGATCCAACACGCTGGCTATCCCCTTGGCCCACAGAAGCACGTCGCCGTCCGCCACGGAGAGCCAGAAATGGTTCTCCCCCAGACGCAGCAATACCGGGTTGTTGATGATGCCGCCATCCACATCGGTGTTGAGCACGAACTTGCACTGGGTGACCTCACACCTGCCCAGGTCGCGCGGGGTGAGCATGTTGGTGAACTCAAAGGCGTCGGGGCCGGTGATCTCGACCTGCCGCTCCACCGCCACGTCCCACATGGTGACGTCGTTGACGAGCTTCCAATACTCGGCGACCATGTCGTCGTAGTGCCTGGGATGATACTGGCGGTTGCAGACCGTGTAGGACTGGACACCGTGGCGCTGGTGGGCATAGAAGAACGGGGACTTGCGGATCCTGGTGTACATGTGGATCCTCGGGGTATCGTAGGGAATGCGCATCGGTTCCTCCCGCGTTGGATCGCCATGATCTGGCCTGTTTCACGGAAAGATAATCTGTCATCCAACGTGAGGGCCAATACATTTCTTCACGCCATTTATAAGCCAAGCTTATAAGCCAAGATATGGTTCGTGCACCTTATAGCATCCGGTTATTTCGGATACTACAATCCGGTCGGGTTATGGAGCTCAGGCACCTCAAATACTTCGTGGCGGTCGCTGAAGAATTGAACTTCAGCCGCGCGGCCGAGCGTGTGTATCTATCCCAGCCTGCTCTGAGCCAGCAGATCCGCAAGCTAGAGGAAGAGCTTGGCGTCAAACTGTTATATCGGACCAGGCGTCGGGTCGAGTTGACAGAGGCCGGACGGGTTCTGCTAGAGGGCTCCCGCGCAGCCTTGGTTCAGATCGAGCAAACCGCCAGGGCGACCCGGGCGGCGGGCGGTGTCGGGGGCAGTTATCTGCGGGTGGGTTTCCCGGAGTACGCAAACCACACCCTGGTGGCGGACATCCTGCAGGAGTTCCGGAAGCGCTACCCAGACGTGGAGCTCGAGGAGCACGAGATGTTCCTGCTCCAGCAGACGCCGCGGCAGGTCAGCGGGTTACGCGGCGGGGCGCTCGACGTCGGCTTCTTATTGTTGCCCGTTGACGACGAGGCTCTGACGCTAGAGCGCGTCCTGGGAATAGAGCTCGTCGCCGCCCTCCCCGAAGGTCATCCCCTCGCCGCCAGGGAGGAGGTGCTGATGCGGGAGCTGGCGGGCGAGCGGCTCATCTTGTTTCCCCGCAGGTTTCATCCAAACTCCTACGATTACATCGTGGAATGCTGCCGGGAGTCCGGTTTCAACCCCGACGTGGTGCAGAGGAACGAGCCGCAGTTGTATTCGGGGGCCACGACGTACAGGATGGTGTCCTCGGGCGTCGGTATAGGCATAGTGGCTGTGCCTGTGGTTTCGTCGACATCCCGGCCGGTCGGCGTCGTTTTCCGTCCGTTGCGGGAGCCGACCCCGATGCTGAACCTGGCCGCAGCCTGGCGGCGTGGGGATACCTCCCCCAACCTGCAAGGCTTCCTCGAGGTGGTCCGCGAGTTCGTCCATCAGAGCTCGAACGGCGCGCCGGCAAATACGGGAAGCGGCCACCAAAACCGGACCCCGGCTTAGCGCGGCAAGCGCCAGCCGGGGCGTTGGAATTACGCGGGTTTGGTTAGGCTAACCTATGAATCCTTTCTGCTCCAGCCAATCCTTGGCCACGTCCTCGGCGGGAATGCCCTTCACGTCCACCTTCGCGTTCAGGTCCGACATCGTCTTGGTATCCAGAGCCTGCGCTATAGGCGTGAAGATCTCGTCGAGCTGCTTGCCGTACTCCTTGTAGGTGCTCTCTTTGACTTCCAGAGCCGGATTGTAGATCGGGAAGAAGCTCTCGTCGTCCTTGAGCACGTAGAGATCGAGGGCCGAGATGCGTCCGTCCGTGGTGAACACCTCGCCGAAGTTACACGGTTCGCCCTTGTCGGTGCGGTCGTAGATCACACCAGTATCGAACAGGGAAACGTTGCTCTGCGGGAATTCGTAGCCGTACTTCTTCTCCATGCCCGGTAGTCCGTCGTCGCGTGCCTTGAACTCGCTCTCGACGCACACGGTCGCCTCCTCTGGCTTGTCCTGGATCAACGTCCCAATGTCGGACAGCGTCTCCACGCCGAGTTTCTTCTGCTCCTCACTACGGATAGCGAGGGCGTAGGTGTTGTTGAACTTGGCCGGCTCAAGCAACTTGAGGCCGTTCTTCTGCAGGTCTTCCTTGGCGGAAGCTTCGTACTGTTTCTGGCTGTCGGGGATGGGCTTGGTGTGGCCCAGGTGGGTGATCCAGATGGTTCCCGTGTACTCCCAGTACATGTCTATATCGCCCTTTTCGAGCGCCTGCCGGGTCGCGTTCGTTCCAGCGAGTCCCACTTGATCCTCAACCTCCGCGCCAGCATTCTCCAGCGCCTCCACCGTCATGTAGCCGAGGATCTGCTGTTCGGTGAAGTCCTTGGAGCCTACGGTGAAGCTGGCGTCCGAGAGGTCCGCGTTGGCGGAGTTGCTCCCCCCACCGGACCCCCCGCACCCCACCGCCGCCACAGCAAGCACGGCCAGGAGCATCATCGCCCTCATCACGACCTTACTCTTTCCCCACATCGAGCCTCTCCTCTCTATTTTGTTGTCTCTCCCGAGGCGAACCTACACAAAGGTGTTTCCGGCAGGTAACGAACAGAGCGGTCAACAGACCACTACAATCCCCGCGGCTTCAGGACATCTTCGGCTATTCCGGCGATGTAGTCCACGCTCAACGCCAGCACCGCCGTCAAAATGGAGCCGGTCAGGAGGATCGTATCCCTGCTCAGTTTGATCCCGGTGTTGATGATGTCCCCCATGCCACCCGCGTTTATGAACGTCGCGAGCGCAGCCGTGCCGACCACGATTATCAGGGCGGTACGGATGCCGGCGAGCATGATCGGTATCGCCAGCGGAAGCTCTATCTTGAACAGGACGGCCGTGTTCGTCATCCCCATGCCGCGTCCGGCCTCGATTATAGACTGATCCACCTGCTGAATACCCACCATCGTGTTTCGCAAGATGGGCAGGAAGGCGTAGATAATCAGGGAAACGACCGCGATCTTGAATCCAAACTGGCCGGTGAGAACCGCGATCAGCACGATAACACCTATCGAAGGGAGCGCCTGTCCCGTGCTGGCTATGCCGACTATGTAGGGCGCAACCCGCCGCATCCCGGGCCGCGTCAGGATGATCCCGGCCGTGACCGAGATTAGCACCACGAGCACGGTTGCAACCGCGCTTATCTCCAGGTGTCTGATAACCGTGTGGATTATGTAGGGTGCGTTGAGTGAACGTTGCTCTATGCTGTCGAGTTGCCGGTTGCTGATCGCCAGATAAAGCGCCAGGCATACAAGAATGAGGAAGACCGGCATCACCAGGTAGCGGGCCAGCGTCCAGCCCAGGCTCCTCCCCGGACTTCCTCCCGGTTTTCCGCCCGGCTGCTGTTGTGGAGACTCCGGGGTTTCCTCCCGGCGCGGCGCCTCTTGAGTCTCCTGCACGCTCACGAGGGTAGGTCTTCCCGCTCGGCGATGAAGTCCGGGGCAATAGTATCTTCCTGGGGCCGCATCTCCCCGATAGCAGCGAGCACCGTCTCGAAGTCCACGACCCCCCGGTACTTACCATCGTTTTCATCCACCACGATCGCCGAGCCCCGGTAGGAGGTGATCATGGTGTCCAGCGTGTCGTAGAGGCTCGAATGCCGCTCCACGATGGCTACCGCCGGCCAGCCCGCCTCCTTGAGCGGGATGCCTTGCTCGATATCCTCCCGGTTCACCCACCGCTTGGGCTTGTCGCGCTCGTCCAGGAGTAGCACATACTCCCTGCCGGATTGCTCCAGCTTCCCGCGCACGTCGTCGTGGCTGTCGTCGAGGTGCGCCACCGGCCACTCAGCCGTCTTGATGTCCTCCACCTTGCTGAGGCTGAGGCGCTTGAGCGAAGCTCCGGAGCCGATGAAGTCCTCCACGTACTGATCCGCCGGGTCGGTGAGGATCGTCTCCGGGGTGTCGTACTGGGCGATCACCGACTGCTCGCGCAGGATGGCTATGCGGTCGCCCATCTTGATCGCCTCGTCTATGTCGTGGGTGACGAAGACGATGGTCTTCTGGATCTCTTGCTGCAAACGCAAGAACTCATCCTGGAGCCGTTCGCGGGTTATGGGGTCCACAGCCCCGAAGGGCTCGTCCATGAGCATGATGGGCGGGTCCGCGGCCATCGCCCTTGCGACCCCGATCCTCTGCCGCTGCCCGCCGGATAGCTCCTTCGGGTAGCGGCTGCGGTACGAGTTCGGGATGCCCACGGTTTCCAGCAACTCGTCTGTCCGCTTGGAGATACGCTGCTTGTCCCAGCCGAGCATCTTGGGCACGGTGGCGATGTTGTCGGCGATGGTCATGTGCGGGAAGAGGCCGATTTGCTGGATGACGTAGCCGATGTGGCGTCTCAACTCGTCCGGGTTCGAGTCGGTCACGTCCTCGTTAGAGATATAGATCCTGCCGCTCGACGGCTCAATTATGCGGTTGATCATCTTCATCGTCGTGGTCTTGCCGCAACCGCTCGGCCCCACGTAGACGACGATCTCACCCTCGTAAATATCCATCGAGAGTTCCTTGACCGCCGGTTCGTCCTGCCCAGGGAACGTCTTGGAGAGCTTCTCCAGCCGTATCGCTCTCCCGCGTTCGCTTAGATGCTCAGTTGCTTCGCTCAATTCAACCCCTTTGAGGTAGTAAACCTGCTGAGTATTGCGAACAGCACCTCGAAGACGAGCGCAAGCACTATGACACCCAGCATTCCGCTCAACACCAGGTTCAGCGAGTTCACGCCCCCGAGGGTGCTAAGGCCCTCGAAAATCTCCGAACCGAAACCCGGTCCACCCACGTAGGCCGCGATGGCCGAGATTCCCAGGATCAGCAGCGCGGATACCCGAACCCCGGCGATTATCACGGGCCACGCCATCGGGATCTCGATGCGCACCAGCTGCTGCCAGTTGCTCATTCCCATTCCCTTGGCGCTCTCTGTAATGGCCGGGTCTACCGAGCGCAGTCCGGTAATCGTGTTACGGAGGATCGCGAGGATCGCATAGCCCGTGAGCACGACTATGGTTGGTGGGTATCCCAGCCCGAGCCCGATGCCTATTGCGATACCGAACAGCGCGAAGGACGGTATCGTCAGTATCGTGGAGGCTATGGCCAGCACTACCTGGGCCGCCGCCGGCCGCCGGTATGTGAGCACCCCGATTGTGACACCGATAAACGTCGCAATAGCCAGCGAGATTAGTACGACCAACATATTACCTACCGCAAGCTCGAGCAGATCGTCCCACTGATAGGTCAGATATTCGGAGAAGCTCAAGCTGCGCAGCCTCCCCGCCTCCCGCGTTTCACCAACCCGTCCATAGTATCTCTACAGACCCCTTTCTTACATCAGTATGCAATTGTTGGACACCCCTTATGAAGCGCACGGCAGTATACAGAGATGCGTAAATCCGGTCAATCCTCCGACCTCGGGGCCACCCCGGCGCTACCCCTTGGACTACCCCGCGTTACGAGCAGGCTTCCAGGGAGAGGGCCCTTCTTTCCAGGACGGTATCCCCGTAGAAGCTCCGCCAGCGCTCGGGGAAGCCGGGGTCCACCTCCGCGACGCTCAGGGCGCCGCCCGGCACCTCCGCGACTTCCGAGACGCGGGCTCCATCAGGACCGAACACTCCGCCCGCTGCGTCGAATTCGGCATCGGGGTAAACGCCCAGCTGGTTGGCACTCGCCAGGTAGACTGCATTGTCCAGGGCGCGCGCGGCGCAGGATAGTTCGTACTGCGGCCCCCACGGCTCCCGCCAGCCCGCGGGGGCCAGGATCAGGTCCGCGCCAGCAAGGGCCGCCTCGCGCACCACCTCGGGGAACCCGAGATCCCAGCACACGACGAGCGCCACGCGCATCCCACCGGCCTCGATGACGGGCAACTCGGCGCCAGGCACGAACACCAGGTCTTCCCCGGTCGTACGCACGAGGTGACGCTTGCGATAGGTCAGGAGCACACCAGGCTCGTCCGGCCTGCCCCACGGCCCGATCAGGTTTACGCTGTCGGCCACGCCGCCGACGGGGAGCTGCTCGGGGAACCCATAAGCGATGTGTACGCCCAGCTTGCGGGCGAGCGCGGAGAAGAACTGGACACTCTCGCCCTCCAGCGCGGGCTCCGCGTACTTGTGGATGTGCGCCAGCCTGGAGTACGCTGACGTGAAGAGCTCGGGAAGAACCACCCAATCAAGGGCAGGATAAGCGCGCTTGGCCCCGGTGATCGCGCGTTCCGCAAGGAGGAGGTTTCCCTGGATATCTCCGGGCTCCGGGCTCAGGTTGAGGGAGGCGACGATGGGCGTTCGCGCGTCTGCCGGGATCAACTCGACGGCCACGGGATCCAAGATCTCGAGACCACCCTGGATAACTCGCACCACGCTCGCCTCCCTTCTTTCTGTTTTTTGCCTGAGATTATACTCCCGCCGCTTTCGCAAAAGCCATAGGCCGAGGCTCTGAATTCGTGGCGGCATTCGAGAACTTTAGCCCCCGTTCACCGCTACACGCATCGGCCTCGGGGAGAAGAATCCAGCGGAAACAGAGCCCGGCGCTTTGTACAGGTGTCGTATTGACGCGGGCTACCCCAATGCGGATCATGTGCTATTACGTATTACGAGTTGCAGCGTATGCTAGCGGACCCAGAAGGAGCAGGTACTGTATGTGCGGAATCGTCGGCGATTACGGGGGCATCGAACCGGACGCCGCAGGGCGTATGCTGGAACGTCTGGTCCACCGCGGACCTGATGATGAGGGTAGCGTCGAGGTCGCGGGGAACTGGCTCGGGCACAGACGGCTCTCCATCGTGGACGTGTCCGGGGGCAAGCAGCCGCTCGTCACCGAATCCGGCGACCTGTTCCTGGTTGGGAACGGCGAAGTCTACAACCACGAAGAGGTGCGCGAGGCGCTCCCTGACGTTCACTTCAGAACCTCGTCGGACAACGAGGTCGCCCTGCACCTGATCGACAGGTACGGGCCGGAAGAGTTGCACCGTCTGCGCGGCATGTTTGCCTTCATCGTGGCGGGCGAGGACGGCCGCTTCGTTGCGGCCCGGGATCCCGTCGGCATCAAACCGCTGTACTGGGCAACCCGCGACGGCCACACCCGCTTCGCCTCCGAGTTGCGGGCTTTTGACGAGGACTGGCAGCCCGAGGTGGAGGCGTTCCCGCCCGGCCACTACTGGACGCCGGAGGACGGCCTGGTTCGCTTCGACTACGCCGTGCCCCGCGACAAAGAGAAGCTCCACAAGTTCGACGGATCGTCCGAGCCCGGCGCCCCGATACCGGCAGAGATCCTCGACCTCATCCGCGAGAGGCTCATCAAGACCGTCGAACGACAGATGATGGGCGACGTGCCCGTGGGCGTGTTCCTGTCCGGCGGGCTGGACTCCAGCCTCGTCGCGGCCATCGCGGCCCGATGGTACGAGAAGCGGGGCGAAAAACTGAAGACGTTCGCCGTCGGGTTGGAGGACTCGCCTGACCTGCTCGCGGCCCGCGCTGTCGCGGAGTACCTGGGTACGGAGCACCACGAGAGCGTGTACGCGGCGGAGGATGCGCTGGACGCGCTGCCGCGGGTGGTGCGCATCATAGAGAGTTTCGACCCTTCGCTGGTCAGGAGCGCGGTCCCGAACCACATCCTGGCCGAGTTCACGGCGAAGCACGTCAAGGTCGTGCTCACGGGAGAGGGCGCGGATGAGATCTTCGCCGGCTACGGATACCTGGAGGAGTTCGGCACGGATAACGAGTTGCACGAAGAACTCATCCGGTCCATCGAAGGTCTGCACAACCTGAACCTCCAGCGCTGTGACCGGGTGACGATGGCCCACGGTCTCGAAGCCCGCGTCCCGTTTCTGGAGCTCGACATGATCGAACTCGGGCTCTCCCTGCCCGCTGGCTGGAAGCTCGCAAGCGAAGATCAAATGGAGAAGCGACTCCTCCGCCAGGCGTTCGACGGCTGGCTCCCTGACGACTTCCTGTGGCGCAAGAAGGCACAGTTCGGGGACGGCTCCGGCGCCGCCTCCGTTCTCAAGGAGCAAATGGAGGAGACAGTCTCGGAGGACGAGTTCGAGCGCGAGCGCAACGAGGTCGTGCCTTCGCTTCGAACCCGCGAAGAGGTCGCCTACTACCGCATCTTCTCCGATTATCTCGGGGAGATAAGGCCCAGGCAGACCATAGGCCGGTTCGCCACTGCCTGAGCTGGTGGCCGGCTCGCCGGAAGAGGCGTTTCTGCGGGCCGGGCGACGCCGCAACGCGATCCAAGCAGTACCGGAGGCGCGAACTGGGGTTAAAGTAGCCCCGTGTGAAGCCGCAAATCCAATATAGGTTCCACGAGGGCCGTGCTGGCAGCCTTGGCGTTCGTTGTGGTGTGCCTGGTCCTCGGTTCCCGCCCGGCGATGGGCGAGAAGAAGATCCCTGATGACCGGGATCGTCCGAATATATTATTCATCGTCACCGACGACCTGGACACCAGGTCCGTCTCGCGCATGCCCAACCTCCGCTCGTTGCTGATGGAGAAGGGCACTACTTTCGAGAACGCCTTCGTCACGGACTCGCTGTGCTGCCCATCCAGGGCCACCTTCCTGCGCGGCCAGTACGCCCACAACCACGGGATCGTGCGCAACGAGCCGCCGTAGGGCGGGTCCCAAAAGTTCCACGAGCTGGGCCACGAGAACTCGACGATAGCCACCTGGTTGAACGACGAAAATTACCGGACGGTGTTCATCGGCAAGTACCTCAACGGCTACGGATACGGCAAGGACGCGAGGGCGTACGTACCACAAGGGTAGGATGAGTGGCACGGGCTGTCCAGCAACTACCTCAACATCCGGGTCAACGAGAACGATGGAATCCGAACCTACGACTCCAGGACCCGTAACTCCACCGGCATTTTCTCCAACAAGGCGGACGGCTACATCCGCCGCACGGTGGGCGAAGACGCGCCGTTCCTCTCCGATGGCGAACCGTTCTTCATGTGGCTCGGCACCCAGGATCCCCACGAGCCTGCCACCCCCGCAGACCGTTACAAGAACGCCTTCTCCAATACCCTGCTGCCGCATTCACCCTCGTACGACGAAAGAGACATCTCGGACAAACCCGAATGGCTGCGCGACAACCCGCCGCTGGACGCGGAGTCGATCGCCAAGATGCAAAAGCTGTACAGAAACCGGCTGAGGTCCTTGCTCGCAGTGGACAACATGATAGGAGACCTCGTCAAAGAACTGAGGAAGGCCGGGGAGTTGGACAACACCTACATCATCTTTACCAGCGACAACGGATTTCACATGGGAGAGCATCGTATGACCTGGGGAAAATGGACGGCCTACGAGGAAGATATAAGGGTTCCGCTCGTGATACACGGACCCGGTGTGCCAGCCGGCCGGAAGCTGGACCATCTGGTGCTGAACAACGACCTGGCGCCGACCCTGCTTACATCGCGGGGGCGGATGCGCCTCCCTTCGTGGACGGGCGTTCGCTAATGCCGCTGCTGAAAAAGAATCCGCCACCCCCGCGGGACTGGCGGCAGTCCTTCCTGATCAAAGGCATCTTCGAGACAGCCGGGGACCCGGCATCCCCGGGACTAATGCTGACCGGCGACCCTCAGCCAAAGAACTGGCGACAGAAGATCCGCACGCAGGGAAAACAAATCGCCAGAGACTAGGAACGTCCCGGCTTCAAGGCCGTCAGGACCACGGATCATCTGTACCTCGAATACGACACCGGAGAACGCGAACTCTACGATCTCGAAAAAGACCCCTACGAACTGAACAATACGTACCCCGCCGCCGACCCTCGGCTCCTCAAAGCCCTGAAGATACGGCTCGATGTGCTGAACGAGTGCCACGGCTCCTACTGCAAGACCGCGGAGAACAGCGGCGAAGACGAACATCCTGGCTGGGGAACCCCAAAAACCCGGTCCCCACACTTCCGGCAAGCCAGGCGGTAGCGAGATGGCCACCAAACGCCGTTGATCCTCCCGCGGCGTTCCTGCGGCGTCAAGACGCTATCGCTGCTGGTACACCGTTACGGGGCCTGACTCGGCGAGGCTGCCCAGGCTCCTCACCCGCGACCATTCGATCTGCAAGTGGGGCTCGTGTGATGGGCCGACGCGGATACCGGATGCTCCCCCGCCTTCCGGGTCGGTCTCCTCCCGCAGCGCCTCGCTCAAGGCTACCGCCAGCTCCTGGGCAGCGGCAAGGCCCAGGACGCCTTCCTCGCCCGGTCCCGGGTTCAGGGCGTCCGCGTACTCGTTCGAAACGTCGAAGCCGTGGCGCCGGGCGAGGGCGAGCAGCCTGCGCCACTCGTCGTCGGAGAACACGCTCGCGCGCGGGTCTTCCCCCGAAACGTCAACCGGGTTCACGGGTCTTACCTCGAAGGGCAAGCACACCTCCTCTCACGTCCAATGCACGCAAAGGTTAACCCAACGGCCATCCGCTTTCAGGCTCCGGGTAATTTGCGGCGGAACGGGGCGATCTCTACCATGATGGCGGGGTGCACGCCAAACAGGAAGGGGCGGACGTGGAGAAGGTAATTATCAGCGCGGCGATCACAGGCGGCATGACGGTGCCGGGACAGAGCGATGCCATCCCCATCACACCGGATGAGATCGTGGATTCCGCAGTGCAAGCGCACGCGGCGGGCGCGACCATCGTCCACCTCCACGTGCGCGAGCCGGAAACGGGCAAGCCGAGTTCATCGCTGGAGCTTTTCAGAGAGGTGGTTTCGGGGATCAAGGAGCAGTGCGACGTGATCGTGCAGCCCACCACCGGCGGCGGGAAGGGCATGACGCTCGAAGAACGCGCCGCCGTGCTGCCGGAGTTGCAACCCGAGATGGCGACCTTCAACACAGGCTCCTTCAACTTCGGCCTGTTCCCTATCGCGGAGCGCGGCGGCTGTGACCGTTTCGAGGAGTGGGAGATGGAATACCTTGAAGGCACCCGCGACTACATCTTCCGTAACACCTTCTCAGACATGGAGAAAGTGTGCGGTATGGTCCGCGAAGCCGGGACCAAGCCGGAACTCGAAGCCTACGACGTGGGACATCTGTACAACATAGAGTATTTGGTGGACAAGGGATTGCTGGACACACCGGTTCACATTCAGTTCGTCCTGGGCGTGATGGGCGCGAACGCCGCTACCATCGAGCAGTTCATACACATGCGCCGCACGGCCCTCGACCTTTTCGGCGAAGACTTCACCTGGTCGGCTGCCGGCGTCGGCTACCCGGCGGAGTTCCATCTCGCCGCCATGTGCCTGATGCTCGGCGGCCATGTCCGCGTCGGCCTCGAAGACAACCTGCGCCTCAGCCGACGCGAACGCGCCGAAACCAACGCCCAGCTGGTCGAGAAAGCCGTCGCGTTAGCCGCCATGTTCGACCGTGAACCAGCCACCCCCGACGAGGCCCGAGAGGCGTTCGGCCTCAAAGGCCTACAGGCGGTGGCTTTCTAAACGAAATGCAGACTCGTTACTAGAAGTATGGGGTAGGCATTGGACGTGTTTTCCGAGGCCGTTGAGAGAATAGAACGAGAGTACGGGGCTCTCGGACATCAACTGGGATGGAGATTTCTCTACTCACCCGCCAAGACGCTATCTGTAAACACTCGGATTCTCTTTATCGGAAAGAACCCTGGGGGCAGCAGCTACGTGTCACCAATAGCGAGCGTCGAAGAAGGCAACGCTTATCGTGTGGAGCGGTGGGGTAAGCACAACGCTTATAACCCTCTACAGGGGCAAGTCCACAAACTATTCGGAGTCCTTTCTCAGAAGCTAGGACGAGTTTCAGCCACCGACCTTATGGATGACACGCTAACCTCCAACTTCTGTCCTTTTCGGTCGTCCGGCTGGTCAACTCTGCACAGAAAGTCTGAATCTCTATCATTCTCCGTAAACTTGTGGTCATGGATCTTCGACCACGTATCACCTACTGTAATTATCTGCAATGGAACGCCCATACCGTACACCAACATTAGACACACACTGCTAACGCGAGGTTACAAGAATAAGTATTGTAATGTAGAGCCTGTCGGGTGGCATACTTACACGTATATGCAGGCCCTTTGTGAAAGACATGATGGACAAGTTCTTACAGCGGTGTTCATAAGTACTGGACCTCGACCTGGTAGTCGCAGTGATCGAACCATCCGGCAGCATCGGCAGGGGTGACCTTGTAGAGCGCTTCCTCCATCGCCTCCAGCAGAGAGCCTCATGAGTACGCGCACCAAGCTTTCTGAGGATGTTCTT
>Ga0081539_10001487_pt1 | contig 39673 bp, 37 predicted proteins | sample TabmetS4T2R2_FD_71023 | JGI IMG/M metagenome (GOLD analysis project Ga0081539, IMG submission 71023) | Tabebuia heterophylla rhizosphere microbial communities from the University of Puerto Rico - S4T2R2 | ecosystem: Host-associated > Plants > Roots > Rhizosphere ... | reverse complement strand
AAAGAAGTTGTTGAAATGAGTTACTTCGGAAAAGCCCAATGCATAAGCAATTTCAGATACATTCCATGCACTGTGCTTGAGAAGAATTTTTGATTCGCGCAAAATGCGCTCACCGATAATTTGCGATGTAGTTTTTTCAGTGGTTTCTTTTACTGCTCTGTTCAAATGATTCACATGAACATTTAGTTGTTGTGCAAAATCAGAGGCAGAACGTACGTTTAATGTTTGATGATTGTCATCAATCGGGAACTGCCGTTCTAAGAGTTCTAAAAACAATGAGGAGATTCTTTGGGATGCATTTATCGGCTGTTTATCAATTTTTGCAGAGGGCAATTTCATTGCGAAATGGATCAGCTCGAAAGCAAGATTGCGCAGCACATCGTATTTGTGTATATAATCAGATTCAATTTCTTCAAACATTCGTTTATACACATCTGTTACTTTGTTTACTTGTTCATCTGTCAACTCAAACACATGTGTGCCGCCGGGTTGAAAAACGGTATATTGATTTAAGTTTCCGTACTGATGAAAAAAGGCTGGTGTGAACACACAAAAAAATCCGCTTTCAATTTTGTCAGTATGTTCACAGGCATAAGGTATTTGCGGATTGGAAAACACCAATGCCTGCTTTTGTATTTCTACGGTTTCATCAGCATAGTGCATGCCGTAATTACCTATCACGACCATGATTTTAAAATAATCTCTGCGGCTATAGGGTACAGGCTCAGCATTTTTGCCAATAAAAGGATCGAGTTTAAACACGCTGAAATGCCCAATCTCACTGCTGATGTTTTCAGGCACGCCGTTGAATTTTCTTTTATAAAATTCTTCTATGGTTTCCACCTTACGCATGCCCCACAAACTTACTAAATTCAAACGCTTCTTATAACCGGACATAATTTTTATTGAAAGAATAAACTAAACTCAGGTTCCAGTTAAAGTTTTTATCTCCTGCAATATCGCTTTGTATGCTTTTGTTGATAATGGATGACACAGAGAGCGGAAAATTTCGCTTAGCCAGATTTAGGGATGAGGTAAAATAAAATCCATCACGTTTGTCCTGTTTTAAATAATAGAACTGCGGCGTGAATCTTATAAGAAACTGGTTGGTGATCCTGATATTTGAGATGCTGGTATTAATTGTAATAAAGTTTGTGTTCTTTACGGTAGCGGGGTCAATACCTCTTGAATAAAGATAGTATATCCCAACACTTACATTTTTTGCAATAAAATAATTTGGAACAAATTCTGCGGCAAGATAACGTCTTACGGTTGTTACCTCATTCGTATCATTGTTTATTGGCATAGACGCGGTTTTGAAATTTAGTCCGAGATGCGTACCAATATTCATCCGGAATTTATCAGTGGTTACCAATTTATACCTGGCCCAAAAAAGAAATGTCCATGGTTTGCCTGCCAATGAAAAGCGCAGTTCCGGGTCAATACTAAATTTGTTTTTCCCCAGCGACGTAATAAATATTGCCGCCGGTTTACCTAATGAAAAGTTTGGCACCAACGAAATGCCGTTGTTGGTAACACTAACGGTGCCGGAAAAATGACTGATACTTTTTGTGCTATCAGTTTTTTGTGAAAAAGAGAAATGGGTATGATTTAAAAGAACAAAAAATAAAAGCAGAACTTTCTTTTGCATTCGCTTGCAGAATTAATTTTCATCTGCAAAGGAATTTGATAAATGAAATTTTGTGTAATGAAAATCAAATGAATGATTACGATTTTCAAACAATTGAATGAGGGTGCATGTATGATGGCGCATTTAAAGTAGTTGATCCAAAAGTTGGCACTATACATTCTCATCATCGTCATCACCATCATCATCACTCCTGACAATAATTAAAATTTTGGGAGTCTCGAAACCCCTTTTCATTAAAACTCAATGGATGTATTTTTGCTTCAGAGGGAACAACAATTCTAATTTCACAGCATGCAGGCACTCACATTTGGGGGAAAAGAAATAATTGAATGCAGCAGGGTAAAAGATCCTCAATTACTGCAGCCAACTGATGCGATTGTAAAAATAACAATGGCTGGTATCTGTGGCAGCGACCTGCATGTATATCATGGAAGAGAGACAGGTCTTGATCTCGGAACCGTGATGGGACACGAGTTCACAGGTATCATTGAAGAAGCAGGCAAGGATGTAAAGAAATTTAAGAAAGGAACAAAAGTGCTAAGTCCATTTACTACTTCTTGTGGTGTATGTTTTTATTGCCGTATTGGTCTTACATGCCGCTGCGAAAAAGGGAAATTATTTGGTTGGGTTGAGAAAGGGCACGGTCTGCATGGGGCACAATCACAATATATTCGTGTACCCATGGCAGATAGTACACTGCTTCCTTTACATAGCGATCTTGATGAAAAAAAAGGATTGCTGCTTGGCGATGTTTTTTCCACCGGATATTTCTGTGCAGACAATGCCTGTATAAAACCGGATGCTGTGTACGTAGTCATCGGTTGCGGCCCCGTAGGATTAATGACCGTTATTGCAGCAAAGCAATTAGGTGCTTCCATGCTATTTGTAGTGGATACTATACCCGAACGATTAGAGGTAGCCAAACAATTTGGCGCTGTACCATTAAACGCTTTAGGTACAAATGTGAAAGAGCACATTTTAAATGCAACAAATGGCCGTGGTGCAGATGGTGTAATGGAAGTGGTGGGCAGCTCTGAAACATTAAAACTCTCGATTAATCTTTTACGCCCCGGAGGAATAATATCATCAGTGGGAGTACACACTGCAAAGCATTTTTCTTTTTCTCCGGGCGAAGCTTATGATAAAAACTTAGTTTACAAAAGCGGCCGTTGTCCTGCCCGGTATTATGCAGAAAAACTGTTGCGTGAAGAAGTGCCGCAACGTTACCCGATAGAAAACATTATTACACATCAGTTCTCATTAGAGCAAGGTGCGCTGGCATACGAAGTGTTTGATAAAAAACTGGATAACTGTATTAAACCAGTTGTTGTGCCGTATTAAAACATCATGTGTAACACTACGCGATATAAACCGATGGTTCATTGAATTTTTATGTTTTCATGTTGCATAAAGAACCAATGGCACAGGTAACAGAATTGCGTTACGACAAAGAAACTTCTGTTCTTTCCATATCACGTGATTTAAAACCCGAATCTTGCTGATTGCAGAATGTTGAATATTTTAATGCACACTGTTGGTTCTTTGAAATGAAATTTCAAAAAATAAATTTGGTGGGGTGCCTAACTAAAAAAAGTTGCATAGAAATATTTAAATGAAGCTATTTAATTAATAAAAGAATTCCATAAAGAATCAGAGCGATACCGGCAAAAAAAGGTATCCATTTTAATTGAGATAAAATTTTTTCAACAAGAACAAAGAGCGCAATGATTGCTACCCATAACAAATTCATAATACCTGTTACGAAAAGCAGCACCATAAGCATCCAGCAGCAACCTAAACAATAAAAGCCGTTTTCAATTCCCATCTTTAAAGCGCCTTGTTTACTTTCCTTCCAGTGTTGCAGAACAAAGTTAAGAGGCGAACCACAGTGTGTGAGACATGTTTTCTTTAAAGGGGTAAACTGAAATATTCCCGTTGCAATTAAAATTATGCTTCCTAATATTTTACTGGTGATTTTCATGTCTGGATTAAGTAAAGATATTTGCTGCAGCAGCCATTGCAATGTAGTGGCAACCAAACTAAATGCTGCCCATACTAAAAAATATCCTGCTATTAAATAAGCTGTATTTATGAAAGGACGATCTTGTTGCTTCTTTTGCCTGTTTACGGTAGCAAACATTAAGATAAAAGTTGAAATGGAGGGAGTCATCATAGCAATCATCATTACCAGCCACATAAGGAATAATAAAATAAAATCAATGTAAGTCCATTCAGGTGTCATAGGCATGGCGAAAAACAAAGCATTCATATCCATATAAACCATCTGATTGTACAAGTAGATAATGTATAACCAAGATAACAATGTTATAAAGAAAAGTCCGCCTATAATTATTAAGCGATCTTTTTTTAAATGGTTCGCCAATGAATTGTTGCTTATCATTTTCCCATTGTTGATGTTATCATCAAAAATCTATTGGAAAGTTAGTTGATTTTGCAATTTCAGGTGACGCTTGAAATTAAAAGGGGAACTTGGCTTTTATTTACTAATCGCAGAGATACGGATAACGGGAAGCTGTTTATTATTTGTTAGAAGACTATGAAGAGTAAGTAGCATTTTTACTTCAAGCTTTTTGTGTTTTTAAAAGGTAGAAATACTTGCCGGTTAGAAAAAATACGCAATTAAAAAAGCAGGTATATTGTCTCTTGACGTAAGTGATTCAAGAAACTATTTTTGTTAACCAATTATTCTCTGGTCTTTGATTTCCATTTTTTAAACTTCTTTGACACTCGTTGTCGGTATATTTTTTCTAGACAAAAAAATTACAAAACGCTCAATAGCTAAATTATTATTTGGATTACAAAACGAAATTTAAGAATGATTTTAAATGTGAACACTATGCATCGGCTTATTAACCCGAACGACCGCAAATATCCGGCATCTGTTATAACCAAAAGCACGCCTCCTGTCCCTTATTTATTTCAACTTCTTGTGAAACATGGAGAATATATCTATGTACGTTCAACCGATATAATTTTAATAGAGAGCAGTAATCATTGGGTAAAAGTACATTTGGCTTTTGATGATCAGATAAAGAAAACGTTGCGGCATGATACCTTAAAAAATTTTTTAAGTTTATTATCTGATAGTCATTTTATTCGTCTCGGCCGTTTTTGCGCGGTTAATTCATACCGGCTTTCTGGTGGAAATTATAATAATCAAACTTTTGAGTTTGATTTTAAGCTGAAAGTAAAACTGGAGCATCACTTGCCGAATAATATTTTTAACCGCATGGGACTATAAGTTAACATTTTATCTTCACGGATTTGTTTTCTGCGTTTTACGTAACGAATTTTGGTCTTCGTGCTATTGGAATTGCAAAACTTTATTGGTGCATTTATATTTACATAGTAAACATCCTTCGTAACCTAAACATATACCTATAGCCCGGCACTAATTTAATACGAAACATTCCTTTCCCACAAAAATTCATGGTGCTTGCCTAAAAAAAAATGATACTGATTTTAATTAATGCTCTTTATTATTAAATAAAGTTGATAGTCTTTAAATACCTGATGACAAATTTTTAATTATTCATCTTAACAAAAAACAAAAATGGAAACAACGACAACAAGTAGATCCAGAGTCTCCTACTCTGATGGTAATGGCGAATCCGATTACCCGCAATCACCAAAAATGGGTGCCGGGAGCTCAACAACCGGGGAATCCGCCGCAAATGAAGTTAGCGAGCTAATCGGCAAAGGACCTTCGCCCCGAGCAAAGGAAACAACGCCGGGAGAACCTCCAATCGAGGCGGGTGTTATGGACGACAAACATGCACGTGTAAGTAGTCCTGCAATTCGCGAAACTGATAGCGAATCAACATCAGAAGAGTCTTCAGATACAGAATCGGCATATGAAGAAGGATGGGAAGAAAAACCACGTGCGGATACAGAAGCAGGTGAAGAAGCAGAACCTACAATTGAAGCCTCGTATGTTGCAGCACCTTCAGCGGATGATAAAGAATTTTTTGGATTTCTTGCAGCAGCCCTTCCTGCTATTTTACCAATTATTAAACCCTTAGTTTCACAAGCAGTTCCTGCGGCCGTAAAAGCAGCAACTTCACTGATTTCTCCAGCAATAAAAAAACTTCCAACAAGTGTGCAACCCACTGCAAAAAGCCTCTTAGATCAGCTTACGAAATTAGGGTTGAAAGTAAAACTTGAATCCGCGGGAGATGAGGCTGGAGGAGAAAATGGAGATGAAGCAGTTGAAGTAGATACTGAAGCTGCAGTTGCTGCTCAACAACAAATAGAAGCATTAGAAACTGTGCTTGGGGTGGATGATCGCCTTCGGGTAACAAATACAGCAATTACACCTTACAAACGAATATGCCATTTAAAGATTACGGCCGCCAATGGAAAATCATATCTTGGTTCGGGCTTTTTTATAGGTCCACGTACTATTTTAACAGCAGGTCATTGTGTATATATGCATAGTGAGGGCGGATGGCCTAAAAAAATTGTGGTAACCCCAGGACGCGATGCTGATTCTGCACCATTTGGTTCCTTTACAGCAACAAAATTTCGTTCAGTGCAAGGATGGGTAAGAGATCAGGACAGAAACTATGACTATGGGGTTATTCAACTTGAAAAAAGTGATGCAGTTAATCCAAATATAGGCGCATTTGGTTTTGGTTATTATTCAGATGAAACTCTCCTGAACAAAAAACTTAATAATGCAGGATATCCAGGCGATAAGCCGGCAGGAACAATGTGGAAAAATGGTCGCAGAACCTTATCAGTAACATCTCGAACAATAGTGTATGAAATAGACACTTATGGAGGTCAAAGCGGATCTCCGGTTTGGTTCTACAGAGTAAGCGATGGCAGGCGAATTGTTGTCGGCATTCATACAAATGGAGGCAGCACTTCAAATTCAGCTACGCGCATTACGCAAGATGTGTATAATAATTTAGTGATTTGGCGAACAGAAGGTGGTGCTACTTATTAACATATGCGGAGCCGCAATTTTTTTGTGGCTCCTTTTTGCTTTTCTCTTTAAAGCATGAAAATTCTTTTGCCACAAAAACTTTTAATAGTGAGTATATAATTTGCCATCCTGTTATTTTCATTAATTTTTTAAATTACATAACAACATATGAAACGTACCGGCTCTATAAAAGGAATTATCAGGAATAATAAGAACAATCCGCTAAAAGATGTTGCGGTTGCAATTGTATCTGGTCCTTCCCATCCTGATATTGCGTCTATTTCCGGTTCCGATGGTAAGTTTAGTTTAAGTAATCTTACAACAGGCAAATACATTATAAAAGCTACAGGTAGTAATGCTGAAAGCGAGGAGATACAAGTGTCTGTTTATGCCACAAAGGAGGCTTTTGTTGAAATATGGTTGAATTCGGAAAATAATGACAATGGCACTGGTAAAAAAGACATTTTTCCGCTTGATAATGGGGCCAATGAAACAGATGAGATGTAGTATTGGTTTAGTTGCAGAAGAGGGGGTCTCGATAGATATATAATCTTGCAATTTTCTTGAGGATGCCATTTATTGCTTTAAAGCTGCATCGTAGACAAACACAGTCTGCAGCATATTAATAAATTGCTTTATTCTATTATCCGTTAATATAATTTATAATCATAAAAACCTGCAACTCTGAATTTATAGTAACGAATTACCATTCGTCAACAATTATATGCCTTGCACAATACTTGCATTGCATCCAGAAATTTATTCGCACAATATCCTTCCATAAAACTTATATAATCAAAAACTAAAAATATGATTAGGATAGCGTCTTTCAATCTGGAAAACCTTTTTACGAGACCTTCTGCAATGAATGAAGAAACCGATGCAGAGGGACGTGCAGCAATCGAAGACCATGCTATTGCCAACGCCATTATTTCTAAACCGGTTTATTCAACGGCAGATAAACAAAAGCTTATTGAACTTTCAAAGAAATATAAATGGCATCTTTTAAATCAACCCAGAAATTCTTTAGTGCAACTTCAAAAAATTCGCGGTAATCTTTTTCATCAGCCGGCAAACGGCGATCTTGAAGTTTCTGCCAATGGGCGTGCCAGTTGGGTAGGTTGGTTTGAACTGCTGCGTGAAAGCATAAGCTGGAAAGCAACCTTCAATACCGGTCGTGTAATTGCGGAAGTTAAACCTGATATATTAATAACTGTAGAAGCAGAAAACAGACCCACGTTACAAAGATTCAATGAACAAATATTGCAATCACAGTTTAGCTTAAATTATAAGCATTATATGCTTATTGATGGCAACGATAGCCGTGGTATTGATCTGGGAATTGTGAGTAACTTTCCTATAGCAGAAATGAAAAGTCATGTGGATGATTTAGGAGAAAACGGTTTGCCCGTTTTTTCACGGGATTGCCCGGAATATGACATAATACTTCCCGGAGATGTAAGAATTGTAGTTATTCCAAATCATTTTAAATCCAAAAGAAATGGTAATGATGAAGATTCTGAAAATAGGCGCAAAGCGCAGGCCAAAAGATCTCATGAAATATGCCTGTCTGCTTTAGACCGCACACCGTTTGTATTGCTAGGCGGAGATCTTAATGATACGCCTGATAGTGGAGTTATAAACGACGTATTCAAGGATGGATTTAAAGATGTAAGTGTACATCCTAATTACCCGACGGACAGACCAGGAACTTTTGACACCGGTCTTGCAAATAACAAAATTGATTATTTAATTATGTCACTGCATCTGCAAACAAAGCTTCATAATACAGGTATCGAACGCCGTGGGTCTTATCATCCGCGAACATGGGAGCCTTTTGATACAGTTAATAGCAAAGCCGATGAAGCATCAGATCATCACCTTATATGGGCCGATTTTAATTTTTAAAATTGCTTGACGTGTAAATTGACTGTTTATTATTTGTTGCAAGAGTACGAAGAACAAAGGAAATCCCTAAATTGAATTACCTTCTTTTTGTGAAATGCATTTTTCCTGTAACATCCCATTCAGAAACATTTTCAGGCATTCGCATATTTTCTATTGTAAACTCATCGGGGGAAATAATGATATACACTACACGCAGTTTAACTTTTGAGCCGTTTGGATATGTCCATGTTTTATCAAAGAAAATGGTGTCTGCATTTTTTGTTCCCTCATAATCTAACAATACGCCATGTTCTGAATCAATGAATACACATTGAAACACATTCGTGAAACGATTGTATGCAATAATTGATTTAGTGAAAAAAGATTTATTGTTAAGTGCTCCGGTGTATTCTTCCTCAATACATGCTTCACCCGCTGCTCTTTTAATTACAGCTGTTCCTTTATTTCTTTCCCCCGGGCCATTTTCACTTAACCGGTTTTCTGCTGCTACATTCCATGATCCTATGAGTACATCAAGCTCCGGTAATCGTGTTTTTGTTTCTTGTGCATGCAAGTATTGTGCAGCAAACATCAATAAGATATTTACGCAGATAGTTTTTAAGAGACGCATAGTGTTGTATTTAAAAGAAAATCTACAACGTTTATCCTTCAGTTTAACTGCAAATTCTATAAATGGCTTTTAAGAATAATAAGAGGTACAACATTAACCGTTGGTTCTTTGAATGCCAGTCGCAAACAGGCTTTTTTATTTATATTCATAATCGCACTTGCAGTTAAAATATGATCTTGAAAAAGCGCATGAAAAAGTAAAGAAGCTGAAGCTTACACCTTATCAACATGGAAATACTGCTTAAGCTCCATGTTTCTTTCATAACTTATATCAGTTAAGAATTTTTCTGCTGCGAGTTCAATGGCTGCTTCGGCTTGTTGACGTGTAACGGAAGGGAATCCTTTTAAAAATTCTTCGAGTGAACCATCTTCGAGATAATCAAATAATGTTTTTACTGCAACACGTGTTCCTTTAAAAACAGGAACGCCACCTGCAATTCCTTTTTCAACAGTGATAATATTGCTTAAGATCGTTCATGAAAAATTTTCATCTAATTACGATTTGTTTTTCGGTTGATTATTAGAACATTCACTCATCCAACTGTTGGTCCTTTGAATTCCAGCCTGAGACTGGCTTTTTATTTATATCCGTAGTCGCACCTGTCCCGATTTTTCGGGAGACATACAGATAGCGGGAAGTTGTTTATTATTTGTTTGCAAACTACAAAGAGCGAGGGGAAAAAGGGAAATCGTCGCGATTGAACATTTTCATTTGACCTGAATTCGAACAATGAACTGTCCGCTTCCGCACACATTTGAAAAAACCGGCATTTTTGAAATCCTTACGTGCAAAGACTTTTATTGATTGGCACACCAGTTGAGCCGTTAGTAGCCCGTCAGAAGTGTGGGTTTGTGGTTGTCAATTACCGAATGTTTAAATCAAAAAATCATTATGAATAAAACAAAACTTACTGCGCTTTTCTTTTCCATAGCTTGTTTATTTGCAGTTCTCAAAACAATCGCTCAAACAAATACAAAATATTCCAAAGAAGTTGAAGATAAAATAAAACTTGTAGAAAATAATCTTATTTCATGGGTGAAGTTGGACAGCACAATCAATTGGAATATTTATGACCGTATGAAAGAATTACACATTAATGGTGTAAGTATTGCAGTGATTAACGATTACAAAATTGAATGGGTTAAATCGTATGGCTGGGCTGACACTGCCGAAAAAACACCGGTAACAAATCAAACTTTATTTCAATCTGCTTCAATCGGCAAATCTATTAATGGCTTTGCTTACATGAAATTAGTACAAGATAAAAAAGTAAGCCTTTTTGCAGATATCAACACTTATTTGAAGCGATGGAAATTTCCTTATGATACAGCGTCTCATGGTAAAGAAATAAATCTTGCGGAAATACTAAGTCATACAGCGGGCTTAAGTGTGCACGGCTTCGATGGATACAAGTGGAATGAACCGATTCCTGCGTTGAACCAAATTTTAGATGGAGAGAAGCCTGCTAACAACCCTGCAGTTCGCTCTGAATTTGAACCAGGTTTGAAATTCGAATATTCTGGTGGCGGATACGAAATCAGTGAGCTTTTACTTGAAGATGTAGCAAATAGCTCTTATCAATCCTTTATTGAAAAAAATATTTTTAAACCCTTACACATGAATAACGCTACTTATGAATTGAAACCTCATGGCGATTGTGCAACCGGTTACCGATTCGATGGAAAAGAAATTGGTTGCAAGTATCATCTATATCCTGAAAAAGCATGCGGGGCAGGGCTTTGGACAACAGCAACAGACCTTGCAAAATTTGTATTGGAAATACAATTATCTCTGAAAAGTAACTCGAATAAAGTGCTAACAAAAGAAATGACAGAATTGATGCTGACTCCTTATCTGAAATCTGAACACACGGGCTTTGGTTTCTTTATTGACAAAAAAGGTGATGACTATTATTTTCAGCATAGCGGCTTAAATGAAGGATTCAGTAGTCAGTATTATGGGTCTTTCAACAATGGCAATGGAGTAGTTGTGCTCGTTAACTCAGACAATACAGCTTTTAAAGATGAAATTGTAAACAGCGTGGCTACCGTATATGCTTGGAAAAATTTTTATCCTTTTGTTCCAAAAAAAATTATCAACGTTGCAGATACGATTACAAATAAGTATGTTGGTAAATATAAGTTCGAGAATGCAGACACCGGTCCAACTATCGTTAAAGAAAATGGCGTTCTGTATTTACTTGACCCCAACTCTCCGACAAAATGGAAAATATATTTTACTTCAGAAAAAGATTTTTTCATGTTAGAAGCTACCTGGGCAAACCAACAATTTTTTAGGGAAAACGGAAAAGTAAAAGGGTTTTATATTCTGGGAGATAATTACAAAGCTGCAGTAAACAAAGTTGAATAGCACGCTGCTTTTTTGGTTTAAAACTGCTGGTTCAAACGCCAGTTGCAGACGGGATTTTTATTTATATCCGTAATGAGATTGCCACGACTTTGCCTGCACACAATGCTATGAGTAAAGTCTCGCAATGACGACTCACTCCTTCCCCTTCAATCTATCCACACAATTCATCATCGAGCGGAACTGGTGATAGTTGCCTTTCCAGATATGTCCTTTTAATGCAGCTTTTATGTTCGGGTCAATGTCGAGACCGTTGGAGTACCAGTCACCATAAGTGTGGTCGAGCATGTAGGTTTTTATGTAGTTCCACTTCTGTTTGAATTTTACATTAAGCATTAACCGGTTTTCTTTTCTTATTTATTCTTGTTTTCAGAGGAGTATAATTATCATCAACTTTCAATGTATATGGTCGGTTAAACGCTTCATGTGATACTTTAAATTTTTCAGATAGTTTGCGTATCACATCTTTTGACAAACCCTTTTTGTAATTAAGAATATCAGAAACATATCCTTTACTTACATCCAACAAATTAACAAGGTCTTTGGCTTTCATATCATGATCTTTCATGAGCGACTGCAGAAGTTCTATCGGGTTCATCTCATTAAAAGTATTGTGGTCAGCATCCCATTTTTCAATCAAAAGCGTGAGCAATGCAATTTCTTCTTTTATTTCTTTACTTTTTGAATTGGAAAAAATTAACTCCTCCAGTTTTCTGCAGTACTCTTTGTATTGAGGCTTATTTTTGATCACTTTATATTTCAAAACTTCCATAGTGGTAAATTAATAATCACTGATTGAATATTGTTCATGATTATCACAGAGTTCATCATATTCCGCATGTGCTCCGACCCAGCAAATAAATAAATGCACCTCAACCTCTCCGAAAGCATACTTGCAAATCATCCGGTATGTATTTCCTCCAATATTAAAAACAACGCGGTTCGAGCTTTTACCTAATAAATCCGCTGCTCCAAAAGTGCTCTGTATATCGGTCGGCTTCTTCCAATCCGCATACTTTAATTTATTCAGCCATTCTTCAAAAGAAGATTTACTTCTTGCATTTTGGCTGACAAAATCTTCGATTGTTTGTTTTTTTATTAAATGAACTCTCATACAAATGTAAGACTATTATTCAAAAGTTCTCTAAAAGAGAACCTTTATAAAACTTTTTCTTAAAATAATATAGTTCAAAAGAAAAACTTGTGACACGAAGCCTTTATAGTTGAGAGAATTGCAGGTGTACAAGAGTCCCGCTAAAAACGGGATGTTCCATGCGACGCAACGGAAGCACCATTCATGTTCTGCAGTTGGGCTCATAAAAATTACACTCTCCATAATAAGATTGCCACGACTTTGCTTGCACACAATGCTATGAGTAAAGTCTCGCAATGACGACTCAACTGGTGATAGTTTCCTTTCCAGATGTGTCCTTTTAGTGCGGTTTTTATTTTCGGGTCAATGTCGAGACCATTGGAATACCAATCGCCGTAAGTGTGGTCGAGCATGTAGGTTTGTATGTAGTTCCACTGCTGTTTGAATTTGCCGTAATAATTAATTTCCTTTCTTAAATCCAATACGTTCGCGTTTAATAAAATCTTCTTCCTTTTGTTTCTTTTGCAGTAAATAATTTAGTGCTTCGTAAATATCTTTGAACTGCTTTTTTGTTTCTTTCTCAAGTTTCGCTAATTGCTCTGCAAGTTCTTTATACTGTAATGCCATTTGCTTCATGGCAATAAATGCTCTTATAATTGAAACACTCATGTTCACTGCCTTTTCACTGTTTAACACACTTGCAAGCATCGCTACGCCATGTTCTGTAAATGCAAAAGGCATGTAGCGAATACCGCCCCAACTTGAGGTGCCAAATTGGTACCTCAAGTTGTTCCATTCACCTTTGGTAAGTTGAAACATAAAGTCGGATGGAAAGCGTGAAATGTTTCTTCTTACAGCCCGTTTTAGGAATTTGGTTTCTACTTCATATAAAACAGCAAGATCAAAATCGAGCATTACGCGTTGTTCTCTTATTTCATAAATTTTTTGCTGAATTACTGTTAGGTTCATAAAGTTGATTTAAAGGTTTAAGGTGCCAAATTGGTACCTCAAGATTTGAGGTTTCAATTTTGAAACCTCAAAAGAGTTTTTGATTAAGCTAATATAAAAAATTTTGTTCAAGAGGTTTAATTTCAAATGGTCAGACCGGGACGGTCAGACCATTTACAGCAGTTTATTTGCTCAACAAAGATCTGAACGTATAAGTGAGTGACACAACGGACGATGCTATGAAGTACAAATGCCGGCACATAAAATTTATTCTTCTCAATAAAAAGATTGCCACGACTTTGCCTGCACGCAATGCTATGAGTAAAGTCTCGCAATGCGATTCACTCCTTCCCCTTCAACCTGTCAACACAATTCATCATCGAGCGGAACTGGTGATAGTTGCCTTTCCAGATATGTCCTTTTAATGCGGTTTTACTTTTGGGTTCTATGTCGAGACCGTTGGAGTACCAGTCGCCGTAGGTGTGGTCGAGCATGTAGGTTTGTATGTAGTTCCACTGCTGTTTGAATTTGTCGTAATAATGCATGGCATCGTTGGGAAAAAGCCGGCTCATCATGAGCAGCGTATTCATTTCTTCTGCCTGCGACCACCAGTTCTTTTCCGTGCTGATAATAGTGAGCCCGGGCTTGTCTTTGAAATAATAACCGGCATCGTAAAAGCCCCCGAGCTTATTGTCCCACGCATGTTGCAGCGCATGATCCATCATTTGCTTTGCAATGCGCAAAGTAGTGGTATCGTTTTGTATGCTTAATGCATCCGAGGCTTCGAGCAGCAGGTAACTCGTTTCAACATTATGACCAAAAGAAACATAATCGAGACCATGATGCGCCATGATGTATGTATCGGAAGAATCGCGGAGAGAAACGGGCGTCCAGTCGGGTTGAAAGAAGAGCGTGAGATAACCTTTGTTGCCAATCATGGTGTCGCGGATGAGCAGGAGCATTTCGTATAAACGCTCACGAACAATCGCACTCTGCCACACAGCATAGAGCTCGGTAAATGCTTCGAGCAAATGAATAGAACTGTTTTGATCTTTGTATCCTGTTTCAGCAGTTGCAGCCATGCTCGCCGTTCTTTGTATGGGCGTGCCGTTGCGCTGCATGTGCATGTAATAACCTTTGTGTACAGGATCGCGGCTGTGCTTCTCCATCCACATGAATGCCTGCTGCGCAAAGTTGAGCGCATCGGGATCGTTGGTGAGCTTGCAATATGCAGAGAGTGCGTAAATGCCAAATGCATTTCCGTAAGCATTCTTTGTTGAATCAGCTACATTTCCTTTTCTGTCAACCATTGTATAAAAGCCGCCATAGGTTTTGTCCCACATTACATCGTGTAAAAATTTATATCCGTGTTGTGCAAGTGTTTTGTAGTATGCGACATCGGGATACCGCATAGCTGCTTTGCAGTTTGACCACGTGTGCCGTGCCTGTGTTACAATAAATTTATTTTGATTGGATGTTGGTTTGAAATCGTAAGTAAATTCTGTAATGAATCCACCATAAGTTGTATCCATTGCTTTCGGGTACCATGCGGTGAGCATTTGATGAATGGTGGATTCCATGTCGTTTGCTATGCGCAAACGATCTGTTTCGTTTTGTGCGAATGTCATTGATGATGTTAATAGAAAAATTATGAGGAGAATATTTTTCATAAGCAAGAGTTAGATGTTGATTAAAGTTATGGAATAAATTTTCTTGGGAATGTTGGTTTGATTTGTTTATTCTAAATTGTTATTTACTTCTTTTGTCTCCCGACACGTCGGGACAGGTTGACACAAAAGAAGTAACAAGAAAAAGTCAAGAAAGAAAAGATATACAGCACTTTTCTTTCATTTGCCTTGATTAGGCTTTTGTACTTTTACCTCACCTTCCGGCTTCCTCTCCTTGAGGAGAGGAAGTGCCTCTGTTCACACTTCTGATTTTTTTCTCTTAGTTGAAAATATTTTTTGAATGGTTGACGATAGAAGTATAAGAAACGATATGTTAGTATAAGTGTTGATTTGAAAATTATAGTGACCTCCTTCTCCTTTGGAGAAGGAACGAGGATGAGGTCTATGGCAGTGCAAACGCAACAATATATCCCGCCGTGTTTTCTTTATTACCCGCTACAGAAAGTGCCACATATTGTTTACCATTACTCATGTATGTGCAAGGCGTAGATGAACCCACTGCAGGAAGTGTTGTTTCCCATAAACGTTTGCCAGTGGATTTATCAAAAGCAAAAAGTTTTTTATCCTTTGTTCCACTGAAAAATACAAGTCCGCCTGCGGTAACAATAGGTCCTGATAAACTTGTAGAACCTGTAATAGGCTCCCCTTTCTTCTGTAATTCAGGAATATTGCCGACAGTTATTTTCCATTCATATTCTCCTGTGTTAAGATTGATCGCATTAAGTGTTCCCCATGGCGGTTTTATTGCAGGATGACCATCACGATCTGTAAATTCAGCATAAGCAGTTGTGTTGAGATATATGGTTGCAGTATCGCTTTCAGAATTATTATTTGCATTGGTATGAGACAATCTGTTGATTCGAATTTCAGATATATTATTTTCTTGTTGTGCAATCTTTCTGTTTTGCGTTTCAAATAAAAATGCAATAATTGATTCTTCCTGCCCTTTTATAACACCTGCAAAACCTGGCATTTTACCGCTGCCTTGTTTTATTTTATTCAGTACTTCATCTTTTGTCATTCTTTTTTGTAAATCAATTAATGAAGGATAAACAGCATCGCCGCTTCTGTTTTCCTTATGACAACTTGCACAATAATTCATATAAATTTTTTTGCCTGCGCTGTAAGGAGAAAGATTTTGCAATTGTTTATTTGGTTCAACTTTTTGCAGCAGGTCTATTTCCGGTGCTTCATTTCCATTTACATATATGATGTGTGTTGCAGGATCATAAGCTGCGCCGCCCCATTCAGAACTACCGATTGTTCCCGGAAGATTTAATGAACCTCTGATAGAAGGAGGAGTAAACAAACCTTCATATCTCAAACCATTAAATTTTTTTACTAAGGAATCATGTGCTTCTGCAGAAAAATTGCTAAGATCTTCTACAGTCATAGACTGTCGTGAATAAGGCGCCGGCTTTAATGGAAATGGTTGTGTGGGCCAAGTTTCTTCACCGGGTACATCCGATGCGGGCACTTTTCTTTCTTCCACCGGAAATAACGGCTTTCCTGTTTCGCGGTTCAACACATATAAAAATCCTATTTTAGAACATTGTGCAATAGCATCAATTTCTTTTCCATTTTTTATTATTGTAACAAGATTCGGCGGAGCAGGCAAATCATAATCCCAAAGATCATGATGCACCGTTTGAAAATGCCAGATATATTTTCCTGTATTTGCATCAAGCGCAACAATACAATTGCCAAACAGGTTTTCTCCTTTACGGTCTGCTCCATAAAAATCATACGTTGGAGAGCCTGTTGCAAGAAAGACCCTACCGCGTTTTTCATCAACACTCATTCCACCCCAATCATTCGCCCCACCTGCATATTTCCATGCATCTTTTGGCCATGTTTCATAACCAATTTCATCGGGTTTTGGTATGGTGTGAAATGTCCATTCAAGTTTACCTGTTCTTATGTTATAAGCTCTTACATAACCCGGTTGTGCCCCGTATAATTCTGATACTTCATTGCCTATTATCAATAAATCGCTGTAAACAATTCCGGGCGATGTAGGTTTTATGGAGATGAGTTTGGGGTTATCTCTTATTCCGATGTTCATACTAACCTTCCCGCTATCTCCAAAAGAAGTGATAAGCTTTCCTGTTTGTGCATCCACTGCAAAAAGATTATCACCTGCAGTGAATAAAATTCTTTTATCATTTCCGTCCTCCCAATAAGTAACACCGCGATTTACACCGCCTCCTTTGCCGCCATTGAAAGGATCGAACGACCAAACGAGTTTTCCATTTGATGCATTGATTGCATACAACCTGTGCCGTGCAGAAGTTGCATACATGATACCATCTATTACGATTGGATTGCATTCACTGTTTCCAAACCTGTTGTTGCCGTTGATTGTATCGCCGGGATTAAATATCCATGCTACTTTTAGTTGATGTATATTGTCTTTGTTGATCTGATCTAACGATGAATAGTTGCTGCTTGCCGCATCAGCTTTGTACATGCTCCAGGTGCGGTTGTTGTTATTACAACTTGCCGAATAAAGCGAGGCAAACAGAACCACAAGCCAAAAGCTTTTTTTGGTTATTCGAATTTTTCTAAAAGTGAGAAAACTAAACATAACAGCGCGTCATGAGGTTCGAGATTGTTTATTTGTTGCCGAATCTATTCGTTACGCTTGTTAAAAGTTACTCGCAACACTTCTTTTGTTGAAGGAGTAATTTTAAAACGGTCATCAATTCTATATCCAATTACCCATAAAATTTTTTTATTCATCTCAAGTATCCACGCTTTTTCTTTTTCTGTTTTGGATAATTTTTGATCAATAAAAAATTTAGACAACTTCTTTTTCTTTTGCATTCCTAACGGGTAGAAATAATCGCCCTGTTTCCACTTGCGAAGCAACAGGGGAAATTTTATTTCTTTAGCATCAAGTGTTACAATATTGTTGGAAGTTGAAAGTTGAATGCCGGATGTTGAAAGAATTTCAAGCTGTAAAATTCCATTTTCAAATTTTACTTTTTTAATACCTTCTTCAATTAAAATATTTTGTGCTTCTTCTGTTTGGAGAGGTGCAATAATAACCCAGTTGCGGTTTTTAATGATGCGATGAGAAGTTGAAGCGATATAACTTCCATTTTCTGCATGAAATAATTTTTTTACTCCTTCAACTTGTGCTGCATAAAAATTATAAGTCTTTATTATTTCCCAGATGATTGTATTTAGTGGTTCACCCTTTTGCAATTTTAAAATTGGAATATGCACCTCATTTTCTTTTTGTTCGCATAGTTTTTTTATGTGTTGATGAATTGCCTGGTAATACAAAATTTCTGCTTCTCTTAATCTTTCAATGTTGTCCAACAAGTTGCCCTCAACATTCGGAAACACTTCTTTAATCGCAGGAATGATTTGTAAACGAAAAAAATTTCTTGTGTATTTGTCTTCAAGATTAGAAGAATCTTCAACCCATTGCAAATTATTTTCTTTTGCATACGCAATTATCTCTTCCCTCTTTGCAAACAATAATGGACGAATAATTTTTCCTTGCCTGCCCGGAATTCCATGCAAACCGCTAATGCCAGTTCCTCTGAAAAAATTAATAAGCAAAGTTTCTATGTTATCGTTTGCGTTATGAGCAGTAGCGAGGTGAGTAGTGAGCAGTGAGTGGTGAGTGTTTAATTCTTTACTCACTACTGACAACTCACTGTTCACCAATTCTTCAAACCATTTATATCTCAATTCTCTCGCTGCTTCTTGTATTGAAATTTTATTTCGCGATGCATATTCTTTTGTATCAAATCTTTTTACCAAAACCTCCTTTTCATATTTTTCTTTCAAAGACTTTGCAAATTGCTCATCTCTCTCACTCTCTTCTTCTCTTAATTGGAAATTGCAATGAGCAATTACAAAATCAAAACCGTTTTTATAAACAAGATCAGTCAACGCAACACTATCAACACCGCCACTCACTGCAACCAACAGTTTACAGTTTGCTGCTTGCAAATGCGGAAATTGCCTTTTCCAATTCTCTTTAAATTTTTCTAATAAACCCATAATGTCAATAAAAACCGTTCTGAAGTTGCAGTTGCAATTACTTTCGCGGCGAAATCATTTTAATCAGTTGAATCCTTTAATCAATAATAAATCAAATCAGTTTAATCAGTCTAATCATTTAAATCAGTGGTTAGTGGTTCTTTTCCATCTCGCCATAAAAACCTTTCACCACAAAAAATGCCTTCTTCTTTTTACCTGTTTCAGTGTATAGGCCTTTCCTGTTCCAACCCATTTGATAAAGATTGTTCATTCTTTTTGGTGAGCGGAAATCAAGCAATATCCATGGACATGTTCCCCTTAAACCGTCAATCGTTGATAGCAACTTAAATTGATTTTGATAAATCTTTTCCTGAAACTCTTCACTGAAGCGTGTTTCAGCATCTGCATGAAAACCACCCAACGCGTCGCCGCCAAATTCAGTTACAACAACAGGTTTATCAAAATCAATTTTAAAATGATACTTGCCGATGTTGTCTGGTAAATCAATATACCAGCCGTAATATTCATTAAAGCTTACAATGTCAAGTTTCTTACCAAGCGGGTCATTTAATTCAACGGTGTTATCAGGTAAAGTGTGTGCGAGCAGTGCAGCAGAAACCAAACGTGTTTCGTCTAATGAATGAGCATAGTCTGCTAATCCTTCCATGAATTTTTCTCTTGCATCATTGCTCGGTGTTTCATTGCCGATTGACCACACAATAACACTTGCACGATTTTTATCTCTTGTTATCAATTCAGAAAGCTGATTTTTCGCATTATTGAAAGTTGCATCGTTTGTCCAATCTATATCCCAATACACAGGCACTTCTTCCCACAACATCAAACCCATTTCATCTGCAAGCTGACTTGTGTATTCATTGTGCGGATAATGTGCAAGCCGTACAAAATTGCAGTTGAGTTCTTTTGCCCATTCGAGCAACATTTTCAAATCACCTTTTGAACGTGGTCTTCCGGGTATTAAAGGATTTTCTTCATGCAGACAAACACCCCGGAGAAATATAGGCTTTCCATTTAGTAGAATATCTTTTCCCTTTGTTTCAATCGTTCTGAAACCGATGTGTTCTTTCACTGTGTCTGTTTCACTTGTTATGAGAATATCATAAAGTTTTGGATCTTCGGGAGTCCAGTAAGAAAGATTTTTTACAGGTGTTGAAAAACTTGCTTTACCGTTTGTATCAATTGTTGCTTTTATTTGTGTGCCTGCTTCAGGAATTTGAATATTTATTTTTTGAGATGCGTGCTTTCCATCGAGTTGAATATATCCGGTTATTGTTTTTAAATCTCCTTTCGCAAGTTGTATTTTATAATCGTTGATATATGTTTGAGGCATTTCCGCAAGCACTACATCTCTTGTAATTCCGCCATAATTCCACCAATCGAAATTGAGTGTTGGAACCGATTCTTTGTGTCTTGTATTATCAACTTCAACAACGATAAAATTATTTCCGTTTTGTAATAAACTTGTTACCTCAAATTGAAAAGGAGTAAAGCCCCCGATATGTTTCCCCAATTCTTTTCCGTTTAAATAAACATGGGCTTCATAGTTTACAGCACCGAAGTTGAGAAAGTACCGTTTGTTTGTTTTTGGCTCTAAATAAAAATCGTGTTCATACCAAACAACACCCTCGTAGTATAATAATTTTTCTTCTTGAGAATTCCAATCACCGGGAACTTGCAGTGTGGGAGCAAAATCAAAATTATATTCTATAAGTTCAGATTTTGACTGAGGCTTTTTGTTGAGATAATATTTTGAACCTTCTCCTGTTTTGTACGGGTCAATAACGTAATGCCAGCGACCATCGAGATTGTGAATGTTTCTTGCTTTTATGTTTTGAATAAAATTGCTTTGAGCTAATACCTGTGAAACAGTAATGATTAATAAAATAAGAAGAAAAAAATTTTTTTCCATACAGTTAAAGCATTGGATTTGCGAACGCGCCGAAAGTAATTAGAAATGGTGAAATGTGTTAAACAAAAAATTTAGTGAGTATGTTTTGCAGGATGGTATGATCATTTCAGTAGTTTGATCAATAAGGTGGCAAAATGGTCAAGACCGGGACGGTTAGACCATTAAAAAGGTTTCGGCGCAGCAACAGTCTTTGAAGTAATCAAGCTGTAAGGAAATTATTCTTGCTAATGTTTAATTGTAAAAATTAAAATTATGAATGCAAGTTTCCGCTGCTACCGAAACCATTCTAAAGTTACTAAATAAAAAAGCGAATAGCAATTAATTTGAGGGCTTAAAATTTTTGTGTGGAGGGATTATATTTCGCAAACAAGGGGAACGGTTTTCGCTCCTACTCCACAATGTTCAAACCGTTGAAGTGAGTGACACAACGGAAGTGTAATAGTAGTCCAACAGCTTGTCAAAAAAATAAAACAAAAAATGCTGCAGAAGTTTTCCTGAGCCTTTGCAATTTAATCCTGTAAATCCCCGTTCAGACTTTCTTCTGTTCTTTTGCCCATGTATCTTTCAGTGTGACTGTTCTGTTGAAAATCATTCCATCTTCGCTCGTGTCTTTATCCAAGCAGAAATATCCTTTACGCAAGAATTGATAACGCTCATTAAACTTCGCATTCTTTAGTGAAGGCTCTGCGTACGCAGTCTTGATGATGTTCAAAGAATCGGGATTAATGTAATCTTTAAAGTTGCCCTCCTCATTCGAAGGGTCTTCTACACGAAACAAGCGGTCGTACAAACGCACTTCAACATTTATCGCATGTTTAATGCTCACCCAATGCAATGTGCCCTTCACATGAATGCCCGATGTATCCGCGCCGCTCTTGCTTTCGGGAATGTATGTGCAACGAATTTCAGTGATGTTACCGTTTGCATCTTTTATTACTTCATTACATTTGATGATGTATGCGCTTTTCAAACGCACCATTGTGCCCGGAGCAAGACGAAAAAATTTCTTTGGCGGATGCTCCATAAAGTCTTCGCGCTCTATATACAACTCATTAGAAAACGGAATTTCACGATATGTGGTATTTTTATCTTCGGGATTGTCTTCGCTCTTTACCATCTCTACTACATCTTTGTGAAAGTTCGTAATAACAACTTTCACCGGATCAAACACCACCATTCTTCGCAATGCAATTTTGTTCAAATGCTCACGCACACAAAATTCAAGCAAACCAATGTCAATCAAATTCTCACGTTTCGCCACACCAACACGTTCACAAAAATCGCGAATGCTTTCAGGTGTATAACCTTTTCTTCTGAATGCACTGATGGTTGGCATGCGAGGGTCGTCCCAACTTTCAACATATTTATCATTCACGAGTTGCAATAGCTTGCGTTTGCTCATTACAGTGTAATTCAAATTCAATCGTGCAAACTCATATTGATGCGAGGGAAATATTTCAAGCTTTTCAATAAACCAATCGTACAATTCACGATGCGGAACAAACTCAAGCGTGCAAATCGAATGCGTTATCTGCTCAATTGAATCACTCTGACCATGCGCAAAATCATACATCGGATAAATACACCAGTTGTCACCGGTGCGGTGATGATGTGCATGTTTTATGCGATACATCACAGGGTCGCGCATGTGCATGTTTGGAGAAGCCATATCAATTTTTGCTCGTAACACACGCTCACCATCTTTATATTTTCCCGCACGCATTTCTTCAAACAACCGAAGATTTTCTTCCACGCTGCGTTCAGCAAATTCGTTGCGCATACCCGGCTCTGTTGGCGTTCCTTTTTGAACGGCAATTTCTTCGCTTGCACTATCATCAACATAAGCCAAACCTTTTTTTATAAGCTTCACTGCAAACTCGTACAACTGCTCAAAGTAGTCACTCGCATACAATTCATTCTCCCATTTAAAACCTAGCCATGCAATATCTTCTTTTATGCTTTCAACATATTCGGTTTCTTCTGTTGTTGGATTAGTATCATCGAAACGAAGATTTGTAGTGCCGCCATATTTTTGAGCAAGTCCAAAATTCAAACAAATACTTTTTGCGTGACCGATGTGCAAATAGCCATTCGGCTCGGGCGGAAACCGTGTACGTATGGCTTTGTATTTACTGCTCTTTAAATCTTCTTCAACAATTTCTTCAATAAAATTCAATGATTTTTCTTCGCTCATTCGATTGCTTTTTGGACGCCGACAAAAATAAGGAATCGTATGTTAAAGGAATTTGTGAAGATTTTTTTTGAGATGAGCTTTTAGTGCTGGTGGCATCACCTGTTGTGTCACTCACTTGAACGCTCTGAACTTTATTCGACTGATAGCACTCCGCATTCTCCTCTACATTTTCCTCTCTCACCTCAATTATTTCCATGCCTTTAACTGCTCATTATTTTTAAAACTAAATTTGAGCTGATGAAAAGTAAAACTCTGCAAATTTTTCTTCATGGAATCGCGTGTATTATATTTCTTGTGCTTCCTATATTTCTTGCTCCTGACTTTCCTGAATCACTTAATATATCAAGAAGCATCCCTACGGAAAGAAATCTTATTGCTTATCTTTTGCTCATCGGATTTTTTTATGCAAACTTTTTTTTGTTTATCCCAAAGTATTATTTCACCAGGAAATATTTTCTTTTTGCTGTAATTCTTATCGCATGCTTTACTATAATCTCGTTTTTGCCTTCTTTAATTTTTCCTCATCATAATCCGCCGCCTTTGCCAAATAGAGTACCCCGAGAATTTTCAAATTCTCAACCGCCACCTCCGCCCAATGGAGAAACTGCACCACGATTTTCTAATCCGCAAACGCAACCACAACAACAACGACCACAGGATTTTACCGGAGCTCTTATTCAATATCTGTTTATTTTTCTGGCAGTTGTTTTCTTTTCGTTGATTTTAAGAATCAGCAATCGTTGGCGGCAGGCAGAAAAGGAAAAATTAAATGCAGAATTATCCTATCTAAAGGCGCAGATAAATCCTCATTTTCTGTTCAACACACTCAATAATATTTATTCACTTGCTTTGGAAAAATCAGATAAGACGGCGCTTGTGGTTGTAAAGCTTTCAGGTATGATGCGTTATGTCTTGAGCGATGCCGATAAAGATTTTGTTCCTCTTGAAAAAGAAATCAGTTACATAAACAGTTATATCGAATTGCAACAAGTACGTTTTGAGGATACGATAAAATTGTTTTTTAACGTTAAAGGGGAAACAGTCAGTAAAAAAATTGCTCCGCTTGTTTTAATTCCATTTATTGAAAATGCATTTAAGCATGGAGTAAATGCAGAAGAAGATTCTGACATTAAAATCCAGATAGATATTAATAATAACAGCTTGCATTTACAAGTAATCAACAACAAAGTGACTACTAATCAATCTGAAGAAAGTAAAAGTGGTGTTGGAATTTTGAATACAAAAAACCGGTTGCAATTATTGTATCCTGCAAAGCATATCTTAGCAATAACGGATAATGAAAAAATTTTTTCTGTTTCACTTATTTTGCACTTGTAATGATAAAGGCAATCGCGATAGATGATGAGTTACCGGCTTTAAAAGTGATTGAAAACTTTTGCAGTCAGATTGATTTTATTGATCTGCAAAAAACTTTCAACAAACCCACCGAAGCGTTGAAACACTTGCGCAAATTTCCAGTTGATCTGTTATTCCTCGATATCAATATGCCATCGCTTACAGGCATTGAATTGTACAAAGCAGTGAAACAAAACACCATGGCAATTTTTACCACTGCTTACAGCGAGTATGCAGTAGAAGGTTTTAATTTAAATGCGGTTGACTATTTGCTAAAACCCTTTACCATCGAGCGTTTTATGCAAGCTGTAAATAAAGCGCATGAATATTACAATTACATTCATCAGCATGTAAAGAAAGAAAAGTTTTTATTTATTCGTGCTGATTATAGTCTTATCAAAATAAATCTCTCCGATATTCTTTTTATTGAAGGTCTTGATGATTATCTCAAGTTTCATCTTGTAAATCAAAAACCGATTGTAGCAAGAATGACGATGAAAGCAGTTTTGCAAAAGCTTCCTGAAATAGATTTTGCTCGTGTGCATCGTTCTTATATTGTTTCGTTGAATCATATTGAATCGCTTCGTAATAAAATTATCACCATAGCAGGAGAAGAAATTCCTGTTGGTAACAGCTACGAAGAAAGTTTTTTCAAACTCTTTAACAGATGAGTTAATAACCTCACAAAACAACGCGTTTACCGCAAAGATTTTTTCTCCTTGTGCTTTCAAATAAAATTTGAAGTGCAAATGATTTTTATAAACACGCAGTTGTATTTGATGCGCAGAGTTTCTGCCGTACAAGAGTGCGACGCAACGAAAGCATCATTGAAGTAACATAGTTTGGCTCATAAAAAAATCAAAACACATTAAACCTTCACAATTAAAATTACCGTCATGGAAAGAAAAGATTTTTTAAAGAGAGGATTGGCTGCTTTAGGAGCTTCGGCAATTATACCCTTCGTTAACTCATGCAAAAAAGATATAACCGCAAGCAGCGATACCGATACAACATCAGGCACAAGTTCTGACTCATGTACAGTGACGCCTTCTGAAACTGCGGGACCCTTTCCAACGCATACGCCTTCTTCACTGATTACAAATGATATTAGAAGCGACAGAACGGGAGTGCCACTTACCATTAACATAACGATAAACAACAGCAATAATAATTGCGCAGCTTTGGCAAATGCGATTGTAGATATATGGCATTGCGATAAAGACGGAAATTACTCTGAATATGGTGGCACTTCAATGCAATCAACCAACTACACTTCTGTACATTTTTTGCGAGGCAGACAAACCACCGATGCAAATGGATTGGTGTCGTTCACATCTATTTTTCCGGGTTGGTACTCGGGCAGAGCTCCTCACATACATGTGCATGTGTATAGTTCGGATGGTAGCTCCCTGCTTGTTACACAAATTGCTTTTCCAACAGATGTTTGCAATACGGTGTACTCCACTTCGAGCCTTTATACAAAAGGATTGCAAGACACCTCGAATTCGCAGGATAATGTATTTTCCGATTCTCTTGCAAACGAACTCGCAACAATTACCGGCAGTGTATCCGCAGGTTATGTTTTAACGCATCTTATTACGGTTGCAGCATAAACAAAATGAAATGATACCTCAATCTAAAGCAAAGATATTTTTATCGTCGAATCGTGAACTTACACAACTTGATGATGCGAATATTTATGAATGCCTAAAGCAGAATAAATTTTCAACAATCAGCAGCGGTTTATTTGGAGAACTCAAGGCATTGAATGAAATAATATTGAAAGGCGGTGGGAATTTCAATTTCACAACAGATGAAGAATTACTTATTATTTTATTACCGATCGTTGGCGCTATTGTTTATAACGCCACAAATAGCAATTCAATTATTGAAGCGGGACAGGCACAATATTTTGCTGTTGGGAAAAATGCAATGATCGATATACATAACCCCTATGAAAACAACGAAGTGGGCTTTCTTATGTTGTATTTGAAAAATAACTTCTTCAATACCATTAAGCAAACTGATCTTTTTTCTTTTGATCTTAATAAAGACAAGAATAAGCTTATTTCACTATTTCATGCAAACAAAACAGAGGAGGCTATTTTTCGAGAAAGAGTCTTTATTGGAATGTTTGATGGAAGACATGAGGCGATTCATAAAACTGAAAATGGTAATGGAGTGTTTGCTTTTGTGATACAAGGCGCATTTGAGGTTCAATACAGATTAATTGAAATGGGAGATGGTTTGGCACTGCCCGATGAAAAAGAGATTGAGTTGGAAGCATTATCGAACGATGCAATAATTCTATTGGTTGATATGATGCTTTAAAAAGCTTAAATTTTTTCCGATAAGATTTTTATTAAAGAGTTTCGGTTGATAGTTTTAGTTAGTTACCCGGCATAGTTTCTATGCCGGTTTTATCTAAAAAAACAAAGCCATCAAAAGATGGCTTTGAGCGGAAGACGGGACTCGAACCCGCCACCTAAAGCTTGGGAAGCTTTCGCTCTACCGGATGAGCTACTTCCGCATAATGCTAATGTACAAAACAATTTACTAAATTAAATCTTCATAAGCACTTTGCAATTCATTGTACGCATGGCTATCTCCTGCATTCTTCGCTGCTGCCATTCCTTTCTCATACCAATGAATCGCAAGTTGTGTTTCTCCGTTGCGTTCTAACAGTCTTGCGAGATGATAATATGAACCAATATAATCAGGATGAGTGTTTAATATTTCTTCAAACAAATTTTTAGCGGCAATATCGTTTCCTGCTTTAATATATTCAAGCGCAAGTGCATGACGAAGAAAATTATCATCCGGTGATTTTTGTAACAGGCTTTGTATCTTTTCAATTCTATCCATTCTTCAAAATTACATGCACAAAAAATAAAAGCCACTCCCGGTAGAATAGCTTGTATGTTTTTGATTGACATAATAAACTGTTTACAGAGAACTTGTGTAAGGAGAGATTTAGAATTGGAGTTGTTTAACAAAGTTTTGAAAGCACAAGAGTGCCTGAAACAATGAGAATAATAACTTCAGTCCGGCTTCCAAAAAATATGGGGATAGATCATAAAAAATATCTCCACACTTCAGAGAAAAAGATTTAACTTTAAAACAAGCATTTAGTTGTAGTTCTCCCTTCTCCTTTCGTTACTTTCAAAAAAAATTTGAAAGAAACCCTGCAGGCTTAAATACATATATGAACGTGGTTTTTCCCGTGCCTTATGCGTTTTTTCACCTTGACCGCGACTCCTATGAAATCTACTTTTGCGCCGCCAAAGAGAAAACCTTAATACACTCATTTACGTTCATACCTCGAGCAAACTCTTAAACTTAAAACTATGAGCACTATTGAATTTGAGCATTACGGGCGAAATATTTGCGCTTCCGTTCTATATAATTTTCAGGAAACCCCTGGTGTAATAACAATCATTCCTCAGCGACCGCTTAAAGAACTTGGTGAGAGAATAGTGTTCATTAAAAAAGGCGGTGTATGGACTTTGGGCTCGCCTGTTTATGATCAGTACCCTGAAACAGTACAAAATATAACAGATGCGCTAAACCAACTCTTTCACAAAGAATTTTTATGGGATCATGTTTTTTTTCTTCGCGACTTATCTTCATAAATAATTGAAACAAATATTGCTCTAATAATTATTTTTACCTGTTACCGTGTTTGAAATGTGTTCAATATTAATTTTACCATTGAAACCGTTTCTAAAATACCACTAAATAAACATGACGATCTTCGATTTTCAATTATTAAGTATAGATGACCAAATTAATTTATTGTATTGCGAAGGCATATATGTTGGAAAACGGAAATCGTCTGGCCAAATAGCTGTGCTTTATCAGTTTGAAACTTTTTATGTAGAAATTTTTTATTGGCGGTATCGTTGTTTTGTTGATCGCCTTTTCTGTTCTAAATCTACCTCTGTTCTTAACCCTTATTTGCGCCAAATTGATGTGGACGAACTTGTGAAAATTTGCAAACAAAACTTATAGTTCAAATTTTGATATATCTTTACATCGAACCATAGCACTATATGATACAAACTCCCGAGAAGAATATCGTTCTTTATGCAGATGATGATCCTGATGATTTGATGCTCGTAAAAGATGCCTTTTCCAAATATTCACAAAATATCGAAGTTGTTACAGCAAGCGATGGAGCTGAGGCCTTATCTTACCTGAAAAATCTTTCCTATTCGGACTCTGCACCCTGCCTCATAATTCTTGACATTAATATGCCTCGATTAAATGGCAAAGAGGCGCTCATTAATATAAGAAACATGAAACGTTTTGAAGATATTCCTGTAGTGCTGTTTACAACCTCTTCACAGCCCGCTGATAAAACTTTCGCCAATGCTTACAACGCAGGCTTTCTTAAGAAGCCTATTGATATCTCACAAATGGAAATAATAACCGATCAATTTATTCAACACTGCGCCGATGAGGTACGTAAAAAAGTCGGGAGGCTGTCGTAGTAAAAAAATTGAAGAACCGTGGAATTTTTTTTATGAGACAGGCTTTGTTTTCTATGGCATCGTTTCTTGCGTCGCACACTTATACTTTCTGAACTTTATTGAGCATTTTCAATTTTAAATTGCTTCAGTCCTCCTTTAGTGCGAGAATTTAGGAGGGTTAAATGATACACTCCCGCTCCAAAAACTGATACTGCTTAGCACCAAATGAAGAGGTCTTTAAACTTCTCTGTAAAACATTTATTATTACCATCATGATAAAACCATTTGCAGATTAGTATATCACCATTCATTTTTGTTTAAAAGCATCCAATTGATCTTTTGATACAGTTAATTAAATTCAATCGAAAGTTTACGGCAGACAAACGGTTGTATTTATAGGAGGTTGAGTTAAAAAACTTTCATGTATGCTTGAAAGAAGCATATCCTTTTAAAGAGTAAAATCTGGAGCGGTTTTAAATTTGCAGATTTCTCACAACTATCCACAATTATTCAACACATAAATGTCATTTCTGATTTTCTTATTATTTTTTGATATTTTCATCTTCATTTTTTTAAACGATTGCCAAACATACATTTAAATAAAATTGCGTCGTGCTTTAAATATAACTCCCTAAATTGTGGATCATAAAAATTAAGTAATGGGTTCAGCATCCTTAATTCTTTTAACTATTGCTGCGATTGTGTTTGCCGGCGGTGGCATTGCTGTCGCAAAGTTTTTAGTAAAGGGCACAAAAAATCCTGCAAAGGCACAGGCCTATGAATGCGGCATCCCCTCGGGTGGCTCTCCATGGAATCAGTTCAACGTCGGTTATTATTTATTTGCCTTGATCTTTTTGATATTCGATGTTGAACTGATTTTTTTATATCCCTGGGCAGTGGTGGTAAAACAAATCGGCATGAGTGCTTTTGTTGAGATAGTAATATTTCTTTTTATTCTTTTTATGGGCTTTTTATATGCGCACAAAAAAGGAGCGTTGAAGTGGATGTGAAACCCTCTCCATCTCTCCCTAAAGGGAGAGTGAAAAGAAGTTACAATGAATGAACAAAATAACATACAGAACAAACTCAAGTCTCCTCCTTCAGGGGGAGATTTAGAGGGGGTTTTTCCGGGACAAGCTCATCCCACGGCAAGTGGTGGAATTTTAATTACGAAACTTGATGAAGTGATCAACTGGGCTCGCTCTAACTCTTTATGGCCTCTTGTGTTTGGAACAAGTTGCTGCGCCATTGAAATGATGAGTACCGCTTCTGCAAAATATGATTGGTCAAGATTTGGATTTGAAGTTGCAAGAGCAACACCGCGACAAGCAGATGTAATTATAATCGCAGGGACAATCGTAAATAAAATGGCTCCCGTTTTAAAAAGATTATATGACCAAATGGCCGATCCAAAATACGTAATTGCAATGGGTGCATGCGCAACGAGTGGCGGACCATTTTTCTACAACACATATTCCGTTGTAAAAGGTGCAGATCACGTAATACCTGTTGATGTCTATATCGCGGGTTGCCCGCCACGACCGGAAGCATTGTTACACGCACTAATAACATTACAGGAGAAAATAAAAAAAGGTTGGACGAGAGAACAAATAAGAAGTGTGCACCATGATTTGAATGGATTATAGAGATTATAAGAAGAAAGAAGCTCTGCGAGAAAAGAAGCTCTGCGAGGCGTCCTCGCCTCGCAGTATTATTCTATCGCCTCCGGCGATGTAGATTAGCTGATAAAAAAAACATATGAGCAACGAAGAACTAAAAATAAAATTGACCAGGATAATTCCTTCAGCGGTTTTTGAAGAAGGAAATGAATGGGTAACGATTAATGTTGAATCATCAAACTGGAAAACCGTTGCTCAACAACTTCACTCAAATGAGCATTTAAATTTTGATTACTTATTCTGTCTTACATGCATTGACTGGAAAACGCATTTCACGATGGTATATCATTTAACTTCAACAACATATCGTCATATATTGGTTGTAAAATCAAAGCTCGACAGAAATACTCCTGAAATAGAAACGGTATCAGATATATGGCATACAGCAGAATTTCATGAACGTGAAGTGTATGATTTATTCGGCGTAAAATTTTTACAACACCCGGATTTAAGAAGACTGTTTCTTACAGAAGAATGGAACAGACATCCTTTACGCAAAGATTTCGAAGACCCTGTTAATATGATTAAACTGTAAGGGTTTTTGAGTTTAGGGTTTAAAGTTTAGAGTTCGAAACCCGAAACCCAAAACTCACAACTCAAAACTCAAAACTTTATATGGAAGTTTACGAAGAAATAGGCACAACAACGGAAGGCGATCTGGTCATCAACGTGGGACCTCAACATCCTTCTACGCACGGTGTGTTGCATCTTATTATTACATTGAGTGGCGAGACTATCAAAAACATTGAACCTCATCTCGGATACATTCATCGCTCCATAGAAAAAATGTGTGAAAGCTTATCTTATCGCCAATTCATTTATGTTACAAGCAGAATGGATTATCTCTCCTCACACATCAACAATCATGGTTGTGCTTTGTGTGTGGAAAAAGGCTTGCAAATCGAAGTTCCTCCACGTGCAAAAGTGATTCGTGTATTGTTGGATGAACTTACACGACTTGCATCACATCAACTTTGGTGGGGAGCAATGGCAATGGATGTTGGTGCACTCACACCTTTCTTTCATGCATTTCGTGAACGCGAAATGATAAACGATATTATGGAAGAAACCTGCGGCGCAAGATTAACGATGAACTATGTGGTACCCGGCGGAGTGATGTTTGATTTGCATCCTAATTTTCAAAAACGTGTAAAGGAGTTTATTGAATTATTCAAAAGTAAAATTGATGAATACGATGAGTTGGTAACAGACAACATCATCTTTCAAAACCGCATGAAAGGTGTTGGTTATCTCTCAAAAGAAGATGCTATTTCTTACGGCTGCAGCGGACCCACGGCAAGAGGCAGCGGCGTACATTGCGACATAAGGAAATTATATCCTTACGAAGTCTATAATCAGGTGCAGTTTGAAGAAATTATAGAAACCGGCGGTGATTGTTATTCACGTTATCTTGTTCGCATGAAAGAAATGCGTCAATCACTTTCCATCATTGAACAATTGATTGATAACATTCCCGAAGGCGATTTTCAGGCAAAGACAAAAGCAGTATTGAAATTACCCAAAGGAGAATTTTATTCAAGGGTTGAAACAGCACGCGGCGAGTTTGGTGTTTATATTGTAAGTGAAGGCGGCACCACACCATACAGAATAAAATTTCGTTCACCGGGTTTCTCCAATTTATCAGCACTCAATCACATGGCAAAAGGGTATAAGATTGGAGATCTTATCGCAATTATGGGTACATTGGATCTGGTGATACCGGATATAGATAGATAGGCAGATAGATATAATCTCTTTAAGTGAAAAAGAAAGAATACATAGCTTACTGGCTCGAAAGTGCAAATAAAGATTTGGAAACAATGGAATATTTGGCAAAAGGAAAAAGATATGTTCATGCTTTATTTTTTGGTCATCTTTATCTTGAGAAGATCAGCAAAGCCTTGTGGATAAAAAGTAGTGCTGAAGATTACGCTCCCAAAATTCATAACATTCTTAGCATCCTTAAAAAAACAGAAATAACGCTTAATGAAAAACAACAACTTTTTCTTTTGAAGTTGAATCAATATAATATTGAAGCCCGCTATCCGGAAGATATTGAAAACATTTACAGAGTCACGAATAAAACTTTAACAGAAGAATTTATTTCAGAAATAAAAACCATAGCAAAATGCTTACTAAAAGAATTGCAATAAACAAAGCAAAAAAATTTCTTCGTGAATGCAATGAACTTCCACTGGAAATCGACAAAGCAATATTATTTGGTTCTGTTGTGCAAGGCAGACAAACCGAAAATTCTGATATTGACCTCGCTTTGTTTTCAGAAAATTTTAGTGATAACATTTTTGATAATTTGGATTTGATTGGGAAAATAAATATTCGTTACCCTGAAATTGATGTCCATACTTTTAATACAAAAAAAATAAAACAGAATGGAATACTCATCAACCAAATATTAACAACGGGAATTGAAATTACAGCATGATATGTTCTCACTCGAAAGCATAACAAATTCTATTCACTCATGGTTGAACAGCACATTCAATCCAACTCTTGCTTTATTGCTTGAATTTGCAATTGTTGGAATTTGCGTGATAAGTTTATTTGCCGTGCTTGGTTTGGTGCTGGTGTTGATGGAAAGAAAAGTTTCTGCTTACATGCAAATACGTCGCGGTCCCAATCGTGTTGGATATGCAGGTTCATTGCAAACCGTTGCAGACACACTAAAACTTGCTGTAAAAGAAGGTCTCACACCGGAAGGCGCCGACAAATTTTTATTCAATCTTGCACCTTTTCTGGTTATCATTATTTCAATGCTCATCCTCGCCCCCATTCCCTTCGCAAAAGGATTTCAGATTTGGGACATCAACATTGGTGTGCTCTATGTAAGTGCAGTTTCATCGGTGTCAGTCATCGGCATTCTTATGGCAGGATGGGCAAGCAACAACAAATATTCTTTGCTTGGCGCTATGCGAAGCGGTGCACAAATTGTGAGTTATGAACTAAGTGCTGGTCTTTCCATTATTTCAATCGTGGTGCTTACAGGGAGTTTGCAAATCTCTGACATCATCGCATCGCAACAAAACGGCTGGTGGATTTTCAAAGGTCATATACCTGCCATCATAGCGTTTATAATTTTCATCATTGCAGTCACTGCCGAAACAAACCGTGCACCATTCGATCTTGCCGAAGCTGAAAGCGAACTCACCGCAGGTTTTCACACAGAATATTCAGGAATGAAATTCGCACTCTTTTTTCTTGCCGAGTATGTGAACATCTTCATCGTATGTTCCATCGCCGCCATTTTATTTCTCGGTGGCTGGATGCCGCTGCATATCGGCAATTGGAGCGGCTTCAATCGCATTATGGATTATATTCCATCGTCGTTGTGGTTCATCGGCAAAGTATTTTTTCTCATATTCGTCATCATGTGGTTTCGCTGGACATTTCCGCGTCTTCGCATTGACCAATTACTCAATCTCGAATGGAAATATTTGTTACCCATCAGCATGTTTAATCTTTTGCTGATGACATTGGTAGCGATAATGGGTTGGCATTTTTAAACCCCCATCCCCTAAAGGGGAGTATTATAAAGTTCTTTTTTATTATGGTACGAGCTTTGTTTTTCATGGCGTCGCCTGTTGTGTCACTCACTTGTACGTTCGGAACTGTGAGGAGCAGTTCACCACAGAGGCACATAGAAACATAGATTCGCATAGACACTGGAAAATAAAACTAAGTGTTCCTATGTTCCTATGTTTCTATGTGGTTAAATTGTCGAGTAAAGAAACAGAAAGCACAAGAGTGCGACGCAACGAAGATTCATAGCAGCAACACAGCTTGGCTCAAAAAAAAAATTTATCTTTCAATAAAAACTTATAACGATTGTTTATTACAGATTACATATCCGATATTTTCAATGCGACAAAATCGCTGCTGAAAGGCATGCGGCGAACAGGATATTATTTTACACATCGGAAAGAAATTATTACACAGCAATATCCTGATGTTAAACAAGTTTTGCCGGAGCGTTTTCGCGGCGAAGTGGTAATGCCGCACGATGAAAACAACGAACATGCCTGCACAGGTTGCACGGCGTGTGAACTTGCTTGTCCAAACGGAACAATAAAAATCATTACAAAGTTTGATGTAACTCCCGAGGGCAAAAAGAAAAAAGCTTTGGACACATTTATATATCATCTTGAATTGTGCACCATGTGCAATTTGTGTGTGCAGGCTTGCCCCACCGATGCAATAAAAATGGCTCAAACATTTGAGCATAGTGTTTATGACCGCAGCCAATTGACAAAGAAATTAAATAAACCGGGCTCGAAAATAAGAGAGGGCGTGGAATAGTGAGTTGTCAGTAGTGAGTAGTGAGTGATGAGTGATGAATTGCAAGGTTAATTTTACTTACAACTACCACTCACAAAAAGCAATAATAGTTTTTTAGAATTAAATAATTAATGTCTTGACAGCAACACAAATAATTTTTTACATTATCTCAGCTTTCATTTTAGGAACAGGTTTTTTTGCAGTTACCACAAGAAAAATTTTCCGCTCTGCAATTTGGCTTTTATTCTCGCTCATTGGTATTGCTGCATTATTTTTCTGGATGCAGTTGGAGTTTATTGCTGCTGTACAAATTGTGGTGTATGTTGGTGGCATCGTTGTACTGATTATTTTCTCTATTTTTCTTACACAAAAAGCAGGCAGTGAAATGCCAAAGCCTGTTCGCAGCCGGGCATTCTTTGCTGCTCTTGCAGTGTTGCTCGGATTTATTTTGAGCTACACATTAATTTATCAATACAATTTTCAACCGGCAAGTACATTACCATTAAAAGCAAGTGTAAGTGATATTGGCAGCAAGATGTTAAGCACAACAGAAGGCGGTTATGCATTACCGTTTGAAGTAGTGAGCGTGCTCTTACTCGCCGCAATGATTGGTTGTATTGTAATTGCAATGAAGAGCAAACCAACTTATTCATCGAATGGAATTAAAAAAGCAGGAATAGAGGAAATACAAGAACAACAAGAAGAAGCAATGAGTATTCAAGATTAAGTAATGAAACGAAAATAAATTTGTTAACGAGATTTAAAGTCCTCCCTTTAGGGAGGATTTAGGAGGGTTTCGTGATACCATTGACACATATTTTATTTGTAAGCACTGCTTTATTTTTTATTGGCATGTATGGTTTGTTCACAAGAAGAAACATGATCACCATGCTGATGTCAATAGAACTTATTTTAAACAGTGTGAACATCAACTTTGTTGCGTTCAATAAATATTTATATCCTAATCAACTGAATGGAATATTCTTTACCATTTTTATTATTACGATTGCAGCAGCAGAAGCCGCGGTTGCGATTGCGATTATAATTAATTTGTACAGAAGCCACCGTTCAATTGACGTGGAAGATGCGGATGAACTGAAGTGGTGAATGGTCAATGGTGAATGGTGAATCAATGTCGTTTAGTTAAGAAATATTATCACGCAGAGCTAAGGAGTGCACAGAGAAAAAGCGTATAATGGTTGTCTATCTCTGCGTACCCAGCGGTCTGTGTGAGACTATTCAATGTTTAACTAAACGACATTGAATGGTGAATAAACAACTGACTAAAAATTCTTATGAGCTACGAGTCATACATAGCATGGATCCCTTTACTGCCACTTGCAAGTTTTGTCTTGCTTGGATTGTTTGGAAGAAAATATTTTAAGAATTTCTCCGGCATTATCGGAACTGTTGTTTTGCTTGCGATTACTGTTCTTTCTTTCATCACTGCCTGCCAATATTTTTTTGTAGATGGCAAAGTAGATGGAGTTTATCAATCCATCATACCTGTAAAATATACGTGGTTACAATTCTCGCCGAATGTCTCAATTGATATGGGCATTGTGCTCGATCCGATTTCTGTAATGATGCTTGTTGTTGTAAGCTTCGTTTCGCTCATGGTGCACATCTTCAGTTTAGGCTATATGAAAGGCGAAGAAAGATTTTCCACTTATTATGCATTTCTTTCTTTGTTCACTTTCTCCATGCTTGGATTGATTGTTTCAACAAACATTTTTCAGATATATATTTTCTGGGAGTTGGTTGGTATTTCATCTTATCTCTTAATCGGATTTTATTTCGATAAACCTTCTGCTGTCGCTGCATCGAAAAAGGCTTTTATTGTTACACGTTTTGCAGACCTTGGTTTTTTGATTGGCATTTTGATTCTTGCTTTTCATGCAGAGACACTCGATTTTAAAACACTTATTGAAAGACTTACTTCAACTCAATCATCACAATTTATCAGCATCACTACAACTTCATTTCTCGGAGTGTCAATGTTAACATGGGGATTAACATTGGTGTTTGTAGGCGGCGCAGGAAAATCAGCAATGTTTCCTTTGCATATTTGGTTGCCGGATGCAATGGAAGGTCCCACACCGGTTTCTGCATTGATACATGCCGCGACAATGGTTGTTGCAGGTGTTTATCTTGTTGCAAGATTATTTCCGCTTTATTCAATGGATGTTGCAGCATTAAACATTGTTGCTTATGTTGGTGCCCTCTCTGCTTTGCTTGCAGCAATTATTGCATGCACACAAACAGACATAAAACGTGTGCTTGCATATTCCACCATGTCGCAAATCGGTTATATGATGTTTGCATTAGGTGTATCAAGATATGGCGGTGAGCAAGGGCTTGGTTATATGGCTTCTATGTTTCATTTGTTTACACATGCGTTCTTTAAGTCATTGCTCTTCTTATGTGCAGGTGCTGTGATTCATGTTGTGCATAGTAACGAGATAAAAGACATGGGCGGTTTGAGAAAACTTATGCCAATTACTCATATTGCCTTTTTGATTGCATGCCTTGCTATCGCAGGCATTCCGCCATTTTCTGGTTTCTTTAGTAAAGAAGAAATTTTGACCGCTGCTTATAACTCAAACAAACTCATTTATGGAATGGGAGTATTCACTTCCATGCTCACTGCTTTTTATATGTTTCGTTTGTATTTTTCAGTATTTTGGAATCAGCACCCCTCTCCTTCGGAGAGGGGCAGGGGTGAGGTCTTTTATGGAGAAGGAACTTTATCAATGAAATTTCCATTGATTATTTTGGGAATAGGTACTGTTGCCGTTGGTTTCATTCCTTTCGCATCTTATGTTACATCAAACGGTGTTCTTCTGGAAACTCATGTTGATGTCGTTTTCTCGATATTGCCTGTTGCACTTGCTGTTGCTGCCATTTTATTTGCTGCAAGGTTGTATCGAAAGCAAAATGATTTGCCTGAAAAGATTTCAATTTCATTAGGAGCATTGTATCATTCAGCATATAAAAAATTTTATATTGATGAAATTTATTTGTTCATCACGAAGAAAATTATTTTCAATCTTGTGGGCAGACCAGCCGCATGGATTGACAAAAACATCGTTGACGGTTTTATGAATTTGCTTGCAACTGTCACCGCAAAAGTTTCTGTAATGATAAAGGGTTTGCAATCGGGGAAGGTGCAGAATTATGCGTTGTATTTTTTTTGTGGTGTTGCGGGATTGGCTATAATATTTATTTATTTAGTCTGAACGGTGATTTGGGGAGATTTGAAGGATTAAGATGAAAGTTTGATTGTCATTTCAGATGAATCAGATAAATCAGTTAAATCGTCGTTCAGACAGTTGAAGTGAGTGACACAACAGAAGCTTAATAGTAGAACTGAAGCTAAGTACAAAAAAATATTTAAAATGAATTTATCATTACTCATATTAATTCCTTTTCTCACTGTAATCGAAATTTTATTTTGCAAAGGTTTGAAACAAGTTAGAAATGTTGCATTGTTTGGTTCTGTTGTGCAACTTGCTATTGCGTTTTTTCTACTCTATGCATATTGGCATGAACGCGCAGTAGGCAATACTTCTCCAATGCTGTTTGAAGACGGATATATTTGGTACGAGCCGCTTCATATCAATTACCATGTAGGAGTAGATGGAATTTCCATTGCAATGATTTTGCTTACCTCGTTTGTTGTACTTGCGGGTATTTTGGTTTCATGGAGAGTAGAAAAAATGTCAAAAGAATTTTTCTTTCTGCTTATTTTACTAAGTCTTGGCGCTTATGGATTCTTTATTTCACTCGACCTATTTACACTTTTCTTTTTTCTTGAAGTTGCAGTAATTCCAAAGTTTTTATTGATTGGTATTTGGGGCAGCGGTAAAAAAGAATACAGCGCAATGAAGCTTGCACTAATGCTTATGGCTGGGTCTGCTCTTGTGTTTGTGGGTTTGCTTGGATTGTATTTCAACAGCAATATCTTCGGTAGTTCATCATTTGCACTACAAAAAATTTCTCAACAGCATGTACCACTTGAAATACAAAAAATATTTTTCCCCTTTGCTTTTGTGGGCTTTGGAATTTTTGGTGCACTCTTTCCATTTCATACATGGGTTCCTGATGGTCACTCTTCCGCTCCAACCGCAGCATCTATGTTTCTTGCAGGCATCTCCATGAAACTTGGTGGCTATGGCTGTTTGCGTGTAGCAACTTTTTTGATGCCTGATGCTGCACATTTTTATTCACCGATTATAATTGTGCTTGCAACAATAGCAATCATCTATGGAGCTTTCGCGACAATGATGCAGAAAGATTTGAAATATATCAACGCATACTCTTCCGTTAGTCATTGTGGTTTTGTTTTGCTTGGTATTGGTATGCTTACACAAACAGCCATCAACGGTGCAGTAATGCAAATGGTTTCACATGGGTTGATGACAGCACTTTTCTTCGCTGCTATCGGTATGATTTACGACCGCACACACACAAGATGGACGGCGCAATTGGGTGGTTTATTAAAAGTGATGCCATTTATTTCAACTGTGTTTGT